>Ga0315273_10001750_pt1 | contig 25014 bp, 23 predicted proteins | sample YL17G02_0_MG_FD_205753 | JGI IMG/M metagenome (GOLD analysis project Ga0315273, IMG submission 205753) | Sediment microbial communities from Yellowstone Lake, YNP, Wyoming, USA - YL17G02_0 | ecosystem: Environmental > Aquatic > Freshwater > Lake > Sediment | place: USA: Wyoming | collected... | reverse complement strand
AGGAGTGGATCTACTCCGGGGGCGCCCCGACCTACCGCTACGCCTGGCGGTCGGTCACCGCCGCGGGCCGCCACTGGCTCGAGCTCAACGTGCGGCAGACGCAGTCCACGTACCCGACGTTCGCGATGCCGATCGACGTCGCCGTGATCACAGCCGCCGGGGCGACCGAGCGGCTGACCGCCTGGAACGACGCGAAGAGCGACTACCTGCTGCTGCCGACCGGCGACACGCCGTCACAGGTCACGCTCGACCCCGACCACTGGATCCTGCGCACCAGCGTCCAGGTGACGACGCTCGTCGAGGGGCCGCCCAAGGTCGTCGCCGTCACACCCGCACCCGCCTCGCTCGTGGCGCCGTTCTCAGTCGACCAGCTTACGGTCGTTTTCCACGAGGACGTCGCGGCGCAGGCCGACCGCTTCTCGCTCGCCGGCGCCCGCACCGGCCCCGTCCCCGTCACGCTCGCCTACGAAGCGGCGGCGTTCACGGTGCGCCTGACGCCGGCCGCGCCGCTCGCGCCCGACACCTACACGCTGACCATCAGCGACGCGCTGACCAGCTCCACCGGCGTCGCTCTCGACGGCGAGATCGCCGCTAACGTCCTGCCGAGCGGCGACGGCCTCCCCGGCGGCGCCGCCGTGATCCGCTTTACCGTCGGCCGCCCGCCTCGCCCGCGGCTGATCACCCCGGCCGCCTCGTGACCGCGCGCCGGACCGCGGCTGGGCGGTCGCGGCGCAGCACCCCGGTCGAGGAGCGAGTCGGCCACCGCCGCTCAACGCCGTCGCCGTGAAATACTGCGCATCGTGCGGCGCTCGCTCGGGTTCGTGCTGATCCTCGTCTCGGCCGCGTCGTTCGGTGCGATGCCGATCTTCGCGCGGTTCGCCTACGCCTCGGGCGTCGACACCGTCACGCTACTTTTCGTGCGCTTCACAACGGCGACGGCGCTGATCGCCGCCGTGATGGCGGTCCGCCGCATCCCGCTGCCGCGCGGGAAGGCGCTGCTCGGCCTGATCGCGATGGGCGCGCTCGGCTACGTCGGCCAGTCCATGTGCTACTTCACCGCCTTGACGCTCGCCTCCGCGAGCCTGGTCTCGCTCGTACTGTACCTGTACCCCGTCTTCGTGGCCGGGTTGGCGGCCGTGATCCTGAAGGAGCGGCTGACCGCGACGAAGCTGCTCGCCCTCGCCGTCGCGCTCGCCGGCGCCGCGCTGACGATCGGCTTCGGCGGCCGTGGCACGCCTGCCGGCGTCGCCGCGGCACTGGGCGCTGCGCTGATCTACTCGCTCTACATCATCGGCGGCACGAGGCTGATGCGGACCGTTGCCGCGATCCCCGCCACGGCGGTGATCATGGCCTCGACGGGCGCGGTGTACGCCGGTCTCGTCGTCGGGCGCGGCCCGGTCTGGCCCGCAACGGTCCGCGGCCTGCTCGCGATCGTTGCGATCGCCGCGATCTCCACCGTTGTCGCAACCGTGACGTTCTTCGCCGGCCTCGAACGCATCGGCCCCACCAACGCCTCCCTGCTCTCCACGTTCGAGCCGGTGGTCTCGCTCGTATTGGCGGCGCTCGTCCTCGGTGAGCGCATGCCACCGCTCAGCCTGCTCGGCGGCGCGCTGATCCTCGCCGCCGCGATCATGGTTGCGCGTTCCGAGCTTCAGGGTCCGACTGAGCACCGTTCTCTACCGGCGGCGCCGTGCGTAGCCGCTAGAAAGTGATGGACCGGCTTCCTACAGCTCCCACGTCTGCCAGCCGCTGACGGCGGTGACGTGGTCCTCCACCTCGAAGGGGATATCGATCGGACTGGCGATGAAGCCGCGGCCGACCTCGTCGTCGGCGTAGAACGCGCGATCTTGACGAGCTCCGGGGCGATCTCCCGTTCGATCCACATGGTGCGACAATGTCGCGCCGCCTTCGCACAATTGTCAATCTGCAGACTGATACGCTCTTAGGTGCCTCTTGTCGCGGACTCACGCCCCGCGACACTGCTGCGGCGAGACTATGGCTCGCCCACACCGCCACTAACCGTCAGGCGGTCAGGCCCAGCAGTTGGTCGAGCTTGGCGCGGGAGGCCTTTTCGACCTCGGCGTGGAGCGAGCCGCCGTGGGAGTCCATGGTGACTATGACCGGGAAGTCCTCGACCCGGATCACCCAGAGCGCCTCGGGGACGCCGAACTCCTTGAGCTGGAACACCGTCTCGACCTTCTTGATGCACGCCGCGAGCACCTGCGCGGTGCCGCCGACGGCGTGGAGGTAGACGGCGCCGTGCTGGCCGAGGCCGGCGAGCGTCTTCGGCCCCATGCCGCCCTTGCCGATCACGCCACGCAGGCCGTACTTGCCGATCACGTCGGCCTGGAAAGGCTCCTCGCGCGCCGACGTGGTAGGCCCGGCGGCCACGAACGAGTACGAGCCATCCTCGTGCTTCTTGACGACCGGCCCGACGTGGTAGATCACCGAATCCTTCATGTACGGCGCGACCTCCTCGCGGAAGCCGTGGATCAGCCAGTGGTGCGCCGCGTCGCGGCCGGTGATCATGCGCCCGGTGAGCTCGACGAAGTCGCCGACCTTGAGGGCGCGGACGGTCTTCTCGTCACAGGGTAGGTTGAGTTTGGCCACGGTCATCCTCCCATCCGAAATGGGCGGAGGCAAGCTCCGCCCCCTACACCACAAACCGAAAACACGAAACGGTAGGGGGGCAGCTTGCCTGCCCCCGGCAGCTTGCCTGCCCCCTTGGCGAGGGCGGAGGCAAGCTCCGCCCCTACAGAAGCACGACGGGAGGGCGCGCGGCACGCCCCGACACCGCGTCGAATCAGTCGATCCATGTCACGTCGCCCGCGGGCGCGAACTTCGCGGAGCAGCGCCGGTTCGCCCAGCACATGTAGCTCACCGACACGAAGTACGAGGCCGGCAGCCGGCCCAGGTAGCCGATCTTGACGCCGAGCACGGTGGTGGCGCCGCCGAACCCCATCGGTCCGATGCCGAGCGAGTTGGCCTGCGCGAGAATGTCCTGCTCCATGCGGTCGAGCTCGGGAACCGTGTTGCGGTCGGGCAGACGGCGCAGCAGTTGCCGCTTCGACTCGAGGAAACCGGAGCCGCGGTCGCCGCCGAAGCAGGCGCCGATGATCCCGGGAGCGCACCCCTTGCCCTGCGCCTGCTGGATGGCGTCGAGGATACAGCGGCGCACCCCCTCGAGATCGCGGTCGGCCTTGAGCTTGGTGTTGGGCAGCGAGTACTGGGCGCCGACGTTCTCGCAGCCGCCGCCCTTGAGCATGAGGTGCACCTCGACGCCGGCCTCATCCCACTCCTCGCAGTGCACGGTCGGGATCCCGGGGGCAGCGCCGTTGCCGGTGTTCTTGTCGGTGAGCGTATCGACCGCGTTGGGGCGCAGCAGCGATTTGGCCGTGGCCAGCCGCACCGCCTCCTCGAACGCTGCGGTGAGCATCCGCGTCGACATCCCCACCGGGTGGTGGATCCACACCAGCGGCGTGCCGGTGTCCTGGCAGATCGGCTGCCAGGCCCCCTTCGCCATCTCGATGTTGGTGAGGATCGAGTCGAGCGCCTTCTTCGCCAGCGAGTCGGGGGCCTCGAGATCGCGGCCGCGATTGAGGGCGTCGAGAACGTCGGGCGGCAACTGCGACGACGCGCGCGCGATGACGTCGACGAATCGTTCGGTCCACTGTTCGGCTGAGAGCATGCCGGGCGCCTCCATGCGGGTCGCTCCCGGCTCGCGAGGCTGCGGCACCGGCGCGACGCCAGAAACTATAGCGCGCCACACGGCGCCGCGCCAGCGCGGAGTGGCTTGGTGGGCGCGGCGTCGCGCTCAGGCGCGCGACCGACTGATCTGCTCTTGCCATAGCCCATCGCCTATCGCCCATCGCCCGTTTCATTGAGACAGCGTATCGAAATGTCAGCGGGGGCGTAACCTGCGTCACCTGGCGGCGTAAGCGTTTCTTTCCACTACACCAGGAACGCTTGCCTGTCGCTTGTGAATGGCGTAGCATGCGCCGCGGGGGAGATGGGCATGAGCGAAGAGCAAGCCGTCAAACGAGGCAAGGGCACGGTGTTCGTGCGGCTTGAGATCTGCAAGGGCTGCTCGTTCTGCATCGACTTCTGCCCGACCCACTGCCTCGAGTTCTCGCGCGAGTTCAACGCGAAGGGGTACCACTTCCCAGTGCTTTCCCAGCCGGCGGATTGCACCGGCTGCGATCTGTGCGGCCTGTACTGCCCGGACTTCGCGATCTTCGGCGCCCGCTTCAAGGACCTCGAGAAGCGCCGCCAGGCGGCCCAGGCCGAGCCTCTGATCCCCGCCCAGGTCTAGCCGACATACGCAGGAGGAAGTCTTGCACGCCGATCCCAAGGGTGTCTTGACAGGAACCCACTTCATCGACGGCGATCACGCCGCTTGCGAGGGCGCGCTGGCGGCCGGCTGCCGCTTCGTCGCCGGCTACCCGATCACTCCGTCGACCGAGGTGGTGGAGCGCTTCGCGCAGCGCATCCCGCTCGTCGGCGGGGTGTTCATCCAGATGGAGGACGAGATCGCCTCGTCGATCGCCATCCTGGGCGCCGCCTGGGCCGGCAAGAAAGTGATGACCGTGACCTCCGGTCCCGGCCTGTCGCTGATGATGGAGCACGTCGGCCTGGCGGCGATCACCGAGACGCCGTGCGTGATCGTCGATGTGCAGCGCGGCGGCCCGTCCACCGGCCTGCCGACGCTGCCGGCGCAGGCCGACATGATGCAGGTCAAGTGGGGCTCGCACGGCGACTACGAGCCGATCGCGATCTGCCCGAACTCGCCGCAGGAGTGCTTCGACCTGATGATCAAGGCGTTCAACCTGGCCGAGCAGTACCGAGTGCCAGTATTCTTCATGATGGACGAGGTGGTGGGGCACATGACCGAGCGCGTCGTCATCCCGCCGGCCGACGCGATCAACGTCGTCGAGCGCCGCTGGACCACGAAGAAGCCCGGCGAGTACAAGCCATACGAGACCGGCGACGACCTGGTGCCGGACATGGTCAAGGCCGGCGACGGCTACCGCATCCACATCACCGGCCTGACGCACGACGAGCGCGGCTACCCGGCGATGAACCCGGTGACACAGGACAAGCTGATCAGGCGTCTGACCAACAAGATCCTCGACAACCGCGAGGACCTTGTCGACGTGCGCGAGGACGGCGTCCAGGGCGCGGACGTGGTGGTGGTGTCGTTCGGCATCACCTCGCGCGTCGCGGCCGCGGCGGTCGAGTCGGCGCGCCGCCAGGGCGCCAAGGTAGGTCACCTGCGCCTCGTGATCGCGTGGCCTTTCCCCGCCACACGCATCAGGGAGCTGGCGGGCGGCGTCAAGGCGTTCGTCGTCCCCGAGCTGAACCTGGGCCAGATGACGCTCGAGGTGGAGCGCGCCGTGGCCGGGCGGACTAAGGTCATCGGGATAACGCACGCGGGCGGCACCGTTCACGAGCCCGAGGTCATCGAAGCGAAGATCATGGAGGCGGCACGATGAGCGACGACCTGATCCGCGGCGCGGCCGCGACCGATGTCGACCTCTCTGGCGTGGACAACGGCTACGAGGCCGAGAACCCCGTGATGCCGTACCTGCGCCAGGATCGCATCCCGCACATCTGGTGCCCGGGGTGCGGCATCGGTACCTCCGTGAACTGTCTCGCTCGCGCCCTCACCGACTCCGAGCTCGATCTCGACCAGGTGGCGATCGTCTCGGGTATCGGCTGCACCGGGCGCGTCGCCGGGTACATGAACCTCGACTCGTTCCACACCACGCACGGGCGGCCGATCCCCTTCGCGACCGGACTCAAGCTGGCCAATCCGAACCTCAAGGTGATCGTCTACTCCGGCGACGGCGACCTGTTCGCCATCGGCGGCAACCACTTCGTCCACGCCGCGCGGCGCAACATGGACCTCATGGTCGTCTGCATCAACAACTTCACCTACGGGATGACGGGCGGGCAGGTCGCGCCCACCACGCCGCTGGGCCCCACCCAGACGACGATGCCGTACGGCAACTTTGAGAACTCCTTCAACTTGCCGTTCCTGGCCGACGCCTGCGGCGCGGTGTACGTCGCCCGCTGGACCGTCTACCACGTCAAGCAGCTCGCCAAGGCGATGCTCGAAGGCCTGAAGAAGAAGGGGTTCGTCTTCATCGAGGCGATGTCGCCGTGCCCGACGCTGTACTCGCGCCGCAACCGCCTCGGCGACGGCGTCGACCAGCTCAAGTACTACAAGGAGAAGAGCACCATCAAGAACGGCGCCGACACCAAGGAGGTCGCGCTCGGCTTCCAGAGCGAGATCGTGGTCGGAAAGTTCGTCGACCGCGAGCGGCCGACGTGGCTCGACTCGATGAACGATCACTTCGCCACGGTGCTCGGCGAGCGCTACGCCCGCTACGGAGTGACCAATGGCCAGAACTGAGATCCGTGTCGGTGGCCTCGGCGGCCAGGGCGTGATCCTCTGCGGCCACATCATCGGCAAGGCCGCGGCGATCTTCGACCAGAAGCACTCGACCCTCATCCAGGCATTCGGCCCGGAGGCGCGCGGCAGCGCCTGCAGCGCCCAGGTGACCGTCGCCGACGAGCCGATCGGTTACCCCTACGTGAAGTACCCCGACATCCTGGTCGTGATGTCGCCGGACGCCTACACCCAGTTCGTGCCGCAGTTGAAGCCGAGCGGGTTGCTGTTGTACGAAGAGGAGCTGGTCAAGCTCGACGACCGGCTGCCGAAGGGCGCCACGGCGTACGGCATCCCGGCCACACGCTTCGCCGAGGAGCTGGGACGGCGCCTAGTGCTCAACATCGTCATGGTCGGGTTCTTCGCCGGCGTCACCGGGCTGGTGTCCGGGCCGGCCGTCGAGCGGGCGGTGCGCGACTCGGTCCCGCGCGGCACCGAGGATCTCAACATGCGCGCGCTGCACAAGGGGTTCGAGTACGGCCGCGATTTGGTGGCGGTGCGGGTCTGAGAGCCTGTGAAGAAATCACAGGCTCTCAGCGCGACTCGCCGTCAGGCGAGTCGCTTAAGAGGGGTGAAGTCCGCGAATTCACTTCGCGGACGAGGGGAGGGCGAAGGCCCTCCCCTAAAGAAATAGGTCAGAGCTTGTGATTTCTTCACAAGCTCTGAGGCTTCCGGTATAGAATAGGAAGCTGAGAGCAGCCTTCGGACCACGGTGGAGTAGCCGCGACAGGGGTTCCGCCGTCGGGACTTGGGGGGTATGCCTCGCGCAGCAAACCTGGGGCAGTGAGTCGATCCGACGTTGCTTGAGGAGGAAGCCATGAAGCTCGAAGGATTCCCCAAAACGGTGACCCTGGGGGACGGGACGGAGGTCGTGGTTAGGCCAATGAATCCGGACGACGCCCCGAGCGTGCTCGAGTTCTTCCGGGGACTGCCCGAGGAAGACCGCCAGTACCTCCGCGACGACGTGACGAAGCCGGAGTGGGCCGAACGCTTCGCCCGCAGTGTCGACTTCGACACCGTAGTCCCGCTCGTCGCAGAGCTCGACGACAAGGTGGTCAGCCTGGCAACGTTGTACCGCACCCGGCACGGCTGGTCCACCCATGTGGCAGAGCTCAGGATCTCGGTGGCGCGCCGCCTGCAGCACCACGGGCTGGGGACAGCGATGGCGCGAATCCTGGTGCGCCATGCGATCGGCCTGGGTCTCGAGAAAATGGTGGCGCACATCGTCGAGAACCAGATCGGCGCGCACCGCGCCTTCGAGAAGCTCGGCTTCCACAAGGAGGCGGTGCTCAAGGGACACGTCAAGGACATCCACGGGATGAAGCGGGACCTCGTGGTGATGGCGAACGACGTGTCGCACCTGTGGGAGGCGATGGAGGCGATGGTCTCCGACTTCCAGCCGGCGATCGAGTAGCTCGGGTCGCCCCCTCCGCCGATCCTCGGCTCAAAAGCGCTTGAGGACCTCGGGCTTGAAGCGCTGCCGCTCGAGGCCGAGCTCCTCGTACGGCACGCCTTGCGCGAACGCGAGAAGCTGGAAGAAGTACACCGGCGGCGTCTGGAACGACTCGCCGAACGCCTGAGCGACCTTCATCTGTCCGTGGTCGAACTGGCCGAAGCAGGTCGGGCATATCAAACAGAGGAGGTCGGCCTTCTCCTCGTGGACCGCGGTCAGCAGGTCGTGCATCATGGCGCTCGGGATCGTCTCGGTCTGACAGGCCTTGCCGCAGCACAGGTACCAGTTGCGGTGGCGGACCGGCTCGGCGCCGAGCGCCCGCACCAGGCTCTCCAGCACGGTGGGATTATTGGGATCGTCCACCTGCATGATCCGCGACGGCTTGAGCAGATGGCATCCGTAGTGGATCGCCACCTTGAGGCCAGTGAGCGGCCGCACGACGGTGTCGCGGACCGCCTCGTAGCCGGCCACGTCACGGACGAGCGTCGCGATGTGGCGGATGCGCGTCGTGCCGCGGTAGCTGCGGCCGATCCGCGCCAGTCGCGCGTTCACCTTCGCCCGCAGGGTCTGGTTTTCGAGCAGGTGGCGGGTCTCCGACAGCGTCGCCGTGCACCCCGAGCAGTTGGTGAAGATGTCGAGGCCCATCTCCTCTGCCAGCGTGAGGTTGCGGGCAGCGACCGCGAGCCACGACAGCTTGTCCTTCGACTTGAAGTAGATCGGGTCCGGACAGCAGGAGGCGCCGGGCAGATCGACGATGTCGATGCCGAGCTTGCCGAGCGTGCTGCGGATCGCCTTCTCCATCGCCGGGTGTCGCGTCGGGATCAGGCAGCCGGGGAAGAAGGCGAAGCGCCGGGTCGCCACTTCCTTCGCCGGGCTCTCGCGATCACGAGCCCCGACGGCGGCGCCGGCCACGGCCGCGCGCACGAGCTCGGCTCGCTGGGCGGGGGTCCGGGCTCCTGGCTCCGGGACCAGCGGCTCGGCCGCCGCCCTGCGGGACGCCGTGGCTGCGTCCGACGCTCTGCCTTCGACCGTCGACTCGCCTTTCAGCAGCGCCGCGATCTCGTCCATCGGCACGGCGGCGAGCGGCGGCAGGCCGAGCTGGTCGCGCATCCGTTCCACGGCCGGGTTCAAGGGCGCGGTGCGCCCGCTGCTCTCGAACGCCTTGATCACCCGGCCCACGGGCTCGGACACTAGCCCCCGATCCGCCAGCATGTTCTTGAGCGAGATGATGACCTCGACGGGTTTGACCTCCTGGGGACAGCGTTCGTGGCAGGAGTAGCAGTTCGTGCACTGCCACAGCACGCTGTTCTCGCGGAGCAGCTCCTCGCCGAGCCCATAGAGCACCTTGAGCATGATCTCGCGCGGGTTGAAGCTCTCGCCGTACGTCGCGGAGGGGCAATCGCCGACGCACGCCCCGCACTGGTAGCAGAAGCTCGCCAGGTTGCCCTCGACTTTTTCGGCGAGCTCGCGCTTGAAGCGGAAGTCGACCCTGACGACGTCGCCCCGGGCGCTGTCCATCATTGCTCCGCCGCGGGCGCCTTCTTCTTCTTCAGGTGGCGGATGCTGTTTGAGCGGCACCTCGGGCAGGAGCGCTCCTTGTCCTCGCCCTTGACCACCTGCTCGCCGTACTCGTGCCCGCACATCATGCAGCGGAACGTCTCGACCGCGGTCTCCGCCATGTGTCCTCCCCGACCCTCTTCATGCCTGCGCCTCCGCCACCGCCGTTTCCCTGACCCCTGACCCCTGACCCCTGACCCCGGCCTTCTTCGGCTTGGGTTTCAGCGCCTCCCTCGCGCGCGCGATCTCGTCGCTCGTCACGGTCTTCCGCAGCTCCTCCAACTGCCGCATCACCCTGGCGAACTTCTGTCCCTCGGCGGCGGAGATCCACTCGAGCTGCAGTCGCTCCGGGCGCACACCCGCCTTCTCCAGCTTGTCCCACAGACTCTGCATCCGCTTGACCGTCTGCCGGTTGGCGTTGATGTAGTGGCAATCGGCGTAGTGACAGCCGGAGACGAGCACCACCGGCGCCCCGGCCCGGAACGCCTCCAGCACCATCTCCTCCGAGACGCGGGCGGAGCACATGGTGCGCACCACGCGCGACGACGCCGGGTACGGCATGCGCGAGATCCCCGCCGTGTCGGCACCGGCGTACGAGCACCAGTTGCACGCAAATGCGAACACCTTGTCCTGCGGGTTGTCGGCGAGCGTGGCGCGGACCTGCGCGATGAGCTGCTCGTCGGTAAAGTGGCGCATCGTGATGGCGCCGAACAGGCAAGTGGCGCCGCAGGCCCCGCAGCCGGCGCACGCCGCCTCGACCACCGTGGCCACCTCGCCCTTCTGCCAGACGATGGCGCTGTACGGGCACACCTTGGCGCACAGCCCGCACTTGCTGCACGCCGCCTCGTCGATGCGGCTGGTGATCGCCTCGATCGTAACGTGGCCGGCGTTGAGCAACGCCCCGGCGCGCGAGGATGCGGCGCCCGCCTGACACACAGAGTCCTTGATGTCCTTCGGCGACTCGCAGAACCCGGCGAGGAAGACGCCGCGCGTCGGCGCATCGACGGGCTTGAGCTTGGGGTGTGCCTCCATGAAGAACCCGTCGGAGGTGCGCGGCAGCGTCAGCAGCGACGCGATCTTGTCGAAGTCCTTGGGCGGCACCACCCCGACCGAGAGCACGACCATGTCGAGCTCGTGCCGCTCGATCCTCCCGGTGGTGGTGTTCTCCACCGTGACGACGAGGTTGCGCGTGCGGGGGTCCTCCTCGATGTCGCCGGGGAGGCCGCGGACGTAGCGGGTTCCCGCCTCCTTGGAGCGCTGGAACATGTCCTCGAACGACTTCCCAACCGCCCGGATGTCCTGGTAGAACACCACGTTTTCGGTGTCCGGGTAGTGATCGGCGAGCAGCAGCGTATCCTTGATCGTGTTCATGCAGCAGATATTGGAGCAGTAGGGCCGGCCGATCGCCGGGTTGCGCGAGCCGACGCACTGGATGAAGCCGATGCGCTTCGGGCGGCTCTGGTCGGACGGCCTGACGAAGTGGCCTTCGGTCGGTCCCCCGGCGCAGATCAACCGCTCGAACTCCATCGACGTGATGACGTTCTCGAACCGCGTGTAGCCGTACTCGTCCATCGGCGCCGGGTCGTAAACGTCGAGGCCGATCGCCACGATCACGGCGCCGACCTCGCGTGTGATGATCTCGTCGCGGTCGTCGTAGCTGATCGCCCGCTTGTCGCAGACGTCGGCGCACTTGCCGCAAGCGATCGGGTTGTTGCCCAGGCAGTCGTCCATGTTGAGGATGTAGGAGCACGGCACCGCCTGCGGGAACGGGATGTAGATCGCCTTGCGCGACGACAGACCCATCTGGAACTCGTCAGGCATGACCACCGGGCAGACCTTGGCGCACTCGCCACACGAGTTGCACGCCTTGGCGTCGACGTAGCGCGCCTTCTTGCGAATCTTCACCACGAAGTTGCCGACGTAGCCCGAGACGGCTTCGACTTCGCTGTAGGTGAGGAGCTCGATACGAGGATGCCGACCGGCATCGATGGCCTTAGGGCCGAGGATTCATATCGAGCAGTCCATCGTCGGGTAGTTCTTGTCGAGCTGCGCCATGATGCCGCCGATCGACGCCTGCTTCTCGACCAGTGACACCTGGTGCCCGGCGTCGGCGAGCTGCAGCGCCGCCTCGATCCCGGTCACCCCGCCGCCGATCACCAGGACCCGCCGGGTCACCGGCACCGACATCTCCTCCTGCGGGTGCAGGAGGCGCGCCTTGGCCACCGCGCTCGCCACCAGGTCGCACGCCTTCGCCGTCGCGCCGGCGCGATCGCCGGGATGCACCCAGGAGCATTGCTCGCGCAGGTTGGCCATCTCCATCAGGTAGGGGTTGAGACCGGCATCGAGCACGCACTTGCGGAACGTCGGCTCGTGCTGGCGCGGCGTGCAGGAGGCGACCACCACGCGGTTGAGGCGGTGCGCCTGGATGGCGTCCTTGATCTCGTTCTGGCCCGGATCGGCGCAGGTGTACTTGTTGCGCACCGCGCACACCACGTCGGGCAGCGACCTGGCGTGCTCCGCCACCGCGGCGCAGTCCACCGCGCCGGCGATGTTGAGCCCGCAGTCGCAGACGAACACACCGACCCTGACGCTGTCAGTCGCAAGTGTCTCGGCCATCACTCAAGACTCCTTTCCGTCCAGCGCCTCGGCCACGACCTCGGCGATGTCCCGGATCTCAATCGTGATCCGGCTCCCCAGCTTCGGATCACGCATGGCACAGCGAAGGTGGATCTGGCACTTCGGGCACGCAGTCAGCAGCACCTCGGCGCCCGTCGCCCGCGCCTCCTCGAGGCGCTCGACCTGGAGCGCCTTGGCGAAGCGGTCGCAGCTCGACCAGCTCGACCCGGCACAGCAGGCCGCCCCCGCGCGGTTCCGCCGCATCTCGGCAAGCTCGACGCCGGGCACCGCCGCCAGCGCCGCCCGCGGAGCGTTGTAGATGCCGAGGTGCCGGCCCAGCCGGCAGGGGTCCTGGAAGGTGACGCGCCGCGCGCGGGAGGTCTTGAAGGGCAGCTCGCCGGCGCGCTCGGCGATGAGCTCGGCGAGGTGCAGCACCCGCGGCGGCTTCGCGGCGAAGAACGGCGCGTAGTCGATCCTCCACGTGCGCGCGCACTCGGCGCACGGCGTGACCAGCAGCTTCGCGCCGCTGCTCTCGACCAGTGCGACGTTGTGGTGGGCGAGTCGCTCGAAGTCGTCACGGTCGCCGTTCCACAGCAGATCGTGGCCGCAGCAGCGCTCGTCGGCGGCAACCACCGGGGTCAGCCCGAGCGCGTTCAGGATACGCACGGCAGCGCGGGTGCCGTTCAGCGTCTCGAGCTTGAGCTCAGGGAAGAAGGCGTCGTAGTAAGGGGTGCAGCCCGACCAGAAGAAGACCTCACCGGTCGCGGGCTCGACCTTGAGGTCGGGCGTCAGCCAGCCGAGGCGGTCCTGGCGCGTCGCTCCCCTCGCCATCATCCGCATCAGCGACTGCAGCGCGCCGCCGTGCGGACAGGCGGGCTCGCGTCCCTCGTCGTGGGCGAGCTCGCGCAGGCCGCGGACGAGCTCCGTGTACGACACCTTCGCCGGGCAGCGCGAGTCGCACAGCGCGCACGTCAGGCACGAGAACAGGGCGGCGCTGTCGAGGGCGCCGCTCCGGTCCCCGGATCCAGCGAGGTTGACGTGCCGCCGCGGGCTCGTCGTTCCCCCTACCCTGGCCACCGGGCAGGAGGCGGTGCACTTGCCGCAGTCGTAGCACGCCCACGCCCGCCCCGCCCGGGTGGCATTCGCAAGCGTGGCCATCTAGCCTCCCCCCACCGGGTGGGCCGTGGCCCGTGGCCCGTGGCCCGGAAGCTGAGAAGCTTGGTCCTCCGAGCCCCGAGCCCCGAGCCCCGAGCCCCGACCGAGCGGGCTCGGTCCGAGCGCGCGCACCTGGGCGGTGAGCTCGTCGATCACCCGGGCGAAGCGTGCGCCCTCGGCGGCGGAGATCCACTCCAGCCGGAGCCGCCCCTCCTCGAGCCCGAGCAGCCGCACCACGTTCTTCGTCTTCTCGAACTGCTCGACCGCGCGGTGATTGCCCGAGATGTAGTGGCAGTCGCCGAAGTGGCACCCCGAGACCAGGACGCCATCCGCGCCGCGCTCGAACGCGCGCAGCACGAACACCGGTTCGATCCGTCCCGAGCACATCACGCGGATCATGCGAAAGTGCGGGGCGTGCTGCATGCGCGACACCCCGGCGGTGTCCGCACCCGCGTAGGAGCACCAGTTGCAGGCGAAGACGACGATCGACGGCTGCCAGGAAGGGTCGTGGTTCGTGGTTCGTGGTTCGTGGTTCGAACCCCCACCCACCCGACTCATCGCCCCCAACTCCTCCTGGGCGGGCGGGGGAACTCTCGACTCTCGACTCTCAGCTCTCGACTCCTTCATGGCCGCGCCTCCTCGGCGAAGACGGCGTCGACCATGGCGAGGATCTGCCGGTCGGTGAAGTGCCGCGCGGTGATCGCGCCGGACGGGCACCACGAGGCGCAGGTGCCGCACCCCTTGCACAGCGACGCGTTGACCTGCGCCGCCCAGCCGCCGGCGGCGACCTCCACGAGCTGCGGGGCGACGTAAGGGCAGACGTCCACGCAGGTGCCGCAGGCGCGGCAGCGCGTCTCGTCGACTGTCGCCACCGCCGGGTCGAGCCGCACCTGGTCGTGCGACAAGAACACCGTCGCCTTGGCGGCGGCCGCCGACGCCTGCGCTACGGTGTCGACGATGTCCTTCGGCCCCTGGCACGTGCCGGCGAGCAGGACGCCCTCGACGACGGTCTCGACCGGCCCGAGCTCGGGATGGCGCTCGAGGAAAAAGCCGTCGAGGCCGACGCTGGCCTTGAGCATGTCGTGGAAGCGGTCGGTGTCGGGCTGCCGCGGCCGCATCCCCACCGACAGCACCACCAGGTCGGTCGGGACCTCGAGCCGCCGCCCGAGGAGCTGGTCCCAGCAGCGCAGCGCCTCGGCCCGGCCCTCGCCGAGGACCTCGGGCCGCTCGCCCGACGGGATGCGGACGAACAGGACCCCCTCGCCGCGCGCCTGGCGGTACATCTCCTCGGCACCTGCCGAGATCGTGCGGATGTCGCGATAGAACACCGTCGTGTCGATCCCCTGCCGGTGCAGAAGGAGCGCCTGCTTGATCGCCGTCGGGCAGCAGTAGCGCGAGCAGCCGGTGTACCCGTCGGGGTCGCGCGAGCCGACGCAGAGGATGAACGCGGCGCTCGACGGCTTGCGCCCCTCGATGCGCAGCTCGTTCTCGCCCCCGTCGCAGAAGAAGCGCTCGAGCTCCTCGCTGGTGATCACGTTCGACAGCGTCCCGTAGCCGTACTCGTCCCGCGGATGATAGAGGTCGGCCCCGATCGCGAGGATTATCGCGCCGACCTCGATCGTCTCGTCGACCGCGCCCAGAAGCCGGGCCGAGAAGTTGCCGACGTAGCCGGAGATACCCTCGACCTCGGTGCCGAGCAGGACCCTCGCCCCGCTGGCCTCGAGGCGGGAGAGCTTCTCCCGCAGCACCTCCGCCGCCGGCCTCAGGTTGGGGTACAGCGACGACAGGCTCGGCGCCGCGAGCCGTCCGCCGAGGCGATCGGCCTTCTCTACGAGCGTAACCGGGAAACCCTGCTCCGCCAGGTCGGTGGCCGCCTGCATGCCGCCGATGCCGCCGCCGATCACCAGCGCTGCGCGGGTCATCGGCACCTGCCCCTGCTGCAGCGGCTCGAGGTGGCGGGCGCGCGCCGCCGACATGCGGATCAGCGCGTGCGCCTTCTCCTGCGCCGCCGCCGGGTGCTTCGCGTGCACCCAGGAGCACTGGTCACGGATGTTGGCCATCTCCAGCAGGTAGGGGTTGAAGCCGATGCGGGCGAGCGTGGCCTGGAACACCGGCTCGTGGGTGCGCGGCGTGCATGCGGCCACGACCACGCGGTTGAGCGAGTGCTCGCGGATCATCTCCACCAGCTCGTCCTGCCCGGTGGCCGAGCAGGCGAACATGTGCTCCTTCGCCACCACGACGCTGGGCCACTCGGTGGCCGCGCCGGCCAGCTCGGCGACGTCGAGGACGCCGGAGATGTTCAGGCCGCAGTGGCAGACCATCACGCCGATCCGCGGCGGCCCGGAGGTGTCGATCGGTTCGGGTGCGACCTCCTCCTCGACATGGCGGGAGCCGATGAGAAAGAGCTGGGCGCGCGCCGCGGCGGCCGAGGCCTGCGCGACGCAGTCGGGAATCACCTGTGGCCCGGCCGCGGAGCCGCAGACGAAGACGCCCTCGCGGCTGGTCTCCACCGCCGAGATCGCCGGGTCCCGGCGGGCGATGAAGCCATACAGATCGGTGTCGATTCCGAGCAGCTCAGCCAGCTTGGCCGCGCCGTCGTTGGGAGCGGCCGCCACCGACAGCACCACGAGGTCCGCCTCGAGGCGCCGCTGCTCGTGGGCCAGGGTGTCCTCGACGAACAGCGTGAGCGATTCGCTCGCCGGGTCGCGCTCGATCTTGGCCGGGCGGCCACGCAGGTAGGTCGCGCTGTTCTCCTCGAAGGAGCGCCGCAGGAAGTCGTCGAACCCCTTCCCGAACGCGCGGAGGTCGGTGTAGAGGATCGTGACGTCCTCCACCTCGGGATCGTGCTGCCGCACCAGCATCGAGTCCTTGACGGCGTTCATGCAGCAGAAGCGGCTGCAGTAGGGGCGGCCGCCCTCGCCGCGCGCGCCGACGCACTGCACGAACGCGATCCGCCTCGGGGTCTTGAGATCGGAAGGCCGCACCACGTGCCCCTGGGTGACGCCGGAGGCCGAGAGCATGCGCTCCAGCTCGAGGCTGGTGATCACGTTGGGAAAGCGGCCGTAGCCGTAGTTGCCGAGGGCGCGCGCATCGAACTCCTGGAAGCCGACGGCGACGACGATGGAGCCGGCGTCGATCTCACGTTCCTCCGGCTGCATGTCGAAGTCGATCGCGCCGACCTCGCACGCCTTCATGCAGTGCCCGCAGACCAGCAGATCGGGGGAATGCCCGTGGTCCTTCCTGGCCTTCGCCTGCTGGACCTTGGTGAGCCGGCGCCGCTGCTTCTCGGAAAGGAACGACAGGAAGTTGAGGCAGCTCGCGGAGTCGATGACGTACGCGGCTGGAACCGACTGGGGGAACGGCCGGTGGATCGCCTTGCGTGCCTTGAGGCCGACGTCGAACTCATTGCCCCCCACCACCGGGCAGGCGTCGACGCACAGGCCGCAGGCGACGCACAGGTCCTCGCGCACCCAACGCGGGTGCTTACGGACGCGGACGCGGAACTCTCCCGGCCCGCCCTCGCATCCGACCACCTCCGCGTTCGTGACCGTCTCGATCAGAGGATGCCGACCGGCATCCATGGCCTTCGGCCCGAGGATTCAAATCGAGCAGTCCATCGTGGGGAAGGTCTTGTCGAGCTGGGCCATGCGGCCGCCCAGCGCCGGCGACTTCTCCACCAGTGTGACGCGGATGCGGGCGTTGGCGAGATCCAGGGCGGCCTGGATGCCGGCGATGCCGCCCCCGATGACGACGGCTCGCTTCGCCTCCCCGGTCCCCATCGCTACCATCTGTCCTGCAACCTCCACCGGTTCGCCCCCTTTCTAGCGATTGGCATGCGGCAGCGTTCACGTCCGCCGAGGCGCCTCGACACCCGCCTCGCCGGCCGCCACCGGGAGGCCAATCGCACCGTAGGTGTCCTCGAAGTACTTGACGCCGGCGTCGAAGGCGCGCAGGTTCAGGTCTTCGGTGCCCGCGGGAACCGACGCCTTCACGGCGTCGCGCAACGCCTCCCGCGAAACCAGCGCGGTGGCCGCCGCGAAGAAACCGAGCATGACGATGTTCTGCACGATGACCCGCCCGACCTGCTCGGCGATCCGGGTCGACGGGACCCCGAACGCCCGCTGCTTCGGCTTCGGCCTGGCGTGGACGAGGTCCTTCTCGTAGAGGAGGATTCCATCGTCGCCCAGCTCGTCGCGGTAGGTTTCGTAGCCGTCCGCCGACATCGCCACGAAGATGCCGGGCCGCTCCATGATGTACGGGTAAAGCACCTCGTCCTCGGAGGCCACGAGCGTGGCGCTGCAGGCGGAGCCGCGCGCCTCCGGCCCAAAGCTCTGCATCATGGTCGCGTTGCCGCCGCCGTGCACCGCGTACGCCCGGCCGATGATGAACCCGGACAGCACCACGCCCTGCCCCCCAAAGCCGGTGATGCGGACCTCCGTCCTACTCATGGAGCCACCCCCCTTCTCGCGGCATCGGCACGTACTTCTCGCCGAGAATCGAGCGGTAGTGCTCGTCCCTCGCCTCCAAGTACGTCGGGCTCTCCTGGTCGACGAACTTGCCGCAGATGATGCGATCTTGGAAGCCGATGCCGACGTCGCGGGTGTCGGCTCCGTTGCGAACCTCGGCGTTGTCGTGGTAGTGGCGCATCAGGTCGAAGCCGGTGCCGAGGCGGTTGAGGCGCGCGTAGAGCGTCGAGCACGGTGCGATCGCCTCGATGAAGCGGAACCCCTTGCGCTCGATCGCCTCCTCGATGCTTTTCGTCAGGCGCCGCACGTGCAGACTGGTCCAGCGCGCGACGTAGGTGGCGCCACAGCTCGCCGCGAGGTGCGCGAGGTTGAACGGGCGCTCGTAGTTCCCAAACGGCATCGTCGAGGTCTTGGCGGTCAGCGGCGTCGTCGCCGCATTCTGGCCGCCCGTCATCCCGTAAATGAAGTTGTTGACCAGTATCACCATGAGATCCATGTTGCGGCGCGCGGCGTGAATGAAGTGGTTGCCGCCGATGCCGGCGAGGTCGCCGTCGCCCGAGAACACCGTGACGAGCAGCTCGGGCCGTGCGAGCTTGAGCCCGGTGGCGAACGGGATGGCGCGGCCGTGCGTGGTGTGGAACCCGTCCAGCTTCATGTAGCCGGCGACGCGGCCGGTGCAGCCGATGCCGGAGACCACCGCCACCTTCGTAAGGTCGACCTGGGTCTCGGCGAGCGCCTGCGCGAAGCACTTCACGACCGTGCCGATACCGCACGACGAGCACCAGATGTGCGGCATCCGATCCATGCGGATGTACGGTGAGATCGGGTGGTCCTCACTCACCAGCGTGACTTGCTCGAGGGTCGTGGTCATCGCACCGCTCCCAGGATTGCCGCGGCGATGTCCTTGGGGTCGTGGACGCCGCCGCCGCCGCAAGGAACGAGAACTGCCGAGGCCTTCCCGGCCGCGCACCGTTCCACCTCGAGCACCATCTGCCCGTAGTTGATCTCGGGGACCACGAACGCCTTCACCCGCGCGGCCAGCTCGCGGATGCGCCGCTCCGGGAACGGCCACGCGGTGATCAGCCGGAGGAAACCGACCTTCGCCTTCTCGCGTCTCGCGAGGTCGATTCCCATGCGCGCCACGCGCGCCGTGATTCCGTACGCCACCACCACGACGTCGGCGCCCTCCGTGTCGCGCTCCTCGATCCGCACGATCGCATCGACGTTGTTACGGATCTTGTCGAGGAGCCGGCGGACGCACGTCTCCTGGCACGCCTTCGTCATCGCCGGGTAGCCGCGCTCGTCGTGGGTGAGGCCGGTGGTGTGGAACTTGTAGCCGTCGCCGGCGCGGGCGAACTCGGGGACCGGACTCCCGTTGACCTTGTACGGTTTGAACTCCTCCGGCGGCACGTGCGTGAGCCGGCGAGGCACGAGCTCGATCTCCTCCGCCGGGGGAATCACGACCTTCTCGGTCATGTGCCCGACGCACTCGTCCATCATCACGAGGACAGGCACCCGGTAGGTCTCGGAGAGGTTGAACGCGTCGATCGTGAGGTTGAACGCCTCCTGCGGCGACTGGGGGCAGAGCGCGATCACCTCGTAGTCCCCGTGAGAGCCCCAGCGGGCCTGCATCATGTCCGCCTGCCCGACCATCGTGGGCAGGCCCGTGGAGGGCCCTGCGCGCTGGACGTTCACCACCACGCACGGGGTCTCCATCATCGCTGCCAGCCCGATGTTCTCCATCATCAGCGAAAAGCCGGGCCCACTTGTGACCGTCATCGACTTGGTGCCGGTCCAGGAGGCGCCGACCACTGCGGCCATGCTCGCGAGCTCGTCCTCCATCTGAATGAAGCTGCCTCCCATGAACGGAAAGCGGCGAGCGATCCGCTCAACCACCTCGGTGGACGGAGTGATCGGATAGCCGGCCACGAACCGGCACCCTGCCGCCATCGCCCCCTCGCCGCAGGCGAAGTCGCCGTCGAGGTAGTGCACGCCGGTGAGCACACCGCGGGGATCGGCCTTCATGCGCGTCCCTCCTTCTCGGCAACCAGGACCGCCGCCGCGGCGGCCTCGCTGCCCACCGCGCCGGCGACCGGCGCGCCGACCGCCACCTCCACCGAGAAAATCGCGAAGTCGGGGCAGATCATCTCGCAGAGGTTGCAGTTGACGCACTCGCCGCTTCTCACCACCTTGGGCGGGTGGTACCCCTTGGCGTTGAACTCGTCCGACATGACGAGCACGTCCTTCGGGCAGTACTCGACGCAAAACCCGCACCCCTTGCAGCGGTCGACCATGATGTGAACGTCGCCGCGCGGGACTTTGACCTGGTCGAAGTCGAGGGGTTTTCGCCAGTACTTCATGTCGCGCTCCTCCTATGCGGTGCTGTCCGGCTCCGACCGGCCCAACGCGAGCCGGTCGCCAGCCGGACGCCTCCCGCGAGATCGTCGTTCGTCATTCCTTCGCTCGCCGCCAGCAGGGCTTCGTGCGGACATCCGCCGCGCATCCTGCCAACCTCACAGCCTCGCTCGAGGTACGCCGCACACAGCAGGCATGGCCCGCTCGCCGGGGCCCTGAGCCCGAGGAGCGACGCGGAGAACTGCTCGAGCGAGCGCGCAAGCTCGTTCTTCTCGACGTCCTCCAGGGTAGTGAGGACCGCCTCGAGGCGGCGGGCCTTGACCTCCTCGTAGCGCTCGACGAGGCGGCGCCCCTTGGCGCTCACCGAGAGCAGCGTGGCACGGCGGTCGCCGCTCGACGGCGAACGCGCCACGAGCCCGAGGCGCTCGAGCTTGTCGATGTTCTTGGTAGCGGCGGCGGCGCTGACCCCGAGGAAGCCCGCCGCCTCGCCGACGTGATGCTCGCCGTCGAGGCTCATGAGCTTCAGGAGGAGGAACTGCGAGACGGTGAGCGGCAGGGAGCAGACGTCGCGCAAGGCACCGGCCTCGAGCACGTCGCGGACCACCGCGGCGAAGAGATGGCTCGATCTCACGAGCCGAAACGCCGCAGGACCCCACGGGTGCTTGCGGGGGCCGCAGGAGCGCGAGCGCGAATGACGGGATGCAACCGCCTGGTTCATTTGCTTAACCGTGGAAGAAGTAAACCCCCTTGCATATTAATCTACGTTGTGACAATAGCCCTGTCAAGCGGGCGGTCCGCGGCTGAATTGTATGGAGATTGTGCAAGCTTTCACCTTACAAACCTCGTGCCTCACGGGACGGGCGACGATCACGGCGTCGGCAGACGCATGAACGCTCGGTGGCTCGCGAACCGGCGCTGCGGAGCCCCCGCTCCGTTCCCGAGCAGCGGTACAGTACGCAGACCGGGGAGGCGCCCGTGAAGACGTTCATCGAGCCGTTCCGCATCCGGATGATCGAGCCAATCCACATGAGCACGCGCGAGCAGCGCGAGGCGTTCATCCGCGATGCCGGCTACAACCCGTTCCTGCTCAAGGCCGAGCAGGTGCTCATCGACCTCGTGACCGATTCCGGCACCTCGGCGCTGTCGACGCGGCAGTGGTCGGCGATGCTCGGCGCCGACGAGTCGTTCACCGGGTCGCGCAGCTTCTACCGCTTCCGCGAGGCGGTGCAGCGGCTGTTCGGCCACCGCCACGTGATCCCCTGCCACCAGGGGAGAGCCGCGGAGCACCTGATCGCCCGCGCTATCCTCAAGCCGGGCGACGTGGTGTTCGCCAACACGCACTTCGCCACCACCCGCGCCAACGTCGAGGAGACCGGCGCCGAGGGGCGTGACCTGCCGATCCGTGAGGCGCTCGATCCAGCGAACCTATTCCCGTTCAAGGGCAATATCGACGTCGAGGTGCTCGAGCGCGAGATCCGCGAGGTGGGCGCCGCGCGCGTCCCGTTCGTGATCATCACCGTGACCGACAACTCGCGCGGCGGGCAGCCGGTCAGCCTGGCCAACCTGCGCGCCGCCCGCGACGTGTGCGCGCGGCACGGCATCCCGCTTCTGCTCGACGCCGCCCGCTTCGCCGAGAACGCCTACCTGATCAAGCTGCGCGAGGACGGCATGGGCGACGTCCAGCCGCGCGACATAGCCCGGGCGATGTTCGCGCTCACCGATGGCATCTTCATGAGCCTCAAGAAGGACGGGCTCGGCAACAGCGGCGGGCTGATCTCCGTGAACAGCGACGAGTGGGCCGAGAAGATCAAGGTCCGCCTGCTCGCGACCGAGGGGATCCCGACCGCCGGTGGCCTTGCCGGGCGCGACCTTGAGTCGCTCACCGTGGCTCTCGACGAGATGCTCGACGAGGACTACCTCGCTTACCGCATCGCTTCCACCCGTCGCATGGGCGAGCAGCTCGCCGCCGCCGGCGTCCCGGTCGTGCAGCCGTTCGGCGCCCACGCCGTCTACGTGAATGGTCGGGCATTCTGCGACCACCTGACCGACGAGCAGCTCCCCGCCTGGTCGCTGTCGGCGGCGCTCTACGTCCACGCCGGCGTACGCTCGTGGGAGACCGGCAACGTGATGCAGGGCCGGATCGACCCCTCGACGGGCCAATGGCGATGGCCCGCGCTCGACCTCCTCCGCCTCGCCATCCCGCGCCGGGTCTACACGCAGGCGCACCTCGACTACGCCGCGGAGGCGCTGATCGAGCTGTTCGCGATCCGAACCTCGGTTAAGGGGCTGCGCTTCGTCTACCGGCCCGCGGAGCTCGCCCAGTTCGTCGCCACCTTCGCCCCGGTCGGGTAGATGCCTCTCGCCAGGCGCGCCGGCGCGGAAACGGCGAGAAACTGCCCGGCGTTTCTCTCTTGCCGTCCTCGCGGGTCCTTGACCTCGCGATACGCTTGTGTCTAGCATCCCCGCCTGATTCAGGCGGCCATGGACGGCCGTGTTGCTTTTGGTCCACTCCAGATTCTCCGCCCTCTCAGCGAGGCGATGTCGGCCCTTGGCAGCGGCCATGCTCGCCTGAGCCACGGCGAGACGGCCCGCCACCTGTGGTTCGACGACGGTCACGTCGTGGCACTGAGGTCGGACCGCGACGAGGAGAAGCTCGGCAGTTGGCTGGTGTCCCAAGGGCTGGTGCCGCCGGAGACAGTGCGCACCGCGCTCGCCTCGAAGCCAGCCGGCGTGCGCCTGGGCGGCCTCCTGGTCGGCCGCGGGCTGATCGCGGCCGAGAGGCTGCGCAACGAGCTCGAGGCGCTCTCGCTGGCGCTGCTCTGGCGCAGCGTTCTCGCCGGCGGCGACCTCGTCGGCGAGGCCGCCGTGGCGGTTCCGCCCGACGCAAGAACGGTGCACGCGACGCCGCGTGCCTTGCTGATCGCCGCGGCCCGCAACGCGGAGGGCTCCGAGGAGCTGCACAAGCTGGTCGCCGAGGGGAAAGCGTGGGTGAGCCCGGAGCCGGAGACCTCGTCCGCTCACGGCGAGGGCCTGAGCGACACCGAGCGTTACGTGCTCTCCCTCCTCAAGCGGCCTCGGACGCTGGACAACATGCGGCGGGCCACCCTCGTCGACTCCGCCGACCTCCTGAGCGCCGTCGTCGTCCTCGCCAGTGCGGGCCTGGTCATACCTTGCAAGGTCACCGCGGTGCCGCCCCCCGCGCGGCGAGCCGAGGGCGACCCGTCCGACGACTTGCCGCAGCCGCCGGGCTCCCCGCTCAAACCGGACTGGACGCCGCTGACGCCGCCGGAGATCGGCGGCGGACAGCGGGCGAGCATCCGTGATGTCCTCGACGCGATCGACGCCAGGGAGATGGCCGACGACCCGCTCGTCGGCGCCGCCGGCGACCGGGTCGTCTCGAGTGCCGACTACAGGCGCGCTCAGGCACTGCTCGAATCCGCGTGCCAGAACCTGCAGGCCGGCCAGGACCGGCACACGGTCCGGCAGGTGCTGGTGCGTGCCCATACCGCCTACCCGGGGCTCAAGGTGACGCTGAAGCTGGTGGAGGTCGAGCTCCCCGAGGCCCACCTGCGGACCCTTGCGCTCGATCGCCTGCAGAAGGCGCTGGCGCTGATGCCGCGCTGCACCGAGGCGTGGCTTCTGCTTGCGCGCTACTGGAGCGATCGCGGCCAGGAGGAGAAGACGCGGGCCTGCGCCGCGAAGATCCTGGCCTACGACCCGGACAACGAGGACGCCCGTCGGCTTGCCGCGTCCGGTTTGCCGGCGCGGTAGCGGCGCCCGCACCCCGCACCCCGCGCCCCGGTCCGTCCAGAGACTCGATCGCCATACCGCGGCGAAACCTCAGGGCCGGAATCTACGTAATTTAAGCACGGGGGTAGCGATGAGCAGGCGAAAGGTGTTGTGGGTGGTGGGAAGCGTGGTGGTCCTCGCAGGCGCCGGCGGCGGCGTCGCCGCGCTGAACCGCGGCCCGAAGCCGGTCTCCGTGCAGACGGCCGTGGTCGCGCGACAGGATCTGCAGGCGAAGGTCACGGCCAACGGCAAGGTGCAGGCGCAGAAGAAGGTCGACATCTCGGCCACGATCCCAGGCCAGGTCACGCAGCTTGCCGTGCGTGAGGGCGACATCGTCACGAAGGGCCAGCTCCTGCTGCAGATCGATGCGGTCAACCCGAGGGCGGCGGCGCGCTCCAGCGAGTTCTCGATGCAGGCGCTGCTGCGCGACCTCGACGGCGGACGCTTCACCCGCGACCAGGCGAAGGCGGACGCCGCCCGCGCAGAGGAGAACTACCGGGGCGGCGTTATCCCGGAGGCGACGCTGCAGCAGGCCCGCACCGCGGCCGCGACCGCCGAGGCGTCGTTGTCGGCGGTCGAACGCCGGGTCGACCAGGCGCGAGCGACGCTCGAGGGCGCCCAGGACAACCTCGCCAAGACCACGGTCCGCTCGCCGATCGACGGGATCGTCACGGCAAGACGGGTCGAGGAGGGCGAGGTCGCCGTCATCGGCGTGCAGAACTCGCCCGGCACCGTGCTGCTGACGATCTCCGACATGTCCGTCGTGGAGCCGGAGATGGAGGTCGACGAGACGTCGATCCCGTCGGTCACGGTAGGGCAGGAGGCCGTCATCCGGATCGATGCCTATCCGAATCAGACGTTTAAGGGGACGGTGACCGAGGTGGGGAGCTCGCCCATTCTCACCGCTTCGCAGACCGAGGCGATCAAGTTCAAGGTGAAGATCCGCATCGACAACCCGCCCAAGGGGATCCGGCCAGGCCTGTCGGTGCAGGCCGACATTCTCACCGGGTTCGCGGCGCAAGCGGTGACCATCCCGATCCAGGCGTTGGTGCTGCGCGAGATCGAGCACAAAGCCGGCGAGCAGCCGGCCCGAGGCGCACCCCGCGACGAGGAGGGCGTGTGGGTCGTGGACGCCGGCAAGGTGCGCTTCCAGGCGCTCAAGACCGGCCTTC
>Ga0315273_10001749_pt1 | contig 25018 bp, 20 predicted proteins | sample YL17G02_0_MG_FD_205753 | JGI IMG/M metagenome (GOLD analysis project Ga0315273, IMG submission 205753) | Sediment microbial communities from Yellowstone Lake, YNP, Wyoming, USA - YL17G02_0 | ecosystem: Environmental > Aquatic > Freshwater > Lake > Sediment | place: USA: Wyoming | collected... | reverse complement strand
CCGAAGACGCTATTATACTCGCAGACGACGATCCTCGGCGTTATTGTCTCAATTGCCATCCAAACCCAATAGTCGTTCCCATCGATATCGATGCTTAGAAGCCCAATGTCGGGAACACCATGTACAAAGGCCGCAATTGCCTCATCTACGTTATCTTTCGTTATGAACAAGGCTTCGGCTGCCAAATCATATCGCCATGAAATCCAGTCGTTCCTAATATATTTGATGTTCGCACCGGAATCGTCGATGACCAGCCCGCTCCAATTGTCATGCATTAGCAGGAATCTAGTGTTCGATTCGCGGTAGTCTTGGACGCCAATCTCAACGAAAACCTGGTTCTCGATTGGGACCTGGTTAATCAGATACTGGATTATGCCGTCCTCCCCCCACTGGGAGAAGACCTTGAACTCCGCTCTCTGGATTTCGGAACGGGCTTCCAGGAGCTTGACACGATGCGACTCTAGATAACCGATTTGGTACCTGAGCGCCTCCAATTCGTGGATGAGTCCAAAGCTTTCGCCATGTGCTTGGCCTGATCGCAGACTTTCGCGTAGTTTCCTTAGTTCATGAGCGATTCGTGTCCAGAACATCTTGCTCCTCAATGGACCTCACAACGCGCGCTGGATTCCCAGCGACTATGCAATTCGTCGGCACATCGGATAGCACCACGCTGCCGGCAGCCACGATTGAATTGTCCTCTATCGAAACGCCCTTCATGATTATCGAGCCCATGCCTATCCAAACGTGACTGCCGATCCGTATCGGCTCCACCAGAATATGCCCACGAAATGATCTTCCCTGTTGGCCCTGCACAATCCGGTAGTCTTTCTCCCGCAGTGAAGCCGCTATTGGATGGCTGTCGTTGTCGAACAGCTGTACTCCGTGAGCGAGCAGCGTAAAAGAGCCGATGGACACTTTTTCGGCGCAACTAATTATGCAGTCGTCTCCAACATAGACATCGTCGCCAATCTCTATCCTGGGGTGTTCGCTCCAGGCCTCGCAGCGAATTATCCCACGACATACCACCCGCTGGCCAACCACGATCGCGTCCTTCCCAAAGAGATTGATGCACCAGGCATTGGGACCGACAGCAAATTGGCCGCGAAGAAGGCACAGACGCTTGAATTGCTGGTAAGCAGACTCCATTTGCCATTGCAGAAACGATTCGCTGGCTCGGCGCCAAAGGCAGAAAAGTCCGCCTTTCAAAACCGATCGCTTCCTGCCGCCGCTGATCGGGCCCCTGGCAAATGCATGGTTTCTGTCCATCTCTAATTCGCCAGCGGCCGATCCGCCGGCGTATACGGCTGCGACGCGTTCAGATGTGCGCCGATACGTGTTGTCGCCTCATCATTCATTCAAACTTGATCCCAACGTGTCCGCCACAGCACTCTCCCCAAGAAGGATGGAGGCAGTTCATCTGATTCAAAGAAACGGGCCGGCTGCACCCTGAGCACCTTAGCGTTCAGCAGCTTGTCCGCAAGCAGCCCGTTTACAACAACTGAATATCCGAGTCGATACTCCCCAGGACTGAGTGGGAGACCTTCCGCCAATATACACCGCACCGTCTCCATGCTCTTTCTTGGCCGCAACGCGCCATTCTCCAGCCTGCTCTGAAATGACATAATCCGCACGTCATTTTCGTCTGACAGAAGTATCGTGAACTCGACCTTCGAGCAATCTTGAGGGCTCTTGTATAAAACATCGAGTGCTAATGCGAAGGGAGCTTGCAGTGGAACGGACTGCAGTTGCCGTCCATCGATGCTCTCGATGCGCAAGCCCGAGACCATCGCCGCACCATCCCCTTTGCTATCTTTCCGTTCACTGACAGATTTCGACATTTCGGAGCGTATACTCGAGATATATCTCTCGACGGCATCGCTTGCGCCGCCAATAAAGTCGACGCTCCCATCGTTGAGAAATATGCCGACTTCACAGAGGTTTTCGATTGCCGTCATATTGTGGCTGACGAATAAAACAGTTCTACCCTCGTTGCGGCTTACATCCTGCATCTTACCAAGACATTTCTTCTGGAAACCGACATCCCCTACTGCCAGGACTTCGTCCACGACCAGGATATCTGGCTCGAGATGTGCCGCCACTGCAAAGCCGAGTCTGACATACATGCCGCTAGAATATCGTTTTACAGGCGTATCGATGAAACTCTCGACTTCGGCAAAGGCAACAATTTCGTCCAGTTTCTTCCTGATCTCCTCTCTTTTCATTCCCATGATGGCGCCGTTGAGAAAGATGTTTTCCCTGCCTGTTAGTTCGGGATGGAATCCTGTCCCAACTTCGAGCAGACTGGCCACTCTGCCCTTGACCTTTATTTGCCCCTTGGTGGGCGCTGTTACGCGGGAAAGGATCTTAAGCAGAGTGGACTTCCCGGCTCCGTTGCGCCCAATAATACCTAAGCGATCACCGTGCTTGACATCGAAAGAAACGTCCTGCAAAGCCCAGAATCGGTCCCCTTCGATCGTCCGACGCCTCGCATCTGCCATCCCAAGCGGAATGTTGGGATCCGGCTTGCTCCGAATCCGGGCCCACCAACTCTGCAGGTCTTTTGTCAAGCGACCGTGGTTGATGACACCCAGGCGGTACTGCTTCGAGAGGCGCTCTACACTTATCACTATCTCACGCATTACACTACATCCATGAAAGTTCTTTCGACACGATTGAATAAAACAACTCCCAGCAGGAGGACCACGACTATCATGCCCGCGGTCGCGGCTAAATGGTGGGTACTTACAGTCCCCACACCTGTGAAAGCGTACCGAAAGGACTCAATGATTGCCGACATTGGATTTAAGACGAAAACCCACCGCCATTGTGTTGGAACCTGGGACAGCGGATATACGACCGGAGTTGCATACATCCACAAGTTAACACCGAAGGACAACAGATGTCTCAGATCTTGGTACTTCGTTGTTACCGACGAGATGATGATGCCTGAGCCCAGTCCAAGGGCCGCCATGGCGATTAGCAAAAGCGGCAGACTAAGAATCCAGAGATTGGGATTTACAGAAAACCCTCGTACCATGAAGTAAATGAGGAAGCCCGCAAACAATGCGAACTGGATCGCAAAAGTAATCAAGCTTGTGATAACCACCGATATAGGCACTGTGAGCCGCGGGAAATAGACCTTCCCAAAGATGCTGGCGTTTGCGACAAAGGTGTCTGAGGTCTTGGTCAAGCACTGAGCGAAGTATTGCCACAGCATAATTCCTGAGTAGTAGAAAAGTATTCTCGGAAGGCCATCGGAGGATAGGTTTGCTAGATTCCCAAAAACCATTGTGTACACTACTGTGTACATTATGGGTTGAATAAGGAACCAGGCTGGACCGAGAATCGTTTGTTTATAGACCGCTACGAAATCCCGCCGCACGAAAAGCTGAATGAGATATCGATACCGCCAAACTTCCGCGATGTTGAAGTTGAGGAGATTCGCCTTCGGTTTAATTACCGTCGTCCACTCACCGTCGACGTTCTTTTTTGCGCTCATATCTTTGCTCCATCCCAGCATGCTAACATTGCCATGGGCTTCCGTCCACTCACCACCTGTTCGTCTTCCTGTTGATACCTGCAACTCTCTTTGCGCGTCACTTGGCCTAGGAAGCGGGATATCAGGAATCTTAGCCCTGGTTGCCTGGTTTGTTTCTTTAAGCAATTGGTGCCGGCCCCCCGACCTCCCACTCCCAAATGCTCGTATAATTGTGGCACTTCTCTTGTCCCGGCACTACTTCGGTGATAGCTGCTTGGCTCATTGCTCTCATCAGCGTTAGCCGAAGCCATGCGAGCCAATGGGAGATCTTGGCGACATCTACTCAAACATGTTTGAAGGACGATCATTCCCTTTCGCTTCTCAGCATTTCCAACCGGCCGGCGTATAAATGCACGCATTCTCTTGCCTATGTTTTAAGATACTTAAGGCAGGCTCCTCCACCGCCTCCAGGATTCCAGATGCCCTTGTCCACCCACTCGCACGTTATTCTCGAGGGATCGGCGCCCGCTTCCTCAAGGAGAGCGATATAATCCCTTTTCCAGTTGCCCGGCCGGTAGTATACACCTCTTCTATTCTGCTGCTTGGTTTCGCTTTGCATCTCGATCAGCACGATTGCTTTTGCGGAAACTCTCAAGGCACCTTTGAGAACCTCCAAGATGCGTGCGGGGCGTATATAAATTAGAGCCGCCCAGGAGAATACCACGTCAAAGCTTCGGTCGGCATATGCAGACAAGTCCTCTATTCGCCCCCATTCAAGGGTTACATTCTTTATTCCCTCAGCCAGCAGCCACCTGTTCCCGCATTCTACCGCCAGCCGATTTATGTCGATGCCGACCAAACGCGCGTCAGGTCTTGCTGCGGCAAGAACTGCCAACCTGTTTCCACAACTGCTGCCTAGCTCTAAAAGGCTGCTGAAATCAATGCTGTCAAGAGCTGTATCCAGATATCTGCTGCCGGGCGAATTTCTCGATTCCCATACGCCGCGTATTTGTTCTTCAGCCTGTTCGCTCCAATATCTCGCGCGACTATCCGTGAGTTTCGCTTTCAGCATTCTGCATGTATAGGTGACTTGCAGGGCGTCATCTATATTCTTCAAAAAAGCATACAGGCGAGGGTATTGCTTCTTCAGTTTCTCAAGTGCGCGCACAAACGTCCTCGCTATTTACCTCCAAGGTCGCTACCTCGCCACATTGCGATACAGTTGCATCACACGTTCCATCTCCCGGTGGTAGCTGTTCCTCTCCAGGATGAGTTCCCGACCAGCTGCACCCATTCGGCTGCACAATCCACCATCCGCCAATAGCTCTGCGATCCGGGCCGCAAGAGCCTTATGATCGCGAAGCGGGAAAAGACGGCCGGCGCTCTCCTGGTCAAGCCACTCCCCATTGTTGCCAAAGTCCGTGATCACCACCGGCACACCCGAGGCCATCGCCTCGGCGGTACTAGCGGCGATACCCGCATCGGAAGTCGAAGTAGACACGTAGACGTCGGCCGATGCGACATACCGCCTCATGTCCTCGTCGCTGAGGCGCCCCGCGAAATGGACCACCTTCTCGATACGGAGATCCTTGCACAGTTGCTGCAGGTAGTCTTTCTGTTCGCCGCTGCCTACAATCACGAAACGCGCCTGTGGGGCCTTTTCCATGACCAATGGAATGGCCTTGACCAGGGTCTCGACGTCGTATATCGGCTTGAGGGCTCGCAGGCTCATCACGATGCGGTTCGACTTACCCCAACCCAATTCCGAATCCAAACCAGGGTCCCGATTCGCGGGTGTGTACTCCTCACAGTTGGTGCCGAAGTAGATGATGTCGATTTTGTCCGGCTTCCCGCCGAACGCAACCATCCGCTCCTTCAGGTGAACCGCATCGCAGGTCACGCGCTTCGAGACCCTCAACGTTCTTCGTACCGCCCGTCGCTGCAGGAAACTCTTCCGCGTATGAACCAGGACATCCGAGCCCCAGGCGGTTGCGACGATCGGAGCTCGGAATTGGCGAGCGGCCCAATACGCAGGGGCATAGATCCAGTGGATATGGATAACATCCGGTCGGAAGCTGCCGGCGATTTCTCTGATCATCCTGCGCCTGGGGCCCCAGACACTCATCCGGCCAAGGATTCCCTTGAGCGTTCTCGCCGACGACGATTCTTCGTTCAGCACGTGCACGACCGCCTTGTCCACCGACAGAACCTGTTTCCCGAAGCACAGAACCTGGACCTCCATGTCCTCACGCCGCGAGAAAAACTCGATCCAGCGCTTCGAGTGAATGCTGTCGAGCGGCGCTATGAACAGAATCTTCATTTCAGACTCCCTTTCCCAGGAATACTTCTCGGTGCCGCTCGAACTCCGCGTTAGCCTTCTCGTATTCCGCGTGCTGGCCGATGTCGATCCAATAGTAGGGATCCTGCGAGCGGTATCCAAATACCGGCAGGTTCTTGTCGATGAGGGTTTCCATCAGTACATTCAGGTCGGTTCTTTCGTTCTGGGGAAGAAACGAAACCGTCGACCGATTGTACACGTAGATCCCCATGTTGTCGTTGAACCGGTAAGTCGGCTTCTCCTCGATGCGAGTCACGCGATCCTGACCGTCAAGGGTGAGAATGCCGAGATTCATGCAGACCTCTTTCACACCCACCGCAACGGTGAGGGCGGCCCGGCGTTCACGGTGAAAATCAAACATCACTCGGTAGTCCAGAGAAGTAAGGATGTCCCCGTTGATAACCAGGAAGTCCTCTTCCAGGTCCTCTACCAGTGAGAGGGCGCCGGCCGTCCCAAGCGGTTTCTGCTCGCGGACGAACCGGATGTTCGCCTCTTCCGATCTCTTCTCGTTGAGATAAAGCTCAATAAGGTCACCCAGGTAGCCGAGGGAAATCACGATGTCGGTGAACCCGTGCTTCACGAGTTGAGTAAGAATGATCTGGATGATGGGCTGACCGCCCAGCGGGAGCATCGGCTTCGGGAACACCACCGTGTATGGCAACAGACGCGTCCCCTTGCCTCCGGCAAGAATTACAGCCTGCATGTTATGACTCGAAAAACTTCCGGATTGTGGTCGTCACATGACTCACCTCGGCGTCTGTTAGGGCGGGGTGCATGGGGATGGACACCACTTCCCGCGAGAGTTTCTCCGTGACGGGCAGGGAGTACTGCTGAAGCTTCAGCGCCGGGTGGTGATGAGTTGGCATGGGCCAGGAAATCAAGACCCCAACTCCCTCCTTTCTAAGGAAGGCGACAAGCTCGTCGCGTCGGGGGGTCTGCAGAACGTAGTTTTGATAGGGGTTGAACCGGTCGGTCTCCTTGCTGGGCGGCAGCGGAAGGGTCAATTTCGGAATGCTCGACAGCTCCTTCCAATACATCTGCGCGATCTCCCGCCGCCGCTCGATTAGCTCACCCACGTGGCCCAGCATTACAAGCAGGATCGCAGCCTGCAGGTTGTCCAACCGACTGTTCCACCCCCAGAACTTTATCTCGCCGCTCTCCCGGTCCTGCCCGTTGTCCCGCAGGCAGCGAAGCCTGTAGGCCAGCTCCTGGTCGTCGGTCGTGATGGCTCCACCGTCGCCAAAACACCCGAGTGTTTTAAAAGGATAGAAGCTATTCGTGGACAGGATTCCGAATGAGCCCGCCTTCTTCCCTTTGTAGGCGCCGCCTATCGCCTGGGCGGAGTCTTCCACTACGTGCAACCGATGCTCCCGGGCGATGGACAGGATCTCTCCCATGTCGCACACGCGGCCATTCAGATGAACGGGAATAATCGCTCGGGTTTTCTTGGTGATCAGTTTACTCAACTGCGTGGCGTCCAATACGTGGTCATCCCCTACATCCGCGAGCACCGGTGTGCCACCGGCGTGGACGATCGCAGCTAGGGTAGCCACGAAGGTGTGGGAAACGCTGATGACCTCGTCGCCCTCTCCGATTCCCAATACCTTCATGGATAGGTTCAGCGCGTCACTGCCGTTGGCCAATCCGACGGCGAACCTGGTTCCCGTATACTCGGCAAACTGCTGCTCGAACCGCAGCAGGTCATCGCGCATGATGAAATCCGCCCTACGGAAAACCACCTCGTCCATTACCTCCCGGATTTCCTTCAGGTACGGCGCGATCTGACGGGGAAGATCTACAAACGGCACATTCACGGCAGCTGTCCTCCTCTGCTTCCAGCCTACTGCAAGCGGAGCAGTGCTTTTGCCTTGGCGACGATCGCTTCAGGTGTCAAATAATAACCGGCTTCCAGCGTTCGAGAGCTGGGCGCATGACAGTCCGGCAGAGTCAGTCGGGCCATCTCCAGGGGGCGACCGCCGTGACGCGACTCGGCCAGGCAGGCCATGACTTCCGCGGCGACCCCACCGCAGCGCCAGGCAGAATCCACGATCAGAGCCCGGCCAGTTCGGTCGACCGAATCCTGGAGGGTCGGCATGTCTAGAGGCTTGATGCTGCGCAGATCGATCACCTCCGCCTCAACCGCATAGTGAAGCTTGAGCTCCTCCGCCGCTTTCTCGCAGAGCGTCACCGCATGCGAGGAAGAAATCAAGGCGATGTCCGCTCCTCTGCGAACGACTCTCGCCCCTTCCAATGGCGCGGCGATATAGTCCGCGGGCACCTCCGTCTCCCGCGAGTACAGCCAGCGGTCTTCGATGTACACTACCGGAGAATCACTTTGAACGGCCGCGATCAGCAGACCCTTGGCGTCGGCCGGATTGGAGGGCATCACCACGCGAAATCCCGGTACGTGCTGGAAAAACCCCTGGAGGGCCTGGGAGTGTTGGGCTCCCTGCTCGCCACCGCGGTTGATGATGGCTCGAATTGTGAGGGGTATCTTCCACTGACCCCCGAGGCTGAATGTCATGGCCGAAGCGTGATTGAACAGCTGGTCCAGGGCGTAGTGCATGAAATCCATTCGAGAAAATGTAAGTACAGGCCGCAGCCCACACAGGGCAGCCCCCAATGCCATCCCGGCTACCGCATTTTCCGACACCGGAGTGTCGATTATACGCGACGCTCCGAAGCGATCCAGGAGTCCCTTCATGGTTTGCCCGACGTACCACGGGGTGTTGACTCCGATACCGATCTGAACGCTTTCCGGCACGTGTTCCATGATTTGGTGGAATGCCTCGTTTATTGCAGCGGCGTAGGTCGCCTTCCTCACCTGCTGCATGCGGTTTGCTCCACAGCCGGATATTCGCTCGATCGAGCGAAATCGATTGATTCCCGAACTTCCTGCTTGATAGTGCGTTCGATTGCGTCGAAGCTTGATGTGCCCAAGCCGGATTCAGCCTCAAGCCTGCGCTTGAGAAAGGCGATCGGACAACGACTGCGCCATTGCTCGATGTCGGCCTTGCGACGGTAGCCGACATCTTCGTCCGCCGAAGGACCGACATGGGCCAGCCACCGGTAGGTCAGGCACTCCAGGAGTACAGGGCCGCCGCCGTTTCTGGCCGCGTTCACTCGATCCATCGCCGCCTGGTATATGACGACTGGATCGTTCCCGTCGAGCTGTGCCGTGGCAACCCTGAACCCTTGCAGACGAGCGGCAACATCGGGGTTGCCCTGCCGCAGGAAGTCCGGCATGTGGGTCGAAAACCTGTTGTTCTCACAGACAAAGATGACGGGCAGCTTGTACAATACCGCCAGATTCACGCTCTCGTAGAAGACTCCCTCGTCGGTCGCCCCGTCACCGAAGAAGGCCACTGCGACGCGTGGTTGACCAAGCTGTCTCGCAGCCAGCGCGGCGCCGACCGCGATCGGAATGGATCCGGCCACGATCGCCGAGCTGCCCAGAAAACCGACTCCGGGCGCTGTGAGATGCATGGATCCGCCGTATCCTAAAGACGCTCCCGTTCTCCTCCCGAGTACCTCCGCGAATAGAGCTCGCATGCTGCCCCCTTTGGCCAGAAAGTGTCCGTGGCTGCGGTGGGTACTCACCACATAGTCATCCGCTTTCAGTGCGGCACAAACGCCGGCGGCGATCGCCTCCTGGCCTACGTACAGATGCACCGGGCAGACAATCTCCCCCTTTGAGCTCATCTCAGCGATGGCAGTCTCGCATTCCCGGATCCGTATCATGCTGATCAGGATATTGACCAGCGTGTCGTGTTCGCTCGCCCGGCTGGTCGGCGCAGTGTCCATGGGTGGCTTCCTCAAATCCGCAATTAGATGTTGTACACGTGGGGCTTATAGCCCTTGATATTCTCGCCGCTGCGGAACCACTCGATCGTCAAATCCAGCCCCTTCGCCAGATCAACCATGGGGCTCCAGCCGGTCAAACGTTTCAGCTTCTCGTTGCTGCCCAGAAGCCTCTCAACCTCGCTTCTTTTCGGCCTCAGCCGTCGATCGTCGAAGTGGATACTGGCCTCCGGGTTGATGCGCTCGACCAGTAGCTTCGCAAGTTCACCGATAGTGATTTCGGTCTGGCTGGCGATGTTGATCTCCTCGCCAATCGCCTGGTCGCAGCCGGCGATATCAAGAAACCCCCGTACTGTGTCCGCGACGTAGTTGAAATCCCGCGACGTTGCGGTATTCCCCAGCTGGATGCGTTTGCTGCCCGCCAGCAACTGCGTTATCAGGGTTGGTATGATCGCCCGCGAAGACTGCCGAGGACCGTACGTGTTGAAGGGTCGCACGATAGTAACCGGCAGATCGTAGCAGCGGTAAAAAGACTCAGCCAGACGGTCCGCGGCGATTTTCGAAGCCGAATACGGAGATTGGGCCTGGAGCGGATGGCTTTCATCCATTGGAACACGAATCGCAGTGCCATAGACCTCTGATGTTGAGGTGACCAGGACTCTCTCGGCCTTGGCCTCTCTTGCTGCTTGAAGCACATTCAGAGTCCCTTTGACATTAGTGTCGACGAAGCTCGCGGGCGCTTGGTAGCTGAAGGGAATGCTGATTAGGGCAGCCAAGTGGAAGACCGCCTGAACCCCGGCTAGTGCCTGCCGCATTTGGTCAGGATCGCGCACATCACCAGGGAACACCTCAACCGCCCTGAGAGTCGCCGGGTCCAGCGAATCGAGCCATCCCCAGGAATTGAACGAATTGTACTGTACCAGAGCCCGTACGTTGGCCCCTTCGCGAACCAGGGCCTCGACCAGATGACTGCCGATGAATCCATCCGCGCCCGTGACAAGGACTCTAGAACCTTTGAGATTCATGATGACTATCCCCGAAACTCCCTCTGATGCTCAACGAACCAGCGGTACGTGTCCCGCAAGCCCTCTTCCAGGCTGATGGCGGGTCTCCAGCCCAGACCGCGAATGCGCGCGACATCCAGAAGCTTGCGGGGGGTACCGTCGGGTTTGCTGGTGTCGAACCGAAGACGGCCGGAGTAGTTGGTGACTCGAGCGATGGTCTCAGCCAACTCGGCGATAGTGCAGTCCTCGCCCGTACCCACGTTGATGTGGGACACCTCGGGCCCTGTCACGGAGCAGTAAGCGGCCCTGGCGAGCTCCATCACCTGCACGGCCGCCGCCGCCACGTCGTCAACATGCAGGAACTCGCGTCGCGGGTTGCCGCTGCCCCAGACGACCACTTCCGGCTCCCCATTTCGAGCGGCCTCGTGAAAACGCCGCAACAGCGCGGGTATCACGTGGCTGTCCTGCGCGTGAAAGCTGTCTCCGGGTCCGTAGAGATTGGTAGGCATGAGGCTGCGATAGTCGGTCCCGTACTGGCGGTTATAGCTTTCGCAGAGCTTGATGCCGGCGATCTTGGCGATGGCATAGGGCTCATTGGTGGGCTCCAGGGGCCCGTTCAGGAGCGCCTCCTCTCTCATGGGCTGATTCGCCAGCTTCGGGTAGATGCACGAGGATCCCAGGAACAACAGCTTCTGCACACCGGCCTGCCAGGCGGCATGGATGGCGTTCGCCTCGATCGCCAGATTTTCGTATATGAAGTCCGCCGGGTAGCTGCTGTTCGCAATAATGCCTCCGACCTTTGCCGCCGCCAGATAGACTTCGCTGATCTTGTTTGACTTGAAGAAGTCGTGCACCGCTCGCTGATCGAGCAAGTCCAGGCTTTCCCGGTTGATCGTGAGAATGTCCTTGTAGCCGCGTGCCTGCAGCCGCCGAACGATGGCCGATCCCACCATGCCGCGGTGACCGGCAACATAGACCTTCTGTTGCATGATCTTCGCCACTTCGTTCAGTGTTCCGTGGCTACCGCGATACCATGGCCATGCTCCTTGAGCAAGGCGTGACGTTGGGCGATCTTGAGGTCCTCAGCTACCATCTCCGCGCACAACTCGCGCGCGGTGAACCGTGGCGTCCAGCCAAGCTTGTCGCGCGCCTTTTTGGCGTCTCCCAAGAGGGACTGCACATCGGTGGGTCGGAAGTAGCGCGCGTCTACCCGCACGATCACGTCTCCTGCACTGACCGCCGGGGCCTTGCCGCCCTCGGTCGCTTCGACTACGGCCCTCTCTTCCGCTCCGCCGCCTTCGAAGCGCAGGCGGATGCCCAGTTCGGCGGCAGTCCAGCGGACAAAGTCGCGTACAGAGTGCTGCCGCCCGGTTGCGATCACGTAGTCCTCCGGTTTGTCCTGCTGCAGCATCATCCACTGCATCAGCACGTAATCCCTGGCGTGCCCCCAGTCTCGCAGGGCGTCCAGGTTGCCAAGGTACAGGCACTTATCGAGCCCAAGGGCGATGTTCGCCAACCCACGGGTGATCTTGCGCGTAACGAAAGTCTCGCCGCGGCGCGGAGATTCGTGGTTGAAGAGAATTCCGTTACAGGCGTAGATGCCGTAGGCCTCCCGGTAATTGACCGTGATCCAGTAGGCGTACAGCTTGGCCACCGCATAGGGCGAGCGCGGGTAGAATGGCGTGCTCTCCCTTTGCGGCGTCTCCTGAACCAAGCCATATAGCTCGCTGGTAGATGCCTGGTAGAAGCGCGTCCTGTTGCCGAGCCCGAGAAGTCGGATTGTCTCTAGCAGACGCAAAGTTCCGAGGGCGTCGACATCCGCCGTGTACTCCGGCGTCTCAAAACTAACCGCCACATGAGTTTGGGCACCGAGATTATAGACCTCGTCGGGCTGGACCTGCTGGATGATGCGCGCAAGGTTCGACGAATCGGTCAGATCGCCGTAGTGCAGCACGAAGCGGCGGCTCTCGGCGTGCGGATCCTGATAGAGATGTTCAACACGCTCCGTGTTGAACAGTGATGCGCGCCGCTTGATCCCGTGAACTTCGTACCCTTTCTCCAGCAGAAGCTCCGCAAGGTACGATCCATCCTGCCCGGTGATACCTGTGATGAGAGCTCTTTTCATTGGCGTGTTTGCACTCCGTTTTGGCTCGCCGCAAAATCTGCCAGCCTGTTGTCGCGATTCGCGGCCCGCCGGTCCGTTGATTGGAGCGTCTGCGCGCTGAACAGGAAGCGCAGGCTAGCGTGGTTATTCGCGTTCTTGTTCGCCGGTCTGGTGTTCTCGGAATACAGCACGAACGTGGCGCTCTCGGCGCCCGGGTCCCGACCGGCCGGCGCGGCGGGGACTTGCTCGTAGGACACGTGGTGCTTGTCGCAGAAGAGCTCCACAATGAAATCCAGGTCGCTCGCGCCCACCAATGCCAGGCGCCGGTAGCCCTGCCCGGCGGCCTCGCCGATCAGCCGATCGATGGCCTCCTTGTAGTACACTACGTTCTTGATGGTCCGCTTGAGGTAACGATAGCTCCTGCGGGCGATTTCGGTCATGCCCTTGGAGGAAACTACGTACTGGATGTTGCGGTTGTTCACCTTCCGGACCTGGAGCAGGCCTTTCTGGGCGAGCCGCTTCAGGATGGCGTTGGTCATGCCCAGCGACAGGCCGATGATCCGGGCCAGGTCACGCTGGCGGATCACGCTCTGGGTGTGGTGGATTCGTTCCAGAATATCCAGTTCGGTGTCGGAGGAAATCATGTCGTCTTTATTTTCGGCGGGCGGCTTTTAAGGCGCACCTCTTCCGGGGTTCGGTTTTACCGGGAAACCGAAGCCAAGGCAGTGCGCTCATCCAGCTCGGGATGCCGCCGCAACTAGCTACCCCGAGGCCAATGCCCCTCCGCAGAATCGGCGACTCGACATCGCTTCGGAGAGACATTGTTCAATAATTGAACACAATACCATCTTGGCAGGAAAAATCAAGGGGGTCGATAGACGTCGCCTGTCAAGGTCACCGAGGCCTGCCCGGATCATGACACTCCCTGCGGTTGCCCCTGTTTCCTCCGTCTTGTCCGTTGGCCCAGGGCGGCGGCGCCCCAGCCGGCCCCAGAGGCGAGAAACGGGACGAAAGGGACCCGGAAGCGGGCGTACGCTTCCGGTCCGCCGGCCATGACGAGGAAATACGCCACGACCACCACGATCAGGACCATGCCGAGCAGGTTCTTGCCTCGGATCGACGCGGCAGCTCCGATGAACAGCAGCGCCCACAGGATCAGCAAATGCAGCAGCTGGAACAACACCAAGACCAGGGTCGTACCACTCGTGCTCTCTAGGAGCCTGGGGATGACGCCCTGCGATGCCGCCTGACCCCAGTTCTGCAGGCTGGAGGCTCGTGCGGACAAACCCAGCTGGAGATCGATCGTACTGCGCAACGGGGCGAACAGCAGCGACAGCGCGGCGCGCAGGTTGTTGGCCAGGTAGATCCAGGGGTCCTCCAGGATCACGCGCCTGCCCACCCCTGCACCGTGACGGATGAACCCTACCGGATCCTCGTCCTTGGAACCCGGGTAGGTCGACTGCGCTTGTTCACGCAGCAGCAGGCTCGCATCGGACAGCGACACGCGATGCTTCTCCGCGTAGACCGCCGCCGCCCGATACTCCAATATGTTCACATCCCCGATCGTGCTCAGGAACGGCCTCCCGAACGTGAGGTAATTCCGTGTTACCCATGGCGCCAGTGTGAGCAGGAAGAGGCCCAGAAACAGCGCGGCTGCTCCGATTCGCGACCGCCAGGGAGCCCTGTCGGCGACCAGATAAACAGCAATGAGCGCACCCGGGAAAAAGAGGGCCACGGGGCGGCACAAGACGGCGATTCCCAGAAAAACGGCGCCGGCGGCGAGATACCCGGGTTTTCTGTGGAAATAACTCTCGATGCTCAGCAGCACACCGAGCACGAACAGTGTCGTGAACACCGACTCGGTCAGGAGGCTACTGGCGAATACGACGGAAGGCACGTCGACGGCCATGAGCGCGCCGGCCCAAACCGCCGCCGTACCATTTCCGAACAGCTTGGCGGCTAGCTCCATGGCGGCGAGTACGGTTAACAGTGAGAGAGCAATCTGCACGGCCACGATCACCGCCGCATCGAGTCTGAGACAACGAAATGCGGCGATGAACAAGGGATACAGCGGCGTGCGTCTGTGATCCGGCTCCAGCGGAGGCGCGGCCGACAGGCTGTAAGCTCCGTGTTCGACCAGGTTCTCGGCGATCTGCCAGTACTCGCGCGAGTCGGTCTCGAAGAATCCCTCGGGGTTCATGACCAGTACGCCGGCGAAGAGCAGCAAGCGCAGCAGCAAAGCCGCTAGCAGCACGCTGACGGTGGCGCGAACCCTCTGCTTCCCGAACTGCGTAATCAGCATCCTCAAAGGTCTCCTTTGCCCATTCGAATCGCGTGGACTCCGGCGGTCACTCGGCCGAGGCCTTGGTTGACTTTACTCCCGGGGCAGTCGATAATCCTGGGGAACCACCGATGGAGTCCCTCAGGAAGTCGTTCGAGCTCTTTGTCCCGGGAAGAATCTGCATCTTCGGAGAGCATTCGGACTGGGCCGGGGGATACCGGCGCACGAACTCCCAGATCGAAAAGGGATATACACTCATCACAGGCACGAACCAGGGGCTTTTCGCCACCGTGAAGCCCCACCCCTCCCTGTTCGTGTTTCACACCACCCTGCCTGACGGCGGCAGGGACAGCCTGTCGCTCCCGATGCGCGCCGAGGACCTGCTCGCCGCCGCTCAAAAGGGTGGATTCTTCAGCTACGTGGCCGGCGTCGCCAATCAGATCATGACCCACTACCACGTGGAGGGGATCGAGATCGACAACTACAAGACCGATCTCCCGCTCCGCAAAGGGCTGTCTTCCAGCGCTGCGGTCTGCGTTCTCGTGGCCCGCGCTTTCAACCGGCTGTACCAACTCCGGATGACCGTTCGGGGAGAGATGGACTTCGCCTATAGGGGCGAGATCACCACGCCGTCCCGCTGTGGCCGGATGGACCAGGGCTGCGCCTACGGCGTCAAGCCGATCCTGATGACTTTCGACTGTGATGCGATCGAAGTCGACGAGTTGACCGTCGGCGCGGACCTGTACTTCGTCATTGCGGACCTGGCGGCCGGGAAGGATACGGTCAGGATCCTCCGGGACCTGAACAAGGCCTTCCCGTTCGCCGAGACCGGTGTCCACGAAGAGGTGCAGCGCTACCTCGGTCCCGTGAATCGGGATATCGTCCAGCGTGCGATCACCGCCTTCCAGGCAGGCGATGCCCGCCGGATCGGCGCCCTCATGAGCGAGGCCCAGAGCCAGTTCGACGCCTGTCTGGCCCCCGCCTGCCCCGCGGAGCTCGCTGCGCCGGTGCTGCATTCGGTCCTAAAAAAGCCGGCTCTCCAATCGCTCATCTACGGCGGCAAGGGCGTGGGTTCCCAGGGTGACGGCTCGGCGCAGTTCATCGCCCGCGACGCGGACTGCCAGAGCGAACTGGTCGAAATCCTCAACACGAAGCTCCACATGCCCGCCGTGCCTCTGACCATTCCCAGATCCAGGAAGATCCGGAAAGCCCTCATCACTGCAGCCGGCTACGGCACCCGCCTGTTCCCCATGACCAAAATCATCCGCAAGGAGTTCATGCCCGTTTTCGACGAGAGCGGCAATCTCAAGCCTCTTATACTGGCGAACGTCGAAGAAGCCCTCGGCGCCGGCATCGAAGAGATCGCGATCATCGTCCAGGACGACGAGCGGCCGCTGTTCGAGAGGCTTTTCAACGAACCTGTGCGACCCGATATCCTGGACAGGCTCAGCCCCGAGAACCGGGAATACGCCACGAGGCTCCAGCGCGTCGGCGAGCACATCACGCTGATTCCCCAGCGGGAGCAAAAGGGCCTGGGGCACGCGATCCTGAGCGCGAAGGCGTGGATCGGCAGCGAACCCTTCCTGCTCGTACTCGGCGACCACTACTTCTCCTCGAAATCGGGCATCACGTGCGCCGGCCAGCTCGTGGCAGCCTACGAGAGTTCCGAAGAGGTTGTCATCGGCCTCGTGCGGGCGCCGGCTGCCGAATCCTATCGTTTCGGCTGTGCCACCGGCGAGTGGGTACGGGAAGGCAAGGTCCTTTCGATCACCAGGCTGGTCGAGAAACCCGACCCGGATTTCGCCAGGCAATACCTGGCAGTCAGCGACGCGGACTCGGTGTTGACCGTGTTCGGCCTGTACGCGCTCAAGCCCGTCGTGTTGGAGTACATCGAGCGGACAATCCGGGAAAACAAACTGGAGCGCGGGGAGATCGGGCTGACCAGCGCCCTGGAGGCGATGCGAGAAGAAATTCCTCTGCTAGGTGTCATGCTCGAGGGTGAAAGAACCGACATCGGCGTCCCTGCGGGCTACGAGAAGGCGATGACCGCTACGATCCGGATCGCGGCTCAGGCAACCGGTGCGTGAGCGTGCCGAGAATGAGCCGTCCTTCGGCCTCGCGGGGCTGCCGCAACAAGCTCCAGCGAGGACAACACCCGGTGCGCCGGGTATAGTTCAATCGCTGAACACATTACCACGACTGTCGAAAAACTCAAGAGGTGGGCTTTGTTGACGCAATTCGGAGGGCGCGAGTTCGATCGGTTGGATTGACAGCGGTGCACCGATAAACGATAGTGGAACCCGTTTGTTGACCGGGCCATACATCCGGAGGAAAGGCAACATGAAGCTTTCAATCACCATTCCCGTGTACAACGAAAAAGACACGATCGCTTTAATCCTGAAAAGGGTCTCTGAAGCGCCTCTTCCCGCCGGGGTTGAGAGGGAGATCGTGGTCGTTGACGACTGCTCAACGGACGGGACACGGGACATACTGACGCAGCTGCATTTGCCCGAGCTGAAGGTCGTGTTGCACGACAAGAACCGGGGCAAAGGGGCGGCTGTAAAAACCGGCTTCGACAACTGCACAGGCGACATCGTGCTGGTCCAGGATGCCGATCTGGAGTACGACCCCGCGGAATACCCCAAGCTTATCGCCCCCATCCTCGCCGGAGACGCCGACGTGGTGTACGGTTCTCGATTCGCGGGAGGGCAGGCCCATCGCGTCCTTTACTTCTGGCATTACGTGGCCAACCGCGTGCTGACGATGATATCGAATGCCTTCTCCGACCTCAACCTTACGGACATGGAGACCTGCTACAAGGTGTTCCGAAAGGACATCGCCAGTGCACTGGACATCGAGGAGAAACGCTTCGGTGTCGAGCCGGAAGTGACGGCCAAGGTGGCCACGATGGCCCGGCGGCAGAGAATATCGATCTACGAAGTCGGCATCTCTTACCATGGCAGGACCTATGAGGAAGGCAAGAAAATCGGGATGAAGGACGCCCTCAGGGCACTGTGGTGCGTCATTCTGTATAACACCTCCCCGCTGGCGCGACTGGTCAAGTATGGACTAAACGGCGTTCTCGTGGCTCTTTCCCAGTATGCGTCAGTGGTCGGGCTGGTCGAGGGCCTGGGGCTCGCTACCAGCCTTGGCAAGAACGTCGCCTACGCCGGCAGTATTGAGGTGTCCATCATCGTCGGGTTTTTGCTGCATGCCCACATCACGTGGCGCTATCGATTTCGCTCTGCGGCCGCCTACGTGAGAAAGCTCCTGGCGTTCCACCTGACAACCGCCCTGTCCTTCGCGGTCAGGCAGGTCGTCTTCTATTTTCTCCTGCGTGCCGGAATGGACTACCGGTTGAACACCCTCATCGGGATCGCAATCGCGGTCATATTGAACTTCGTGGGCTACGACCGGTTGGTTTTTCGCGACAAGCAGTCTTCTCCGGCGTAGCCGGCACCCCCTAATCCCGCCTCCGCCTGGCTTTGGCGATTCCTCCGTGATACATTGGACCCGTGGGGGCCGCCGCAGCCACGGTTCGAGCAGCAAATCCGCTCGAACCTGAACCCATGGACACGCGGGCCAGTCTGGAGGCGACACTCTTTTTGAAAAGTGCTACAAAGAGACCGAGGAGCTTGATGCGCCCTTTTCGCATCGAGGTGGCAAGCAGCGGCCCATGATGGCATCCATAGTCTTACGCAACGTGCGCCGGAACCTTCCCCGTCTACGGCCCATGATCGTGGCCCTGGTTACGGCCATCGCCGTGCTGTTGCTGGGCAACTCCATCTCCGAAGCCATAAACACGGGTTACCGTGAGGTGTACACCGAGCACATCACCGGACATGCCACCATCAGCGCCGCCGCCGACCGGTCGTTCACCGTGTTCGGCAGCGAAGCCTTGCTGGTGGGCGAGTTCCTGGTACCTCCGGTGCTCCTGGACGCCGAAGATCTGTTTCGGACCGTCCGCAGGATTCCCGGTGTCGAGCGCACCGCCGGCCTGGTGACGGTGGCCGCTCGCGTGCAGATCGCCGGCAGAGCGCAGAATCAGCCGATTTTCGGAGTGGATTTCGCGGAGTATGCCGCTCTTTTTCCCCGGCTTCGGCTGGTCCGGGGCAGCCTGCCGGCGCCGGGGGAGCCGGCCATCCTGATCCACGAATCCCGCTTCGCCGAGCTGACCCGGGCTCTTGGAAAGGAGCCCAAGCTCGGGTCCCCTGTGCTGCTTAGCGTGTACAACAGCTACTCCTTCACCATTCGCGAAGTCCCGCTGGCCGGCGTGTTTGCCTACCCCGTTTCCGACCCCGTGCTGGACCGGGTGGGGCTTATCGACGTATACACCGCCCGCTCCCTGAACGGGTATATCTACGGGACTCGGGATCAAGAGGCCCCGGTGGAGCATGCCGGCGGCGATTTGGACGATTTGTTCGCCGTAGCCGACAGTCTGGCCCCGGCGGTTGGCAGCCTGGACCCGAGCGACGTCGAAAGCCGGTTGCGCTCCGACGATCCTGCCGGCACACGGGCCCTGCAAACCCGGGAAGGAGCCTGGAACTTTATCCTGATTCGCCTGGCCGAGGGGGTTCGGAAAGCCGGCGCCGGACGAATCGCCCGGGAGTTGCGCAGCGCCGGATTCCCTGGGGCGGGGGAAATCCAGGTGCGGGACTGGCGGCAAAGTGCGGGCGGCAACGCCGTACTGGTCTGGATCGTGCAGATTCTGCTCAACGCCGGGTTGATCTTCATCGCCGCAGGGGCTGCGGTCGTTACCGTGAATGCCCTGGCGCTGTCGGTTCTCGAACGAACCCGCGAAATCGGAACCATGCGGGCCATAGGGGCGAGCCGGGGACGGGTGGGGTTCATGATCTCCGCCGAGACCCTGGTGCTGGTCGCGGGGTCCGGAGTCCTGGGAATCGGGGCGGGAGCCCTGCTGGTAGGACTGTTGAATCTGCTGCAGATCCACCTGTCCAACCCGGTGCTTCAGGCCCTGTTCGGGCGTACCCTGCTGGCGGGCCGGCTGTCCGCCGCCCTGATTGGCAACCACATTGTCCTGAGCCTGGTCCTGGGACTGGTATCGGTGGCATACCCGCTACGCAAGTGTCTGAAGATCGTCCCGGTCAAGGCCATGGCCACGGCATGACGAATATCCTGCGCATCGCCTGGCGAAATTTCTGGCGCAACCTGGGACGCTACCGGCTGCTCATGGCGGCGTTGGCCGCAGCCGTGGTAGTCCAGGTTACCATCCTGGGCTCGATTCTGGGCTTGACCGACACCCTGCGGGCCAAAGCCGCCCGGTACTTCGGGGGCCACGTGGTGGTCCTGGGGTATGGCGCCAAAAGCTATTCCCTCATCCGCGAAACCCGGCAGGTCGAACAAGCCCTCCTCTCCGCCGCGGTTCGGGGTGCGACCCTGGTCAGGCGCAGCCATTACTATGATGCCGACGCCACCCTGTTCTTCGCGGGTAACTACCAAAGCCAGCGCCGCCTGATCGGCGTGGACTGGCAGAGCGAACAGACCCTGCTGCGGACCTTCGACCTGGTCGCCGGCAAGGTGCCCGCCGGCGGTGACGAATCGGCGATCCTGGTGTCCTCCGTGGCCGCCGGCGCTTTGGGCCTGCGGGTAGGCGATGAGGTCATCGTGTCGGGGACGACCGAGACGGGGCAACAAGACACGGCTTTTCTGATCGTGGCTGGAATCTTCAACGATCCCAGCATCTTCGGCTACACCTCGTACGTGCCGTTTCGGGTCGTGAACCACCTGCTAGGGGTAGATCCAGACAGGGTGTCGGAAATCGGGCTGTTCCTTCCTTCACACGCCAATCCGAACCGGCAGGCCCGCAGGGTCCTCGCGGCCCTGGCTGAACGGCTCCTCGTGTATCCGCTGTTCACCACCCAGGCTCAGCGAGACCGGTCAATGGGGGAACGGGACCCGAACGGTCCCACCCGGTATGGTGTCATCACCCTGGACGCCAACCTGGCGGAAATCAGGAGCCTTCTGGACTCCCTGGCAATCCTGGCCGGCTTTCTGATTTTTCTTTTCCTCTCGATCGTTGTAATCGGCGTGGCCAACACCTATTCCATGATCGTGTACGAACGAAACCAGGAAATCGGCACCATGCGCGCCCTGGGCATGCCCCGCGGGCACGCGGCCTGGCTGTTCCTGTTCGAGTCCCTGCTGCTGGGCGCATGCGGGACCGCGATAGGCTTCGGGGGCGGGATCCTGGTGTTGTCCGGGCTTTCGCTGCTGGATCTCTCGGCCCACGAGGCGCTGCTCATGTTTCTTTCGCGGGGCCGGCTGGCCTGGTCCTTGCCCTTCGGGTGGACCTTCGGGATCATCATCGCCATGACCGCCGCCTCCATGGTCGGATGCCTGCGTTCCGCCGCCAGGGCCGCGGCGGTGGCCCCGATCGTTGCCATAAGAAAAGAATAGGAATGCCTGGATGAAGATACGACCGCTACTGATATGGTGTCTGGCGCTGATCGGCAGCGCGCTCGCGCCGCTTTCCGCCCAAACCACGAATTCGGCCGATATCCTGCGGATCATCGACGCTCAAGTAAGCTTCAGGGACCAGGACTTCGCCGCCGAGTATACCGTCACCCAGGAGAAACCCGGCCAGGGCAGCAGCGTCACCAAGGCCGCGGTGTTTCGCCGGGACCGGGAGGACAAGTTCCTGATCCTGATCCTGGAACCCCCGACGGACAAGGGCAAAGGCTACCTGAAAATCGGCGACACTCTGTGGGTCTACGACCCGGTCAGCCGGCGCTTCAACGTCTCCAGCGCGCGCAACCGCTTCCAGAACTCCAACGCCCGCAACTCGGACTTCACCAGCTCCACCCTGACCAAGGACTACCGCATTGCCGGCGAGTCCGCCGAAAGGCTGGGCGCGTACAACACCCGGGTGTATGAGCTGGAAGCGGCCCACAACGAGGTGAGCTTTCCGTTCATGAAAATCTGGGTGGACGAAAACAACCTGGTTCGAAAATTCGAAGACTACAGCCTGTCCCGGCAACTGCTGCGCACCACCGCGATTCCGACCTACCAGCGGGTCGGCGACCGTTTTGTCCCGGCGCACATCGTGATCGTGGATGCCCTGCAGGGGCGCACCGTGAACGGCGTGTTCCGCAACGAGCGCACGGTCATCGGGGTCGCCAAGCCCACCCTCAACCGGCTTTCGGACCTGCTTTTCACCCAGGCCTACCTGGAACGGGCGAGCCGCTGAATGCGGAGACCACAGTTGTTCCACGGCCCGGTCCGCCGCCTTCTGGGTTTCGCCCTCCTGGTCCTGTGGCTGAGCGCCCCCGTCTTTGGGCAGGCTGCAGAGGACGTCGACGACATGTTCACCGACCCCGAGGCGGGGATCCTCGAGGAATCCGAAGAAGGCCTGGATATCGATGCGCTCACCGCCGGAAAAAAACCCCTGCTTTCCGGCTCGGCCACGGTCGGAGGCGGCCTTGTCCTGGGGATTACCGACTGGCAAAAGCCCATCACCGAGCCCGGAGCGATCGCTCTAGTTCCCTTTTACCTCATGGAGAGCGTCTTGAAACTGGACGTCCGCCCCGCCTCCTTCGTCCGCTTCTTCGGCAGCTTCAGTGTAACCTCACCCTATGCCGATCCGGCGCCCCCCGGTGATACTGCAATCGCCTTCAGCCCAGTCCGCGTGGGGGAGCTGTTCCTGGACTACACCCTGGCGGAGCTCCTGTATTTCCGGCTGGGCAAGCAGGCGATGCTCTGGGGCCAGGGGCGCCTGTTCAACCCGGGCGATTTCATGCTCCAGGCCGTCGATGGAATCTCCGTCAAGGGGTTTCTGCCGCTGGGCGTCAACGGCCTGACCGTGGTAGCGCTCGGCGAGGGGGTGCTGGGGCCCAACCCCCCCGCCTACGCCGACGTCTCCCAACTCATCACCGTGGCGGGTCTGTTTGAAACGAGCTTCACCTCCCTGGCCTTCGGGGTGTCGGCCTACTACCGTATCGCCCCGGGGCTCAAGACCGGGGCGTACCTGAAAACACCGATCGCCGGTGCCGATGTCGCCCTGGAGGGAGTCCTCGACTGGGGCCCGGAAGTGGCCGGGGTGGACTCCGCCGTGGTCCTGGCCAGCCTCTTCTGGGAAGGCGGCCGCAGCAAGTGGCAACTGATCCTGGAATATCTGTTCGACACCTGGGTTCCGGAATACCAGGGCCACAGGTTGGGCCTGGGTGCTGCCGTAAGGAACTGGCTGCCCGGGGGCTGGAAGCCCGGCCTGCGCTGGGTCCACAGCTTCGCCGATGCCTCCGGCCAGCTGCTCTTGGGGCTCGACGGGCCGATAGCGCCGTACTTGCGGCTGTCGATCGGTTTTCCCTTCCGCTATGGCGCCCCCGACGGCTACTACAGCCGCTATCTGGTCAGCCAGCTTCCAGGGGTCGAGTTTCTCGAACGATTTGAAGACGGCCAGATTCCGGGAAACCCCGCCGGGGCCGTGGTGGTGGCGCTGACCCTGTCGATCGATTTTTGATGGGGGGCGGGAGCACATCATATACAGAATCGCATTGTTGATCAGGGGCTCCGGGATGAATATAGTGTCCGCATGCAGGATGCCCAGATTTCCATAAGTCCCTCCGGCGAGCGCTACCCCATCCCCGGGCCCGAGCAGGACCGAGCGGAGCTCGCCCGCCTGGAGGCGCTGGCGCGCGAGGCCCGAGCCGCCGGCCGCGAGGTCGTGGTGGTCTTGGGCGTGGGCTTCGTAGGCGCGGTCATGGCCGCGGTGGTGGCTGATTCGGTTGATGCCGCAGGCAAGCCCGGTAAGTGCGTCCTGGCCGTGCAGCGCGCCAGCCGCCGCAGCTACTGGAAGATCCCGGTGCTCAACCGCGGCGTCTCCCCGATCAAGGCCGAGGACCCCGAGGTCGACGTGCTGATCCGCCGCTGCGTGCTGGAGAAGAAGACCCTGGTGGCCACGCACCTGGAAGAGGCCCTCAAGCTGGCCGACGTGGTGGTGGTGGACGTACAGTGCGACTACCGCAAGAACGCGATCGGCAACGTGCGGGACGGCACTGCCGACATGATCGCTCTGGAAGATTCCTTCCGCACCATCGCGCGGCACATCGACTCCAACACCCTCATCCTGATCGAGACCACGGTCCCGCCGGGCACCACCGAGCAGATCGCCTACCCGATCATGAAGAAGATCTTCACCGAGCGGGGCATCGACTCCGACCCGCTTCTGGCCCACAGCTACGAGCGGGTCATGCCCGGCCGTCACTACGTGGCCTCGGTGCGGGACTTCTGGCGGGTGGCCAGCGGGATCAACGATCAGGCCCGCGAGCGCGTGGTCAAGTTCCTCAACGAGGTGCTCAACACCAGGGACTACCCGCTGACGGTGCTGGACCGTCCCATCGAGTCGGAGACAGCAAAAATCGTGGAGAACAGCTACCGGGCGGCCATCCTGGCCTTCATGGACGAGTGGTCGCTGTTCGCGGAGCGCAACGGCGTGGACTTGAAGAAGGTGATCGAGGCCATCAAGGTCCGCCCCACCCACTCCAACATCATGTTCCCCGGTCCGGGCATCGGCGGCTACTGCCTGCCCAAGGACGGGGGCCTGGGCGTCTGGGCCAACCGCCACATCCTGGGCTGGGAGGAGAACATCTTCAAGGTCACCCCGCAGGCCATCGACATCAACGACACCCGCTCGCTGCACGTGCCGCAACTGGTGCGCGACGCCCTGCGCAACCTGGGCCTGCCCATCGCCGCAGCGGACATCCTGGTGCTGGGCGCCTCCTACCGCGAGGACGTGGGCGACACCCGCTACAGCGGGGTGGAGCTGATCGTGCGCCGGCTCACCGAGATGGGGGCGAGCCTGCGCGTGCACGACCCCTACCTGGACACCTGGCCGGAGCTGGAGGAGGCGGAGGACGAGGCGCATGGCACCGGACGTTTCTTCAGCCGCCAGGAAGGCCTGCGCGGCCTGCGGATCGAGAAGGATCTGGATGCCGCTCTGAAAGGCATCAAGGCCCTGGTGCTGGCCGTGCGCCATAAACTCTACCTGGAGCTGGAC
>Ga0315273_10001748_pt1 | contig 25020 bp, 19 predicted proteins | sample YL17G02_0_MG_FD_205753 | JGI IMG/M metagenome (GOLD analysis project Ga0315273, IMG submission 205753) | Sediment microbial communities from Yellowstone Lake, YNP, Wyoming, USA - YL17G02_0 | ecosystem: Environmental > Aquatic > Freshwater > Lake > Sediment | place: USA: Wyoming | collected... | reverse complement strand
GGCGTCGCCGTCTCCGTGGGTGTAGGGCTGAGCACCTGGACATGTGCCACGTTGGATACAGCCACGGGATAGTCGTTGTTCCCCGGCTCGTAGGCGGCGAGACGCAGTGAGAACTCGCTCACGTCATGCTGGCGCACCGTCTGTGCACTGTCCCAATCCACGAGGTACCCGTCAACGTCTGCCGGACTCAAACTTGTGAGCTGCCCCCAGCCGATCGGGTCGGGGCCGACGCCGTATTCGACGCGCCACTGCAGCGGCTCGGGCACGTAGGCCCGGCCCGAAACCGCCAAGATGCCTGTCACCTGGCTGACGTCCGCAGGGTCGCGCAGGGTGAGCTCGGGCTGGAACGCGTAGTGCGATGGCTCCAGTGAGAACGGTTGCATTCCGTGCGCATCAGCCCACGGGCGGTACTTCTCCGGAAAGACCATGACATCGAGCATTTCAACCCGGTCGGCCGGGGTGAACTCAGTCGCCGGCTTGCCCGTGACCTTGTCGATGCGCACTCGCTGATGCAGGTCAAAGGCTGCGGGCAGTGGTCCCTGGTTGGCGGCGAAGAATTCGTCGCGCTTGGCCGGGCAGGCCTCGCTTGGCGCTGTGCCGCTGTCGGAGCAGACCTGGAGCCGCTGGATGCCTGCCGGCACGGCGAACGGCTTGGGGACGCTGCCTTGGAGGCTGCGCGCCATCACGTTGTGCCAGACCGGGGCCGCGCCGATGGAGCCCGCGAGTTTCTGCATCGCCGTGTTATCGGCATTGCCGACCCAGACCCCCACGGCCAGGTCGGGGGTGTACCCTACGGTCCAGGCATCCCGGTAGTCGTTCGTAGTGCCCGTCTTGGCGGCTGCCTGCCGGTCCGGCAAGCTGAGCTGGGCGGCTGACGCGCCAAACATAGGGCGACGTGCCTCAAGGTCCGACAGTATGGATGTGATGAGGTAGACGTGCTGCGGATTCAGGGCCTGTTGCGGCGCCGCGGGCATCACCGCGGGCGCGGTGCCCGGTTGCGCCAGCGCAGGCTTACATCCAGGGACAACCTCCGCCCCGGCGCCACGCCAGATCAGTTTGCTCTCACCGTCGAGCACACAGGCAATCGGGCTCACCGGCGCCCGTGTGCCGCCGTTGGCGAGCACGGCATACGCCCCGGTCAACTCCAGCAAGGTGACCTCTCCGCCGCCGAGGGTCAGCGCCAGCCCGTACTGTGACTTGTTAAGCGTTGTGATGCCCACGCGGGCCGCCATCTGCTTGAAGCGCTCCAGGCCGATGTGCTCAAGAGTTTTCACAGCCGGGATGTTATACGAGTTGGCCAGGGCCGAACGCACGCTGACCAGCCCATGCTCTTTGTCATCGTAGTTCGAGGGCACATAGGGTGGGTTGGCGCCGTCGGGGAATTGCGTGCTCACGTCCAAGACAACAGATGCCGGCGTCCAGTTGCCGGGCGGCTCGATGGCGCTGGCCCCGGGGGCGGGCTTGCCATCCTTATCCTGCAGAGAAGCGGTAGGCATCTCGAACGCGGCCAGGTATGTGAAAGGCTTTATCGCCGACCCTGGCTGGCGCGGCGCCAGTGCCATGTCGATCTGGCCGCTGATCTTCTCGTCGTAGAAATCGGCGCTGCCGACGAGTGCCAGAAGCTCCCCCGTTCCGGGTTGCACGGCCGCGAGAGCCCCGTTGCCGGCGCCCTGCCTGGACAGCGCCTTGACCTGCCTGGCAATCTCTTCCTCGGCAATCGCCTGAATGCGCGGATCAAGCGTAGTAAAGATGCGCAGGCCGCCCTTGGCCATGAACTCGGGCCCGACCACCTTTTCTACTTCGCCGCGAGCGTATTGGACGAAATGCGGGCTCTTCGACGTGTAGGTCTGCCGCAGCGGCTGCAAGCGGAGCGGCTCCTGCCAGGCAGAATCGGCTTCCACCGAAGTGATGGCGCCATCCCGGACCATCAGTGATAGGACGATTCCCTGGCGCTCCTTGACCGGGCCGGGCTCACCCTTGGCATTCCACAGCTTCGCATATGGATCGTAGTAGGCCGGGGCCTGGGGCAAACCGGCCAACATAGCCGATTCCGCAAGCGTCAAGTCCGCCGCGCGCTTGCCGAAATAGGTCTCCGCCGCCGCTTCGATGCCGTAGGCGAGATTGCCGTAGTAGATCTCGTTTAGGTAAATCTGGAGGACAGTGTCCTTAGGGTATCTGCGTGTGATCTCAGACGCCAGGATCGCCTCCTGAAGCTTCCGGGACAGCGTGCGCTCAGGCGAAAGGAAGGTGAGCTTGACCAATTGTTGGGTGATGGTGCTGCCGCCGGGCCCGGCAAGATCGCGGTTTATCACTGCATGATACAGCGCTCGGGCAATGCCGACCGGATCCACCCCGGCGTGGCGGTAGAAGTTCGGATCCTCCGTTGCAATCGTCGCAGCCCGCAGATGGGGCGAGATGTTCGCAAGGGGAACCGCAGTCCGGCGGCCGTAGTTGGGGTCGGCTACTTCGTTGAGCAACCCACCCTCCCGGTCGTAGATCATGGTGGAGGAGAACTGGCTGGCGCGGGCGCTCAGCTCTTCGGGTGCAGGCAGATCCCGGGCGATGCTGGCATATCCCACCATCAGGCCACCGCTGACGAAGAACGCCAGAGCCAACAGGACCGTGAAGGCCGTCGCCAGGCCGCATCCGGCACGCGCCCTCGGCGGCTGGGGCTGCGGAGGTTGGGCATTCCGCCGTGACACTGGCGGGCTGCCCCAACCCTGAGACGAATGATGAGTCATGAGAGCGCTACCCTTCGGAATAAGGCTGTTCCGGATCGTCACATGTCAGTTCACGCAGTGAGACGCCCTGGGTGGCGAATAAGTTGCAGCACCATCCTACAGCAGAGGGAGGCCCCGGCACGCGGCGCCCTCCGTGGAACGAATTGATCGGACGCACGGTGTGCCGGACATGGGCCTATCGAAGCGGGAATGGCGCGTTCTGGGGTCTACCGAAGCCAGGGAGCGGAGCGCGTCACGCGGCGGCGCGCCACGCGTCGCAGAGGTTTCTACAGGTTCAACATCCGCTCATGTCGAGGCAAGCTGCAACCCTGGTAAGGGTCCCAGGTTACATCCATGTGAAGTAGTTGTGCTATGTTTGACTGAGGATGTGCAACTGTATGCCAGCGATTCTTCGGAGGTGCCATCTGATGTCTCACCATAACAGAACGTCGGTCGAACGAATGCTCCATGCCTTTGAATCTGCCCCCGAAAGCAGCGTGGGCGAGTATTTCACACCCAACTGGGTCAACCACGATCCTTCGTTGCCGCCTCTCCGGGGGCTCGAAGGGGCCGCACAACTGTTCCGCCTCTGGCGGACGGGCTTCAGCGACCTCAAAGTGGAAATCGAGGACGCCTTAGACGTAGATGATAAGGTGGCCTGTCGTTTTCGCATTTCCGGCACGCATTCGGGTCCGCTGATGGGCATCCCGGCCAGCGGAAAGCCCGTGTCAGTTCTGGCGACCGCCATCTTCCGCGTGGTCGACGGAAAGATGGCCGATAATTGGGTCAATTTTGACGCGCTGGGTTTGCTGCAACAGATCGGCGCGGTGCCAGCGCTAGGCCAGCCGCCCGCCTGAAGCGATGCAGCAGTACGAGGGACCCGCTCGACGCAGGATGGACAGGCAACCGCTGGTACTCGCCCCTCGTGCCGCCTCGTGCGAGACACCATCAGGAGCGCTGAGGAGCGGCTGGCCGGCGGTTCTCAGCCAGTGCGCTCCCTGAAGCCGAAACACGGATCCTATTACCCGGCCGCTAGGCGCCGATGGTCTCTCCGCTGACCACATCGCCCTCGGGATAGTCCTTGGCAGAGGCACGCGGATAGACGACCACGTTGCGGCAGAGGGTCTTTCCGGGGGGCACTATGGCCCGCTTGCCGACCATGGTCAGTCCTGTGTTGAGGCGCTCGGGGACCCACCGGTTGGACGTATTGTCGTCGCCACAGCCCACACGGGCATTCGCGCCTACGACGACATGCTTGTCCAGGATAGCGCGGTCAACTTCGGCGCCCGGCTCGATGACGGTGTCCGTCATGACGATCGCATCCCGGACAACCGCTCCGGATGCTACGTAGACGCCGGGCGAAATGATCGAGCGAATGACCGTTCCTTCGATCCGGCAGCCGTCGCACAGCAGATTGCCCTCCACACGCGCTTCGGGACCCACCAGGGCCGCCGGCCGTTCTTCACTGCGAGTATGGATCACCCAATTCGGATCGTATAGGTCCAAAGCCGGTGTCTCGGACAGCAGGGCGATGTTGGCCTCCCAGTATGCCTGCACTGTGCCGACATCCGCCCAATAGCCCTGGAACGGATAAGCATAGAGGCGCTTGTTCCCCACGAACGATGGGATCACTTCACCCCCGAAATCGCGTTGATCCCTCCCCGGCTCGCCGGTGAGCCAGTCCACCAGTAACTCGCGCCGGATGACGTAAATCCCCATGCTGGCTGACGTACTGGCAGTCCGGCGAGGCTTTTCCTGGTATCCCACGACCCTGCGATCGGGATCAGAACTCACCATGCCGTAGCGATAGGCCTCGAAGCTCGGCACATTTCGCACGGCCATGGTCAGGTCCGCATTCTGCTCCTCGTGGAAGCGCAGCATGGGCCGGTAGTCCATCTTGTACACATGATCGCCGGCCAGGATGAGCACATCCTCCACCGTTTCGCGAATGACATCCAGGTTGAATCGCAGGGCATCGGCCGTGCCCTCCTGCCAGGCGCCAGGCTCGCCGCGGCTTTGCTGGTACGGCTGCAGCAGGCGGACTCCGCCGGTCGAACGGTCCAGATCCCATGGGCGCCCGACGCCGATGTGATCGTTCAGCGAGCGCGGCTGATACTGAGTGAGGATCGCCACGTTATAGATGCCCGAATTGACGCAGTTGGACAGCGCGAAATCGATGATGCGATACTTGCCGCCGAACGGCACAGCCGCCTCGGAGCGCATGGCGGTGAGCACACTCAACGCAGGGCCTTCGCCCCCGGCCAGGATCATTGCCATAACTGACATCGGTCACCTCGAAATCGGGTAGCTCAACCGGGCTCCTCAGCCCACCGTCGATCCGCTCGGAACGACTTCCGGGAAAGCTGTGAACTCGTCATCGTCCACATCCGGCCGGATCACGACGTTGCGCCCGATGCGCCGGCTGGACGGGATGTGCGCCCCCTTACCGACGATGGTGGGCCCCGTATGGAAGATCTCGGGCGCGGCCTGGTTCGGGGTAAGGTAGTCATCGCCCCACCCCAGGTACGTCCCTGGTCCGACGCTGACGTTCTTGTCCAGTATACAGCGGTCAACAACCGCTCCTGGTCCGATCCACGTGTCGTTCATGACAACGCTCTCGCGAACCACGGCGCCCGGCGAGACGTAGACTCCCGGCGACAGCACCGAACGGTCCACCTGGCCGCGCACGATGCTGCCGTTACACACCATGCTCTGGTTGATCGTCGCCTGTGGTCCGACTTTGACTGGCGCTCGCTCCTCGCTGCGCGTGTGAATCACCCACTTCGGGTCATACAAGTCCAGCTCGGACTGCCCGGAAATCAGCGCCATGCTCGTCTGCCAGTAGGCCTCCACGGTACCCACGTCAACCCAATAACCGGCAAACGGGTAGGCAAAGACGTTACCATCGTTGACCATGCCGGGGATCACATGCTTGCCGAAATCGAGGTCAGGGTGCTCGGCCCCTAGAGCCCGCAGACGTTCGATCAAGACGTTGGCGCTAAATACGTACACGCCCATGTTGGCCAGAGTGCTCGGCGCCTCCTTGGGCTTCTCCAGGAACTTGTCAACCCGGCCCCGGTCGTTCGTGATCACGATGCCAAAGCGGGAGGTCTCTTCGGGAGCGACGTGCATGACAGCCACGGTGAGGTCCGCCTGCCGTTCTTCGTGCAGGCGCAGCATGGGCCGGTAGTCCATCTTGTAGATGTGGTCGCCGGAGAGGATAACCACCGTGTCGGCACGACTCTCGCGCAGGTAGTCCAGGTTCTGCAGGACAGCATCCGCTGTGCCGCCGTACCACTGCTGGTGGCCCCGGCCCTGGTAGGGCTGGAGAAGGCGCGCCCCGCCATGCCCGCGATCCAGATCCCACGGCCGGCCGATGCCGATGTGATCGTTGAGCGAGCGCGGGAGGTACTGCGTGAGCACGGCCACACCGTAGATGCCGGAATTTACGCAATTGGACAGCGTGAAGTCAATGATCCGAAACCGGCCGGCGAAAGGGACCGCCGGCTTGGCGCGCTGCTCCGAGAGGACACCCAACCGCGTGCCGGCGCCGCCGGCCAGGATTAAGGCGATTACCCGCATGATGGACTCCCTTGCGAACGCACTGCTGCCCGTGAGCCGCCTTCGTTCCGGGAGGAACGAGCGCCAGCTCAAAGTGAACCAACCGGCGCCGGTTGGACCGGCTGCCCCACAAAGTGGAAACCGAGCGTCTTGTATCACGAAAGGCGCGTAGGGTCAAAAAGGGATGCGGCTGATGTGACGTATGTCATAGACGTGCGGTGAACGATGCGATAAGGTCTTATTGCGAACGGTTTGCAACAAGGAGCAGCGCGGATGACCACACTGGTTTCACAGGCCGAGACGACGCTCCGTGCTCGAGGGGGGCGTATGACGGCCCAGCGACGGCTGATCCTCGAAGCGTTGGACATGCTGGGCGGCCACCCGACGGCCGAACAGGTATACCGCGCCGTGCATGAGTGCAACACGGCGATCAACCCGTCCACGGTCTATCGCACCCTGGGCTGGCTCGAAGAGGCCGGCCTGGTCAGCCACCGGCATCTCGACCAGGGGCCGCGCGGCGAACACTGCGAGCGCTTCGACCCGGGGTCACCGGTGGAACATCATCACTTCGTCTGCTCCGTCTGCGGGCATGTGGAGGAGTTCGAATCGGCCCAGATCGAGTCTGCAAAGGTGGACTTCATGCGCCGTTTTGGAGCACAGGTCGAGCAGGCCTCGCTGACCTTCCACGGCATTTGTGCCACCTGCAGGGACGGGAACGCGCGGGCCTCCGCGCGAATCCTGGCGACCGCTGCAGCCGGTTGCGCACAGGTGGGAGAGCGATGATAGGGCAATCCGGGCTTTCCGGCGACGCGAGCGCGTTGAGCACGCTGCCGGCGGGCCAGCATGCCATCATCGATTCTCTGCAGGGCGAGCATGGTTTTCGCAGCCGGGTAGCCAACCTGGGGTTCACCACGGGCGCGACGGTCACCGTGGTACAGAACTACGGGCACGGTCCCATGTTGGTGGCATTGCGCGGCACTCTGGTCGCGCTCGGACGGGCCGAGGCGGCGCACGTTCTGGTGCGAGCCGGCGAGCCGGACTCGCCATGACCTATTGTCACAACCCGGGAGACGGATCTCCGCCGGCAGCCAACACCGGGGAACTCTCCGCCGCGCTGATCGGCCAGCCCAACGTTGGCAAGTCGACCATCTTCAACATGCTCACGGGGTTGAATCAGCATGTCGGCAACTGGCCGGGGAAGACGGTCGAGCAGAAGACAGGCATTTACCGGCAGAACGGCACTTCCGTCAACCTGGTAGATTTGCCCGGCACCTATAGTCTGACGGCAAACTCTGAAGAGGAACGGGTGGCCCGCGACTACTTGATTGTCGGGCGGCCTGACGTCGTCGTTGCGATCGTCAATGCGGCTTCGCTTGAGCGCAACCTCTACCTGGTGGCAGAGCTTCTCAGCCTGCCCCAGCCGCTGGTGCTGGGCCTCAACATGGCCGACGTTGCCCGCCAGCATGGCATCCTCGTCGATACACCCGCGCTGTCGGCGTCCCTTGGCTTGCCTGTGGTCGAAGTCGTCGCAACGCGGAACCAGGGCGTGCGGGAGCTGATGGATGAGGCGGTGCACCTGGCAGCCAACCTGGATGGCTGGTCCCCCAACCGGCCCACCATTCGCCCCGAGCACGGTCCGGTGCTGGCTGCGGTGCAAGCCTTGATCCATGGGCTCACGCCTTCCGCTTACCCCGAGGATTGGGTGGCGCTCAAGCTCCTGGAAGGGGACAGCGAAATCACGGCGATGGTGCGGCAGTCACTGCCGCCGGACGCCTGGGACCGGCTTCACAGTATGTTGATGCAGCACGAAGACGCCTATCTGGACATCGCCGGCGGCCGGTACGAGTGGATCGGTCGCATAATGCGCGCCGCGGTAACCAGACGCAGGAGTGGGGCCGTTTCCCTGACCGAACGCCTTGATAAGGTCGCCACGCATCCGATCGGCGGCCTGGTGGCCCTGCTGGCGATGTTCGGACTGGTGTTCTGGGTAACCTATGCCATTGCCACACCGATCGCCAGCTGGCTGTCAAGTCAAGTGCTCGGCACGTTGGACACGATCGCCGCATCCCTCCTGGCCGGCGCGCCGTCCTGGCTCTCCGGCCTGGTCACCGGCGGCCTAATCCATGGGGTCGGCACGGTATTCACCTTCCTGCCGATCCTCATCATCTTCTTTGCCGTGTTGGGCATCCTGGAAGACGTTGGCTACCTGGCACGGGGCGCCTATGTCATGGATCGCTTCATGCACCTGATGGGACTGCACGGCAAATCGTTTTTGCCGCTGTTCCTGGGGTTCGGCTGCAACGTCCCGGCTGTCCTTGGTGCGCGCATCATCGAAGACAGGCGGGCCCGGTACCTGACTATCCTCCTGGCTCCACTCGTACCGTGTACGGCGCGCCTGGCCGTGCTGGCGTTCCTCACCCCCGCTTTCTTTCCCGAGCAGGCAGCCCTCGTGTCTTTCAGCCTGGTGGCGTTGAACTTATTGCTGCTGGCGGCGGCGGGCGTTCTCGTCAACCGGCTCGCCTTCCACGGCGACCATTCTGCCTTTATCATGGAGCTGCCTCTATATCACATCCCCAACCCCCGCACCGTCGGCCTGTACGTCTGGAACAACACGGTGGGATTCGTGAGAAAAGCCGGCTCGTTGATTCTGATTGCATCCATGGCAGTATGGGCCCTCTCGACGCTGCCCGGCCGCGGCCTCAACCAGAGCCTGTTGGCCGGGATGGGGCGCGCGCTTGAGCCGGTCGGCCGGTCGATGGGGTTGAGCGATTGGCGGATGATCGTCGCCCTGCTGGCAAGCTTCTTCGCCAAGGAAAACACGATCGCAACGCTGGGAATTCTGTACGGCGCTTCCGCAACGTCGGGCACCCTGGCGCAGCAGGTAGCGATTGCCCTGACACCCGCGTCGCGGTTGGCGTATCTGGTTGTGCTGCTCCTGTTCATCCCATGCCTGGCCACCGTTGCTACGATCCGGCAGGAGACTGGCTCGTGGCGTTGGGTGACTGCCAGCGTCCTGCTGTTGCTCGTGATCTGTCTCGCCGCAGGTGTCCTGGTGTACCAGGCCGGACTTGCGGTCAGTTGACCTTTGACAAGCTGGACATGAAGGGCATCGGGAAATGAATCACTCGGGGAACCTGGTGACCGGTCTGCTGCAGGTGCTCGATGAGGGGGGCATTCACTCGATTGCGGAAATCGCCCGGCGCCTTGGAGCGGGGGAAGGACTGATTGTCGCGATCGCGGAGGAGCTGCAGCGCCGCGGGCTGCTCACGCCGCTGAATGACAACTGCGGGACCGGCTGCCGCGGCTGCGCCATGTCGGGGGCCTGTGCGGCACCCGGCCAGGCATCGTCAGGATTTGGGATGATGGCGCTGACGGCCAAAGGAAGGCGTTGGGCTCAGAATCGCTTTGTTGACACAATGGGCAATTGACCACATAATTGCCTGTGCAAGATACCGCGATCATAACAGGAGGAGACCCTCGTAACATGAGCAAATCGTCTACCAAGAGGCGCAAGAACAGGTCGACCCAGTCGTCATCTCACTCGTCGCAGCAGGCACACTCATCGTCGTCCGCCAAGGCTGCCCAGCCCGCCCCGAAGGTCCATGGCGCCTTCCTGACCGGCGTATTGATCTTCCTTTTGGCCCATGCTATTCTCACGGCCGTGTTGCTGCTGGCCTTTCGCAAGGATCCCGATCCCGGGCACATTCAGCCCTGGGTGTGGGCGGCAGCTGTTTTCGTACCGCTTGCCGAAATCGCTGGAGTCGCCGCCATCTGGTATTGGAAGCGGTGGGGGCTGTATCTATACCTGGTCGCGACATGTGTTGCGATTGTCCTTGGCTTCCTGCTCTACCCCTCGCAACTGGTGGCCTTCCACGGCATTATCCCCCTGGCCATCCTGGGGTACACTCTTGCCGGTCAGAAAAAGATGCAGCTTCTGACCTAGACAAAGGACTCGTCGACCCGTAGAGACGACACCCGTCGTCTTCGTCAGGAATGAAAACACCCCTGCAGCGGCTGCAGGGGTGTTTCTCTAGGGGCCGAGGTCACTTCGGCAGCAGAGTCAGCGGGTTGGTCAAGGAGCCGAAATCGCGAATCTCGAAGTGCAGGTGCGGACCGGTGATGTTGCCGTTGGCGCCGCTGTTACCGATCACCTGCCCTTTGCCCACGATCTGTCCCTGCTCGACATAGATGTCGCGCAGGTGCGCGTAGAGGGTCACGTAGTCGTTGCCGTGGTCGATCACCACCCGGAACCCGTAGCCGATTGGGCTCCATCCGGCACTGGTGACCGTCCCGCGATCCGCCGCCTTGACGGGCGTGTCCAGGGGCGTGGCGATGTCGATTGCCCAATGCCCGTCGTGAGCGTATTGTGAGATCGGACCCGCGACCGGCCAGGCGAACTTGCCGTCACCGTAAGGCCAATTCGGGTAGGCGGACCTGGCCCACGGATCGTTGGCGTAGCTGACGGCGCGCCGGTCGGGCCTGGCGCGCACCAGGGGGCGGGCGCCGGGCAGCAGAACGCGCTGCCGCGCCCGTACAGTGTAGGGCCGGGATGTGAAGCCGTTCCATGATACCGCTGCGATCGCGTCTACGGAGAGGCCATGTTGGGCGGCGATGCCGGCCAACGTATCGAAGGGCGTGACGGTGTAGCACAGATCCTTGAGCGCCGGCACGGTGATGGACTCGCCGGGAATCAGGCCTTCCGCGTCGGCACCTGTCGGCGTCGTAGCACAAGACATCGTGTCCAGGTCCCGCCCGAAGTCGAGCGCCAACGACCAGAGCGTGTCGCCGGGCCTGACGACGTAGCTGAAGCCGTCGGGGTTCGCCTCCAGGGCCCGCTCGCCAGCGTCACGCAGGATCAGCGGGAGGAATGCCAGCTGGTCGAGCCGCTGCCCTTCCGGCGTGAGGAGCATCCTTTGCCGTAGGGGCATCTCGGTCGGCGTCGGCGATGGAACAGGAGTAGGGGTTGTGATGACCGGCGTGGCTTCCTGAGCACGGGTCACGCCGGGCCCCAGCAGGGTCCACGCTAGAATCAGGGCCGAAGCGAAACCGGCGATCCGGCAACAACGCACGTTCATCGCCGCTATGATACATGAAAGCACTGCCCGAGGCAATAACCCGAGCGGGCTATCGTCACGCGATCTGTCTTATTTGCACCTGGTCGAGCAATTGGTGGACCAGCCGGCGGTCGCCGACGCCTGTGCCCTCCTGCATTGCGGCGGCCGTGCCGCAGGCGACGGCGCGCCTGGCCGTCTCGGCCGCCCCACACCCCTCAGAAACGGCCCACAGCAGGCCGGCCAACGCCGAATCGCCGGCGCCGATCGGACTGCGCGCGTCTACAGCCGGAGGCTCGGCCACCACCAGCGCGGCGTCCATCGCCAGCACGAGCCCCCGCGCCCCGCGCGACAGGCACACCAGGCGTGGGCCTGACTCCTGCAAGCGGCGGGCCGCCGCGAGATGTTGTTCTTCTCCGGCAATCTCGCGGCCGAGCAGCTCGGCGGCCTCCTCGGTGTTGGGCTTGATGGCATATGGGCGAGCTTCAAGCCCGGCCGCGAAGGCCGGACCGCTGGTGTCGAGGAAAGCCCGGCCGCCGCGCGCCTGGGCAAGCCGGACGAGCCCGGCGTAGAGGTCGGGGGGCGCGCCCGGAGGCAGGCTGCCCGAGAATGCCCACAGGTCGCCGGCCTGGGCTACTGCCCCGATCTGCGCCAGCAGCGCCGCAACCTGCACCTCGCCGGCCGTTGGCCCCGGCTCGTTGATCTTCGTATAGACCCCGGTTGCTTCGTCCAGCAGCGTCAGGTTCTGCCGCGTCTCGCCGGGTACCTCGATGAAGTCGGCCGCAAAGCCGCCCGCGAGCAGCCCCCTGCACATAGCCTCTCCCGTGGCGCCGCCCAGGAAGCCAAGAAGGCGGCTCGGAATACCCAGGGCGCGCAAGGCCCTGGATACATTGATGCCCTTTCCGCCCAAATCCTGGCGCAGCAACCGCGCGCGATGGACTGCGCCCGGCTCCAACTGGGGGACACTGAGCGTCTTGTCCAGGGTGGGGTTCAGTGTGACGGTGAAGATCATGGGCGAGGCCCTTGCTGTCTCTCGGCCTCACCCTCAGGGGTGATGCGGGCCACGCGCTCTGATCCCTCGTATACTACGGCGCAAAGCCGCGTCCGGATTTGCCGGCCCGGGGCCAATAACAGCGCGCTGCCGTTGGCAATGGCCTCCGCCAACCCGCCGGTGGGATAGCTGGTCCACGGTTCGAGCGCTGTCGTGTGAAGCCGTCCCCACCACGGATACCCCTTGGCCACGTCCCCCAGTTGCTGCCAGTACCAGATGAAACGGAAGAGAGCCGGGTCGAAGCTGATGCCAAAGCCAACAGCGCGGAGCGGATTTGTGATGGCGTACCAGCCTTCGCTAAGCTCGGCCAGGTAGGCCATCTCCTGGGCTTGCGCTGGCCCGTACGCGGGTACTTCGCTGGCATCCGCGATGCCGCCGCCGGGCGCAGGGATACGAGGCCAGGTACCGCTCGCACCGGGCTCGAAGCGGCGCGGCTCGTAGCCGGGCATGGCCTCATGCGCCATCAGCCGGCAAGCCGGCACGTCGATGACGGCCCCCTCGTCCAGGAAGGGCCGGCCGAAGGCGATATGTTGGCCCCACATCAGGTGCAGCGGCTCGCCGGCCTCGTTGGTGACCTGCTCTTCGATCTCCATCACCGCGCGGCCGGGCCTCAGTCGAAGAACCTTCTCGACCAGGAACGGAGTGCGGATGGGCCGGACCCACAGGCGAACCGCCACGACAGAGGGCGAATCCTCGAGAATGGCGTGTTCCCATGGAATCAGGCTGATCTCGCCATGCTGGCCGTATCCCGCCCCCTTGTAGGCCGTCTCCGGGCCGCCGTTGGGCAGAACCTCATTCCAACCGCCGGCGTAGTAGTCGATAAACGGGTTGGCGGAGGGTGTGGAGGGAAGGCCCTGCATGGGGTTCCGCAATCCCCCCGGCATCGAGAGGAGCACATCCAGGTCGAGCGGTTTGTAGCGGAATTCGACGATATCGCTGCCCTTGTCGAGCAGCAGCGTCACGCGCAATAGCTCGTTTTCCAGAATGAGCGTGCGCATTCCGGCATAGGTCCAGGCGTCGGAGATGCGGCAGCCGTGGTTGCGCGGCCTGGCGTAGGCCATTTCTTACTCTCCTTCGGCCGGGGCGGGCGGCAAGTGGAATTCCTGGCGCATCACGCGGGGGGACCCGTGCGTCGCCAGATCTGCTGCCCGCTGTCGAAACGCCAGCCTGGAGCCTCCAGGTCGAGCGCATGGCGCTCCCACCCGGCGGCAACCCTTTGCAGCGTTTCGTCCCACGGGCGAACACCGCTCAGCGTGTCGGCCGCCTCCACATTGCATGCACCGACGGCCACCGCCACCGTGACCGCTTCGTCAGGGGGCAGGTCCCGCAGGAGTGCGCTGAGGAAGCCCGCGATCGTGGAATCGCCCGAACCCGCCGCGCCGACCAGGTTAACCTTGAAGCACGGCGACCAGAGTTCCCGATCGGCCCACCCGGCGGCGTCAGAGGGGCGCGCGCGTCCCATTCCTTCGAGAGCTGCGCGCCTGCCCGTGCGGAGGTATAGACCCCGGTAGCCCAGCTTCAGCCCGACGATCTTCGGTCCGAGCTCCAGCAGCTCATCGCTAAGATCTGATAGCAGCGCCGGGGTTATCAGAGGCAGGATGTCGTGCCCTTTGGCGTTGTGCCAGAGCGCGTCATAGGTCTCGCGCCGCAGCATGTAGAGAATCTCCTCGATGCTGGGCAGAAAGACGTCGACATGGGGCAGGGTCGCCCGGAGAATCTTGACCCAGTCCATCCGCCCGCCCGGCGAAGACGGATCCGGCAGGGCCATGTCGAGCGATGTTGTCACGCCGGTCTGCTTGGCCCGCCGGAAGACCTCCGCACACTGGCGTCCGTCGTCGATGTACATGAGCTTCATCAGCGGGGGATAGCCGAAATGAAAGAGCCGCGCCCCCTTGAGAAGGTCGTACCGGATATCGTCAGCGCCGAAGGTGTCGTTTGCGCTAGGGTCGTGCAGGAAAATGCGGTCGAAGCCGGGTGGACTGATGATCACAGTATAGGAGCTGCTCACCGCCGGATCGACGATCATCCCGTCCGCCAGCTGCGGGCCGAACGTCCGTACGATCCCGATCATCGCCTGCCCGAACAAGTCGTCTCCCACTTTGCCCATCAGCCGGGTCGGTACGCCGAGCTTATGGAGGGCAAGGCCGGTGTTCGACACCGGCCCGCCAGTCGAGAGGGCGGCCGGGCCGGTCACGATCAGGCGTCCCGGCAGGAACAGCTGCTCGAAGCTGCTCTGGGAGATCCCGCGCATATCGGGGACGATATCCAGACAAATGTGTCCTGCTACGACGACAGAGAAGTCTGAAGTCACTTCGCCACCCTCCGTTATGCCGCTGCGCGGTAGGCGCCGAATTCTCGAAAGGCCTCGTACATTGCCCGGATATTCTCAAGCGGCACGTCCGGACCGACTTCTCCGCAAGCGATGATGCCTCCGTCGGGCGTTCCGCACGCCTCGAAGACCTGCTGCACCGCCTCCCGCACACCTGCCGGCGAAGCGAAAGGCAATACCTTCTGGCGATCGACGTCGGTGCGGATGGCGACCTTGCCCCTGACATTCCGGGCGATCCAATCAAAGCCGACAGCCGCAGCCTGGCAGTTGATGACATCCACGCCGATCTCGATCAGGTCGCCGAAGATGTCGTTGATGTGCCCGTCCGAGTGAAACCAAACATCCATACCGGCATCATGGACGCGCTTGAACATCTCCGCGTAGCGCGGTTTGAAGATACGGCGCCAGGTGGCGGGCCGGATCAGCAGACTTTGCTGGGCGCCCCAATCATCGGCGAAGTGCAGCCCATCGTATTCCAGCTCGGTCCACAGGTCGATCCAGCGCAAGTTGAACGCCAGCATATCGTCGAGCATGCGCTCCAGCTCCGGCGCCCCCTCGACGAGATCCACCAGGAAGCGCTCCATGCCGCGCAGCTGCTGGAGCTGCTCGAAGAAGGTGATCCAGGCCCCGCGAGCATACCAGCGATCGTCATGACCGGCCATGTGCCCGCTGTATTGGCGGCCCGATGGCGGCCCGGCCGTGAAGTCGGCGGGCCAGCGGTACTCGCCGTAACGGTGTAAATCCTCGATGGGCCAGCCGACCGGTATACCGCAGATGCCCAGCCACTCGCCATACCACATCGTGCCGAAGTCGTCGACGTTGTAGCCATTCTTGTACAGGGCAGGGTACTTCTCGACGGGCAGATCAGCCATGTAGTCCCAACCGAAATCCTCTCGAAACTCAGTCAGGATTTCGCTCAGCGGCTGGCCATACTTAAGCCCTGCGGCCGGCAAGACTGCGTGCGAGATCGGGGCGCGATCCGGGCCCTGGAATTTGAGCGCTCGTTTGACGCGTTCGCGACTGTGCATGGCTGCTCCTTCATCTGGCGAGATGGTACCAAACTGGACGCAATGTGAAACCCACAGATTCTGAGCGCGCAGTTTTGTAGATTCGACCTTGCGCCCAGTTTAGCAAGACGGCGTGCGGTCCTCTGGTGCGATCAGTCCGTGGCAGGCAGCCCGGCCAACGCACGAACCTCCTCGACGAAGGCGACGATATTGGCCATGGGCACGTCCTCGAGCACGGTATGCGAGGTTTGCAGGATGTAACCGCCGCCACGGCCCATCGTCTCAGCCATGTAGCGGACTTCGTGGCGCACCTCTTCCGGGGTGCCGAATGGCATGAGGCGCTCGACGTCGATCCCGCCGTAGAACGCGAGGCGGTCGCCGTATTGGGCCTTGTAAGTGACGGGGTCCATGATTGTCGGCGAGAGAGGGTTGAAAACTTGCATGCCAAGCTCGATCAGGTCGGGGAATAGCTCCCCAACGGCGCCATCAGAGTGCTGGCCGACTACGACGCCCGCATCCTGGCAGCGCCGGTACATGAGCGCCAGGCGCGGCTTGATGAACCGGCGCCACATGCGGGGGCTGAACAACAGGGCGGTCTCGCTGCCCCAATCCTCGGCGAAGTAAAAACCGTCGATCCCCAATGCCAGCTGCTGGTCGATGATGGGCAGGTTCCACTCGTAGAGGATGCGATCGAGCAGCCGGTCGACGAACGCCGGTTGTTCTACCATATCAACCATGAGCTGCGCCATGCCGCGGATACTCCAGGCACGCTCGAACAGGCACATCCCGAGCTTGCCGAAGACAAAGAGGTCCCCGCGATAGCGGTCGGCCAGCGTCCTGGCCCCGTCGAAACGCCCGGCGTGGAAGGGGTCGGGCATCCGGTATGCCTCCAGGGCGCCCATCAGCGCATCGCCGCTGGGGATTTCCCCCAGCGGATAGGCAACCGGGTGGGGCAGGCTGCCGCGGCGGTCCCAGACGCAGCCGAACTCGTCGGTGTGCAAATGGCCTTCCCGGTCGGCATCGGTGTGGACCGGCCCCCCGCTCGGGGTAAGCTCCACCTTGCCGACGTCGCTAGACCACGGATTGTAGTTGAAGTCGGAACCGATCTTGACGATGTGGCTGCCGATGAAGGCCATCGCTTCGTGATGGTCCTTGAGCCCGTAGTGCTGGCACACGTTCTGCCACACGGCCGGCACGGCGTGCAGGCAGTAGGGCACGTAGTCTGTCTGCTGGTGGTTGATGGCCTTGAGGACCCGCTCGCGTTTGGTCACGATCTCCCTCCAAAAGAAAAGCGTGGTGCAATGGCGCATGCTGCGTGCAGGTCACGCACCACGCACCGCGCACCACGCCACAATGATCGGTTAGTTTACCCCTTTACGGCGCCGAACGTCAAACCGCGCACGATGTATCGCTGCGCCGCCAGCGCCAGGATGGCCGGCGGCAGAATGGCCAGGAGCAGGCGCGTGGAGACGGCTTGGAACTGGATCCCCTGGGTGTGCTCCAGACCCGCAATAACTACGGTGACCGGCGTAGCGTTCTGGTAGCTGAGGATCAGCCCGAAGAGGAACTCGTTCCAGGCAAAGGCAAAGCAGATTATGAACGCAGCCGAAACGGCAGGAGCCGCCAGGGGCAATGCTATGTGCCAGAAGGCTTGAAGATGTGAGGCGCCGTCCACATAGGCCGACTCTTCCATTTCGGGGGGCATGTCTTTGAACACGTCGCGCATGATAAGGACGGCGAAAGGCATGGTGAACGTGGCGTTGGCCAGGATCAGCCCCGGCAGCGTATCGGTTAGCCCCAGCCAGTTGATCATCAGGAAGAACGGGATCGCCGTGACCATCGGCGGCAGGAATCGCTGCGAGAGGAAAAACATCGTCATATCCCGGTTCTTCCAGCGTTGGAACCTGAAGCGGGCCAGACCGTAGCCGGCGAGGGTCCCCAGGCCGATGGAGAGCACCGAGGCGCCTATCGCGATGACGAGGCTGTTGCGAATCGCGTGGCTGATCTCGGGCCAGCGGTTGCCGAACTCGTTCTGCCAGTTGAAAAGCGTGGGCTTGAAGTCCAGCCATGGTACGAGGGTCGGCCTGGTCAGAATGTCGTTGCGTGTCTTGAACGACGTCGTGATCGCCCAGTAGAACGGGAAGATGCACCAGGTGGTAGCGACCAGGATAATGATCCACAGCAGGACGCGTGAAACGGGTGACTGGTGTCGCTGGACCATGCTTTGCACTCCCCTATTCGAAACTGTGGCGCATGCGCCGGAAATGGGCGGTCGCGATGACTACCATGGCGATCAGGAGCAGGTACGCCAGGGCGGACGCATAGCCCTGGTTAAAATTGCGCAACCCGGTGAGATAGATGTAGAAGGAGATCGTTTGGGTGGCAGCCCCTGGCCCACCGCTGGTCATGCTGAACGGTATGTCCAGCACTTTGAAGGCCTCCACAATCCTCAGGATGATCACCGTGAACAGCACCGGGCTGAGCAACGGCAGTGTGATGTAACGAAATATCAGCCACCCCGATGCAGTATCCATGACGGCTGCCTCATAGACTTCCTCAGGCAACGCTGCCAGTCCCGCCAGTAGAACCAGGAAACAGAAGGGCGTCCATTGCCAGACGTCGACGATCACAATCGCCCAGCGTGCCATCCAGACGTTGGAGAACCATGCGGGCAGGTGCAGCATCCCCAGCGCCCGCAGGATGGTATTAATGGCGCCCACTTCTTCGTGGAACATCGTCAGGCCCAGGTAACCCAACGCCACAGGAGCAGTGAACATCGGAATGGTAAAGAGCGACCGGAACACCCGCTGGCCCCGGATCGGGCGATTGAAGAGCATCGCCAGGCCGAGCCCGAGACTCACCGTCAGGAGCACGCTGCAGAAGACGAAGAAGAGTGTGACGAAGACTGCGTTTGTCCAGCGGTAATCGGAGAATGCCCGCACATAGTTCTGCAGTCCGATGAAACGCATCGGGGTACCCATTTTGGCCTGGTAGAAACTCAGGCGCAGAGAATAGAGCAGCGGGAAAATGGTGAAAATCAAAACCCATGCGATGCCCGGGACAACAAAGAGTAGCTTGGTGCGGCCCTTCTGCAGCATTCGGCCTCCTTGATTCGCCCCACCCCCGGTTCGGGGTTTGAACCAGGGGTGGGAGAACCGCTTGAGAGGCCTTGGCCGGTGGTCTTGCTGCCGGCCAAGGCTCACCGAGGGAGAGGGATGCTAGAGCTTACTTGCTAGGAGTGTAGCCGATCGACTCCTGGTAGAGCTTGAGCATCTTATCCTTACCCTGCTCGTCGATGATCGCCTTCCAGTCGGCCGCCGTCCGGTCCAGGGCTTCCTGGGCCGAGATCTGCCCGGTGACCGCCTCAGACAGGTGGATGTCCCAGGCCGTCATCATCTCCGTGGTGCCGGGGAGGCGGATGTAGGTCTGGAAGATCGGGTACTTGAAGAAGTTGTCGGTGTACGCATCCACATAGGACTTGGCATCAACGGGGTTCCAGCCGGCATCGGTGTAATCTTTGAGCGTCGCCTTGCCGGTGGGCTGCAGCCAGTCATAGCTGGTGCCCGGGTTTACGCCCGTCCACCCATAGGTGACCATCCAGTGGTTAATGGATGCGGTCGCCATCGTCGCCATCCAGTAGTAGGCCAGGTCCGGGTTCTTGGCGAACTTGGAGAGGACTGGATGCCACGAGCAGCCTACCTGGTTACCCACGATGTTGGGCTTGTCCAGGCTGAGGAACTTCTTCGCCTCCATGTCGTAGGGACCCTTGGTGCCCGGGATACCGCGGGCGCCCACCAGGCCCTGGATCTTCGACTGGGTAGGATCCTGTGCCAGCGCGCCCACGTCGCCCCAGGAGAAGGTCGAGAACGCCTTGCCCGACAGGAAGTCCGCCCACGCCTCGCCCAGGCTCCAACCCCACATGGCCGGCGTCCCGGTCTTGGACAGCGCGATCAGTGTCTCGAGGGCCTTGACGTGGCCGGGCGAGTTGATCAGCGGTTCCATCGTCTCGGGATCGAAGTAGTAGATGTTGTTGTACTTCGTGACCTTCTGCGGATCCGCACCCGGAGCAGGGAGCACGACGTAGGGCGCCGACTCGGCCATGAAGTGGAAGAAGCCCTGGCCGCCGACCTTCAGGTGCAGCGTGATGCCGTGATCCGGAGAGCCGTCCCCGTTCCAGTCCTTGCCGTTGAAGAACTTGTTGATCGCCAGCACATCTTCCCAGGTGTCCATGGCCACAGGCATATCCTGGCCCGTTTCCTTCTTGTACTCGGTTTGCCACTTCGGATCGTCCAGGATGTCCTTGCGCCAGTAGAGAATCTGCGCATCGTGATCGTAGCTGGTGCCGTACCACTTGCCATTCCACTGCATCAGGTTGGCGATGGACGGCGGCAGCGACTCGCGGTCCCACTTGGGCATGCGGGGGTCGTCGAAGTACTTGTCGAGCGGCTGGATGAAGTCGTTGGCGATGTAGTCCCCGTAGAAGTTGGAGCAGTTGAGGATCACGTCGTATTTGTGGGCGCCGGTCTGGAAATCGGTGAAGATCTTCTCGCGCATTTCGGCGAAGGGGATCTCCACGATGTCGTAGGTGGCGCCGGTCAACTCCTCGAACTTCTGGCGGAAGAAGTACGTGGGGCCTGAGATGGCGCCGCGCTGGCCGGCGGAGTAGACTCCGATGGTGAATTTCTGGCCCTTCCAGGCCGGATCGGGCTTGCCCTTGTCGGCGGCGTCCCACGCGGCCTGGGCGGTCTTGGCTTCGGCCTCATCGATGGCAGGGAACCCGCTGATGACCTGCGGGGCAGCGGTCGGGGCAGGGGTCGGGGTCACCTCGACCTGCTTCTCGACAATCTTCTCGACCTGCTTCTCGACGACCTGGGTCTGAATAACCTGCTTCTCGACGATCTTCTCCTGCGTAACCACCTGGGTGACGATCTTCTCCACCACCTGTGGCGGCGGGGCGGCACAACCGGGTAGGACCATGGTGGTCACCATGAGCACGAGCATCACGACAGCGAACCGTTTCATGACACGTCCTCCTTGACTGAGACGGATGGGCTATCCTCCCCCTTCCTCGGCGAAGATAGCAGCAACGGAGAGAAGACCGCATGCCTCGCCGGCGGCGCGACTATCGACTTTTCACCCCCCTTCCGGAATTAACATTGCCAATCGGAAACCGGTTGGCCAAGGGTCCCGCGGCGAGCCGCGCCCCGATCTCGATCAGGCAGTGAAGATGGTTTGGACAAACGGGCTGTAGCTTGAGACCAGGAAGCATGCGAGTCCCCCACAAACCACCATGGCGCTGGAGATCGGTGCGAACGAATGGAAACGTGAGCATTGGAACGACAGCCTGCTATGCTGCAGGGTCAGCTAATTCTAGTATACGAATGGGGCAACTGTCAAGAGTTACGGAGAGGAAGTTTTTCGGTTGATCAGCGACTACTCAATGCCTCGAGGCAGCAGCCTGAGAAGCTCGCGCCTGCGCCGTCGCAACGCGACGGCGCAGGTCTGCCGGGCTTCGGAGCACGATTTCCTACTTGCGGATCGGCTTCTGCCACACGCTGATCAGCACTGCGAAGAGCAAGATCAAGCCGCGGGCGACCTCCTGCCAGTACGGATCGACGCCCATCAGCGTCATGCCGTTGGACAGCAGGCCCATGAACAAAACGCCCAGGAACGTACCGATCATCGAACCGGAGCCGCCTGCCAGGCTGGTGCCGCCGATGACGACTGCCGCGATGACCTCAAACTCCAGCCCCTCGCCGACGTTGTACGCGCCGGCCATGATGCGGGAGGACATGATGACCCCACCCAGCGCAGCCATGAAGCCGCTGATGGCAAAAATCGTGATGCGGGTGCGCCCAACAGGGATGCCGGAAAGGCGCGATGCCTCTTCGTTCCCCCCCACGCTGTAGACCGAACGGCCGAAGACCGTGCGTGTGCTGAGGAAATAGAAGATGCCGACGGTGATAAGCATCAGGACGGCAGGGACGGGGATGATCTTGAGAATGTATCCCTGCCCCCAGACACTGAATGAATCGGGGAATGGCGTGATAGGGTAGGCGTGGGTAATGACCTTGGCCAAGCCCTTGTAGCTCATGTACATCGCCAGCGTCACGACGAAAGCCGGGATGCTCCACTTGACGCGAATCCAGCCCGCGAGGCTGTGGATTATGGTGCCGCCGGCCAGCACGAAGGCCACCGCTGCGATCAGGGGCCAGTGCTGCTTGATCGCCAGCACGCCGAGCAGCGAAGATGACCACGCGACGGCGGAGCCCACGCTGACGTCGATGTCCCCGGAAATGATCACAAAGGTCATCGCACAGGCGATCATGCCGTTGATGGCGATGGCGCGCAACACGTTGAACAAGTTGCGCGAGGTCGCGAAGTTCGGGGCGAACTGCCAGAGCAGCACAAAGAGTATCAACAGTCCGAACAGCAATCCGGAACGAGCAAACACGTCGCGCGCTCGTGATGACCACGCGGGCTTGCCCTTGGCTTCGGCGACTTGGGTCGTCATGATGCGGGCTCCTCCATCACTCTCGCAAGCAGTTTCTCAAGGCCGATCTCGCTGGGTTTAACCTCGCCGGTGACGCGCCCCTGGTTCATGATCAGGATGCGGTCGGCGACGTCCAACACCTCTTCGATCTCCGAAGAAATGAACACCACGGCGAGGCCCTGGCTGGCCAGGTCACGCACGAGGTGAAAGATCTGCTCCTTGGCCTGGATGTCAATGCCGCGCGTCGGCTCATCCATCAGCAGGATCTCGGGCAGCGTATTCAACCAGTTGCCTACTACGACCTTCTGCTGGTTGCCGCCGCTCAAGGTATTGGTCAGTACGCCCAGACTAGGGGTCTTGATGTCGAGTGACCTCACCATGTCCCTGGCGAGCCCCGCCCCCCGCGCGCGCTGTAGAATACCCTGGACGCTGAAACGGCTGAGGCTGGCCTGGGTCAGGTTGTCCTGCACGCTGAAGATCAGCACGAGCCCCTGGCGCTTGCGATCCTCCGGGGTCAGCCCGATGCCGTGCGCTTTCATCGTGATGGGGGACGGATTGCTGATGACCTCGCCCTTCACGCAGATTTCGCCACCGTCCAGCTTGTCGAGGCCAAAGATCGCCCGGACCAGCTCCGTGCGGCCCGATCCCAGGAGGCCGGCAATCCCCAGGACTTCCCCGCCGCGCACCTCAAACGAGACATCGTGCAGCAGTCCCTCGCGGTTGAGGTTGCGGACGGCCAGCTTGACCTCGCCGGGCTGGCCGCCTGCGCCCCACTCGGTGCGCCGCCAGTCGGCGCCGATCATCATATTCGCGATCACGGCCGGGGTAGCTTCGCCGGCAGTAATGGTGCCGATCTGCCTGCCGTCGCGCAGCACGGTGACGGTGTCCGCGACGTTGGGGATTTCCTGCAAGCGATGAGTTACATAGATAATCGCATGACCCTGTTCGGCCAGACGGCGGACGACCTTGTGCAGCACTTCCACTTCGCCGGAGGCCAGGGCGCTGGTGGGCTCATCCAACACGAGCACACGGGGATTGAAGGAGATTGCTTTGGCGATCTCGATCAGTTGTTGCTGCGCCACGCTGAGGCGCGAAACTTCCTCGTCGAGGTTCAGCGAGACTTCAAGCTGATCCAGTGCCGCTTTGGCGATGGGCCGGATGGCCTTGCGATCGATCACCGACAGGCCCAGGATGCGCTGCCGCGGCCAGCGGCCCAAAAGGATGTTCTCCGCGACGGTGAGTCCGGGCACCAGGCTCATTTCCTGGTAGACGGTGCAAATCCCCTGATGAAAAGCGTCGCTCGGGCTGTCGATGGTCACCGGGTTGCCGTCGATGCGGATCTCCCCGCTGTCGGGGTGAACGGCCCCGCTCAGGATCTTGACGAGGGTGGATTTGCCGGCCCCGTTCTTGCCAAGCAGTGCGCGAACCTCGCCCTTGTCGAGGGTGAAGTCCACGTGGTCCAGGGCTACGACGCCGGGGTACTGTTTGCAGACCTGTTCCAGGGCTAGGATTGGCGCCATGACTGAGCCTCGTGTCTTCGAGTCTCTGCGGGCTGACGTCAGCCCGCAGAGACTCGGACTGTTCGCTCGCGCTGGCCCGGCAGTAAGCCGGGCCAGCGGAATCGTTACTGGAAGATCGCCTTGCCTTCGCTGTCCATGTACTTCTTGATCATGGCGTCGTCGCCCCGGCCAAAGTAGATCGTCGGCGTGTTCGTGGTCGCCGGCACCGTCTTCCCAGCCAGTACGTCCAACGCCCCATTCAGCGAGTCGTACCCCATCTGGTAGGGGGCTTGCCCCGTCACACCCTGCAGAACATTGTCCCCTGCCTGCAGCATCTGCCCCATCTGGTTGTTCATGTCCGTGCCGAACACGAACACCTTCTCACCCAGACCCAGCGTCTTGACCGCATTCGCCTCGGCGACCGTCCCGCCTTCATTCGCCGCCCATAGTACGTTGATCTCCGGGTGCGCCTGCAGCATGGCTTCCGCTACCGGCTGCGCCTTGTCCGCCAACCAGCCCGCCTGATCCGCCACGACCTCCGCCCCGGGCACGTTCTTCAGCTGCGCCTGGAACCCTGCCTTGCGCGGCGGGCACCCTTCAAACTGGTCGCAGTTCAGAACGCCGACTTTCGCCTTGCCGCCCAGCTTGTCGGTGATGAACTTCACCGCCGCTGCGCCCGACTTCGTCCCCAGGTCTTCGTTCTTCGTCACCAGGAACCCCGACGGAATGCTCGGGTCGTTCACACAGGTGTTGAAGCAGAAGATCGTGATCCCTACATCTTTCGCCTTCTTCAAAGCCGCAATCGACCCGTCCGCCGAGATCGGCGTGATCACGATCGCATCCACCTTGCGGGTGATGTAATCATCGATCATCGAGGCTTCCTTGTCAAGCTTGTTTTCGGTGTTGCCCATCAGCATTGTGACGCCGGCCTTGTCGCCCGCCGCCTGCATGCCGGCCTGCACCGTCTGCATGAACGTGTCGCTCTGGAACACCACACCGGCAACCGTGTACTTCTTGGCCGGCGCAGCTGCCGCGGCCGGAACCTCGAAGATCGCCTTGCCTTCGCTGTCCATGTACTTCTTGATCATGGCATCGTCGCCCCGGCCAAAGTAGATCGTCGGCGTATTAGTAACCGGCTCGACTTTCTTTCCGCCCAGCACGTCGATGGCGGATGCCAGCGCATCATACCCCATCTGGTACGGGGCCTGTCCTGTCACACCCTGCAGAACATTGTCCCCTGCCTGCAGCATCTGCCCCATCTGGTTGTTCATGTCCGTGCCGAACACGAATACCTTCTCACCCAGACCCA
>Ga0315273_10001747_pt1 | contig 25020 bp, 20 predicted proteins | sample YL17G02_0_MG_FD_205753 | JGI IMG/M metagenome (GOLD analysis project Ga0315273, IMG submission 205753) | Sediment microbial communities from Yellowstone Lake, YNP, Wyoming, USA - YL17G02_0 | ecosystem: Environmental > Aquatic > Freshwater > Lake > Sediment | place: USA: Wyoming | collected... | reverse complement strand
GCCTCGTCGCTCGAGCCCATGCTCACCTTCGGGACCAACCCCGGCATGGGCACGGGCATCACCGGCCGGGTGCCCGATCCGGCCTCCCTCCCGGACGCCGCCCAGCGCGCGGCCCTCGAGAAGGCGATCGCCTACATGGGCTTCCGCCCCGGGCAGCCGCTGGCCGGCCACCCGGTGCAGGTGGTCTTCATCGGGAGCTGCACGAACGGCCGGATCTCCGACCTACGCGCCGCCGCCTCGGTGATGAAGGGGCGCAAGGTCGCGGCCGGGATGCGCGTGCTGGTCGTCCCTGGTTCACAGATGGTGAAAAAGCAGGCCGAGGCCGAGGGGCTCGATCGGATCTTCGTCGACGCCGGGGCCGAGTGGCGAAACCCGGGCTGCTCCATGTGCATCGCCATGAACGGCGATCACCTCCAGCCCGGCGAGTACGCGGTCTCCACGTCCAACCGCAACTTCGAGGGGCGTCAGGGCAAGGGCGGTCGAACCCTGCTCGCCTCGCCCCTCACCGCCGCTGCCGCCGCCGTCACCGGAAAGGTGACCGATCCGCGCACGCTCGTCCGCGCCCCGGGAGCCTGAACATGGCCCAGTTCACCACCCTCACGTCCCGCGTCGTCGTGGTTCCCGCCAACGACATCGACACCGACCAGATCATCCCGGCCCGCTTCCTCAAGACCATCGACAAGAACGGGCTGGGGGCGAGCCTCTTCGCCGACTGGCGCTACGGCGAGGGCGGCGTGCCCCGTCCGGAGTTCCCGCTCAACCAGCCGCGCGCCCAGGGCGCGCAGGTGCTCGTGGCGGGCGCCAACTTCGGGTGCGGCAGCTCTCGCGAGCACGCCCCCTGGGCCCTGACCGGCTTCGGCTTCCGGGCCGTGGTGAGCACCTCCTTCGCCGACATCTTCCAGAACAACGCGCTCAAGAACGGTCTCCTGCCGGTGGCCATCGACGCAGCGGCCCACGCCTCGCTGCGGTCCCAGCTGGCGCGCGATCCCGAGGCCCAGGTCACGGTCGACCTGGCCTCCCGGACCTTGCGCCTTCCAGACGGGACCCAGGTGAAGTTCCCCATCGACCCCTTCGCCCGCACCTGCCTGCTCGAGGGCGTGGACGAGCTCGGCTACATCCTGAGGTTCGAACCCCGCATCTCCGAACACGAGAAACGAACCCGGGAGCAGGCGTGATCCAGATCTACGACACCACGCTGCGCGACGGCACGCAGCGAGAGGGGATCTCGCTCTCCTGCGACGACAAGATCGCGGTGGCGATGCGGCTCGACGAGCTCGGCGTGGCCTTCATCGAGGGAGGCTGGCCGGGATCGAATCCCAAGGACGTCGAGTTCTTCGCCCGGGCCCGCGACATCGCCTGGAAGACGGCGCGCATCGCCGCCTTCGGCTCCACCTGCCGGGTGGGGGGCGGCCCCGAGGACGACGCCAACATCCTCGCGCTGGTCGACTCGGGGGCGCCGGTTTGCACGGTGGTGGGGAAGACCTGGAACCTCCACGTCACCGAGGTGCTCCGCACCACGCTGGAGGAGAACCTGCGCATCATCGAGAAGAGCCTGGCCTTCCTGGCGGCCCAGGGGCGCCACGTGATCTACGACGCCGAGCACTTCTTCGACGGCTGGCGCGCCGATCCTGCCTACGCGATGGCCACCCTGGAGGCCGCGGCCCGCGGCGGGGCGGCGACGATCGTGCTTTGCGACACGAACGGCGGGTCCTTGCCCTGGCAGATCGCCGAGCGGGTGCGCGAGGTGCGGGCAAAGGTCGCGAGCCCCCTCGGCATCCACGCCCACAACGACAGCGAGACGGCGGTGGCGAACTCGCTGGCCGCCGTCCACGAGGGGGTCGTCCAGGTCCAGGGCACGGTGAACGGGTACGGCGAGCGCTGCGGCAACGCCAACCTCTGCTCGGTCATCCCTGCACTGGAATTGAAGATGGGCCGGAAATGCCTGCCACCGGGGGGGCTCGCCACCCTGACCGAGGTGGCCCGCTACGTGGCCGAGGTGACGAACCAGGCCCCGGACGATCACCAGCCCTACGTCGGGAAGTCGGCCTTCGCCCACAAGGGCGGCATCCACGTGGCGGCCATGCGGCGGAACGAGGCCACCTACCAGCACCTCGATCCGGCGCTTGTCGGCAACCGCATGCGGGTGGTGGTGAGCGAGCTCTCCGGCCGGGGGAACCTGCTCTCCAAGGCCGAGGAGCTCGGGCTGGCCGGAGCCGACATGTCCGGCGTGCTGGGCGAGATCAAGGACCTCGAGTCGAAGGGATTCTCCTTCGAGGCCGCCGAGGCCTCGGTGGCCATGATGATGAAGCGGCAGGAGCCCGGCTACCGTCCCCCCTTCGAGCTTCTGGATTTCCTGGTCAACGTGGAGCACCGCACCGGCCGCGGGATCTTCGCCGAGGCCATGGTGAAGGTCCGGGTCGACGGCGAGGTGCTCCACACCGCCGCCGAGGGGTCCGGTCCGGTCGATGCGCTCGACGCCGCCCTGCGCAAGGCGCTGGCCCCGCGTTACCCGCGCGTCGGCGAGATGAAGCTCACCGACTACAAGGTTCGCATCCTGGACAGCGACCGGGGCACCGGGGCCATCACCCGGGTCCTCATCGACACGCACATGGGCGACCAGCGCTGGAGCACGGTCGGCGCGTCCACCAACATCATCGAGGCCAGCTGGCGGGCGCTCAGCGACTCGGTCGAGTACGGGCTCTCGGTGGCGATCTAGCGGCGTGGGCGAGGAGGCGACGTGAAGGCGAAGATCGTGGTGCTGCCAGGGGACGGCATCGGGCCGGAAGTGACGGTGGCCGCGCTCCGGGTGCTCGGCGAGGTGGCGAGGCGGGGAGGGCACGAGTTCCGGTTCGAGGAGCGGCTCATGGGCGGATGTTCCATCGACGTCCACGGCACGGCGCTCACCGACGAGGTGCTCCGCGACTGCCAGGGCGCCGATGCGGTGCTTCTGGGCGCGGTGGGAGGCCCGAAGTGGGACGACCCGAAGGCCAAGGTGCGTCCGGAGCAGGGGCTGCTGGGGCTGCGCAAGGGGCTCGGCGTCTTCGCCAACCTTCGCCCGGTGCGGGTGCATCCGGCGCTCGTCGACGCCTCGCCGCTCAAGGCCGATCGGCTGGTGGGCGTGGACATCCTCGTCATCCGCGAGCTGACGGGCGGGCTCTACTTCGGGGAGCCCAAGGGACGCCACATGAAGGACGGCCACGAGCACGCCGTCGACACCCTCGACTACGCCGACTACGAGGTGCGGCGCGTCACCGAGCTCGCCTTCCGGCTGGCCAGGGGGCGGCGCAGGAAGGTCACGTCGGTGGACAAGGCCAACGTGCTCGAGTCCTCACGACTCTGGCGACAGGTCGCGACCGCGGTGGGGGGCGACAACCCCGACGTCGCGCTCGATCACATGCTGGTCGACACCGCGGCCATGCGGCTCGTGCAGGCGCCGGCGAGCTTCGACGTGCTGGTCACCGAGAACATGTTCGGGGACATCCTCACCGACGAGGCGGCCGTGCTGGCCGGGTCGATGGGCATGCTGCCGTCGGCGTCGCTGGGCGCGGGTGGGCCCGGGCTCTACGAGCCCATCCACGGCTCCGCACCGGACATCGCGGGGAAGGGGATAGCAAACCCCCTCGGGACCATCCTCTCGGCGGCCATGATGCTGCGCCACTCGCTCGGGCTGGAGTCGGAGGCGGCGGCGATGGAGCGGGCCGCGGACGCGGCCATCACGGGCGGCGCGCGCACGGCCGACCTGGGGGGCAAGCTCTCCACCCGGGCCATGACCGACGAGGTCCTGCAACGTCTTTAGTGCGGGTCAGTCCTCGGCGATGGGCTGGGGACCCGGAACGATGCCGGCGATGTCCGGATCCTCGCCGGGCGAGAGCGACGACTCGGGTTGCTCACCCTTCTCGCGCTTGCGCATCTCCTTCTTCTCGCCCTTCTTGCGCTGCTTGTCGCGGCGAGCCGCTTCCTTCTGTCGCTTCGTGGACCCCGGGTTGAAGACCATGGGAACTCCTGGATGCAGGGGCCTCGCGGCCCGGGAAACGCGAAGGCCCGGCTGCCGGCCGGGCCTCCATCGAACGGCTCGGCCCTCGGACTACGCCGGTCGGACGCTGGCCGCCTGAAGACCCTTCGGACCCTTCTTCACCTCGAACTCGACCCGCTGCCCCTCCTTCAGGGTGCGGAACCCTTCCGTCTGGATGGCCGTGTGGTGGCAGAAGACATCCTCCCCACCGCCGTCCTGCGTGATGAAGCCAAAGCCCTTCGCATCATTGAACCACTTCACGACGCCACTGGCCATCCAGCACTTCCTTGTCGTTCGCACGGGAACCTTTCCCGCCGGGCACGGGCCACTCGAGTAGCGCGGGCCGCCGAATTTTTTAGCGCGCCCGAAGCAGTTTGTCGAGGGACCGGTCAGGAGACCCGGTCGAACCGGTCGAAGCGCATGGTGAACACGGCCCGCCCCTGGGTCGAGGAGCGCAGCTCGGTGGCGTAGCCGAACATCCGTCGAAGGGGGGCCTCCCCCTCGACGACCTTCACCGCCAGCCCTCGATCCGAGACATCGAGCACGGAACCCTGGCGCCGGTCGAGGCTGGCGATCACCTCGCCCAGGTACTCGGCGGGCAGGATCACCTCGGTCCGCATGATGGGCTCCAGGATGACCGGTCCCGCCCGGGTGGCGGCGTCGCGCACCGCGTCGGCGACGGCAACCTTGTAGGCGAAGGGCCTGGAGGCTCCTTCCCGCCAGGTCGCCCCGAGGAGCGTCACCAGGACGTCCTGCAGGGGATGCCCCTCCAGGACGCCCGCCTCGGCCGCCTCCCGGGCCCCGGCCTCGGCCATCGTCAAGGTCTCGCCACGCAGGAACGGCAGCGAGCGGGCCTCGGGAGCCACCTCGAAGCGGAAGCCCGCGCCCCGGGGCAGCGGCGCCACACGCACCCTCGCATGGCCGAAGATCTCGTCCTCCTCGAGCGAGCGCTCGAACCGGGCCTCCCCCTCCGCCGGGGCGGTCAGGGTCTCGCGGAGCAGGACCTGCGGCTCGCCGGTGCGCACCTCGAGGTGGAACTCCCGCTTCAGCCGCTCGGCCACGATTTCCAGGTGAAGCTCCCCCATCCCCGAGACGAGCAACTGGCCGGTGTCCGGGTTCTCGCCGTAGCGGAAGCTCGGGTCCTCGTCGGCGACGCGGGCCAGGGCCTCGAGCAGCAGTTCCCGATCGCGGAGGCTCCTCGCTTCCACGGCCGCCGAGATGACCGGTTCGTAGGCCGAGATGCGCTCCAGCACCAGCGGATGCCCCGGAGAGGTCAGGGTGTCTCCGGTCCTCGTGTCCTTGAGTCCCATGACCGCGAAGATCTGCCCGGCGCCGAGCGCCGGCACGCGCCGCTTCTGGGAGGCGTGCATGAGAAGCACCCGGGAGACCCGCTCCTTCTTCCGCTGGCTCGCGTTCCAGACCTCGTCCCCCTCGGCGATGCGCCCGGAGTAGACCCGGAGGAAGACGAAGCGGCGCAGCTCGTCGAGGAGGGACACCTTGAAGGCGAGAGCCACCAGCGGGGCGTCGTCGGCGGGCGCGGGCGCCGCCGCGTCAGCCCCCGACGAGTCGGTGCCACGGGGGGGTGGCACGTCGAGAGGAGAGGGGAGCCAGGAGCAGACGGCGTCGAGGACCTGAGGGACCCCCTTGTTCCGGAGCGCCGAACCGCAGAGGAGCGGTACGAACCGGCCGCAGAGCGTGGCCCGGCGGATGGACGCGCCCATCTCGGCGGGGTCGAGGTCGGCGTCGGAGAGCATCGCACTGGCGGCGGGGTCGTCCACGTCGGCCAGGGTCTCGAGCAGTTCGCGACGGGCAGCTTCCCCTTCCGCGGACAGGCCTGGCGATTCCTCGAAGGCGCGCGGGTCGTCGCTGTCGGTGAAGATCACGGTGCGCCGCGCGACCAGGTCCTCGAAGCCGCTGAAGGCCGCCCCGGCTCCCAGCGGGCGGTGGACCCCGGCGCAGCAGTGGTCCGGGAAGTGGCGCCGCATCGAGAGCAGGGTCTCGCCGAAGTCGGCCCCCACCCGGTCCATCTTGTTGGCGAGCGCGATGCGCGGAACCCGGTAGCGGTCGGCCTGGCGCCAGACCGTCTCGCTCTGCGGCTCGACCCCGTTCACCGCGTCGAAGACCACCACGGCGCCGTCGAGCACCCGCAGGCTCCGCTCCACCTCGACGGTGAAGTCCACGTGCCCCGGGGTGTCGATGAGGTGGATCTCGCGGCCATCCCACTCGAAGCTGCAGACCGCCGAGGTGATGGTGATTCCCCGCTCCCGCTCGAGGTCCATCCAGTCCATCACCGCCAGGCCGTCGTGGACCTCGCCCATCTTGTGGGTGCGACCGGCCGCGAAGAGGAAGCGCTCCGACAGCGTGGTCTTGCCCGCGTCGATGTGGGCCATGATCCCGATGTTGCGGATGGCCTGGATGCGCCTGAGGGACGCGGCGTCCCAGCTGGAATGTCTTTCGCTCACTGGTGCGGATCCCGCGGTCGGGCGGCAGCCTGCCCGACGGCAACCGGCGGGAGTATACCCGGCGTCCCGCGAGGACCCTGCAAGGACGTGACAGGCACGTCCGCCGCGACATATAGATCGGCGTCGTCGGGTTCCCTCGGGAGGGTGCACATGTCAATGGTCTCGGACTTCAAGTCCTTCCTCGTGAAGCAGAACGCACTGGCCCTGGCAGTCGGCGTGGTCATCGGCGGCGCCATCGGCAAGGTCGTGTCGGGCATCGTCGACGACGTCATCATGCCCATCGTCGGTGTGCTGCTGCCTGGCGGCGAGTGGCGGACCGCCCAGGTCGTCCTGAGCGGCACGAACTCCATCAAGTACGGCGATCTCATCGGGCGACTGGTCGACTTCGTCATCGTCGCCCTCGTGATCTTCATCGTCGTGAAGGCGCTCATCAAGGAGGCTCCGCCTCCGCCGACGAAGGCCTGCCCGCAGTGCCTGGAGAACCTCCCGATGGCGGCCAAGAAGTGCCGCGCCTGCGCCTCGGCCGTATAGTCGCCGATCCGCACCGGGCTGCTCCCGCGCGCAGATTCACTGCGGGAAGACCCGCTCCTTCACGGACGACCCGGTCGCGGGATCCGTGCCCTCGAGGTCCACCCAGGCCACGCTGGGGATGAGGCCACCGCCGCTCTCGGCCTGGACGAAGATTCGTCGCAGCAGCGCCGTGCGCCCGGCGATGGTCACGAGCGCCGCCGGACAGCCTGCCCGAAGGGAGAGCGTCACCGGGCGGTCCTTCCTGGCCTCGAGGATCACGGTGAACCCCTTGCCCGACTCGGCGGGGTCCACGCTGAAGCCGTAGGCCATCAACCTCTCGATGAAGTTGAGCCCCTCGCGGTGGCCGTCCTCGGCCAGCATGTGCCAGTCGGCTTCGATCGGGTCCTCGGGATCGAGCGCGCCGTCGGCGCCGGTCCGTGCGGTGTAGACCACCTCGTTGGCGTTGGTGCTCCGGCCGATCCGGAAGAGCTCGGGGGCGCAGGCAGGGCCGGGGGCCGCTGCCACGAAAATCGCCAGGTAGATCGATCCGACCAAGGACTCCCTCCGCCTTCACGCGCCGGTCGCATCCCGGGGCTCCTGCTGCGTCATGCAGTGGAGCGTTCCAAGGCCCACGACCAGGTCGAGGGCGTGGATGCCCACCACCGGCCGATCGGGAAAGAGCTCGCCCAGGATCCCGAGTGCCGCTCGGTCGGCCGGGTCGTTGAAGGTGGGCACCAGGACGACGGCGTTGCCGATGTAGAAGTTGGCGTAGCTGGCGGGAAGGCGCTGGCCGGCGAAGGTCACCGGCCGGGGCATGGGAAGATCGACCACCTCGGGCCTGGAGCCGTCGGCCAGGCGTGCGGAGGCGAGCCGCTCGCGGTTCTCGGAGAGGGGCACGTGGTTCACGTCGCCGGGGTCGTCCTCGCGGGCCAGGACGATGGTCGAAGGCGACACGAATCGCGCCAGGTCATCCACGTGGCCGTGGGTGTCGTCGCCGGCAATGCCCTTGCCGAGCCAGATGGCGTTCGGGGCGCCGAGCGCGTCCTCGAAGACCGCCTCGTAGTCGGCCCGCTCGAACCCGGGATTGCGGACCTGGACCGCGGGATCGAGCAGGCATTCCTCGGTGACCAGGATCGACCCGGCACCGTTCACGTCGATGGCGCCGCCCTCCAGGACCACGTCGCGTCCCGCCCGGCGAACGGGGAGGAGGGGAAGCCCGAGAGCCCTGGCGGCCCGCTCCGGGATCCGCGCGTCCCGCTTCCAGTCCGGATACCTGGCCCAGGCATTGAAGCGGAACCCGGCCACCGCCCGCCCGCCGCGCGGACCGTTCTTGCGGATCACGATGGGGCCGCTGTCGCGGGTCCAGACGCGATCGGTGGGGATGCGCCGGAACTCGACCCGGGCGAGGTTCGCGCCGTGCCGCTCGAGGTGCCGTCGTGCCCGGGCCTCGTGCGCGGCCTCGTTCACCAGCAGGCGGACGGTCTCGCCCTCGGCGAGCTTCTTCACGATGTCGGCGAAGACCCAGGGCACCGGGCCGAAGCGCCCCGGCCAGTCGCGGACGTTGTGAGGCCAGGCGAGCCAGGTCGCCTGGTGCGGCTCCCACTCGGCGGGCATGGAGAATCCCATCTCCACCTCAGTCGATGAAACGCTTCTCGATGCCCTGGTAGGCGTCGATGCGCCGGTCGCGCAGGAACGGCCAGTTGCGGCGAACCTCCTCGATGCGGGCCAGGTCCACCTCTCCGACCAGGATCTCCTCGCGGTCGGCGGAGCCCTCGACGAGGACCTGTCCGAAGGGGTCGCAGAGGAAGCTCGAGCCCCAGAACTCCAGGCCGGCCTGGTCGGAGGGGCCGGGCTCGAACCCGATCCGGTTCACCGAGGCGACGTACACCCCGTTCGCGATGGCGTGGGAGCGCTGGATGGTCCGCCAGGCGTCGCGCTGGGCCACCCCGTGCCGGGCCTTCTCGCCGGGGTGCCACCCGATGGCGGTCGGGTAGAAGAGGATGGCCGCGCCCTGGAGCGCGGTGAGCCGGGCGGCCTCGGGGTACCACTGGTCCCAGCAGATGAGGGCCCCGACCCGTCCGGCGGCCAGGTCGAAGGCCCGGAAACCCAGATCACCAGGAGTGAAATAGAACTTTTCGTAGAAGGCCGGGTCGTCCGGAATGTGCATCTTGCGGTAGGTGCCCCGGATCGTCCCGTCGGCGTCCACGAGCAGCGCGCTGTTGTGGTAGAGCCCCGGCGCGCGCCGCTCGAAGATGGGGACGATCACCGCCACGCCGGCCTTCCGCGCCACGGCCTGGAACCGCTCGCTGCTCGGCCCCGGCACGTCCTCTGCGAGATCGAAGAAGGCGGGATCCTCCCGCTGGCAGAAGTAGGGGGAGCGGTAGAGCTCCGGCAGGCACACCACCTCGGCTCCTCTGCGGGCGGCCTCCTCGACCTGTGCGGCGGCCTTCTCCTCGTTCTCGCGGGGGTCCTGGGACATCGCCATCTGGACCAGCCCGACGCGAAAGATTGGCCTCGACATCAGGCGCCCCCGATGGGCGCGCGGTCGTTGTCGTCGCGCCGGCGCGGCGCCAGGCGGGTCGAGAAGACGTAGAGGAGGGAAGCCACGCCGCCGAGCCTAGCACGGCGATTGACTTCCACCTTTTCTCGGCTATTCCCTCTTGGGACCATGCGAAGCGACATCATCAAGAAGGGGTACGAGCGCGCCCCCCACCGCAGCCTGCTGCGCGCCGTGGGGCTCGTGGACGCGGACTTCGACAAGCCGTTCATCGGCGTCTGCAACAGCCAGGTCGACATCATCCCCGGACACATCCACCTGGCCGGGTACGGCCAGATCGTGAAGGAGGAGATCCGCAAGGCCGGCGGCGTCCCCTTCGAGTTCCACACCATCGGCGTGGACGACGGCATCGCCATGGGGCACGGGGGCATGCTCTACAGCCTGCCCTCGCGCGAGCTCATCGCCGACTCGGTCGAGACGATGATGAACGCTCACCAGCTCGACGCCATGATCTGCCTGCCCAACTGCGACAAGATCGTGCCGGGAATGCTCATGGGCGCGCTGCGCGTGGACGTGCCCACCATCTTCGTCTCGGGCGGGGCCATGAAGGCGGGCGCGCTCGCCGACGGCACGCCCATCGACCTGTCCACGGCCTTCGAGGCGGTGGGCAAGCGGGCCAGGGGGCAGATCACCGACGCCGAGCTGCTCGAGATCGAGTGCAACGCCTGCCCGGGTGCAGGGTCCTGCTCCGGCATGTTCACGGCCAATTCCATGAACGTCCTCTGCGAGGCCATGGGCGTGGCGCTGCCCGGGAACGGGACCGCGCTCGCCCTCTCGCCCGAACGGGAGGGGTTGCTGCGGCGGGCGGCTCGTCGCGTCGTCGAGGTGGCCGGGGACGAGCGCTTCCGGATTCGCCGGATCGTGAACGAGGACGCCATCTGGAACGCGATGGTGGTGGACATGGCGATGGGCGGAAGCTCCAACACGGTGCTCCACATGCTGGCCATCGCGGCCGAGGCCGGCGTTCCCTTCGACCTCTCCACCATCGACCGGATCGGCCGGCAGGTGGCGCACGTGGCCAAGATCGCGCCGTCGCTCTCCACGGTTCACATGGAGGACGTGGGGAATGCGGGCGGGGTGGCGGCCGTGCTCTTCGAGATCGGGAAGCGCGGCGACGTTGTCCGCCGCCGGGCCCTCACCATCACCGGCGAGACCATCGGGGACCGGATCCGCGAGGCCGAGTCCACCGATCGAAGCGTCATCCGCTCCATCGAGGACCCGTACTCCCCGGTGGGCGGGATCGCGGTGCTGAACGGCAACCTGGCCACCGAGGGCGCGGTGGTGAAGACCGCCGGGATCGATCCGCGCCTGCGTCGCATGGCGGGCAAGGCCATCTGCTTCGACTCGCAGGACGAGGCCATCGCCGGCATCATGGGAGGCAAGGTCCAGGCCGGCCACGTGGTGGTGATCCGCTACGAGGGGCCGAAGGGCGGCCCGGGCATGCAGGAGATGCTCTCGCCCACCAGCCTCATCACCGGAATGGGGCTGGGCGACCAGGTCGCGCTCGTCACCGACGGGCGATTCTCCGGCGCGACTCGTGGCGTCTGCGTGGGGCACGTCTCGCCCGAGGCCGCCGAGGGAGGCGCCATCGGACTGGTCCGCGACGGCGACGAGATCACGGTCGACATCGAGCACCGCAGGCTCGACGTATCGCTCACGGCCGACGAGCTCGAGCTGCGCCGATCCCGGTTCAGGCCGCTCAAGAAGGAGGTGCGGTCGAAGTGGCTGCGCCGGTACGCCGCGATGGTCGAGAACGCCTCCCGCGGCGCCGTCCTCCGGTCGGAGTTCTGAGAGCCGCCGCGGCCGTCTCAGGCGGTGAATGAATCCCGCAGGACCCGGTCGATCTCCTCCTCGGAGAGCTGGCCGCGGTCGGCCATGTCCTTGATTCGCGCGGTGATGGTCCTGAGCTCCCCCTCGCCGAACTTGAGCCCGATCTCGCGGGCCCGGTAGGCGACGGCGTGCTTGCCGGTGAGCCGGCTGCCCACGATGAGCTGCCGGGCCGCGCCCACGGCCTCGGGAGGGATGATCTCGTAGCTGCCCGGGTTCGCCAGCATGGCCTTCAGGTGCATGCCGGCCTTGTGGGAATAGGCGGTCGCGCCGGTGAGCGGGTTGTTGAAGGGAATCTCCACGCCGGTGATCCGGGCCACCAGCCGCTCCAGTTCGCGCAGCTGGCCGAGCCGGTAGCGCGCCGAGACCCCCTGCGGATCCAGGCTGTACATCCTGGCGATGAAGCCGCCCAGCGGGGTGATTCCCACCCGCTCCCCGATGCCCAGGACCGAGACGTCGACGTGTGTCGCCCCGGCAGCCACGGCCTCCCAGGCGTTGGCCACCGCGCAGCCGGTGTCGTCGTGGCCGTGGAAGCCGATGTCGCAGCGCACGGCGCGCCGGATCTCTCGGAAGAGGGCGAAGACCTGGCGGGGGGTGGCGATGCCCACGGTGTCGGCCGCGCCCACGCGGTGGACGCCCAGGGCCTCGGCGGCTCGGTAGACGGCCATCAGATCGGCCTCCTCGCTGCGGAAGGCGTCCTCGGCCGAGAAACGAGTCTCGAGCCCGGCCGAGAGAGCCAGCTCGATGGGGGCCCCCATGGCGTCGATGATCTGCTGGATGCTCCTGCCGTGCGAGGCCTCCCGGAGGATCCGGCTGGTCGCGAAGAGGAGGCCGATGCCCTGGACGCCGGTGTCGATGGCCGCGCGCACGTCGTCGACCACGCAGCGTGCGTGCGTGATGACCCGGGCCGAGAGGCCGAGCTTCACGATCCGCTCGGCGTCCCGCTGCGACTGGGGCGAGGCGGCCGGCGACGTGAGCTCGATGTAGTCCACGCCGAAGGCGTCGAGAAGCCGCGCGATGGCGACCTTGTCCTCGGTGCGGAAGTTGCCTCGCGCGAACTGCTCCCCCTCCCGAAGGGTGGAGTCGATGATCCGCCAGGGCTTGCCGGTGGGCACACTCATGGCGTCCGCTAGTGCGGCACCGCCGAGTCGGCCACGAGGTCGAGGACCAGGCCCCCCGAGGCAGGGTCGAGCCGGAACCCGAACCGGGCCAGGACCTCGGGCTGGAACCACCCGGTCTCGAGCAGTCGCACCCCCCGGGCGCGCTGCCGGCGGGAAAGTTCGCGCATGATGCCGTCGGCCACGCCGAGGCCGCGGTGCTTGCGCCCCACCGCGATCTTCTCCATGTGGGTCCTCTCCGGCGTCACGTGCCGGTAGAACACGCCTCCGATGACCGCGTCGTGGGCATCCACGGCGATGAGGTGGCGGTGCTCCGGCTCGAAGGTCACCTCCAGGCTCGACTCCTGGAAGAGCTGGAGCAGCCGGGCCACCTCGCGGGGCGAACGGGCTGCGCGCACCGAATAGCGCTCTCCCTTCTCGTCGGAGAACCCCACCACCACCTCGGCTGTGAGGTGGTCGCCGCGTTCCAGCGAGATGAGGGAGGTCTCGTCGCCGGGTCGGAGGTGGCGGAAGGTCATGCGAGCCAGGAAGTAGTCCTCCCGGGCATCCGGCCGGACCGCCTCGCGCAGCGCCGCGATCTGGTCGCGCAGGTCGAGACCGCGGTAGGGCAGGGAGCGGGCCCGTGCCATGAGCCGATCGAGCGCCGCCGCCAGCGGCTCCCGGGCGCCGGCGAAGACCGTGCGTCGGAAGAAACGGATGCGGGTGTCGGGCCAGTCCCGCTCCACCTCCCCGAGCTGGTAGGTGGTCCAGAGCTCGCCCAGCATGGTGCCCTGGGCCTCCTGGGTGGCATTGGGGTTCAGCGCCCGCCAGCGACGGAAGCGCTCGGACGCGAAGTGAGCTGGGCGCGAGGTGAATCCGGTGGCGTCGATCGAGGCGAGGAAGGCCAGCGCCGCCTCGGCGCGCGGGCCCGGCTGGAGGGAGGAAAGGGCCGTGCGGGCCCGGTCCATTCCCAGGGCCTCGACCACCGCGGAGAAGCGCAGGATCGGCCCCAGGCCGCCGGGGAGGTCGGGGTACTGGGCCTCGGTGGGCTGGACGAAGGCCTTCTCGAACCGATCGAGGACGTCGTCGAGCTGGTCGACGGCTCCGCGGTCGGAGATGGAGACCAGCCGGGCACCGGTCTGGTAGTCGTGCGACGGGACGATGAAGGCGGCCGGGGAGGGGTCGCGAAGCGCGACCCGGCGCCCGGTTCGGTCCCAGAACCCCACGTGGGCGGCCAGGGCGGTCCAGACCAGGAAGGGCCACTGGTTCCGGAGCCGGCGCGCCTCGCCCTTGTTCAGAAATCGGGCGAGCTGCTGCTCGACGTTCTCGCCGGGGATGAACTCCTCGGTGTAGATGCCCCAGTCCGGGTGATAGCTGCCGAAGGCCTCGACGAGCGGCGGCGGGGCGCCTGAGGAGAGGAGCCAGAGCACCTCGTCGCGGAGCTCGGCGGGAGGCATGGTCTCGGCGTGGTTCACCGCGAAGTCGAACGTCTCGCGCGACCGCGTGGTGATCGACATCCGGTAAACCGACTTGCCGAGTCGCCGTCCGAGGAGTGTCACCGTCGCCCCTTCTGGCGGGATGTCGGCGAGCGAGACGAGCGCGCCCTTGCCGAGCACGAAGGCCGAGCTGCGAACGAAGGTGGATTCGGCGATGGCTCGCAGCAGGAGGTCGCCGGTGCGCGGGGGGATCGGGCCGTCGAAGCGAACCACGTCGCGCCAGGTGTATTCCTGGCCGGTGGCCGGATCGATGGCGAGGCGGAGGTTTGGCCCCAGCCAGTGCTGGAAGCCGCGCCGATGGCGGTCGTACTCCTCGCCGGCGCGGGCCGCGAGGATGGCGTCGGCGTGGAAGGTGAGTCGGGCCAGTGGCACCCGCACCCGGGGGTACCAGGCCGGGTGGGAAAGAGCGTAGGCGACCGCGAGTCGCATGGCGCCGGCCAGGAGGCGCCGCTCGGAGACGTCCTGATCCGGGTCGAGAGCGCGAGGCGACTGCAGGGCCGCGAGCAGCGCCTCGACCTGGGCCTCGGAGAGTCCCTTCTCGCCGAACGAGGCGAGATCTTCCTCCCGGAGCGCCTGGGGCCCGAGCCGGTCGAGGAAGAGGCGCAGGGTGTCGACGGTGCGCTCGGGCTCCTCGAAGGGGAGCAGGCCACGGAACGCCCGCCGCCGGACCTCCTCCTCGGGCGATTCGGCGCATCGACGGAGCAGGCCGCGGGCCAGCGGTGCCAGCTCGCGCCTTCCGCTCTCCAGGACCCGCTCCAGGTGGGAGAGGGCGCGCCGGGCCTCCGGGCGCTCGGCCCGGAGCAACTCGCCGGCTGCGTGCACCGACTCCACCGTTGGTTCGTCGCGGCCGACCGCCTCGAGAAGGACCGGGATCCGCTCCGGGTCGGGCGCTTCCCACACGCGCGGGTCGAGCCGGACCTCACCGGCTCCCTTGGGGCGACGGACGGCGAGGGTACGGAAGGCCTCCTCGCCGAGGAAGCGGCGCAGCCCTTCGTTGCCGAGCCAGAGGCTGGGGTGAGCCAGCACCGAGCCCAGGTCGAGCAGGCCCCCCTCGGAGCGATAGGCCAGGTCGCCCACCCGCAGCGAGCCGGGGGCGCGCGGGTCGGCCGCGAGGTGCAGGCGGGACCCGCCGGCGCGCAGCTCCCCGCCGCGAACCACCACGTCCTCGATGAGCACCCCGATCTCGCGGAGCACCCAGTTGGGGATTCGCAGGCCGATGCCGTCCACGGACAGGGATAAAGCGCGGTGCTGGTACATCCCTTCCACGAGTTCCAGCCAGTTCTTCTCCACCACGTCGCGCTTGAAGGTGCCCTTGTGGGTCAGTTCCCCGTGCTCGGCGTCGAGAGCTCGGTCGAGGATCCGGAATGCCACCACCCGCTCGAAGGGGGCGAGGAAGCGGTTGGCCGAGGCGACCAGCGACGAGACCAGTTGCTGCAGCTCCTCGGGGGTGCGTTGCCGAAGCTCGGGGCGTACCTCGTAGTTCGGCCACACCAGCAGTGTGTTGTACTCACGGTGATCGCCGACCAGGAAGGCCTGGGCCATGTCGTCGAAATCGCGGAAGAGGTTCTCGATGCGTTGTGGCGCGATGGTCTGGCCGGCGCGATTCTTGTAGATCTCCTTCTTGCGGCCGGTGATGCGGAAGTGCCCCTCGCCGTCCACCGAGACCAGGTCCCCGGTGTGGAACCATCCCTCGGCGTCGTGGGCCTCGAGTTCCTCTCCCTCCGCGCGGAAGTAGCCCGGGCTGACGTAGGGGCCGCGAATGAGCAACTCGCCGTCCTCGGCGCGGAGGCAATCGATGCCCGGAAGGGGCTTGCCGATGGACCCTTCGACGTACTCGCCCGGCGGCGTCATGGTGATGCCGCCGGTGGCCTCGGTCATGCCGTACCCGGAGCAGAGCTCGACGCCGGCGCGGTGGCAGGCCCGGAAGACGGCTGGATCGAGGTAGCCCGCCGCGGAGAGGCCGTGCGCCAGCCGGCCGCCGGTGAGCGCGCGGAGCTGCCCGGCGGCTCCCTCGGCGTCGTCGGGGGCGGCCTGCCTCTGCGCGGACTCCTGCATCTCCATCCACTTCTTGGGCACCGAGATGAACACGGTGGGTCGGACCGTCCGGAAGTCCTCGACGAGCGAGGCGTGCCCGGTGGAGCGCGCAAAGACGTAGGTCGCTCCCCACCACAGGGACCCGGACAGCTCCAGAAATCTACCAAATGTGTGGTAGAGCGGCAGGTAGGCGAGGAAGACGTCGCCCTCGTTCAGGTGCGGCAGCGCGAACCCGCGGCAGAGCCGCTTCGAGACCAGGTTGAGGTGGTTGAAGATGATCCCCTTGGGTCGCCCGGTCGTGCCCGAGGTGTACATCACCGTGGCCAGGTCGCGGCTGCGGACCCCTTCGGCGCGAACGGCGCGATTGGCGTCGTCGAAGTCGCCTGCCCCCTGTGCCACGGCCTGCTCCAGGGAGAGGAGCCCGTGCCGGTCGGCGGCGGCGCGCGACACCACCACGACCTCCTTCAGATCGGGGAGACCGGGCAGCGCAGGAAGAACCTTCTCGAGCTGCTCCTCGTCGGATACCACGAGGACCCGGGCGCCGGAGTGGCGCAACATGTAGCTCACCTGTTCCGGCGTCGAGTTGGCCGGGAGCGGGAAGTCGAGGATCCCGTTCGAGAGGCAGGCCAGGTCGGCGAGCGCGGTATCGAGGGAGTTCTCGGCGAGGATGGCGACCTTGAGATCCGGGTCATCGGGGGAGAGCGCCAGCAGCCCGCGGGCGATGGCCCGGGTGCGGCGCGCCACGTCGGCAACGGTCAACTCCGAGCTCTCCGATCCGAGCACGCGCATGGCGACGACCTTGGGGTCGGTCTCCTCCCGGGAGCGCAGCACGTCCCCGAGGGTGTGGTCGGCGCGGTCGATCACCGAGATCATGAGCCGGGTCCAGGGCTCGATGTCCTCGGGGGCCATCGCCTCCGTGAAGCGTCTGCGCCGGGCCGCGTCGACGAGGCCGAACAGCGCGCGCCGCGCGGGCCCCCGGGTGACGGGGGAGGCCAGGCTGGCGTCGAGCGCCGCCACCAGTTCCGCGACCGGGGCGAGGTCGCCGGGGTGGGCGGCGAGGAGGGCTCCCCTTGTTTCCTCGGCGAGGGCGGGCTCCGGGGCGGTGCCCGGGGTCCAGTGCGTGGCGAGGCGGGCGAAGGCGGACGGTACGCGGGTCATGGAACCGACACTCTACGACGTCGACACGACCCCGGCACCCGTGGTTCAGTCGGCGGTGTGGGAATTCCCCGGCTCCTGGAGGCCTTCGAGGCGCACAGTTACGCGGTGGACGCCTTCGGCCTCTTGTCTGCTCCGGCCCTTTCGGGTTGGCTCCAGGAGGCGGCCGGCCGCCACGCCGAGCAGCTCGGTGTGGGCGTGGAAGTCCTCAAGGAGAGGGGCCTCACCTGGGTGCTCGCGCGCCAGGCGGTGGAGGTCGACCGGGCGGTGGCCATGGGGGATCGGGCCGAGGTCGCGACCTGGCCCAGCGGAACCGACCGGGTGAGCGCGTTTCGGGACTTCGAGGTGCGCGTCGGGGGCGAGGTCCGGGTCCGGGCGGTGGCGCAATGGATCGTCCTCGACCTCGCCACCCGCAAGCCCGTGCGCCCCCGGTCCGTTCTGCCGGTCGAGCTGGTGAGGGAGACCCCGCACGTGCTCCCGCTGCCGTCGTCGAGGCCGCCGGCACCCGACCCGGCCGAGATCGACCGGCCCTTCTCCACGCGCTACCTGGACATCGATCGCAACCTCCACGTCACCAACGCGAGCTACGTCGAGTGGGCGTGCGAGGCCGTGCCCGAGGAAACCTGGCGCCGGGCGCGCCTGCGCTCCTTCGAGGCCCACTTCGTCGCCGAGTGCCTCCACGGGAGCCGGATCCGTTCCCTTTCGGCTCCGGCCGGGGAAGGGACCTTCGTCCACTCGGTCAGGCGGGAGGAGGACGGGAAGGAACTGGCCCGGCTCAGGACCGCATGGGTGGACCGCTAGCGGCAGGGTGCGTGTTTCCCGAGCGTCACTTGCCACCTGCCCGCCCCCCCTTGCACCGGAGCGCGACCTCGCTCATTCTCCACGATTCCAGAGGCAGGGACATCCTCCCGAGGGTGGACAAAAAAAGGCAGGCGATGGCGAAGACGGCCAGGTCAAACGCGAAGAAGCGAGCAGTCCCACGCGGGGCCAAAGGTCCCCGGCGCCCTGTTGCGCCGAGGAAGCCTGCCCCGCGGAAGCCTGCGGCGAGGAAGCCTGCGGCGAGATCGCCGAAGAAGGCCCCGCCTGTGTCGAAGCCGACCCTGGCGGCCAAGGAGCGCGTTGCAGCGCCCCGCGTCGCCGTGACCCGCGTCGCAGTGACGCCCCAGCGATCTCGCCCGGCACCCCCGACCTTCGGAAACCAGACCCTCTCCCTTCCGCCCGGCCTCGCGGTCGAGGTCCGGGGAACGCTGGCCGAGTGGGCCGCCGGGGAGAGGACCGCGCGCCTCTGGCGGGGGGACGCCGCCCTGTGGACCGGCCGGGACGAGGACCGATGGGTGGGCTGGCTTCGCCTCGTCGACCAGCAGCGGGCCCGCCGGGAGGAATTCGGGCGCGTCGCCGAGGACGTGCGCCTGGCCGGTTTTGGCCATGTCGTCGTGCTCGGCATGGGGGGCTCCAGCCTCTGCCCCGACGTCTTCGCGCGAACCTTCGGGCGGCTTCCGGGCTTTCCGCAGCTCCGGGTCCTCGACTCCACCGTTCCGGCACAGATTCGCGCGATCGATCGGGAGATCGATCCCCGCCGGACGCTCTTCGTCGTGGCCTCCAAGTCCGGAGCGACCCTCGAGCCCGCGGTCTTCCTGGCCTACTTCCTCGACCGGGTGAGGAGTCTCATGGGCACGGACGCCGGGCGCCGCTTCGTGGCCATCACGGACCCGGGAACCGAGCTGGAGAAGCTGGCGCTCCGCGAGGGTTTCCGGAACGTGTTCCACGGCGTTCCCAGCGTAGGCGGCCGCTTCTCGGCCCTCTCCCATTTCGGAATGGTGCCGGCAGCCGCCATGGGCGTGAGCGTGCCGCGCCTGCTCGACCGCGCCGCCGTCATGGCGGACGCCTGCACACCCGACCGCCCGGCCGAGCAGAACCCGGGCCTCGTGCTGGGAGTCGCGCTCGGCTCCGCGGCGCGCGACGGGCGGGACAAGCTCACCCTGATGGTCTCCCCGAAGCTGGCGGCGCTGGGCGACTGGGTGGAGCAACTCGTCGCCGAGTCGCTCGGCAAGCACGGGAAGGGCGTCGTGCCGGTGGTGGGCGAGCAGCCGGGGACTCCCCGCAGCCACGGGGAAGACCGGCTTCACGTCCAGATCCGGCTCGTTTCCTCACCGTCGGCCGAGCAGGATCGCGCGGCGGCAGCCCTCCAGAAGAGCGGTGCGCCGGTGGTCCGCATCGATGTCGCGGATCCCGCCGACCTGGGTCAGGAGTTCTTCCGCTGGGAGATCGCCACCGCCGTCGCCGGTTCCATCCTCGGCGTGAACCCCTTCGATCAGCCCGACGTCGAGGCCGCCAAGGTGGCGGCGCGGAGGGTGACGGCTGCGTACGAGGAGACGGGATCGCTTCCTCCCGAGGTCGCCGCGGTCCAGGGAGACGGCCTGCGACTCCTGGCCGACCCCGTCAACGCCCAGTTCCTGGCCACCGCCGCGCGGGAGCAGACGCCGGCCGGATGGCTCCGGGCCCACCTCGGGCGGCTCGGCAAGGGGGACTACCTCGCCATCAACGCCTTCCTGGAGGCGAGCCCGCAGACCACCTCCGCGCTCCAGGAGATCCGCGAGGCGGTCCGGCAGTCGTCCCGCGTGGCCACCACGCTGGGCTTCGGCCCCCGCTTCCTTCACTCGACCGGCCAGCTGCACAAGGGCGGACCGAACTCCGGCGTCTTCCTGGTGATCACGGCCGACGACACGGAGACCCTCCCCATCCCCGGGCGGCGCTTCGGCTTCGGCGTGCTGGCCCGTGCCCAGGCTCGCGGCGATCAGGACGTGCTGGCCGAGCGCGGGCGGCGCGTGGTGCGCGTCCACCTGGGCTCGGACGTCAAGGCCGGGCTGGCGGCTCTGCGCCGCGCGATGCTGCGGTAGAGCCGGGGGTCCCGGCGCCGCGCTTCACTGCGAGAGCTGGGTGAGGATCTTGGGGTCCTTCTCGTCCACCGCCAGCAGCGAGTGGCAGATCGAGCAATCCTGGGAGATGGCCGCGCCCTTGGCGTCGACGTGGTCGCCGTCGTGGCAGCGGAAGCAACCGGGCGCCTGATCGTGCCCGAGGAAGATCGGGTAGGTTCCCCAGGCGATCTTCATCGAGGGCCAGACGTTCCAGCAGTAGATGTCCCCGAGCGCGGTGGCGGCGGCCGTGGCGTTGGCCTCCCGTGACGGGAAGGCCGACGGGTCGAGTTGCCGGTAGAAGTCGCCGATCTGCTTCGCGATCCCGGCACGGGCGGCCTCGTGGCTCGGGTACGCCACCTGGACGGCCTTCAGCCCCTCGCGCTTGATCCAGGGGAGCTTCGCGTCGATGCGCTGCGCCAGGATGGCCTGGTCGATCTCGCGGCCCGGCTCGCGGAAGAGGTGGGAGGGGCGGTTGTGGCAGTCGACGCAGTCCATGAGGCGCCACGACTCCTGCGGCGGGAGGGTGGCCGGCGAGCCCTTGGTTCGGAAGACCGTGGTCTTCCCGTCGGCCCGGGTCGCCTCGACGGTGTGGATCTCCTTGCGGTCCGGGTCGGCGAGATACCGGATGTGGATGCCGGCGGCCACGTGGGCGTGGATGCCGTTGATCGGGCCGGAGGCGTTTTGGCCGCCGCCGACGTGCAGGAGGACGACCGACTTCTTCTCGGTGTTGGTCTCGTCGTCGGTGAAGCTCGTGGTGACGCGCAGCCGGTCGCCTGTGAACTTCGACGGCCAGTGGCACTCCTCGCAGGTCTCGCGGGCCGGCCGGAGGTTGGCGATGGGAACGGGAATGGGGCGCTGGAACAGGTCGAAGGTGACCGAGACGAGCTGCCAGGCGCCGGACAGCTTCGACTTCACGAACCAGCTCGCCCCCTCGCCGATGTGGCACCCCGCGCAGGCGACGCGCGCGTGGGGCGAGCGCCGCCAGGCCGTGAACTGCGGGTCCATGACCGTGTGGCAGGATCCACAGAAGGCCGGCGACTCCATCACCTGGAGCCCCTTGTAGCCGGCCACCCCGAGGATGAGGACGTTCAGTGCGGTCAAGACCGCGAAGACGAGGACGCGGCGGCGCGTCAGGTCGTCGTTGAAGTCGATGATGGGGAGGTGGGGGATCTCCTCTCCCCGCTCGGCGGCCAGCCGGGCCCGGCGCCGCGCGAGCCAGCCCCCGAAGGGGATGAGGAGCAGGCCCAGGATGAAGAAGCCCGGGAGAACCAGGAACGCGAAGATGCCGATGTAGGGGCTTCCCACGAACCCCTGCATGGCGGCCGCGGCCAGCCCCACGATGAGGACGCCCGAGACCGTGGTCAGCGCGGCACCGAAGATGCCGATGGTGGTCCTGGGGATGCGGGGTGTGTGCTTCACGAGGCCTCCGGGCGCGGTTTGTCGGCGGGCGCCAGTCTCCCACGGCTCGAAAGAGAAATGTCGGGACGGATGGGGCGCGGAGTAGCATGACCCTCCCGGCCCGCGAGGCAGGAGCCGCGGAGGTGGAACGCATGTCACTGGAAGTGAACGTCATGGTGGTGGGCGAAGGCATGCCGCCATAGCCCTCCGCCCCCGGGGAGACCGCATGCACGTCCTCGTCGCCGGTGCTGGATGGCTCGGGTCCAGCGTGGCCCGAGCGCTGGCAGGGAGTGGGCATCGGGTCACGGCGGTGCGCCGGGACCCGGGCCGTGCCGCCGCGCTCTTGTCACCTGGAGTCGATCCGCTGGCGCTCGACCTGTCCGGGCCAGAGGCGCTGGAGCGGCTCCCCCGGGATCTCGACGCCGTCGTCGCCTGCCAGAGCGCCGGCGCCGACGGTCCAGAGGCGTATCGCCGCGCCTACGTGACGTGCACGCGGACGCTCCTCGACGCGCTGCGGGCCGCCGGCCGCCCGGCCGTGCTCCTCTACACCGGGTCGACCGGCGTGTTCGGGCAGCGGGACGGCAGCGACGTCGACGAGGAGACGTCGCCCGCGCCGGCAGGCCCTGCGGCGGAGGTGCTGGTCGAGGCGGAGGAACTGGTGCGCGGCGCCGCCCGGGACGGCATCCGCAGCATGGTCCTGCGCCTCTCGGGGCTCTACGGACCGGGGCGAACCTGGCCGGTCGAACGGGTTCGCGCAGGCCAGATCGCGCTCGGACCGGGGGACGGTGCCTGGCTCAATCTCTGCCACCTCGAGGACGCGGTCTCCGCCGTGCTGGCCGGGCTCGCGCGTGGCGGGGCGGGGAGCGTCTACCACGCGAGCGACGCCGAGCCCGTTCGCCGGCGCGACCTCGTGCAGTGGGTCTCGAGCCGCCTGGGGATTGCCCCGCCTCACCTGCCGCCGGAGGCCAGGCCGTCCTCGCTTCCCGACCGCCGCATCCGGGCAGAGTGGACCCGCGCCGCCCTTGGGCTCGAGCTCCGGTACCCGACCTACCGGCAAGGGCTCGCGTTGTAGTGCCGCGACCCTAGGACGGCTCGCCCCGGCCCCCCAGGTCCTGGGCCGTGCCGCCGGAGCCGAACACCCCGCGGAGCGCGATCACCGCGAAGGGCACCGCCGCGGCGAGAATCGCGCCCGCCAGCAGGTCGACCAGATAGTGAAGCGACAGGTAGACGGTGGCGAAGATGATGCCCACGACCGAGACGGCGAGGGGAACGCGGATCTTCCAGCTCGGGAAGAGGCGCCATCCGTAGCCGAGATAGACGAGCGAGAGCGCGGTGTGGCCGCTCGGGAAGGCGTCGAGCTGGTTCACCTCGGCGGCCCGCAGGAAGTCGCGGACGCGGGCGCTGAAGGTCCCCCCACCGAGCATCTGGAGCTCCATCTCGGTCGGGACGCGAGGGCCCGTGGTGGGTACGAGGAAGTACCCCACGTAGGAGAGGAGCAACGTCGTGATGAGAACGAATCCGAGGTCGTCGAAGTCCTTCCAGCGGTGCTGGACCCACAGCGCGATGCACATGCCGAACGGGATGAAGTAGTAGCTCACGTAGAAAAGGGAGGCGCCGTCGGTCAGCCAGTTGGGGCGACCGAGCAGGTGTCCCCACGCCGGCACCAGGGGTCCGAACCAGGCCGCGTCGAGCGACGCCATGGTGGCGTCCCAGCGGGTCGGGTTGAGCACCCCGATGAGCGGGCCGGCGACGTTGAAGAGGGTCACGACCATCGGGAGGGGAAGAAAGGCGTGGGCCACCCGCCCGAGATCGGAGTGGCGCCCCCAGACCGCGGCCGCCACGAAGAGGGCCGCCATGATTCCGAGCAGAACGACGAAGTGCAGGGGTTCGTCGTGCGCGAAGAACGCCACCAGCGCCAGGGTGGCGATGAACGTCAGCATCATCCGGTCGAGGGGGGAAAAAAAGGAGAGGAAGTCTCTCCGCGCATTCCCGCGTTCCGGCTTCATGGGCGCGACGTCCTCCAGGGCAAAAGGTCGGGCAGTCTACTCGATCGCCCCGCCACTGGAGCAAGGGAGGCCTGCGAGGGATGTACCCGATCGGGTGTAACTGGGTCGAATCCATTGAAACGAATCGGCAAATTCGACAATTCGAACACCGGATGACCCACAGACTCCTCACCAGCGCGGAGGTCGCGAAGATCCTGGGAGTCACGCCTGGATCCGTGAAGCGATGGACGGACCTCGGCCTCCTGCGCTGCGTGCGCACCGTCGGGAGGCACCGCCGCTTCGACCCCGTCGAAGTGGACCGGTTTCGCAAGGATCAAACCGGCGAGGTGCAGCCCGAGCACGGTCCGGACGTAGAAGGATGGCTGGACCTGCTCCTCTCCGAGTCCGATTCACACCAGCTGCTCGCCACCGTCTACGCGGAGCGGGCCCGGCTTGGCGCCTGGTGGAAGGTTGCCGAATCCCTGGCCGCCGTCCTGGAGGAGATCGGGGAGCGGTGGTCCGAGGGCTCGCTGTCGATCCTGGAGGAGCACATGGCGAGCGAGCGGCTGGCCCGCGTTCTCTCCCAGGTGTCGGACCAGCTGCCATCGCGTGCCGATGCCCCTCGGCTCCTGCTCACCACCGCCGAGGGGGAGGAGCACACGCTCGGGCTCTCGCTTGCCGAGATGGTCATCCGCGAGCACGGCTGGCCGGTCCTCTGGGCGGGGCGGCGGGTGCCGGTCTCGGAGATCGTCGCCCATGTGGCGAGCGGAGCGGTGGATGCCGTGGCGGTGGCGGCGAGCTCGATGGCCGATCCTGGCGACCTGCTGGCCCAGACCGAGCGGCTCGGCGCCATCTGCCGCGCCGGCGAGGTCCACCTGCTCCTCGGCGGGTCCGGCCCCTGGCCGGAGTGGATTCCCTACGGCGCCCGCGTCGTGACCTTTCAGGAGCTGCGCGGGTGGTTGAAGCTGGTGGAGTCCGGCTCGGCGCCGGACCGGGCGTGAGCGCCGCCCGCCGCGAGCGGACGGTGCTGCTGCTCGTGTCGGCGGTCCAGTTCGTCAACGTCCTCGACTTCATCATGGTGGTGCCGCTGGGGCCGGACTTCGCCGCCGCCCTGGGCATTCCCATGTCGCGGCTCGGCCTCGTCACCGGGAGTTACACGCTGGCGGCCGCCGCGGCGGGCGCCGCCGGCGCCGGCTTCCTCGACCGCTTCGACCGGCGCTCGGCGCTGGCCGTCGCCATGGCCGGCCTGGTGGCGGCGACGGCGGTCGCGGGGCTCGCGTCGGGGCTCGGGACGCTTCTCGCGGCGCGCGTGGCGGCCGGGCTCTTCGGCGGTCCGGCCACCTCCCTCTCCTTCGCCATCGTCGCCGACACCGTTCCTCCGGAGAGGCGCGGCCGAGCCATGGGGGTGGTCATGGGCGCCTTCTCGGTGGCCTCCGTCCTCGGCGTGCCCACCGGGCTGTGGCTGGCCCAGGCGGGCGGATGGCGGCTTCCCTTTCTTGCGGTGGCCGGGCTGGGCGCGGTGGTGGGAGCTGCCGCGCTGTTCCTCATGCCGCGCATGCGGGCCCACCTGGC
>Ga0315273_10001744_pt1 | contig 25062 bp, 16 predicted proteins | sample YL17G02_0_MG_FD_205753 | JGI IMG/M metagenome (GOLD analysis project Ga0315273, IMG submission 205753) | Sediment microbial communities from Yellowstone Lake, YNP, Wyoming, USA - YL17G02_0 | ecosystem: Environmental > Aquatic > Freshwater > Lake > Sediment | place: USA: Wyoming | collected... | reverse complement strand
CACTTTACACGCGGGTCAGCACAATAAAGAATACGGGCTTATCGGACGGTATCGTCAGGCGCGCGCTCTTGACGACGCCCTTTCCAATCGGTCTGAAATACCAGTCAAGAAGAACATAATTCATCCCGTCAAGTTGCGGCACGGTGAGTGTCGCCCCCACGCGCGCTATCAGAACCGGCGGTTTGCCCGGAACATCTCCGCCGAATTTCATGCCGTCGTAGGGACGGCGGTCCGCTACGGCGTCGTGATCGAGCGAGAACCCGGCGTTGAAACTGGTACTGACCAGCGAAATTATCACTTTCTTCGATTCGCCAAACGATTTCCCATCCATGGCGACTATGCCCAACGATACATATTTCTCGTCATTGCTCATCGGGTAGGGCATGCCGTCGGGATTGTTGATGGTCACATTGTCAAGAACTATGCCGTTGCCGAACTTCACCGGACCGCCATTCCGGGCAAAGAATCCCGTATACGATACCGCCGACGGGGCATCGAAGACCAGATTCCCCTTATGCCAATCAAAGCCGATCTGATCGGTAGGCCGCAACGGGCAGGGCTCGTTGATTCCCGGATATATCGCGGGACCTATCACGGTGTCGTCTTCGCGCGACACATCCACCTGCATGGAGCATCCGTAGCGATACACGGTGGAATTGATGCGCGCGGCCAGAGAGCCGTACGATTTCCCATAGTCCATGGATGCCGGATCGTACAGGCTTTTCTTGCCGAATATCATAAGCGTTGGCTTCTCCACCGGCTTGAGTGCGCCGTTGATGAACATGCGGCCGGCGATCATCATCGCCGAGCTCTCCACCTCGTCGTGACAGTAGTGTACGCCCTCAACGCCCGCCCCGCCGCCACCGCTGTGGGAAAGGTTCAAAGGGCCCGTATACGGCTCGGCAACATCCGGGTCGGCCGCCCCTCCGAATACATGCCAGCATACGATATCCCAATCCTGTATCGCGCCAAGCGCGGCAATCCGGTAGGGAAATTCGGCGCGGTACTTTGACGGATTGTTTGTCTGTGTCTCGTAAAGAAAGAAAGGCTTCCCGGGCATGCGATTGACTTCGGCCCAGCATTCGGGCCCCATGGATGTTCGGGGCGGCTCGTCGAGGCCGGAAGTGAAGGGGAAACGCGGCTGCTGCCGATCTTCGGCGAATTGCCAGAGATAGGTATCCATAACCGAGGCATCGTTGAACTGATTGAGATAGATTGATTGTATCCGGAAGTTCTCCCCGGTGTCGAAGATGATGGGAACGCGACTGATCCCACGTCCCAGTTTCCGCAACGCATCCCGCTGAGCCGACTTGAACGCGACATTCATCTCGAGGAAGAACCGCACAACGTCGCTGCCGCGTTGACGCGTGAAATTATCGCGGCTCAAAGCCTGCTTCTTCGCGGTAAGCGCGGCAATCACCGATGGATTGGCATCGTTGAGATTCTTGAGGTCCACGCCGGAGGCCAGAGGTGCAATAGTGACCGACTTCTTCTTCAGCGATTCACCCGGCAGCAAGAATCCGCATGCACCGGCAAGCCCCGCGTCGTCAACGTATGTCTTTTTGAGAAATTCGCACCATTTGTCTTGCAGCTCATCGCGAAAAAACTTCGGCAGGTCCTGCCAATGACCGTTGATCATGCTGGAGAACCACCACTCTTCGTTATACATTTCCCATACCGCAATCTGCGGATCATCGCCCAGGCGCAGGTTGCCCTTGTACTTATTGCGCCATCCAACGATCTTCTCCCTGCGCTTGGCCGTGAGGGCCTGAATCCGTGGGTCCCAGCCGCACTGCCTGTTGAACGCTAACTCCATCTTCTTTCCCCCCAAGGCCTGACGCCATGCTTTCTCGGTTGCAGGATCATTGATTACGGTTGCATCGTCGGCCGTGATCTGACCAAGTATGCCACCTCCTAATGATGTCAGCCATACCTTGATCCCGCGTTTATCGAGCGATTCAAGCGATTTGGCGAATAAATCGGCGTTGGAGCCGTCTCCGGCCGTATACTCTTCGAAACAGGCCGGGTTGGTCCAGTAGCGGACCAGATTGAAGCCCAGATCGTGGATGCGCTGGACAAAGGCGTCGTTGGTGCGATAAAGCTTGTCGATTTTCCGCGCTCTCACCTCCGGAGCATCGCTGGGTTGCGGATCGCCGGGCCCTTTGTTCCAGCCAATGCTGAAATGACCGATGAACCCCCAGTATCTCACGCGCTTTCCTTCGCACTGCAAATGGCCATCGGGGCTCACGGTAACGTATCTGTCAAGCGGTATCGCCGAAACATCGATTTCTTTCGACACCGATCCGGCAACCATGAACAGACCTCCCAGGGAGAATATGGTGAACAGCGTTTTTCGAAGAGACAACGTGACGATCGTTTTCATTGCAATAAGGCCTTTCTGTGATGTACGTAGTAAAAACGGACACGAGTCATGTATTTCGTGCCGGTAGAGCCTTCCACACCGCGCCGATCACCTGCGCATCGTCGAGAACGCCGCGCAGACCCATGCTCCGGCAGTACCAATCGCCGCTGAACGCGTCGATAAGACAACCTTCGCCGTGTTGCGTTCAGTCAACCGCCAGGATGAAATGCTCGCCGTTCACATCCCTCACTTGCGCAAGGCGTCAGCGATCGTGCCGGGAGACGAAAGCGCTACCTTGGACACGACAGTCCTTCCGGCGATGACATTTTTGACAAAGTATACTCCCGTCGGGAGCACATCGTGCGCGTTCGATTCGATGTGAGCGCCCAGCGCGCTGAATACGTCCATGCCGCCGATAGCTTGTCCGGATAGATGCGCGGGACGGATGGATCGCGGCCGTGCCCATGCCGTGCAACCGGGTTGCCAGGAGGCGCGGGGTACCACCGAGAATGGCCTATCAGTGACGTCGCCGGACTGCAGGAGTGCCTGCACTACTGGATCGGTGCAATTGGAGCCCTGGGCGTCTCCGTATTGGTTGTAGGCAACCATGTACAGACTGTCGACACTCAGCGTGTCGCCGCCCAGGGAGATGTTGTAGGCGCAGCCCGGCAGCGACGCCTGGTCCATTGCCATCCGACAAAAGCCCACAACCATGCCCTTGTCCTGAAAGGTGTAGCAGTACCCTCTGCGGGCGCCATTGACGTCGGTAGCCGCCTGGATACCGTCATCGGGCGTGAACATGCATGTGTTGTACATGGTTTGTATACGGGTTCGGTAGATGTCGAGGTTGGTGAGGTAGCTGCATGCCGGCATGACCCACGCGATGGTGAGGCTGTCACCGTAACGATATGCCTCCCCGCCATTGGGCCGCAGGAGTTTGAAGCCACCGTTCGCCGGGAGCGCGGGCATGACAACTGAGAACGCCACGTGCATGGACGTCTGGCTGCTGCCGTCCGACACGGTGAATGTCGCCGTGCGCGCGCCCGTGTCGGTCACGGCAGGCTGCCACGAGAGAAGACCGGTTGATGCGTTGACTGATGCATTCCCCGGCAGACCGGAGACGGAGTATGTGAGCGTGCCGCCGTCGGCATCGGTGGCAGCGAGTTGGAGCCGGACCGGCTCCTTGACATACACGGTCGTGTTGCAGACCGGCGTGAAGACCGGCGCCGCGGCCAGAGCCATGCCCGAGAATCCGGCAACCATTGAACATGCCGCACACGCACTTCTCATCCGCAAAGACATGACGTTCATGATGATCTCCTTATCGTGTGGCCGGCGGCCATGAGTTCCGCGCACACGCACAGAACCGTTGAGAAAGCTCCTGCGCTCATCGTTTGATGCATATGTTCCACCGCGCGACACGGCCGTTCGCAACCGACGCGCGCAGAATGTAGGCGCCGTTGGGCAGATTGACCGTGGAGATGCTGTTGGACGCCATGGATCGGCGGATATTCACTCCCCGGGTGTCGAAGAGGTCGATCCGCGAAGCAATCATGTCACCCGTGCCGACAATGACCGAATTGTCAAGCATGCGAAATGCGTCTTGGGAAAAGAGATCCTTTTTGTGAAGATCCCGCGCAACGCCGGCGGGCGGACCAACGATGAGTTTGCCGCCGCCGCCGAACGACAGCACGGTTGCCAATCCGAGACGGCAGGAGAATGAGGTATACTCTCCCTGCGCCATGGCGACGCCGTTGGTATCGACTGCATCGGCGACAATCACCATTGCCGCGGGCGCTTTGATGTGCCCCTGCCGCATGTTGATCTTCCCTACATGGAGCGTATCGATCCCCATCCCCTGGAGAGAATCAAGCCGCACGGCCACATTGCGGGATGCGTCGAGGTTCATGAACGATGGTCTGATATCAAGGTCCCAGACGATAGTGTCGGCGCCGCCTGAGGGCACTCCTGAAAAATCGACCGTATCGCCGCTGGCCGGGGGCCGTACCGCCGGGAGCCAGTTAGTCGCGCTGCTCGCTTCCCGTCCGCATCCATAGCCGAACCTCAACCAGTAGAAGCTGCCTGCGTAGCCACCCTGTGCGGAGTATTTCACGTAGAAACTATGCATACCGCTACCCGCGCGCGGGTTGATTCTTGTCGAATAGGCTATGGGATTTTGTTCCGTGCAGGCTGGGATGCTCAGCGTACACAGGGCCGGCGCGTTCTGGTCGTCAAGGTGCACGGTCACTTTGCAGCCGGGGCTGTTGCTTGCCTTGGCGCTGAATGTCGACAGCCCGCACTTCAGATCAACGCTGTCTTTGGTTGCCACGGCTCCGGGGTTGACCATGGTGAGGCACATCATATCGACATAGCAGTCGGCGCAGCAGTTCCACCCCATTTTGCCGTCGGTGAGAAGACTGTCCAGGCTCGGTCCTTTTGTCAACACCGATCCCGCGGTCTGATAGTTCCATACGAGCGTCGAAGATACGCCGGCATGCTGCGACGCAAGCACCATCGATCCCGCTGCGATCAGGACGGATTTCAGGGCGGACGGTCCGCCCAGCCGTGTGACAAGCGGCCTACTCATACGCATTCTCCTCCTCGTTAAGAAAAGTAACGTGCACGTGAACGGCCGCGGCCCCACGCCTTGGAATCTCCGGGGCCGATCACTTCCTTGCACCGATTTTCAGTTGAGAGACTCTCCCGGCATTCTGGAAGTCCTCAACATCAACTATCGCCGGATAGGCGCCACGTGCGACATATCCGCCGTTTTTATTGGCGCCGCTCCAGATAGCCCTTCCTGACGAAGCTCGATGCAGACAATCCCGGCGGAAAGACCTTTTGACGGTATCAACGTCCGGTGAATGCCGGCATAGCCCGAGCGTTCCTTGACAATGCTGATGACTCTCCCCGAGACATCGTAGACCAGCAGCGTCACGGGCGCCGGACTCAGGACGCTGTAGGTCACTTCGATTCCCCGGTGGGTTCTTGCGGCCCAAAAGCGAATGCTCCTGTTCACCGCAACCGGCTTCGCTTCCCGGGCGCCGGTCACAATCGCATTGCGCACCGCCACGGAGTCGTACGCCGTGAACAATGCGATATTGCCGCCCGCGGGGCTGGCGACATTGCCACTGGCGCTGTCAGCGCCCAGGATCCTTTTTGTTCCGTTCCTTGTTTCAGAAACAAGCTGCATATAACCGGCCCAGGGATTGCAGAAATTCTGCTGCCACACGCCGGCAGCCGATACATTGGCGTTGTTGGCTATCGTGAGCAGGTAGCTGCCATTTTTGCTGGTGCAGCCGTTGTAGTCCCAATATCCGAGAATTTCCGTGAACCCGCCCAGACAAAAGATCATGCTGCCCCAACCTTCATCGTAATATCCCGCGGCGCGCACCATCCCGCTACGGACGGTCAGCGTGCTGTCGCCGCAGCACCAACCTTCCCACTGCCAGAGCCATACGCGCGCCTGGGCATTGTCGACAGAGGCTTTGCCGCTGGTTATGTCGGTTATGTACGTCTCACCGCCTCCCTCGATGTGCCAATCGATCATGCCCATCGTTTCCATGACCAACGTGCGGCTGGTGCGCTTGTAGATGTGAATATCCGGGGTGGGAGTTCCGTCCACATTGTCAATGGAAACCTTCTCAATTTTCACGGCAGGCGCCGATCCGTCGTCGACAATAAGCCGGCCGTCGGACGAGACCTTGTGCAGCATGCCCCCGGTCGAGATTATTCTTCTGATGTTTCCGCGTATGTGGACCTGCCGGTCTATCTGCAGAACGGTTTTCCACGGCAGGCAGACCGTGGTCTTTGACGGATCGTCGATAGCAGCCTGCAAGGCCTGCGCGTCGTTGCGGCCGTTGATCTTGTAGTCGGCGGGAAAGGCCCATTTGGCGAAGTCGCTCTCCCAGGCCACTTCGGGCGGATATTTGGCGGGAAGATTCATTGCCGTTGTCGGGGAGGGAAAGAGTGAGACCGGCGCCACCGGCGCGTACTCCGCGATCGACGTTCCGTACGGCTTAGCCGTCCGCCCGACGGTATAGAGCGCGGCGCGGTAGCCCGTGGTCACGATGTCGCGGAAGTACGAGGAGAGGCTGCCGTTGTGGATCGCCCATTGGCCGGGTGAGCCGCCCTGCAACAGTGCGTGCGTGAGCATCACCGGCGCATCCGCCCACAGAGCGCAGCACGTGTCGTTGGTGACCAGACTGTCGATGGTCAGATCGCCGCACGGGACCCATATCCCATATTTGCTTTGGCCTTCCAGTCTGATCTGCGAAACCATTTCGCTCTGGGTTGCGCAGGCGCGCATGCCGACCTGAAAGCCTTTGATATAGGTACGCCTTATCAAGAAAGGGCCATTGCCGCCTACATTTGAGATAACACCGCCGGAAGATAGAATGCCGTACGTGCCTTTGCCGTCGGCGGAGATGACGTTGACATCCGATACCAGGCCGTTGTTGTCGCTGACATAGATAATGCCGATAGCGCCGGCGTTGTTGCTGTCGACAAGCACCGTAAGGTTGAATATCCCCTTGTTGAAGTTGTTTTCGTCTCCGGCCCCGGTTTGTATGACCGCCTTCTGTTCGGTTCCCAGCGGCCAGGTCCCTTTGGCCAATTTGATTACCGTGCCCGTGCGGCTTTGCCCTACCACATGAGGACCGATGCCATTGCCATGGTCGGCGCATCTCCATTGAAAGTGTTCCTGACCAGGTAGGTTCCGTTCGGCACATAAAGAATGCTCGGGCCCCAGCCGGGGACGTTGATCATATCATTTGCCGCTTGGGATAGAATGACCGAAACATCGGTCTTCCCGGTCCGATCGGCGGAATAAGGGGGTTTTGTTATGTCAACAACATTAGCGGCCGGGGGAAAGGTGTACTCAATGGCTGACGCGGAAGACGCGAACATGCATACCAGAAGGCAAACGAACGTCAACTGCATACCGGTCACCGAAGCCTCCTCTGAAAGAGAGATCCGGTTGTTGGAGTCACCGTTTGATGCATATTTTCCATTGTACGGCATGCTTGAGGGCGTTCGAAGCGCGCAGAACATAGATGCCGTACGGGATGCTCTGCGTTGGTATCACCATGGCGCCCCCCTGCGCAAAGCTGCGCGACAGCACCAGCGCGCCCCGCATATCGTAGAGCATCACCCGGTACGCACCCCCCGCGGGTAGGTTGACAATCAATACTCCCGGCCCTATCCGCAAATGCGAGAATCCAATGTCCCGGTACGCCGGACCGCCGGGAACCAGTCCCGCCAAGTCCGCCGGCGGATACACCCACGATTGCTCCTGCCAGTCGGCGCCGGGGATCCAGCGCTTCTCACCGTACTCGTAGGCGCCAAGGTCGGGCTTTCCATCGGTGACATTGGCGTGAGGATTCGGCCATCCCGCCGGCATTCCCGTTACCACCACGCCGGCGTTGATAGCGGGCGATCCGGCCCGTAGCGTGTAGTCGCGGTTGACTGGATCGGTGAATTTCCAATATGTCGTGTCAATGGAAGTGAGAACGGCCGAGTTCTTGCGGTTGGGGGTGCCGAAGAGATTGTTCCCTTTGTCCAAAGGCCAGGGGACATCCCCTAACGTGCCATCGGCATTGTAGGTCCTCATGTAATGCCAGTCACGGTGGAGCCCGTCGACGGAGTCAACTGTGGTATTGTTGAAAACCATGGTTCTGGGATCCGCATCCGGCGTCCAGTCGCAGCCTCTCAACGAATTCTCCGCGGGTCCATAGCCTTGCCACATGACATTATGGTGTATGATATTTCCAACGCCGCCAATGTCATTCTCAAATGCAGTATTGGCACTGTTCCAATTGCCGACGTCGTGAAACCAGTTGTGCGATACCTCGACAAGCGAGCAGAACTGGGCGCATATCGATCCTGATTCCTGGGTCGCATACACGGCTGCTCCAAAATCATTGTATTCTATCAACATCCGCTCATTCGCATCAGTCGGAAGCGCTGATTTTGCGATCTGGATATTCGCCCGCGCATTGAACGAAATCGAGTTATGGGTGATTTTGATCCCCAGCGCATCACGAGTATCCTCAAAGTTAGCGCACGGCCTCACCAGAATGCCCGCATTGTAGGTTGGCGAGTAGTTGCATGCGCTGATGCGGCAATTGGTAATCGTGTTGAAGCTGCCGCCAACGATGATTCCGGAAGCCGCCGAGCCGATCACCGAGGTGTTCTTAATCGTGTTATGGTCGCCGGTAACACAAATGCCGTACCGGCCGCTATTGGCGTCAAAGTGTGTTCTCATATTCAGTCCTGCCCCATAGTCACATTCATCCGGCACATCGTTGTGGCTGACGTATCGAAAATAGCATCCGTCAATAACACAGTTCGAGGCATTGGCCAGGGAAGCCGATGTCGCGAGAAAATGAAGACCTTTGAGCGTGACATACTGCTTTCCGCGCAGATCGAAGCCGAGGGTCCGGCGTTTAGCTTCCACAAGATGGTGCGACGGATCGCCGCCGTCGGGGGCCCACAAGTAGACGGTGGACGATGCGCTGTCGCGATACCATTCGTTAGGGGCGTCCAGGAGCCCTAACACGTATGATACCCATGCCGGACCTCCGCCGTTCGTATTGAAAACGCCTATCCTCGTTGCGTAGATCCTTGTCGTGGTCGCGGTGCGCGATTGCGATCCGGTAATCAACCCCGATTTTGTGTTGTATCCGGGTGCTATCGATACCAGTCCGCCGGCAAAGAAATTTTCCGGCCTCCCGAATAATGCCGGTGGAAGCTGGTTGACGGGGTTGCTCTCGTTGTTCCAGGCTTCGACGTAGAACAACGGATTATTCCAGACGCCGTCAATTCCTTCGCTGACCATGCATACTTGCATGGATACCGCAATGGGCTCAGCGACACCTTGCCATTTCTTCCTGTTATAGATTCCATACCCGGCCCAGCACATGGTGTACGACGATCTCGGTGTATAGGAATCGTCCACATTCGGACATCGGGCTACCCATGCCATCTTGCCGTCAACGAGGAGTTGGTCTTTGTACCGGCCCAGCGACCAGTTCATCTGCTGAGTCTTGTATATATTGGGCATTCCGGCTATCCCGGCGTTTGTCCATCCGGTAACCGGGTCGGCGCCGCAGATAACCACGTTTTCTCCGCTATAGGCCTCAAAGGTCAAGGGTGCGCCGGCCAGACCGGTGTAGAGCGGTGTGACTGTTTCACGATATATGCCTTGACGGATAATACAGCGGCCGCCGGGCTTCATGACCGAAGCGGCTTTCCGGATGGTTCTGAAGGGCAGGTCCCGGGAGGTCCCGATGTTCCCATCGGCGCCGCTGGTTGACACATAATATACCGCCGCGTCGGATGCGTTCGCCGACGCCTGTCCCCTGAAACTGAATTTGTCCACATCGCATATATGGTTGGGGGTATCATACCCGGCTCCGGTGTACGAAAATGTCAGGAATACACTGTGGACCCCGCTGGGGCGCACGGAGAGCCGCGTTCCCGCAGGCACCGATACCTGTCCCGCAAAGTTACGCAGCGCAACGGTAGCGATCGCCGTTCCCTGCGGACTATCGATGCGGACGATCACCTGCCCGCCATTGAGTTTCCATTCCTCGTCCTTATAATACCAGACGATTACCGAATCGAATCCGCCGTCCAGAAAATTGACCGAGTCGTAGCGAAGCCAATCGTCTTTGCCGAGGCTGTCGACGTCAAGGAAATCATCAGGCGGATTATAGGCTGCCCCCTGGACCGCCGAGAAATCTTCAGCCTCAATAGTAAGCGAGACAGGCACGCTCTGCGCAAGGGCTGCGGCAAAAAGCAAGCACACGATGAGGCACGCGCGTTTAACGGTTTCATTATTGGGTATGCTCATAGTCAACCCTCCATTCCATTATTGGATGTGCTCATTGTCAACCTTTCCGCAGATGCCGCCACCTGCCGTCTCTCAGTCCCGACCTGCGGCAACGGCAACACCATGGAGCGGCGCTGCGATTGTCTGCCCCCCGTCGACCCAAAGGTCTACCGCATACACACAAGTCCAGTGATCATTTCCGAGATTACTCATATGCCGCCGAAAATCTCGGGGTCTGGGGCAGAGCCCCAGTATGGTCCCCTTCAACATGACCGTTTCACCCACAAATTTGTCTGGGGAGCCCCCTTTCAATAGATCGCGACTTTTTTCGTAGCGCCTTGAATCGGGTCCGCTATCACGCAAATCCCGTGAGAGACCGCGGATTGGCGCGTTGCGGCTTTCAATGTGCCGAGAGGCCGTCCTCGCAGATCGTAAAGCGACGCCGCTCCACGGGAAACCGCACGTCCAATCCGTGCATCGAATTTTCCGCGGCCGTTCATATTGACATAGGTTGCTCCCACCCAGTTGCCATCCCTATCTTCATAGCCGCCGTTTACGCCGCTCGGCGGCTGAAGCCAGAAATCTCCCGGCTCGACGAACCAGAAGTATTGGCCAGCTACTATGCTGCCGGCGCCGGGATTGCGCATATCGGGATTATGGGTAGCGAAGACCGCTTCCTTGTCTTTCCAATTTGCCACTACCAGATTCGACCCTTCGGAATTGTGGGTATATTCCGCACCGTACCGGTAAAGGCATGGAATCGTTACGATCTGATCTGAGTTGCATGAAGCCCGGGGATAGCAGAAAGTACCGCCAATATATTGTTTATCACTCGGCAGCAACCACGTCTCCACATCTTTGTATTGGTCGAGTGAACCCGAGGGTCCCGTTCCAATGGAATCACGCCCGATGGTATTAGGGCTATAGGTCCAGCGATGAGCGTAAAGTTGAGTGTGGCCTCCGTAAAACATGTAAAAGATGTTGCCGCTGGGAGATAGCGCGGCATTGCATGATCCTGAATAGTAACAAGCAGTCGCCTGCGTTGTGCCGGTGCACGTCGGCTCAGTCAGTTGAGGATTAGGCTGAAGGGGGCTGCCTTGCGGAGGAAAAAGATGGGGCCGGATTCTGTCAAATATCGAGCAACCACCAGCAACCGCGTGAGCGACAGAACGTCTGGCATCGGTACTTAATACCCACCTTGCAATATAGCCCGGTGTGTTGCAGCTCGGTGTGTAATCGCATACCATGGATTTTTGGGTAGTATCATTAACGTTAACTTTCCAGATCTCGCCCGAAAGCCCCATATTGCAGTCCTCCCCGCTTCCGCAGGGACGATGGTAATAGATCCACTTGCCTCCATCCGCTGAAGGCCATTGAATAAAAATCCCATCATCCCCCTCTCCATTGTTCCAGGTCCAATCGGCCGTCTTAGCAACGGTTCGAAGGCTGTCTCCATTCGTTTTGATAACCGATAAGCCTCCGCCTTTTCTAAAGAAAGCTATATGATCGCCGTTTATATTGAACGTGGGACGATAGAAAGGTCCACCTTTGAGCAAAGTGTCTGTTTTGACCACCCTATTGCGGCTGGTGGGATTGCCGCTTATGGTGGCCACAATCAACTTGGAGCGCTCCGCCGGCTGAGAATCATAAAACGGCGCAAGCATGTACATGATTGATGTTACCGCTTTGCCTTCCATCGCGAAAAGGCTTGAGCCAACACACAAGATTGCCAATGCCGCCGTCAAACACTTTTGCACAATCCGCATGGCGAACTCCTTCTTTTAATTTGGCCGGGATTGAGCGTTTACTTTCGTATCATCGACCCCATTGTCTCTCACTAGGTTAAGTGCGCCTGTCTTTGCCGGCAGAATCCAATCATTTTGAGCCAGGACCGGCGGCGCAACCAGCGCCAGGGCGAGGCACATTGTTGCAGAAATCTTCTTGCGGATGGATCCGAACATTGTTGCACTCCCTTTTATAATGGTGCCAATTGCCGACCGCTATGCGTCTTTGAGATCGTACATCGCTGACGCTTTGCGGAATGCTCATGCTCCCTATTCTGAAGCGCCCACCACCGTGCCGTAGCTACCGTCTCGTGCTGCCGGCGAGTTCAACCGACATATTTACCCGCACGCGGCTATCTCGGGTTATGTAAACTCCGACGTTCGAAAGCGATCGCATTCTGGTCCCCCGCACGCTGTAAAACGTGTCTTCCGCGCGGTTTCTCAACGAATGCCCAGGCGTCGTGCGGTTGGCGCCTATTTCGTTAACTCCAATGTAGCTGCGCAAATCCTCATTTATATCAGCGATTGTACTGCACCAGAAATCACCCGCATCGTTTTCATAGTGATGAACGCCAACTATTGTCGAGTTCTTGTCGCAGACGGCAGCCGTCGTAGAATCTCCGCAAGTACGCGGACTATTGGATGTCATGATGGTAATGCTGTCCATCCAGTTGCAGAGGACCTGGTTTCCGCCGCACAACATGTACCTGCCGCTACCGATGTCGGGCCATCCCATGCACAAGCAGAGCCACTTGTCGGAATTGCACGACCAGCGATTGCATGCGGTGCCCAAGCCGACAGTGATCTCTCCTACCGCACGCGTAGGGCAGTATGTCGTGAGGTTTGGGCTTGGGTTTGCTACCCACGGGTTGATGGCTGTACCGTCATAAATATTAAACCACCCGGGAAGGTGGATTATCTGGTTGCTGGCGTCCCATTCGTCAAAATGAATGTCGGTGTGTGCTCCGCCATTCAGGTACATTATATATCTACCCGATGGCGATAAACCGGCTGCGCATCCGCCGCCGGTCGCCAGCGCAGGATTAAAAGCGCCATTTCCCGGCATAATGTACCCGACCATTCCAGGACAGCCGGCCTGGTTTTCGGATGGACGGAGAATGGCGCGCTCCCCATTCCAGGATAGCTCCCATTGCCATAAGTACCATTGAAAGAATACGACCTGTTCATTTCGTGAAGGATTGGCTGCATTGACGCGCCAGAGAAGCTTGTTCCCCGCGTGCGCAGAATTCATACCCGCCATGATGTAATAAATCCATTCGTCGGCGCCCTGACGCACCCAGCCCAGATAGCCTCTCCCATCATACCCGCTTTGACCGGGGATCTTCGCAAGATCACGGCGTCCCGTGCCGTCCATGTTCATGACCGAGACAAAGGAACCGCTATCGCTGGTAATGCGATAGAACGCGATTTTTGTTCCCTCGATATTGATCGCCGGAAAACGCGCGCGCGATTTTGCTTTTGACGCATCGCCGCCGCCCCCGTCGAAAATTCTGGTGGTCCTGGTGACATTATTGTTCCCGATGTCGTAGCGGAAGATGTCACCGCCGTTTGGCGTCTCGCCATTGCTGCCCGGAACGTACACGGAGGTTTGGGCTGAAACGGCAATGCCGTCGACGGGAAAGCAAGGGGTAATGCACAGCATGACACCGAGAACGGTTTTTACCGGAGTATTTCTCATTTGTCACCTTCTTGAAAGCTGTGGATACTTCGGCTCTCCTGAAAAACGTCATTCCCCGCGGCCATCTCTTATCGGCTCCAGATTTACGGTGACTTGACACTGAAGTACGCCGACTTTATCCCAACGGCGATGGCCATGATTATCCTCCAGGCGATGGCCTCGTCGGGATGACAAACGGCGGGATCTCCAACAGTGTTCATGATATAGGGATCCAGGATCGTTACCCGCACGCTGTCGACGGTCTTGACGCCGCCGCCGAAATGAACATGGCAATTGGAAGAGGGGATGCTGTCTTTGTCGACAAGCGGCAGCTTGTAGAAGCCAATATCAAAGCCGATTCCCAGTTGCTCCGCCGTTCGATAGTATCGGCATATTCTGCCTGTGGCATCCGCCGAGTCCGACGTTTCCCCAAGCCAATACTCTGCTGAAGGGGTGTAGGAGCAATCGCCAATTTCGCCGGAGTCCGTTGCGTTATTGGTGATAATCTCCGCCTGCGAGGCGCACCTGTTCACGGCAAACGCGATAACCAGCGTATCGCCGTAGGTATATGTTTCTCCCGCCGCGGGGCGCAGGATTGTCATCGGCTCATCCGCAGCCAGCGCCGGAAGCACAACCGTATACCCGACTCGCAGGGTGTCCTCGTTTCTTCCGTCGCCGGCAATAAACATGACTGTCTGCGACCCTGTGTCCGAAATGGCAGGCCGCCACGAAAATGCTCCGGTTACGGCGTTGAAAGAAGCGCTTGCCGGTGTAATCGCACTCCATGTGACAGCGTCCCCATCGGCATCGGTGGCGGTTACTGTGTAGTCGATTGGCTCCGAGACATAAACCGTGCCGCCCGAAATGGGTGTGATGGACGGCGCGGTCCCCCGATCGCCGTCTCCAGTTGGTCCGGTGTTACATGCCATACCAATACAAGCCATCGCTAAAAGGTCGGCCCTATATCCTGACGATAAACCCGGGAACTTTCTCATCCGGCGCCTCCGGCTCAGGTTGATTCCGTCATGTCAATCTCCACAATCCGATTCTATTGCGGCAACTGCGTTGCCTGCTGCGCGCTGAATACCGAAAGCCTGCGCGTGACGCTCTGCCCATTCTCGGAGATCCTCACGAAGTACATCCCGCACGGAATCCGTTCTCTCTTTGAAAACTCCGTCCCCTGAGCGATCTTGTTGCCCAACAAGTCGTATACTACATAACTCGATTTCACGGCGGCTAACCTGGAGGGATAGCTTACCGTTGAAGTTGCCTGCAGACCGGATGCGTTGGCCATAACAAATTTGGTAACCGTCCAGCCGGTTGGCGTCCCCGTGCTGATCGCTTTGGCTTTGATGGTGACCTTGGTGGACCCTCCGGTGTAGAGCAGCGGTCCGGTGTAGAGGGTTGACGAAGCCGTGGGTTCAGTGCCATCGGTCGTGTAGTAAATTTTCGCGTTGCGCGGGCTGCGAACCATGGTCAGTTCATACGACTGGCCGCCTTTATTTACGGAATGAAAATCAACCAGTGTGCCCACCGGATCAACATCAACCCATGCGCCTGTTGTGTCCTGCAATTTTCCCGCCGCCGCCGGCCCCCCGTCTACCCAAAGGTCGCCGAAATACATAGGAACCATCGCATACGTTTTGCCGGAAGGTTCCATGTATAACTCAGATTTTGGAATGTTCGTCAGCAAGACGGCATCCTTATCTTTCCATCCGATGGCAATGCCGAACGAGGATCCGGAAAAGTGATTCTGTCCCCACCAGACAGTCGTAAGCACCCACCGATCAGAGTTCGCGCAACTGATGTTGGCATCGAAAAGGTTGTGTTGTTCGAGGTTGAGCCACTTATCGATCTCTAGGTAGCAAACACCCCCGACACCTTGCGGCTGTGTGCAAGGGCTGCTTGGCCCCAGCACCTGATTGTTGTCTACGACCTCGTCGGTTGCATGGTTCCAGAAAAGAAAGTCAATCTTGTTGTGCCCCCCCGAGAAATGTTCCATGATAGTCCCACTGGGCGCCAGCGTGGAGTTGCAGCCTTCCTTCTTATTCAGAGCTGCCGTGGCTACATCGTCCCAGAGAAGCGTAGCGTCAATGTTACGGGCCGGGAACCTGTGCACCATCGGCCCTTGATACCACTGTGCCGAGTGAAGGGACAAATCCACGTATGTGGCACGCCAGGGATCTGCAGAGCAGTAAAGCCCGTTGGCGCTAAGATTGAAACGGCCCACATCTGCTGAATAGTTTGCCACCCGGTATCTTTCGGTCGTATCGTTGACATTAACTCGCCAGATCAGGCAATCAAAGCCAGGGCCATTATCATCGCCTGAGCCGCTTCCCCCGCAGAAGTAGTACACCCAGTCACCTTTGGGCCAGTCGACGTGAACCCACTCTGACGTCTTGTGGGTGATGACGCTTCCCTCTGCATGGCTCATGTCCAGGTACGCAATATCCCGCAAATTGCCGCCATTACAGTCGATGACCGAAACCGCGACGCGTTTCTGTCCGCCAACGGTGACATTCCGCGCAAAAGCGATCTTCTGTCCGTCAAAGCTGAACTGCGGATAGATAATCTCTTCACCGATACCGGTTCGAAGAATAGTGTCGTTCGCCGTCACTTCGTTGTTGACAATGGTCGCAATCACAAGACGGCACTTGCGCTGGCCCTCCCAATCATACCCGGTCTGGTATTGCACGACCACGGCGGCTTTTCCATTCATGGCCGCCGCAGGGCAGAACAAGCCCGCCGCTATAAGAGCGATCGCGAAAGCCACGTACGATTTTGTCATACGGATCCCCTTCTGTTGAACATGTTGAACTTTCATTAGTCAAGAACTCCGAGTCCGTCCATGAAACGTCTTCCTCACCGCATCCCATACGCGCCGATCACCATTGTCCGGAAATAGTCGCCACCGACTATCGTCGCACCGCACGCGTGACTGCTACATCGTTGCCGCACCGGATGCTGACAAAGAGTACTCCGGCTAGGCCGTTCAGATCAACCCGGTATTCTCTCATTCCTGCGCCATGCATGGCGCGAATCATTCTTCCGCGCGAATCAACAATACGGATATCGTGCGGGGCGTCTTTGCGCACGGCAAGCCGCAGGTCGCGGCCGGAGACCGTGATGGATGTGCCGCCAACCACCGTCGCTCCACCACCTCGCGTGTCTATCGCGGCGGACTGAATTGGGGGAGTCGAGTCCATGGGCATTATCGCCGGATTCGCGTTGTAGGGTGAAGTCCAATTTGTATAGAGCTCGCACCATCTGTCGTCCCCCTTGACCAGGACCTCCAGGTAGTGCCATACGCCAGCCTGAAGAGTGATCGGATTGCTTCTTGTCCACGGGGTCCCTGTTTGCCAGGGCAAATTGAGGTATTCGACGGTCGATGCCGGGTCCGAGGACGTACCGATTCGCACAATCATGGCCGCAAACGCATCGCTGTAATTGAGCACGTAGGGACCCGTGACTTTTGGTATGAGGTATCCCCTCACCCGGTATCCGAACTGACTGCCATCTGGGACCTGTGTCCACGGGCTGCCGTATTGATTGGTCATATCGTACGCCAGCCAGGTTCGGTCGGGGGTGCCGGGATATCCCGGATGGGACGTAAGATCGGTAATTGACTTACCCGGAATTCCGGTCCATAGTTCACACGTCAAAGCGAAGCTCTTGGTCATGTCGAAGTAGATGAACCTCCGCATGACATTGCTTGACCCCTGCCCCGACAAATAGGCTCTGGCCTTGAGTATTGTCTGTGACGTCGCCGGTACGCTGAGGCTGAACGGGCCGGTGTAATGCCTTGACGACTGCGTCGGATCCGCGCCATCGGTGGTGTAATAGATTTCGGCGCCCGCGGGGCTGGAACTCAAGGTTATCTGATACGGAGAGTGACTTCCGGCAACGTCGATGCGCGGAAGCACGGTGACCGGAGCAATGGCACTCCATGTCCCATCGATGCTCTGGACATTATTGGCGGCGCCTTCGACATACAAGCAGCCGCCAGGCGAGCTGGTGGTTGTACTACTCGTTATCCTGATGGCCTTGCGGTCTGCCCAACTAAACACCACGGAAGTCCATATGGTTTCGTTGTTGGGCGTGCTGATTCCCATGGTCAACCATCGGTCGGAGTTGACCGACCAATCCGGCCCTTCAAAAGTGTTTGCCCAATCCGCCTGGCCGGACCACCCTTCGATGTCGACATTTGAAATGCAATGTCCGTCGCAGCCGTTGGCGCTCCTGAAGCCCGTTGCATCCACATACGTTTGATTGCTATTGTTCCACTGGTATAGATACATGCTTTGGTGGTTGCCATTCAGGAAGCGACCGGCGTATGCACCGGTGGGCGCCAGGCAGGGATTGCAGTTGGGGAGTTCCAGGAGGAAATTGTCCTGACCCAGGGGATCGTCCCCGGTAGGAGGGAAGCGGTGTACCGGTTGCCAGGACATCCACATCCCCGAGGTGGTGCCGAGCCCTGCCATTGCCAAACGTACATCCGGAGTCAGGGCGAAATTGTACATCGCGCGGGGAACTGATCCGGTTGGTTTGACATAGTCAACCAACAGTTCTTTTTTAGATGGGTCTGCGCTATTGACCCGCCAGACCTCGCCGCACCGAAGGCCCGCGGTGTCCGGCCGCACAAAGTAGATCCAATCGCCGGCAGGCCAGCGAATGCTGCCCATCGCGACTTTCGGAGCCGCGCTGGTCCATTGAGAGATGTCCATCAGGTTGGTGAATGTGTTGTTGGCGACATTCATCACCGAGAGATACCATTTACCGCCATTGTTCCTCCAACAGGCGATCTTTGTCCCGTCAAAACTGAACTGAGGCGCCTGGATCTGGTCGTCACCCATGGTCTGGCTGCCGGTTACCGCATTGTTTTGGATGATGGAGAGCAGCATTTTGCCATTTACAAGAGTCACGTGTTTACCATTAAGCGCAACGGCGTCAGTGGAGAAGAATACCACAAGAAAAGCGCATGCCGTTTGCAGGATTCCCCTACGCAATTTGGACATTTGCAACCTCCTTTTGGTGGATATTCGCAGGGTCTCGTTTCGTTTGCACGTATCGCTCGATCTCGGCCAGGCATTTCCTGCCGATTCCGGGGAGGGATAGCAATTCCCCCGGTGTCAGCATTGTCAGCTCTTCAGTCCGATAGATGTTGCTGCGAGCCATAGCGTTGCGACTCCTTGTTGACAACTTCTCGAATTCCGTCATGAGGTATTCCTTTCACCGTCATCCGGGCCGAGTTGACGTCGCCTAATGTCCCTTGATTGAAATCAAAGATCATCCGAGCGGCTACCTCGGCGCCCATGCTGAATCGATGCTGATGCCTCAATGCAGCATTATCCGCACATTCTTCACATGGCCATCCTGGTCAACGCGCCCGGTATAATACCCGCAAGGAATACCGGAAAGATCCGCCACGCCTTGAGCATCACGGATTTCCCGCACGAGTACTCCTTTCATGTCAAACAACCGCATCTGCGACGGACGATCGCCCGGCATGCTGAACAGGCGTCCGCGGGTCACAACATGGTAAGGGGAATCACAGAAACCACTCCGCGGTTTACGCTGAAAAGCGGTGCTCAGCGCGGCACTGCGCGGCATGACCCTGAAGAAATTATCGGACGCATCGCCGGTGAGAACTCCAGCGCCTTGCGCCGGATCCGCGCACATTCCCACGTCGCCATAGGGGTCGTTTATCTTGATCTTAAGGCTGTCCACAACTACCGAATCGCCGCCGAAGGAGCATATCTTGCCCCGAGTGTTCATGAGGGACGTATCGCGCAAGGCCAACCGATAGAAACCAACATTGACTCCCAACCCCGCAAACGAATAGAAGTAGCGGCACGCCACGCCCCGCGCATCTATGGGGCTTCCATCCAGTTCAAGGCGATCCGTGTTCTGCGCGGTATACAGCCAATTACTTCTGAAGTAGTTGCCGTACTGCACGATCACCTGCCCCTCATCACTGCAGGAAAGTGTGACAAACGCGACATTGAGAGTGTCGCCGTAGCGATACGTTTCACCGCCATTAGGGCGCAGCACTCGCGTGTACTGACCGGCTCCCAGCTTCGGCATCACTACCGCTACCACCACGGTCGTGCTCACTGACGCGACGCCATCGGAAACAGTGAACGTGGCCGTATGCGCGCCGGTGTCGGCCATAGCCGGATCCCATGAAAACCGGCCGGTCGATGCGACGATTGCAGCGCCCGCCGGCAGTCCTCGGAGGCTGTAGGTGAGGGCAATGTTGTCCGGATCGGAAGCCTCAAGTGCGAACCGTACGGGTTCCCTGACATAGACGGTCATGGCGGGGATCGGGGTCACCACTGGCGCCTGGTTGGCTGCCCAAACCGGGATCCCCACTGACGCCAACCAGGCACAGCACAGCAATCTGGGAATTTGGAATGCACATCGGCTCAACCTGTTCTTCATGGCATACTCCTTCCGCAAAGGCCTTGTTCGACGCCCCCGGGTCGCGGAGACCTGATTTTGCATGTCTACTGCATCACCACCGATGCGGTCTCGGTGCTCCGGCCCGCCTGAATTTTCACGAAGTAAACCCCGGACTTGAGATCCTTCAAATTAAGCGCATGCTCGTTGGTTCCCATTCCCGCGGCAGAGCCGATGCGTCTTCCGCGTGCGTCAAGAAGCGAAATCGTGTATGTACTCCTGGCGCTCACGGCAACATGCAGATCTCTTCCCTCGATCACCATGCGCGCAACGGCGGACTGGATTCTTGTCAAAGATTGGTCCGGCTGATCCACGTTGACGACGTTGCCATTGAGGTTCTTCCAGACTCCATTGGTGTCCTGAACGCAATTGGCGGGTCCGCCTTCTACGAACAGACTTCCCCGGCGCGAAACAGTTCCCAATGAGTTGTGGGTCAGATTTACACATTTCTTATCCTTCCAACTGACTATGATTGCATTGCATCCTCCATTGATACCGTTGGTTGTGCCGGGCAGGATGCCTCCCACTGATATCCATCGATCCGAGTTAACCGCCCAATCCACCTCCGCCAGTTCAAGGATCCAGTCCTGCGCGCCAGACCATGGCTCCATATTCAGGGTGCTATTCAGGCATGTACTATTATCTTCAAGAGGGGGATTGTTCTCGCAACGTCCTACGTTCCTCAAATTGACATATGTGTTCGAGGCCGCATTCCACCGGTAGATAATAATATCCCGGTGATTGCCATTGAAAAAATGTTCGACAAGATTACCACTCGGTGATACCGCGGGATTGCAGTTGGGGAGATCGAACATGAAATTGGGCGCCGCTCCCGGGCCGCTCGCAGTAGGTGGGAAGTGGTGGACATATTGGTGGGAACGCCAGGGACCCTGTATGCCATATGCAACCAACCCTACGTTCGCATCAGCGTCCAGTCCGAAATTGTACATCTCCCACCCGGGCGCAAATGAGGCATAGTCTCGAACCATTTCCTTCTGCGCAGGATCAGCATAGTTGATCCGCCAGATCTGCATGGTGGATGGCTTTCTGAAATAGATCCACGATCCGTAGGGCCAGCGTATATCACCACTAGCGCCAGGGGCAGCGCCCGCCCAGGTTGAGATATCCAGAAGGTCGGTAAATGCTTTCGAGGAATAGTCCATTACCGACAGATACCACTTGCCTCCATTTTTCTTCCAACAGGCGATTTTTGTGCCGTCGAAGCTGAAATCCGGATTGTGCATATTGCAGGCTATGGTCGTCGGAGTTCCGGAAACCGCGCTATTTCGAATAGTGGTAATCACCATCGCCGTAGTGTCTCTGTTCGTCACATGCCTTCCGTCCATTGCCACTGCACTTCCGGAAGAGAAAGCAACCACCGCGCACATCGCCACGCATGCGGAAATCCTGTTCATAACGCAACTCCTTTTGTAAATGCTGCACGTACTGCTGTCGGGTTCGGACCGATACGGTCTCATCCGGTCCTCCGCGGGGTTGCCGAAAGCGAATCTACCGGACTTCTCCGGCCGCCTCCGGGCAAGGATCCGCCGGCCGGTCATCAAGCTTTCTGGATTTCAACATGCGTGCTGCCGTCCTGCGTGTTGTACCAGAAAATCAAGCTGTCCTCAAAACACGAAAAGCATTCCCTCAGATTGGCGCGCGTTGCGCAAGGGAAGATCCTTCCGTTTCTCCTCAGCGCCCTTATGATCATTCTCTTCTGCTTCTTGCTCATGATAGACTGCCCTTTCCCCTGTGTGGCAGATGCTCGTGTGGAGTACAGCCTGACGTTCTCGTCCTGTGCTTAAGATAGCGCAGCTCCGTGGCGGCATCCCGAAATTGTTTGTACAGACTAAACAATTCTGTTATATTATGTTATAACTACCATTCTCCAACGGATCCGTCATGTCCTTTGAAGCGTCACCCAAAGTCCAGAGCGCTATCCAGTTTGTTGTGGATGGAATCGAGTCCGGACGGTTCGCGCCGGGAGAGCTTCTCCCTCCGATCAGGAAGCTGGCCGTAGAGGCAAAGGTCTCGCTTGTCACCATGTGGAAAGCCGTCAACAGCCTGAAAGAGGAGGGCCGCCTTGCCGGAAAATCCGGCCACGTGCCTCGCGTTACGGGGCAGCGGCGCCAAGAGGGACCCGCGGTATCGGAGTATGTGTGGCCTGCGCCCGGCGCGGCCGAGAGCGAGACGCCAAGCAATCGCCTGGTCGCCCGCATACGCAAAGACATTCTCAATGGGCGCTTCCAGCCCGGCGCCTCCCTGCCGCATTTCAAACAACTCCAAGTGCAGTACCGTACGTCAATACGTACTCTCCGGCGGGTGCTGACAGGGCTGTGCGCCCAAGGGGTCCTGGAGGCATGCGGCAGGGGCTTTGCGGCGCCGCGATTCTCCAGCGGCAAGACCAACGCGGCAATCGGCGTCATAGCCTATGAATACTACCTGCAGCGCTACTACCTGAGGATGCCGCAGGGGCACGACTATCTCAGGGACACGCACCTATTGGCCTCCCAGGCCGGATTGCGCCTGATCGTGGAGCCGTACCATACAGGCAATGGCGGCGTGATGGAGATCGACCCCGGTTCGCCCCTGTTCTCCGGTGACGGGGCGCCCAATATCCTTGGGAACATCCTTGTCCTCTCGGACTCGCCCGGTATCGATCCGCTGCTGAGGAAACTTGTGAGTGGGAACAAACCGCTGTCGATTCTGGAGCAGAACGGATACTGGCAGATTCCGGCGTGGCTTCGCCGGTATCCGGTGATGGTCATTCCCGTGGGCATCACCCCCGATTGCGGAGAGGTGATGGGCCGGTTTCTACTCAGCCTGGGCCACAGGAAAATTGCGTTCTTCTCGCCCTATCATGCGGGCCCCTGGTCGGTCGCGCGGCTCAGGGGACTCTGCACTGCTTTTGAGCAGGCCGGCCTGCCGGATGCGGTGCTGCCCTGCGTCATCAACTACAACACCTGGTTCAACGTCAAGGATCCGTCCGCCGCACCCAAGCTTACGCTGGAATGGCCCGCGAAGTACAAATCGACGGTGTTGCGCAGGGAGACCGAGATTATCGAATCCATGCTTCGGGGGAAGGTCGACGACCTGATCGCCCTGCGCCATGCGCTTCAGGGCTTGTTTGAGCGGGCGTTCAGAGATGAGAACATCACCGCCTGGGTGGCGGCCAACGACGACGTCGGGATGTTTGTCCTGGAATTCCTCCGCGACCACGGCGTGAAGGTGCCGCAGGATATCTCCGTTGCGTCATTTGACGACACCTTCGACGCCAACGCCAATCAGCTCACGTCGTTCAATTTCAATCTCCCGGCCATAATGAACGCCGCGCTGCAACACATTCTCCGAAACGAAACCGCGCCGTCGGCCAAGCGGGCGAAGATCGTGCACATTGACGGAATGGTGGTTGTGCGGCAGAGCACGGGACCGGCTCCGGCGCGTCATGTCGCGCGGCATTGACGGTCTGGAGCTGTTTCGGGACGATGAATAGTTCGCGTCATTGCTCGTCGGGAATCTGCCGCGTCACGCACGGTCAAGAAGTCGGCCGCCGGTTATCGCAACAAAGGCAACTCCGAAACCGGGGACGGAGCTTACTTTCTTGATTTAGCAGGCGCACCGGAAATATCTTTCCACCCAAGCCCCGCAGAAGACGCATACTCCTGCCCGGAGAGATCGCGCACATCATGTCGCGCGGGAGTCTCTCGGCCGCCTCTGCCTCGTCGCGCGCGCCCGGTACGGCTGCTCGCTCGTGGAAATAACCGGGTACTTGGTATCACCACCGGCGCGCCTGTCAACGCAATGGAGAGGGCACGGCAGTCATCCGAAAAGGCCGCTGAAACAATCAAGCAAGCTTTGTCCCTCGATACGTCTTGACCTGAATTCGGTGGCCACCATCTTCACGATGACGAATCTTGCGGTCCGTCGTTACACAATGTATATACAATAGATGAGGTACGTGTGGGACGAAGCGAAGAATCGGACCAACATCTCCAAACACGGCATCTCATTTGAGGATGCACCGGGGATGTTCGAGTATCCCATGCTCGCGTGCATGGACACTCGTCAGTACTATGGAGAAGAACGGTGGGTGGGCATAGGATTTCTTGGCGGAATCATTGCCGTGATTGTTTACAGCGAGGATGATGAAAGGGACGAAACCAGAATCATTTCGGTTCGAAAGGCGACGAAAAATGAAAGCAATCGCTTCAAGGAAACGCTCGGGTACTGACTGGGAAAGACTTTCCACGATGCCGGTATCGGACATTGACCTCTCTGATTCTCCAGAACTGGATAGCTCATTCTTCAGGAATGCCACGCTGAGAATGCCGCAGCCTAAAATGCCCATATCACTTCGCCTGGATCAGGATCTCGTTGAGTGGTACAAAAAACGGGGCTCAGGATATCAGACTCGAATGAATGCCGTTCTAAGAATGTACATGCAGGCCAAGACAGGAAATGAAAGAAGAGTGCCCTCACGTCGACTTCGGATGGCCAAGAAATGCACTCCTTCCAAGTGAACGATATCGGTCATATCGGGAGTCCTGCTTCACCTCTCCTCCATTTGCGGCCATTGTTTTCCGTGATCCTCAATTTTTGGCAGCCACACGATGTGCGGTCTCATCTTCGAGCAAAACAATCGGTTTCCCTTTGGCCCTTGGTCTGCGTCGATTGAAGAGAAGCTTTTCCCTCCATTCAGGAGGGTATGCCTCGATGATCCTGAGAACAAGTGCAGTCAGTTCTTTTCGTAAGAAAAATCCGGGATTCATGCTGTAGGTTATCGTCCGTCCATACGATTTGGATATTAATACACTTTACACGCGGGTCAGCACAATAAAGAATACGGGCTTATCGGACGGTATCGTCAGGCGCGCGCTCTTGACGACGCCCTTTCCAATCGGTCTGAAATACCAGTCAAGAAGAACATAATTCATGCCGTCAAGTT
>Ga0315273_10001743_pt1 | contig 25062 bp, 25 predicted proteins | sample YL17G02_0_MG_FD_205753 | JGI IMG/M metagenome (GOLD analysis project Ga0315273, IMG submission 205753) | Sediment microbial communities from Yellowstone Lake, YNP, Wyoming, USA - YL17G02_0 | ecosystem: Environmental > Aquatic > Freshwater > Lake > Sediment | place: USA: Wyoming | collected... | reverse complement strand
CAAAACTCCCCGCCAAATCGCCCTGTGGCAACCCGTCTTCCTTGACGAAATCCGCTTCCCCAGACATCATTCTCATCCCCCAAGGGGAGACCATGTTGTTCAGTATCCCTTCTGAGCCGGGAATCGGTGTCGGCTCCGGCTCCTATGAGTGGTGCCAGGAAACCAGAGACGAGAATGGACATAGAGACCGTCAGCGCCCACCAAAGGTCCGCGGAGCCCTGAGAGGACTGGAAGGCGATCTTCTTGAAATAGATCTGGAAAGCAACGCCCGAAATGAGCAGGGCGTACGCAGAATTGGCAAAGTCGTAGAAAGCCCAGGAAACCGTGGTTCGATTGAAGACCTTCTCTCCCATGCAGCTTGCTCCAGATGCTCAGAACGCTTCTTGGACGCCCACTGGCTGACGCTGAGCGGCATGACCCAGTTCATGTGGCCGTGATGTCGTCCCTTGACTCAAGATCTGGTCAGCGATTTCGGAGGCACCATTGCAACTTGGGAAGCGATTGGTGGTGCCTCTCGCGGCAAGGGCACGGAGGGCGACGAGGATTTCTTCATCGTCAAGTTGCGGCATCCTTCGGCCGAGAACAAAGCGGGTCTCCCATACCCGCAGACCACAGGCGTCGGCAATCCCGAGGCGTCGGGCGTGAACAGCCATCGTTGCTTGATCGAGTTCGGTGGGAATGATCAACTGTGGGGTCCCAGAATTGGCGAACACTCCGACGACGCCTATCCCACCATGATTTATCACTGCCGCTGGACCACCCGCAAGCGAAGAAATCGCCACAAAGTCATTTACGATGACATTCGAAGGCATTGGTCGCAGGCGGTGATTCCCTACGGTCACTAGGACCGTCGGGAAGACCTCAGCGGCCAACTCGACGACACGGCTTATGTCGCACGGGTTACCAGTCCCAAACGTGACATAGCACGTGCCGTGGGGCAGTAATTCCGATTCCCTCCGTACTGGTCCGAAGGAGCCTCCGATGAATGGAACCTCCCGAAGGCCGGCAGGTGCTTTCAGTTTGAGGCCGGGCTGCGGCACAAATATAGTCTCGCTATCCAGGTATTCGTCATAATCCAGTCCGGAGAATCCGAATCGCTCGCTTACAATCTCGAAACCCTTGGCCATGTAGGTCTTGCAGAAACGATCCCCCAGCTTCAGGATCGCGCGCTCGCTGGAGTCAGGATTGTCCAGCGAAACGATTGGTGACAGGTGAGGGCCATGAAGGATCGAGGCGTGCGGTACATGGTAGTGTCTGGCGACCTGCGTCGTTGCGAAGCCCGGCAAACCGACAAGTAGATCGGGCCGGCGGTGTCTTACGACGTCAGCGACATCCTGAACAGATAGGCACACGCGGGCGTAGAAACTTTCGCTCTCACCGGCCGCGTCGCACGAATTGTGGGACCAATCCCAGCGAATGGGATGGAACACGTACCGTTGACTCCATCCGCTGATAAGGTCGAAACCCCTCCTTGCGGCCGCGATTTCGACGTCGGCCCCGCGTCTAGAAAGCTCATCAGCGATTGCCAGCCCCATGACGACGTGGCCCAGGGTCTCCCCGATGTGGGGAACGATTAGGATTCGCATATTTTCACCTTTCATAGGAGTGCGTAATTCTCGAGGGTCGGTTGTCAGAAGATCCCTCTGTGCTGAACAGCGGGCACCATTTCTTTGAAGATCTCGACTATCCATGATTTCACGGAGCTGTCGGGGATGGCCGGCGGATCGATGCGTTGAAGTTCTAGGGACTCGGTTCTTATGAAATAGAGAGTGCGGCCAAGAAGCCGATGAATCAGGGTTCGGATCATCCGGATACTGATCACTGGTATAAGTGGCGATCCAAGGCACTCGCAAAAGGCCTTCGAAACGAACTCGACGAACTTGTCCTGTTCAAGATAATCGATGATTTTTGCCAGATCTTGGTCTGCTGGCTCTTTCTCTTGACCCTTTCCCTTATCCTTGAGGTTCGACTCCTTGAGGACCTTTGTGAAGAGCAGCCAGAAGAAGCAGAAATACTGGTTCAGCACGGCCCCATATTTATCTTCATCCGGCTTCTTGAGAAGCAAAGGGTGTTCAAGAAGAACAGTATTCTCAATCCGCGTCCAGAAATCCGGTGGGTCCTTGAGGCGGAGTTGCTTAGGGGGCTCGCTTGCAGCGAAGACAAGCAAGATCTTGTGTTTACAGTCAAGCACTCCGTCATGGGGTCTTTCCCTGGTGCGCCTAGCACGGAAGATGCGCTCACGGAGACTCGCTCGCTTGCAGGGAAACGCATTGTCTTTCATGGGGAGTTCCCAAGTGGACATGAAACGCAAGAGCTCTTCCCGGAGCCCTTGCAGCGCCCCGTAATGAACCTCGTCAACATAGATGATGATCTTCTTGGGTTTGAGCTTGTAGGTTTCCCCGGAGACATCCACCCAGTTCTTGTCGATTAGCCCCGCGACACGCTCGAGAAACGATGATTTCGATGAAGCGGCGAGCTCCGGTCCGGAGACTTCGATCACTGGTGGTTTGACGGTGTCTGATTTAGCAGCGGCATAGACCAAGAGATTCTTTAGCTCTTCCTTCCCCGATCCGGTGCCCGCGCTGATGAGTATTGAGGTAGCAAGGGGATTATGCCAAGCTTCAGCCAGGTGTCTGAGCGCAACTCTGAAGTTGGGGCTCGCAACGAGGATGGGTTTGGATTTTTCCCTGACACCATCCTCCCAGACAAAGATCTCGATACATTGCATTGCCAATTTCTTGGCAATTCGTTCGGCAGATCGTTGGTGTTCCTCAGCAACCTCACGAACGCGTTCGCCCGTTGGTTGGGGTTCCTCGGGATCCTCAGGTTCGATCATGATGGTCATTTGGGTCGGTTGGTTCTCGGGACCAGGGGGCGGCTCTTTAGATGACGCCCCCGTGGACCCCGGGGGCGCAATGTTCGTGGCGTCGTTCCCAACTTTGAGTCGGATCTCGCCCCATTCGTAGATTTCCTCCCAGTTAATACCCTTCCCATCTCTCAACAGCCGCTCGATGGTTGGTGCCAAGAAGAGCAGGGCGTCGAGTACGCCCCGTATCTTGACCTGGTTCGCCTGCTCCTGATCCGTGGGAGGCTGGCCCGAGCGTTCATCAGCGCGTGGGACCTTATGGAAGAACGGAGGAAGGATGTGGACTCTCCCTTTGTCGCCTTTCTGATAGATATCAATGAACAGATGATCTTTGCATGGCTTGATCGTCGCGTATATCTTCTGCCCTAATGAGGGTGGGGGTGCCTGTAGCCTTTTTCCAATTATATCGAGGTACCAGGGCACATCGTAGAAATTCAAGAAGACAGGTTCTACTTGCCCCCAACTCATATTCTCCCAGTTGTGGAGGTCTACCGACAGGTCCTCTGGCCTGAGACCGGTTAGGTGTCGGACTCTTTCCACAGTGTCTGGATGCTTGAGAAATGCACGGAACTCCTCATGGATCAAGATCGCCTGAAAGGATTTGGCGTGGACCGAACCGCTGAGGCTGGTCTTGTCGAATTTGCGTTTGATTCGTCTCCCCGTGATCTGGAGGACTAATTTCAGCGATTCTGCGACGGGCGTGTTCATCTTACCTTGAAGGCCCATTTAAGCCGTTCAATTCTGGGTCATCAGCCCTGCATCTCTATGCTTGCTGCAGAAAAGTACGCCCGACTTGAGGCAGTGGCAAGTGATTTGATAGAAAGAAGCCGACTTGAACCCACCGCCGACCTGGTGAACAGCCAGGGCGTTCGGATGAATCGGGAGGCTACCTGCCCCAGGTCCACCGTTCCGGCCAATGGTCCTCCCTACCCCGCCACCGTCCGCGCCACTTTCAGTGAATGCGTCTGCGATTCCCGTTGGTTGACTACACACCGGGGGAGTGAATTCCCGAGACTACAGAGGATTTCATATGGGATTGTTCCGGCGCGGGTGGCCAGTTCGGCGGAGGTAATTTCTTCCTGGCCGTCGCGTCCCATGATGGTTGCCACGTCACCGGTCGCTACCGGACCGGCCTCGTCCACCGCAACAATCGTCATATCCATTCCAACAGTACCGACTACTGGCACGCGTTTGCCATGGAGGAGGACGTCGGCGTTGTTGGTCAGATGGCGCGGGTAGCCCATGCCATACCCGATCGGCAGGACCGCCACGGTCATGCGACGGGGGGCGCGGTATGCCTCTCCGTAGTGAATCCACTCGCCGGCTTCTACGGTCCTAACATGCAGCACGCGGGTGCGCACCGACATGACGCTGTCGGTTTGTTCCAGAGGTTCGAGCAGCCGCATGGGAGTCTCCTGCTGGCCGCTGGTTCCCTCGCATGCACCTTTTGCCCCGGTGTAGACGATCAGGCCGGGCCGAATGCCGTCCAGATGGCAATCTGGGAAACGTGCCGCCACCAGGCTTGCTGCTGCGTGACGCAGCCCCACGGATATCCCTGCTCGCTCGACGACTTTCAGCACCCGCTGAAAGCGTTCGAGCTGCGTTTTGATGCTGACATCGTCACGGCCATCGCTGGAACGGAAGTGCGTGAAGACTCCCTTGATCTGCAAACGGGGCAAGGAGGCGATGCGGGCGATCGTGTCCGCGGCCGTCTGCCAGTCAAAACCCAGACGGTTCACGCCTGTGTTGATCTCAATGTGGACGCCGACCATCTGCTTGGCTGCCTTTTCGCTGAGGCGAAAAGCCGTCTGCAAATCAGAAATGGCCGGGGAGAGTCGCGCCTCCAGCGTCGGCTCGATCTCAAAGTCGAGAGGAGGGTGCAAGAGGATTATCTCATCGTTGATGTCCGCGCGCCGCAACGCCATTCCTTCGGCCACCGCCGCCACCGCAAAGTGGTGCACCCCTTCGGAGGCAGCGATGTTGGCCACCGTGCACGCGCCGTGGCCGTAGGCGTCCGACTTGACCACCAGCATGATCGCCCGCTGGGGTCCAATGGCCTGCTGGAGAAGCCGCAGATTATGACGCAGGATGTCGCAATCGACTTCGACCCATGTTTTCTGCAGGATGCTGTCAGTCATTATTGCCGCCGCTTTGCTGGTCGCCTCGCATTGGGCGCGAATGTACCGGCACTCTGCGAGGCTGACAAGGAGTAAGTTGTCGGTGACTCACATTGTATTCTATCGGTTCGCTGCCTGATGGATTCAAAGTGATTTGTAAATAGCCCGCTCGCAGACGCGCAGTGCCGCGTTGTTCTGAGAGATGTCTCTACATGAAATCATGAGAAACACAGGACTGTTGGTTGGGACGTTGACTGGTCGGGCAGAGTCGGCCTAACTTGGAGGCCTGACGGGCGGCAGTGCGGAATCACACTGGTTGCAGAACCCGTGATGCAAAGAATGCCCTGAGAGCGTGCTGCGTACCCGCGATCCCACAGAGCCATCCAATGCCAAGAGAATCTCTGGTCGCCCGGCAGCAACGCGCGCAACGCATCAGCAGAGCCCTCAAACGTCTGCATCCGGCCAAGTGCGCCCTCACGCACGAGAACCCGTTCCAGCTTCTGGTCGCAACGATTCTTTCGGCGCAGTGCACCGATGTCCGGGTCAATCAGGTGACTCCGACCCTGTTTGCCAAGTACGAGTCTGCCAAAGACTTTGCTGATGCCAGCCAAGCCGATCTGGAGGAGATCATCCGTTCCACGGGGTTTTTCCGTTCCAAGGCACGCCATATCATCGCTGCCAGTAGGATGATCCTCGAGAAGCACGGCGGCGACGTCCCCAGAACCATCGAGGAATTGACGGCGTTGGATGGGATCGGACGCAAGACCGCAAACGTTGTGCTCGGGACCGCCTTCGGCCTGGCTTCGGGCGTGGTCGTCGACACCCATGTCGGCCGTCTGGCGCGCCGGATGCAATTGACGAGGAACACTGATCCTGCTAAGGTTGAGTCCGATCTGATGGAGCTTCTGCCTCGATCACAGTGGATTGAGTTTTCCCACCGGATGATCTGGCATGGCCGCGCCATTTGCCTGGCCCGGCGTCCTCGCTGTGAATCATGCCCACTGGTGCCTGACTGCCCGGGTTCACGCGACCACCTGCCTGTCCGCGCCGTGCCACCGCGCATAGACGTCGGTCATCCCAAGGCAGTCGTGCCGTGAGGGCCTGCCACCACTCTCCAGCGTCGGCGCTTGAAAAGGTGCCCCCCTGTCTGTTATCATGCGGGCGGGGTAGCCGGGAGCCGGACGATTGTCGATGACAAATGGTGAAAACGTTTCCCTCGATAGCACTCTGCACGGGAAGCAGCTTTTCGAGCACGGCCGACGGGAGTTCCTCGCCAAGCGGTACTTTGAGGCACACGACATTTGGGAGGGCTTTTGGCACGCGCTGCACGGCCCCGATCGGCGTTATCTTCAAGGGCTGATTCATCTTGCGGTCGGAGCCTATCATCACGGTAATGGGAACGAAGCCGGGGCACGCGGCCAGTGGGAAAAAGCAGTGCTCAAACTTGGCGAGTACCCCGCGTGTCATTGGGGAATCGACGTGAGCGCTTGGGTTCAATGGATCGGCGTGTACCTCGAGGGGAATTCTGCGGCACCATTGCCCGTCGAGATGCCATTTCAGCCGGACCGGTTTCCGTCACATTTGCCGATGGCTTCATAGTGATTGCGAGTCTTCCTTCAGATCATGCAGAGATTACTGCGAGAAAGGACATAGAAGCGTGACCAAGACCTGCCGCCAGACCGTCGCCCTCGTGTTTGCTGCGCTGCTCCTCTCCAGTTGCGGCGTACTCGGAAGTTCCACCAAGGACAAGCTCAATAAGATCGCCGTCTGGGAGGATGAAGGCTGGACCGCGAATGGGCAATTGACCCGGTTGATGTTTGACCGGGATGCCAGCGTTCGGTACCGCGCCACGCTGGCCGTCGCGCGCGTGAACGATACTCTGGCCCTCGATTCTATCCGCCTGGTTCTTCAGAAAGATCCGGATCCGAAAGTGCGGGCCGTGGCGGCATTTGCGATCGGTGCCTGGACCTGGCACAGAGGCGTTTCCGCACTCCTGGATCAGTTGGGCCGGGAGACGGACCCGGGGGTTCTGGTGGCCATTCTCCAGTCATGCGCACGCAGCTACACCCGCGATGAGTATCAGAAGATCCTTCCATTTCTCCGTCATCCCGATGCGAATGTGCGCGCACAAGCGCTTCTGACTCTCGACATGACTGCCCGTTACGACATGGCGGACTCGATGCTCACCCTGGTCGATGATCCTGATCGGGGAGTTCGTGAGGCGGCACTGCTCGTTCTCTCGCATGCACGCTCGGATCGCGCCGCCCAACGCATCATGCCGCTGCGCCGGGACACTTCTGCTCTGATCCGCAAGCTGGCCTACACAATAGTCGGTTTGTCGGGTCTGCCGGGAGCGAGAGATTCTCTTCTCCCGGGTCTGGTTGACGTAGATCCGCTGGTCCGGGCGGGTTCGGCGGATGCACTGGCGAGCAATGCTGACACTCTATTTGCTCCCAAGGTCTTCCCGTTTCTTCAGACCGAGAGGGATCCTCGGGTTCTCCAGCATCTTGTCACCGCAATCGGCGAGCACTGGCGCATCCAAGCCCAGCCGTACCTTGAGACACTTCTGCGCCACCCTGATCCGGGTGTACGGGCCGCGACCGTCACGGCCCTGTCCAAGCGGTTGGATTTCAAATACGCTGAATTGATTGGTTCGGCAGTGCACGATCCCGATCCCCGTGTCCGGATGACCTTTTGCGAAGTCGTGGACCAGTTTCGCCAATACGCCCCGGTCGACACGGCACGTGTTTTTCCTCTGCTGCGGATCCTGATGGATGACTCGACCGCGCGGGTGCGGGCCAGAGCGGCGCAGAGCTACATTGGCTTGGGCGGTCCGGGTTCAGATCAATACCTGAATCGTCTCTTCAACGACGAGGATCCGTGCGCCGTGCAAATGGCAATCAGTCTCATCGGCAGCTACAACGTCTCGGCCTACCAGGATTCGCTCCTGCGACTGTACGACAGACACAAGGCCCAATGGCGGCCAGAAATCAAATGGGCGATCATCGCCTCTACTGCCAACATGGCCCCTTCGATCCACCCGGAACCGGTCCCGCGTGAGATTTTCAATCTGGGGCTGGCTGACTCCAATCGCCTCGTTCGCTGGTATACCATTGCTGTCTGGGAAAAATTCCGCGAGGATCACCGCAGTGATCTCGGCGCTTATAAGACCGACCTGACGCCGGCCAACGCTGACAGTCTGCTGCACGCGTACAGAGGCAATCCATCGGCACGCATCCAAACTACGAAGGGGCCTGTTGTCCTCGAACTCCGGGCTGATCTTGCGCCCCGCGCCGTACGTCAGTTCATCAAGCTGGCGCGTGAAGGTGTCTACGATGCATGCCCGATGAACGATATCCAACCCGGCAGCCTGGTGCAGACCGGCGACCGGCGTGGGGACGGATGGGGATTGCCGGACGAAACTGTTCGTGATGAACTGTCTCTCGAACGCGTGCAAGCCGGTTCAGTGATCTGGCTGATCAACTCACGTGACAGCGGGCATGGCACCTTCTCCATCTCTCTGGAGCGCAACCCCTACTTGGACTGGCGCTTTGCGATCTTTGCCAGGGTAACCGAGGGGCTGGACCGTGTTGCGTCGCTGACCTACGCCGATTCGATCCGCACCGTGGAGATTCTGACGCCTGGAACGTAACTGGTCTTTTCTTACGGACGCCGCCTGGAACGCGCCTGAGACCAAGAGAGTTATCAGGATGAGGCGAATATGAATATCGAGCAAGTCCCAATCGAGTTTCCCGAAGGTGCCAACATCATCTTCGGTCAGACGCACTTCATCAAGAGCGTCGAGGATCTGCACGAGGCGATGGCGACATCGGCGCCGGGCATCAAATTCGGCCTGGCCTTCTCCGAAGCGTCCGGGCCTTGCCTGGTCCGCCATTCCGGCAATGATGCGAAACTGGCGCAGCAGGCTGCGGACAGTATCATGCGCCTGGGCTGCGGGCACACGTTTCTGATTATCATGGTCGATGCTTTTCCGATCCATGCGCTGAACGCGATCAAAGCGTGCCCGGAGGTCTGTCATGTCATATGCGCCACCGGCAACCCGGTGATCGCACTCGTTGTCCGGAATGAGCAGGGCGGCGGTGTGATTGGTGTCATCGATGGCGCCAGACCATCCGGGATTGAAACACCTGCCGATCAGGAGAAGCGCCGGGCATTCCTGCGGGCGATTGGCCATAAGCTGTAGGGCGTGTTGAAAAAGCCACCGCGTGGCACAAAGGAGCGCGGACAGGAGTGTCCGCGCCACTGATGCACAACGACTTTGCTCATCCTCGGTGGCCCGGACACTCTTGTCCGGGCATTTTTTCAACACTCCTTGTAAACATAGCCGGCCGGCCCCGGCACAATCCCGCAAATGATCGGCTGCCTGCCGCGTTCAAAGGCGAGCGGCTTGGATGAATGGAGATGCATGGTAGTTTCGATGACCCAGGTGGTTTCCGCACACGAGATCGATCAGGCCCGCGAGGAGTTGTTGGCCGGAGAACGTCAGCTTCTGGCGCTGCTTCGTTCCTATCGGTCCGCCATCGTCGCCTATTCGGGTGGTGTCGATTCGACTTATCTGGCGGCGGTGGCCCATGAGGCATTGGGAACCCGTGCGCTGATCGCGACGGCCCAGTCCCCCTCCATGGCTGAGTCGGAATTCGAGTTCGCCGCGCAGGTGGCCAAAGATCGCGGATGGAACTTCCGCGTCGTCAAGACTACGGAGGCGGACGATCCACGCTGGCTGCGCAACGATTCGGATCGCTGCTATTTCTGCAAATCCGAACTGTTCACCGTTCTCGAGCGTCTCGCCGCGGAAGAAGGAATCGCCCGCATCCTCTACGGTGCCATCCCCGAGGACCGCCTTGATGTCCGGCCGGGTCAGCGCGCGGCGCAGGAATTCCAGGCCGCGGCCCCTCTTGCCGAAATCGGTCTTTCGAAACCCCAGATCCGGGCCCTTTCCCGGCTGCGTTCCCTGCCATCCTGGGATAAACCGCAGGCCGCCTGTCTCGCGTCACGTTTCCCGACCGGGACAGTAATCACCGTAGATGAACTGCGTCAGGTTGACCGCGCCGAGGCGGCTTTGTCGCGGCTCGGATTCCGTGGCCACCGTGTCCGGCACCACGGGACAATCGCCCGGATCGAAATCCAGAGCGAAGACTGGCAGAGAATCGGTGACCAGGCGGTTCGGGAGAGTATGACTCAAGCGCTCAAGGCGATTGGGTACAAACATGTCACGCTCGATCTGGCCGGCTACAAACCTGCGGGTTTGAATCAGTGACCGAGGAATCCCTCCCGATATGGATATCAAATCCCTCCTGAATGACGTCGCTTCCGGGCGTCTGAATCCGGCCGAAGCCGAGCAACTCCTGTCGCATTGGCCGACGTCGGACTTGGGATTTGCCCGTCTGGACAATCATCGCGACTGGCGCACGGGTTTCATCGAGGTCGTCTATTGCGCGGGCAAGACCCCCGAGCAGACCGCTTCCATCCTGCTCCAGCAGTCCAAGACTCAGACCGCGCTATTGGCCACGCGGGCCGAAAAGGACCATGCCGAGGCTGCCCTGCACGCCCTCCCCGATCTGGAGTACCACGCGCAAGCGCGAATTCTCCGTCGTCTCGACCCGGCGCGTCATGTTGACGCTCCCCCGATCGGCGTCGTCTCCGCCGGCACATCCGATCAGGGTGTTTCCGAAGAAGCTGCGCTCACCGTGGAAACCGTGGGGCATTCGGTGAAACGTTTCTACGATGTCGGTGTTGCCGGTTTGCACCGTGTCGCCGCTGTTCGGGATGAGTTGAACACTTGCGGGTGTGTGATTGTCGTAGCCGGCATGGAAGGCGCCCTCCCGTCTGTGGTCGCCGGGTTGATCTCACGTCCCGTGGTCGCGGTTCCCACTTCTGTCGGCTACGGTGTCGCGCTGGGCGGATTGGCCGCTCTCTTGGGAATGTTGTCTTCCTGTGCGCCGGGGGTCACCGTGGTCAACATCGACAACGGTTTTGGCGCTGCGGTCGCGGCCTGCCGGATCAACACGGTCCTCACAAAACATTGATCTGAAAAAGTGATATGCGCCGCTTGCCCTTGTTCGTAAAGATGAACGGGGCAGGGCCGAGTGCGGCTTTCGAACAGCCGTGGCGGTGGCGGAGCGGCAGAGTGATTTGGCGGTGATGCGATCGGTGTGGTTTTGAATGTATCAGAATCTGGACGATCCGGTTGATGTCATCGCTGTATTTGAAAACCACAGCCTGAAACCGGCACGCTTTCGCTGGCGGGGCAGGGTCCACAAAGTCACGCGTGTGACCGGGTCCTGGAAATCCCGTGAAGGAACCTTCGTGATCCGTCATTTTTCACTGCTCGACACCGACGCCAATTTCTTTGAATTGACCTATAACGAACGATTGAGTCAGTGGACCATCACCAAGATCTGGCTGGAGTGAGTGATTAACTCAGCGTCATACGAGCGAGATCGTAGGGGCGCACGGCGTGCGCCCATTTACAGGAGTGATAATGCAAACCTCGGTGGCAACACGCTTCCGCAGATGTGTAGGGGCGGGGTCTCCCCGCCCGGACGGTGCGGAGTCGGGGGGGGACTGGGGGGGGGAACCCCGCCCCTACAGGGACTCGGCAATCCCGGTGCAAGGGTCAATAAGAGGACAGACTGAGGCTCGGTAATGTCACCCGACAGGCACCACCGGATCATGCATATCGATATGGACGCATACTTCGCGTCGATGGAACAGGTGAAGAACCCATTGCTCCAGAATCGGCCGGTTGTGGTGGGAAGCAGTCCCGATCAACGGGGCGTGGTCTCGGCTGCATCGTACGAGGCGCGTGTGTACGGCATCCGGTCGGGGATGTCATCCGCTCAGGCGGGACGGCTCTGCCCCAGCGCTGTGTTCATCGACGTCAATGCCAATCACTACACCTACACCTCGTCCTGCTTACTCAAGATCTTTGAAGAGTATTCGCCCTGTGTCGAGGTCGTTTCCATTGACGAGGCCTTTTTGGATATCACGGGGTGCTCTCATCTGTTCGGTGGCGAGGAGTCGCTGGCCAGCCAATTAAAGAGACGTATCAAAGATCAGCTTTCGCTGACATGCTCGATTGGAATCGCGCCGAGTAAAATCATGGCCAAGCTCGCCTCAACAGTTTTCAAACCTGATGGATTGACAGTCCTGACCCAGGAGGATATCCCCGCGATTCTGTATCCTTTGCCGGTGGAGAAGCTGTGGGGAGTGGGACCAGTCACCGTGAAGGCACTCAATTCTGCGGGAATTGAAACTATCGGCCAGCTGGCAACCCAGAACATTTCCGATTTACGCAGACGTTTTGGACAGTGCGGCGAAATGCTCGGACGACTTGCCCGGGGAGACGATCATTCAGAAGTGCTTCCCATGGATGATCAACCGGATGAGAAGTCCGTTGGCCATGAACGGACTTTTTCACGGGATATTGGCGATTGGGATTATTTGAAGGCGACTTTGAATTACCTCGCGGATCTGGTCGGCAGACGTCTGAGACGTTTGAATTTTCTCGGACGCACGGTCACGTTGAAGTATCGTTTTCCGGATTTTGCCACGCACACGCGACGAATGACAATCGAGTCTCCGACCGATGATACCCTGAGAATTTATTCGATCTCCTGCGCCCTGGCAAAACATGCCCTCGGTCCAGGACGCAAGGTGCGGCTTTTGGGCATTTCTCTTTCCAATCTTTCCCATGCCGATCAGACACATGATCAGCTTGACCTGTTTTCATCCCGCCACGGCGGGTCCCAAAAGACCACCCGAAAGATCGATGGGTTGGTCGATCACATTCGCAACCGTTTCGGGGAGCGCTCAATTTCATCCGCCTTCTCTACGATGAGAGTGGTCTAGGCACTTCCTATATGGGAAGCCGGGTGCCCCGGACGTTCGTCCGGGCATCTCAACATCGCTCCGAGAACCTGCGTCGTGCCCGCGCGATGAGACCTTGGGAAACCGTGACCAAGGGGAGTGTTGAAAAACCCTCGTCCTGTCGCACTCAGTAGTTCGTGGGCGGGTGGCTACGACATCCCTTCGGAGGTGGGGATCTGTGTGCCACTGACTTCAGGGCTTGTTGAAAAAGCCACCGTGGGGGACAATGAAGCGGTTTTGCCTTCCGGACGCGCGGACAGGATTGTCCGCGCCACTGAGAGACAGGAACTTCCATGACCGAGAGTGGGGCAGACACTCTTGTCTGCCCGGTTTTTCAACAGGCCCTAAAGTCAGTACCACACACTCACGCCACAGACGGGAGATCTGACGGGGCACGGTGGCGAGGCGAGAGCACCGGGCATTACACCTTCGCCGGTACTCCATTCCCCGCGCGGACCGTCTGTCCATATTCGTAGCCGCGCTTGAGGGCGGCGAGATTGAGGTCCTTCGTGCTGGCGGGGGTGGAATCGAGGACGGCCTTCTGCACGGCGTCGTAGGTCAGGAAATCGCAGAAGGCAGTGAAGAACCCGACCATCACGACGTTCTGCACCATCGCCCGTCCGACCTCTTCGGCGATGCGTGTGGCGGGGACGCCGAATGTGCGCAGCGTGCGCCTTTGGTTGGGGCGGAGTTTGACCATGTCCTCTTCGTAAAGCAGAAGGCCGTCGTCGCGCAGTTGTGGCTCGAACAATTCGTAGGCTTCCTGATTGAAGGCAACTAAGACCGACGGGCGCTGGATGTACGGGTAGGCAATGGGGGTCTGGTCGACGACCACCTGAGTCGAGCAGGCGGAGCCGCGCGCCTCCGGGCCAAAGGCCTGGATCATCGTAGCGTGGTAACTATCGAAGATTGATGCGGCCTTGCCGACGATGATGCCGGCACTGATCACACCCTGGCCACCGAAGCCGGCGATCTTGATTTCAGCGCGCGTCACTGCACCACCCCCTGCCAGGCATCCGGTATCACGTAGCGTTCTCCCAGCACTTTGCGCAGGTGGGACACCTGATTGTGCAGGTAGGAGGGCCGGTCGATGTCCACGAACTTGCCGCAGATGATCTGGCCGGTCATCCCCAGCTCGCATTCGCGCGTGTCGGCGCCGTTCTTGATGACCGAGTTCTCCTGATACGATTTGAGCATCGCCAGCCCATCGCCCAAGCGGTTACGCCGCACGAAGAGCGTGGGACAGGGCGCGACAATCTCGATGAATGTGAACCCCGGCTTCAGCAGTGCTTCCTTGATCGATCGCGTCAGTTGCTTCACGTGATAGACGGTCCAGCGCGCGACATAGACCGCCCCGCACGACTGGGCCAGGTACGGGAGATTGAAGGGGCGTTCGACCGAACCGTAGGGGGTTGTCGAGGCAACCGCGAACTCCGGCGTCGTCGGGGCCACCTGGCCACCGGTCATGCCATAGTTGAAGTTGTTCACGCACAGCACGGTCATGTCGAGATTGCGGCGGGCGGCATGGATAAAGTGGTTGCCGCCAATGGCAAACAGGTCACCGTCGCCAGAGTAGACCACGACTTTTGTCTTGGGGTTGGCCAGCTTCAGGCCGGTGGCGAATGGAAGCGCGCGGCCGTGGGTGGTGTGGAAAGAATCGAGCAACAAGTATCCGGCCACGCGCCCGGTGCAGCCGATGCCCGAGACGATCGCGATGTTCTCACGAGCCAGAGCGGATTCCTCGACTGCCCGGGTGAAACAGTTGACCGAGGTGCCGATGCCGCACCCGGGACACCAGATATGCGGCATGCGGTCCATGCGCAGCCACCCCTCGACGGGGTTGGTATCGCAGGTGACCGGAGCGGACGCCGGAGCGCTCAAAGTTGCTTCGTATGATTCATTCATGCCATGACCTCTCTGATCGCCTTGTAGATCTCATCCGGGTCGTGGACGGCTCCACCCGCGTGGGTGACAGAGCGAACACGGGTACGGCCCTGCGCGCACCGCTCGACCTCGCGGACGATCTGGCCCAGATTCATTTCAGGAACAACGAACGCAGAGACTCGCTCGGCCAGTTCGCGGATGCGCTTCTCGGCAAATGGCCAGACAGTCACCAGGCGCAGGAACCCGACTTTGTGCCCCTCGGCGCGCGCGCGTGCGATAGCGGGCTGGCAGACGCGGGCGGTGATGCCGTAGGAAACAACCACAACGTCGGCGTCTTGTGTGCCGTCCTCCTCCAGCGTGATGATATCATCGGCGTTCTTGCGGATCTTCTCGGTGAGACGCGTAAGAAGAGTCGCCTGCGCCGTGGCGTTCATCGCTGGGTAACCGCGCTCGTCGTGGGTCAGACCCGTGATATGCGGGAAGTGGCCGTCGCCTACCTTGGTGAGCGGAGGAACCAGGCAGCCGCCCTCGCACTCCTCGAGCGAATATGGCCAGTAGGTCTCGCCCGGTCCCTTCTTGGTGTACCGGCGCGGCTCGATGGTGATCTTGTCCGCCGACGGGATCACGACGCGCTCGAGCATGTGGCCAACACATTCATCCATCATCAGCAGAACTGGCGTGCGGTACTTCTCGGACAAGTTGAAGCAGCGGATCATCAGATCAAAACACTCCTGGGGCGATGACGGGGCCAGGGCAATGATCTCATAATCGCCGTGGCTTCCCCAGCGAGCCTGCATCATGTCGGCCTGTGCAGGCATGGTCGGCAGGCCGGTGGACGGCCCGCCGCGCTGCACGTCGACCAGCACGAACGGTGTCTCGGTTATGACACCGTAGCCGATGTGCTCCATCATCAGCGAGAATCCCGGCCCGGACGTAACGGTCAGGGCCTTGGCGCCGCCCCAGACAGCACCCTGAATGGCGATTGATGCCGCAAGCTCATCTTCCATCTGGATGAACGTGCCACCGGTGAATGGGAACCGGGTGGCGAGCCGCTCGACAACTTCGGTCGATGGGGTGATCGGGTATCCCGCAGAGAAATTGGCGCCGGCCGCCAGCGCGCCTTCGGCCGCGGCATGATCGCCATCGAGGAAATGGGACCCGGTGAGGACACCACGTGGATCAGCATTCATGCATCCCCGCTTTCCGGCTTGCGGCCATTCTTGACCCCGTAGATCGCGAAGTCGGGGCAGTACATGCCGCAGAGATCACACCCTGAACACTTGGCCGCGTCCGCGACGATGGGTGGGTGGTAACCTTTCAAGTTGAATCCTCTGCTCATGGCCAGCACGCCTGTTGGGCAGAACTGGGCACAGAAGCCACATCCTTTGCAGCGCTCGGAGTTGACCACCACGTGGCCCCGAGGGGCCTTGGGCGCTGCGCTCTTCTTGGTCTCTACCATCGTTGTCCTTTGAGATCGGACTCCTAACGATACGTTAATCCAGATGTGATCGATTCGTATCGGAGGCTGGGTTCATGTCTCTGATCGATCCGGCGACGCATCATACGCGGTCCATATTGGGTGCGTCCCGGCGCCAATCGGCGCCCAGAACGCTAATCTATCACATTACTGGAGACGGCCAACCCTTGCCGGTCATTTTTTGACAAAATGCGGCATGATCCCAATGCGGTATTTCATGTCTCGTAGAGAACGATCGCGTTTCCATCAGGATCAAGCACGGTCACGCTCGGGAGTGCACAGCCCGGTTCGTATGACCGTTCACGAGCGACGCCGACACCGGCGGCACGCATCGCGGCCACCGTTGCCTCCAGGCTTGCAGCAGAAAACGCCAATTGCACGTTCCCCAGGAGACTCTGGTTGACAGACCCCTGCAGCAATCTGAAGACGGTCAAGCGCTGGTCCTCCGAAAGAGGCTCGGAATACCGTGAGCATTGCTCGCCGGGACTCATCTCCATCTTCAATCCAAGAATCTCACTGTACCATCGGTGGGATCTGTGCACGTCCGACACGTAGACATTGACGCCCGCGGAGATGATGTTGACCGGGTTGTCATGATGGATGGAGACCATCGGCATCGCTCCTTCACGTCAGCGTGTAGCCGCCGTCGACCACAACAATCTGGCCGGTGATCCACCTTGCTGCATCGGTGCAGAGAAAGACAACGACATCGGCCACTTCCTCCGGATTGCCGACGCGTCCAAATGGGGTGCGGCGCACCACCTCACGCACCATGTCCTCATAATTCGGGAACGACTTCAGAGCATCGGTATCGACGAAACCTCCGGAGACGGCGTTGACATTGATCGACTTGGGCGCCAGCTCATAGGCGAGGTAGCGGGTCAGCGTCTCAATAGCGGCCTTGGAAATCCCGATCGCTGCGTACCCGGGGATATAACGGCTGGCACCCAGAGAGGAGAGGGCAACAATCTTGCCGCCCGGCGGCATCATCGGCACCGCCTTCTGAGCGCAGAAAAGCATCGCCTCGGCGTTCGTGTGCAGCGAGAGATCCCAGGCCCGCTGGTCGATTTCCATGATGTTCGCGAAAATGCCAAGGGCGGCATTTGATACCAGAATGTCGACGTGGCCGAATGTGGACTGCACCTGATCGAACAACTTGTCGTGGAAGTCCTTATTGCCAATATTGCCACGAACTGCAAGTGCTTTTACACCCAACTGCGTTAGCTCGGCAACTGTCTCGTCCGCGGCGGAGCGGGAGCGGAAGTAGTTCACCACAACGTTGGCGCCACGCGCGGCGAGCTTGCGCGCTGTCGCTCGCCCGATTCCCTTCGTGCCGCCTGTGACAACGGCAACTTTCCCGGCAAGGTCGCGCATCTGATCCATACTCGGTACCGGATTCATGGTCGTACCAACCCTTCGAGCGGCATCCTGTTCCTGCAAAACGCCGGGAACAAAACGAATTCGCTCCGGGTATTCAAGCCCAAACCGGCGGGCAGAGGATCGGACTGATTCTCTGCATGATTGCCATCGTCGGTGGGTCCAAAACGAAAGGCTTGGTTCGAGAAACCCCCGCCTTGCGTCCTCGGACAACCACCGCAACGTGATGTACGACAATCGATTGACCGATATGACTGAGGGGGCATGTGGGCGAGTGTGGAGCCATGACAAATTCCACAAAATTCCCCTTGCATATTCTTTGGAACCTCGTATATAGGGCGCCCAAAGCGGGGGCCCGGCGTTCTCTCCGACCGCGAAACAGGAGAGACGTCCCGCACCTGCTGAAACGATGATCCAACAGACATATACGAAGAACATTTCGTCGGCTCGCTGTCGTGGCGGGTCTGTTTTTTTTGGGGCGCAGGATTTTCCCTTTTTGAAGGGGGGGTGAGACACAAGCAGATACGTTGAGACCGATTTCCGAGTTACCTGATGCGTCTTTTGGGGTGTGTCAATTCAAGCCGTAAACAAATGTCGGGGTTAGATCCCCGGGGAGGAAGGAAAATGAGAAGGTCAATACGGTTGCTGGCCCTGCCGCTCCTTGTGGCATTGATGGCTGGCTGCTCAAAGGCACCTGTTGTCGAAGAGAATAACGCCGTGCAGGCAATCGGGGGCGCCGAGCAGGCGCAGGCCTCAAAGTACGCGCCGGGAGAATGGCGTGTCGCCGCGGACACAATGGAAGCGGCAAAGGCCGAGAAGGCGAAGCAGGACAGTCGTTTTGCGTTGTTCCGCGGTTATGGCAAGGCCAAGGCGTTGTACGAGAAGGCTTCCGTTCTGGCTGCTGCGGCCAAGACAAAGGCTGAGGCCGAGTTGGCACGGATCCGCCAGGAAACCCAGATGATGATCGCCCAAGCCCGGACCGAGCTTGATTCGGCAGGCGCGATGGTGTCCACAGCCCCGGTTGGGAAAGACACAAGGGCAGAAATTGAGCTGATGAAGCAGGATATCGCCGCCTTGCAGCAGATGCTGACCGAAGCCCAGGGCGATTTCGACCGTGGCAGCTACGACGCCGCCAAGGTGAAGGCGCAGACAATCATCGAGAAGTCGAAGTCTGTCGTGACCACCATCGAGGCGGCGATCGCCAAGAAGGGTGGCAAGGGCAAGGCTGCCGCGAAGAAGTGATCGAACAGGTCTCTTTGACGATACCCAACGGCCGTTCGCCGTATCCACAGGCGGAACGGCCGTTGGCTTATCGGTGTACGCAAGAGGGGGTAGTGAACCTGCTATGGCCGGGACTTTCAACACGAGGACGACACGACAAGGCCAGTGGATGTCAGCCAGTTTTCTGATTCTTCTTTCTGCGTTTCTTCTGCCGGGGTGCGCCACGGCGCCCCTCGAATTATCGCAGCAGGCGTGGTCATTCCTGCAGTCAAGTGAGCGGCAGGGGGGCAAGGGAGCACCCGAGGTCTGGGATACGGCCCGCGGGCAGTATGACTCAGCATGGCAGATCATCAACGAGGAGAATGCAAAGTGGTTCTTCCTCCGTGATTACTCGCGCGCAGAGTCCCTTCTGATCCGTGCGAGTAGCAGCGCCACCCGCGCCACAATTGTTGCCAAGGAGAACCGTGACCGACGTCGCGACGAGCTTGCTCATCAGTTGGGAGAGCTGCAGGAGCGTCTGGCCAGCTACCGCGACGAAGCCGACAACCACCTGGGACGCATCCAGATGCGTGATGATCTGACGCGGGCAGAACTGAAACTTGCGGTCGCGTGGGGCAGCCAGAGGCTCGATTCACTGGAGAAAATACAGACCGCAATCGACGAGGCGCGGGCGGCGATCACCACGTTGGAGGCCCGCTTGGCCGACGATGGCGTGGAAGACGGCCGCCAGCCGCGTTTGTGGCGGCAATGGATCGACGAAACTGTCGACTGGACACGAAGCAGCGGCAATGCTTTGATCGTTCTCAAGGCGGAACACCGTGCGTATCTGGTAAAGAAGGGCAGGATCCTCGACATGTTTCCAGTGGAACTGGGATACCGCTCTGCTCGCGAGAAGTTGCGGTCCGGCGACGCCGCGACACCCGAGGGGACGTACCGGGTGATCAAGAAACGGGAGACTGGCAGCAAGTATTACAAGGCACTGTTGCTGGATTATCCCAACGATGACGACCGGCGTCGCTTCGAGCGGGCGCGTCGCAACGGCGAGCTACCCCGCTGGGTCCGCATCGGGGGGGATATCGAAATCCACGGGGAGGGTGGCCGCGGCACTGACTGGACAAGAGGCTGTGTAGCCATGGCCAACGATCACATGGATCGGATCATGGCAAGCATGGGCGTGGGTGACCGCGTGACAATCGTGCGCCGCGCCGAGGGATGGCCGAAATGAAGAAGTGGATCCTTCTCTCCATTGCCGTGGCGATTGTGGTCCTGGTCCTGGTGGTTATCGTCTACCCCAAGCAGGGCTTCCAATGGGACGAGCCGCCTCCGAGCGCCGATTCCCTGGCCATGCAGGCGCAGAAGAAGCTGGGGGAGGAGCAAACCGGGTGCACTGAGGGCAGTGTCACACCCGCAGCAGTGCGCAACCCCGGCAAGAAGGGGCGGTCGAAGAACCAGTACATCGTCATCGACTCGCACACCAATCGTTTGTATCTGCGCACACCTGACAGCGTGCTCTTCGGCGCCCTCTGCTCGACGGGGACTGGAGCCTCGCTGGTTGACAGCGGCGGAGGGCGCGTCTGGCGTTTTGAGACACCCAAGGGATTCTATCACATCGACTCCCGCTTGACCGATCCTTGGTGGCGCAAACCGGACTGGGCATTCATTGAAGAGGGTGAACCCATCCCCAAGAAGGAAGCCGACCGTCTCGACCCCAACATCATGGGCGACTACGCCGTCGGGTTCGGCAACGGGTACTTCATACACGGCACGATCTATGAGAGGCTGATCGGAGTGGCCGTCACCCACGGTTGTGTCCGGATGCGCAGTGATGACATCAAGCGCATCTACGAATCAGCGCCGGTCGGCACACCCGTCATCATCTTTTGAAGTTTGACGTGTCGATCATGCAGAAACGACCAGCTCACGTGATGCTCATGACAGGCATCTTCTGCCTGGGGATTGTCAGCCTCGCCCTGGCCCAAAAGGGCCAGAACGGGACAGGGATTCCCGGCTGCTTCGTCACAGATACGATCTATCACGCCGTCGTCAGCCTCAAAGGGAACGTGCTGGAGATCGCCTACGGTTCTCTGCCGCTGGTCGCAGTTCATTTCACGCCGCTCGGCGACTCCGATGACGTCGCCGATTTCGCGGAAAAGTGGCGCCACGAAACCAAATCATCATGGCAGACCGCAACAACAAGACATGTGTGGGCAGGACGCCCTCAGATTTCCGACACGGTCATCAGGATCGTCTCTGAAGTCGCCTCGGTCGACCCCATCCGTATTCAGCGGCTGCTGCCGGAGCGATTCGATGTGGAACTCACCGGCGGGTTTCGACTTCGGGTCATGACCCCGGCGGGGAATTCAGCACCAGAAGACTTCAACGAAAAGTGGCATACTTGGAAGAGCCGGTGGCTCCCATTCTCCAGAGTCACGATCCTGGAGGTTCTTGTCTCGCCCGAGGATGCCCAAACTTTGTATTATGGTTTGGAGCCGGGGACGCCGGTGGTGGTCTCCGCCCCGGCCCGCGCTGCAGGGAAGTAGCCCCGGGCTGCTTTCGCGTGCGTACGAAGAAGGCTCAGTCCTGGACCAGCAATCAGACCGACAGCAACGGAGAAGACCTTCGCAGAACCTCTGCGAACTGCGTCTTCACCTCTGACATTGCAATTCTCTCCCCAGCCAGTTGCTCCATTGAAGTCATCACTTCCGCGGGCAACCCGCACGGGTGGATCGCGCTGAAGTACCGCAGGTCCGTCGAGACGTTCAGCGCGATTCCATGGTAGGAAATCCATTTGCGCACGGCCACGCCGATTGAGGCAATCTTCCGCTCACCAACCCAGACGCCGGTGTATGTCGGGTGATGCTCGCCTGTGATTCCCCACTCGGCGAGTGTTCGGATGATCGCTTCTTCCAGCCAGTAGAGAAAGCGGTGGAGGTCGCCCGTCAACGCCTTGACGTCTACGACCGGGTACGCCATCAACTGGCCGGGCCCGTGGTAGGTGATGCCTCCCCCCCGCTCGACGGCGACGCATTCGATTCCGTCGGCGAGTGGCGAGAGCGTGGCTGGGTCGAGTTTCGTCCCCCGTCCATAGGTATAAACGTGCGGGTGTTCGACCAGAAAAACCGTGTCGGCGATCCGACCTTCGAGTCGCGCGCTTACGGCCTCAAGTTGCCTTTGGTGCGCATCACGGTAGGGCAGCAGGCCCCAGTCGATGATCTCCAGCGATGCGGCCTGGGTCAACCCGACGGGAACCAGCACTTCATCCCCAGAAGAGTTTCTCTGAGGGCAAGGGGCTTTAAGCCCCTTGTCCGCTACAGATGGGGCGTTTCCGAATGGACGAGTCATGGCTTCGTGAACGCCTGACTTTCAACTCACCGTCATGAGCAAGTCGTACGGATTCTCCAGCCGCTCACACACCCGGCGCAGGAACTGAACGCCGACGTGGCCATCGATGATGCGATGATCGAACGAGACGGTCAGGTACATCATGTCGCGTATGACGATCTGGTTGTCGCGTACGACGGGCCGTTTCTGGATCATGTGCATTCCCAGAATCGCCAATTCCGGCTGGTTGATGATGGGAGTGGATGCCAGAGCGCCGAACATGCCCGCATTGGTGAGCGTGAAAGTCGAACCGGTGATCTCGGGGAGGGTCAGCGTGTCGCGACGGGCCCGGTCGCTTAAATCCGCGAGTTCCCGGGCGATTTGGACGATCGATTTCTGATCGGCGAATTTGACCACCGGGACAATCAGCCCCTGATCGCGCGCGACGGCGACGCCGATGTGGTAGTACTTCCGATAGACGATCTGGCCGCCTTCCACCGAAGCATTCACAGCGGGGAATTCTTTCAACGCAGCCACCACGGACTTGATGAAGAAGGGCATGTACGTGACGTTCGCTCCGGCAGCCGCTTTCCATTCATCCTTTTTCGCTTCGCGGACTCGGACCAACTCGGTCAGGTCCACCTCGTCCATGGACATCACGTGGGGCGAGGTCTGCTTGCTCTTGACCATGTGATCGGCGATGACCTTGCGCACACCGGCCAGCGGGACGCGCTCGACCGGCTCGCCCTCGACGGGCGCACGCGCACCGGTGTAAATTGCTGAAGGTCGAGACGGACCCGTGGGTTGCGCTGCCGCAGCCTTGGGATGCTGTGCCCCTCTTGCGGCGGGCGCAGATTGCAACTCCCGGACGTAGTTGAGGACATCCTGCCTTGTCACGCGGCCGCCCGCTCCAGAGGCGGGGATGTCACGAAGGCTCAGGTTGTACTCGCGCAGGAGGCGCCGTACGACGGGCGATGATCTTTTCTCTTCTTCGGACTCAGCGGCGGCTGGCGCAGCCGTGCCGATCACTGCCGCCGAGGGCGCGGCAGATCCACCATCCCCTCCCGCACGCGGGGCAGCCATGCGCGGTGCCCCGACGCCAGAGGGGAGGGATTCACCCGGAGCCAGGATGATGCCGATCTCGGCACCGACCGGCACGACCGTCCCCTCAGGAGCAAGGATCTTACCGAGGACACCAGATTCGATCGCGGGCAACTCGACGTTGATCTTGTCGGTCATGATCTCGACGACGGTCTCGTCCTTGGCGATTGGATCGCCCTCGGACTTCATCCAGCGGCCCACTGTTCCTTCGACCACGCTCTCACCCATTTGGGGAACAACAATCGGAGTCGGCATCACATCATCCTTTTCTTCAGGCCGGCAACATCGCCGCGATCATCCGTGACAGCTTATCTGGCTAATACGCGGCCAGCGCGCGCCTTGGCTGCAATCTTCCCGCCCCTGGGCAGAAAATGCGACTCCGTGGCCAAGCCGAAGGGAATCGGAGAGCATCCGGTTGGGTCAAGTTGAAAACGGGCGCATTCCGTTCCGGAATATCCCCGTGAACCTGTTCCATGACCGTCTTGAACCACGCCCTTTTCCTCATGTTCCCGATGCCGATTCCAGGGTCGGAGCCTGAAACCTGATTTTGGTCGCAGAGTGTGTCCAAGTCAAGGCTTTTGGTCCTCACGGCTGTGAAGCACACAGGTGGCGCCGGGGCCTGCCAACCATATCGTGGCACGGGCGTCTCGCCCGTGGTGGCTTCGGACGTGGCAACGGGGCCGTTCCTCGCGAGGGCCACGGGCAGGATGCCCGTGCCACCAACTCCGGGCGTGCCCCTGCTCGCCAGTGGCACGGGCGTCTCGCCCGTGGTGCCGCGTGCGACACGGCCATTGCGCCCGTCCGAAAAGCCAGTATCTTGCCGGGGTCATGACGGGAGGCAACAATGAATGAGCATATCGAAAGACTGAAGCGCGAGGTTGAGGAACTGGAACGGCAGATTGCCGCGCACCCGTTCGAGGGTCTCTTTGACCACAAGCGGTCGGACCAACTCTATCACAAGTTGAAGAAGAAGCGCAAAGAACTGGCCGAGGCGGAGAGCGGGCTGACAGCAGCACCGTCATCAATCGCGGCACCCGCCCCGGCACCTCCTCCTGCGCCACCCCAGGCCGCTCGGGAACCGGTGATACCTCCGATGGCGGAGCCTCCCAAGCCACGCGCGGAGCCGACGGCACCCAGCCGGGCCGAAGCGCCTATGTTCGCGAGGCCAAAGCCAGAGCCTGTGGCCAAGCCAAAGCCCACCGCGAAAAAGAAACCAACTCCCGCGGGGAAGACTGGGGCTGCGGCCAAATCGAAACCGAAGACAAAGGGCAAAGCGACTAAGCCCAAGGTCAAGGCTACGGCAAAGTCCAAACCGGCTGGCAAGTCAGGCAAGAAGACCGGGAAGAAGAAGACCAAGTGACCCAGTCCCGCGGTGGCACTCGGGGTTGACTTCGGGCCACGTCAGATTGTTTCTTCGTCAAGTTCTGCCCCTGACTCGGGGCCTTTGAAGGTCGTCTGGGGGATCGTCCAACGGCAGGACACGTGGCTCTGGACCACGGTATTGGGGTTCGAATCCCTATCCCCCAGCCAGTCCGAACGGTCGAAATTGCATTACATCGATCAGTCATCCGACCCGGTTCGTATGTGGCGCGGCCGCCCTCGGCCGCGCTGGCAGGCAAAGCCTGCCATCCCTTCAGACAATCTCCGCGGGCTATGTTGTGCCACCGGATCGCCGCTGCGCGTGTGCAACCGGGCAGATAGTTGACACTTTAGACCGGGCACATAGCTTACACATCTGAGTGTTGGTCGTCCACATGATTTAGTCTGGGGTTGGGGTTCTTTCTTTCCGGGGACGGACACGTCGCCGT
>Ga0315273_10001741_pt1 | contig 25072 bp, 35 predicted proteins | sample YL17G02_0_MG_FD_205753 | JGI IMG/M metagenome (GOLD analysis project Ga0315273, IMG submission 205753) | Sediment microbial communities from Yellowstone Lake, YNP, Wyoming, USA - YL17G02_0 | ecosystem: Environmental > Aquatic > Freshwater > Lake > Sediment | place: USA: Wyoming | collected... | reverse complement strand
TCTTCTTTTCTTTTTTCTGCTCCTTCTACAGGAATAATTATTTTGAATGTAGCAATTTTACCTCCCTGTAAATCAAGTGACGGTCTAAAAGCAAAGTCAGAAATCACGAAATCCTTGCTGAAATCCTTTGGGTCAATCCCTCGAATCCGTTTGTATTCATCACCAATCTTAAATGTAATTGTTGGAATTGCAATTGAAAGCAAGCCAAGAACAAACAAAATTAATAACGTTAATTTCAGAATTGATTTTTTCAATGGAAATAAATAATAAAACTTGTTGTTATTCTAGCAATCAATTGTATTTTTGTATAGTAATTATCCAAATATCTATCCCCAACCGCTTCCTCCACCACCTCCACCACCTCCGGAAAATCCGCCACTAAACCCACCGCCTCCACTCCAGCCACCACCTCCTCCTGAACTTGAACTGCTTTGATATGAAGTTGTTAAAGCAGAGACACTCGCAGTATGGAAACTACTTAATGAATTTATAAAATAGAGAGTAGTAAATGTATTAATATCTTCCGTTTGGAACCAGTCCGGTGCTTGTTTATAAATATCCTTAAACCTATCGGCCCATTTTGTTTCTATCTTAAAACATATTGCATATGACAGATATTTTTCAAAGGTCTCCGGTGTTAAGTCCTGCACTCTAAATCTTTCAGTCGTATACATATACATTCTAAAACCCTTAATTTTTTCAAAAATTCTTAAACCATGTTCTGTTTTTGCAGGCATATAATTGGACACTATAATTAATGCAATTCCATTTATAAATGCTGAACCAGCAAAGGCAAGAACGATTAACCCAATAAAAAACAGAGATCCAAGTGCAAAAAATAATATAAAACTAAGAAAAATTAGCCCTATCCCATAGCCCAGATATTTACTACGTGTCTTATCAGGACTTTCCTTAAAATAATTCTTTGTAACCATTTCGTCATAAATATCTTTTTTAATGGTCGGAATATGTTTGTAGAATTTGTATTTCAAATCAGAAAGAGTGGTCTTTTCTCCTGCCTCGAATATACCTGAGAATAAGTCCTTTTCTACCTGAGACAAACCTTCCGCTTCTTTTACTTTGGTAAACTCATATTCTTTTGTCCCCCCAAAACCCAAAATCTTACCTGTTGTATACTCGCGAATCTTTATGTAACCACGGTAGGCCAAATCAATAATTGTTGAAGTAATGTCTATTAAGTCAACTTTTTCATCTTTAAGTGAGCCAACTAAATATGACTGCATTTTATCAGGAGGACCATATTCAGGAATTATTGTCCTTGCAACACCATTATCTCTGCCATTTTTAGACCACTTCGCATAAATTAAAACCAACCCTAGTGGGATAGATAATAATCCAAGACAAATTCCACAAATATTTAAAATTTCAAAAATTCTAGTTAATAATGACTTATCCAAAGTAACATTGAGTTCTTTTATTTCACCTACAGTTAAATTCAAATTTACTTCTTTCGATTCGTATCCCGAAGAACTAAAAATAAGTTTATTTTCTCCCGGAACTAATCCGGATAAGGTCTTGGATACATTTGCAACAGAAATTCCATTAACTTCAATATTAATCGGGTCGGGACTAGTTATTAAATTCAAAGTTGCATATTTTTGAATAATATTTTTGGGAAATTTGTACATAACAGTAAAATCATAATTAATTGCAACATTTGTAGCGGTTACTATAATCGTATTCTTACCGTTATTAAATGTAGTATTATGTTTTAGTGTTCCACCTATCTCATTGCTTAAAACCTTTAAATCACTTAAATCAAACGTAATCTTTTTGGGGAAAATTATCTGCATCGTACTACTATCTATACTTGATGGTCTATTGCCAGGTAGCATATTCCAATAAAAAAGATCGTAGGCCGGAAAATATCCAAGTCCTCCAAAAACCTTATATTTTATCGAGTATTTAAACTGCTCATTGTCAAAATTTTTTCCATTTGGTGCAAATGCCCATTTTACAGTCAGATAATCAGCAACAGAATCATTTGATGTACTCATTTCTAATTCATTTGAAGGAACTTGATTCCCATCTCCATCAAAGACGCCGATTATTTTAACATAACTAAAACCTCCACATTGCAAAGTGCTATCTGTTTGGCATTTTTGTAAATTGACACGATTTGATAATGTCAGGTCGCGATTAATAAAATGAAATTCACCAAGCCACCTGGTCACTACTGTTTCAGTAACATCCATGCTCGAGTCCTCGTTAACGACAATATCTACATTATATTGCTCATAACTACCACTCTGAGCAGAAACTCTAACTATAGAAATCGAAAGAAATGTGAAAAAAATCAAGAAAAAAGAAAGGGTTAAATATTTCCAAAATTCAATCGAAAATAATACTCTCTCGTCTTTCATAATAAGCAAAAATTAAAAATATTTTGTTGAAGCACGTTCTTATTTAGAAAAATCCACTTTAACATTTTGTTTTGCTTCTTCTTCTGCTGCAAAAAACTCTCTTGCCTTGAAACCCAAGACACCTGCTAATAGATTGTTTGGGAAAACCATAATTTTTGTATTATAGTCCCTAACTGTACCATTGTAATATCTTCTGGCACCTTGAATTTCTTCTTCTATTGTTGATAATTGTGCTTGTAAATCAAGAAAATTCTGGTTGGCTTTCAATTCCGGGTAATTTTCTGCAACTGCAAATAATGTTTTTAGGGTACCGGTTAATTGATTTTCTAATTTCCCTTTTTCCTCAACACTTGTAGCATTCATTGCGGCACTTCTTAATTGAGCAATTTTTTCAAAAGTACCACTTTCGTGCTTGGCATAGCCCTTAACTGTTTCTACTAAATTTGGAATTAAGTCATACCTGCGCTTTAGTTGGACATCAATACCACTCCATGCTTCGTCTACTAAAACCTTTAGTTGGACTAAACCATTATATAAAAGAACCAATGCAACTGCGACTATTACCAATAGTCCTAAACACACAAAAACTATCTCCATTTTTTTAAAATAATAAATAAAAAATATTTCAACAATTATTATACAACTAATTTAAAATAATATTAAATGAAATGTATAAGTTTTGTACATCTTGCGATTACAATGTGTTAAACAGAAGTCCTTACACACCGGCCTCGATTTTTAAGGAATATTTTGATATTAACCCAAGACAGCCTACTGGTCTGCTACAAATTTCTTTATTTTTGTTATTTTTTTGTCTAAAATCGAGCATGCAGATTGTCCTGCAAGATATCCACTTGCCCATGCCCATGACAGATTAAAGCCACCAATATCACCATCCACGTTCAATGCCTCACCACAAACATATAAATTAGGTATAATCAGTGACTCTAATGTTTGAGACTCTACTTCGTTAACGTTTAAGCCCCCAATCGAAAATTCTGCCTCATTCCAGCCCTTACTACCAAAAATAAATATTTTTTTATCATATAAAAAATCAAAAAGCACTTTCCGTTCTTCTATAGATAAATCCTTAGACAGTACGTCTTTAGGAATTTTTAGTATTTTTAAAATAATGTCTACTATTTTTATTGGTAATAATCCATACAAATTAATATTTGTTTTTTTATTTTTAAATTTTTTAAATCTTTCAATTAGTTTTTCTTTCGAAAAGTCCGGTAACATATTAATTCTCAATGTTATTTTTGCACTTGAATTACGGTAAAATTCTTCAACAATATCTCTGGAAAGTTCTAAAATCGCAGTCCCAGAGACACCGTAACTAGTAAAAAGCAAATCATTTGTAACTTCATTTATAAATTCATTTTCAATAAAGCTTGTTACAGTGGCTTTTATCTTAATACCAGACGTCTCTCTTACAAAATTGTCTTTTGATAGAAGCGGAACCGCAGTCGGGACAAGAGGCACAATATTATGACCAAAACTCTTTAAAAAGTTAAACCCACTTCCATCAGAACCAGTAGAGGGATAACTCATCCCCCCTGTTGCCAATATTAGTTTGTGTGAATAAATATTTTTAATTTCCTTATGATTTTCGATTGTAATCAGAAAATGATTATCTTCATGTAAGATTTTTGTGCATTTGCAATTCAGTAATATTTCTACACCTAAATTATATAATTCATCTTCTAAAATTTTTACTATATTTCTTGCCTGCTCACTTACGGGGAAAATTTTTCCTTTGGAATTTCTTTCTTCTTCATAAAGAATTATTCCTAAATCCTCAAAAAATGTTCTTATTTGGCTATAACCATATTTGTTAAATACATTTTTAATTACCTCGGTATTATTTGAATGGTAATACTTTGTATAATCATCATCTGCTAAACTTTTATTCAAAATATTCCCTCTGCCAGCCCCGCTTATCAATAACTTCCTTCCCAAAGCAAAAGAACCCTCTACAATCAATACCCTTCTTTGGGGGTTTGTTCTTTTTGCTGAAATTCCCGCCATAATTCCACTGGCTCCACCTCCCACAATAACAATATCAAAATTATCTTCTTTCATTTTATTATGTGTAATCAATAAATCACTTCAATTAATAAAGACAACCTATGATCTATCCCAAAATTGTTGTATCGAATCAACTTGAACTGGAGGTAATTTAAATTTTAACCAATTCCAAAATGGCTCCTGTTTTGATAATTGTAATAACCAATCATATGTTAATTTTCTATATGCAATATGTCCTCCGTTTCGTGTCCTGAGGCCAATAGTATATGCAAGGTCATCAATTGAAGCATAAAATTTATATTTTGTTATATGTCCATGAGGTAAAAGATATTTTATATATTCATTGGCAATTTCTATCGGAAGTTCCTTTTTTGCTTGTCTATACCAATCATTAATTGATTTGTAATGTTCATTCATTCTAAGTTCAAACAGTAACTTCAGTCCTTTCATTTCTTTTTGACTTAAGTATTCACACAAAGTATAAGGATTTTCTCTGTTAAGTTCCGTCTCAATATCAACATTTTCTTCTAATAATGGAATAAATTTTTCGAAACTCCGATGTCTAAGCAAGTCCTTTAGTACGCCATAATTTGTAATACCTTCAATTAATATACTTCCTGACTGCGCTACATTACCGATTTGATGGTAATGGTCATGATATTGAGATAATATTTTTGAAATTTTCTTGATTAGAGTATTTGAATATTTCTTAGAAAAATTCACCTCTAAATAAGGATTTAATAATAATATGTAATTTGTCAACATTTCATTTACCGCATTGACCTCTGTAGTAATTTTGAATTGAATCGAATTATTTTGTCTTGATTTAGTTATTTTCAAATTTTTTCTTAAAATTTCTAATATTTCCATTACACTTTGATTCCGGCTGTTGTCTTTTTCAGTATGTCTAATCAAAGTATCTGCTTCAGGAATATATCCCATTTCTTCTAACTCTTTAGTACCATTCAACAAATTATAAATTAATTCTCCAAGTTCCCTTTCTATACCAAATTTACTTGCTCGGTAAAGAGAAATTCGTTCTGCCCAAGCCCTTGCTGACATTACTACTCCAATACTGGTTAACAAACCAATTGGAATAAAATAACGTATAGTATCGAAGACCCTTGCCTTTAATGCACTTCTCATGCTTAGTTCTATTGTATTCTCCTTAAACACTTTACTAAACTTTATTTCAGTTTGATTTTTTAGTTCTGAATAATTTGTTAAGGCCTTATGAAATATTTTTTCATAATCATTCCTTAATTTTGCAGACGTCTCAATATTGGAGGGAATTTTTAGAAAATTCGGTTTTGAAAAGTCCTGATACCTGGTAGAACGTTCTTGCCCTGCATGTACAGGATTTAGGTAAAAAAAACGTTGTGCAACAATCATAGGAATATTTTCAAGGCATAAAAATAGTTGAGCCATATCACCGACTGACTTATGTCCGTAGTTATAAAAAATTGTTTCGAGTTTTTTTGAAGCGTCTTTACCGCTTTCATAAATTTCTTTTGCAATATCTACAATCGAATCCGAAGACCTGCTATATCTTGCACCTAAAAATGCATTAATAGATGGTTGTTTCTTTTCTGGATTTTGAAGTAATGTATTTACACAAAGATTATGCCAATCGGAATCCGATTCAATAGAAGCAATATGTATGTCTTTATGAAATGAATATTTCATTAACGCTTTGAGTATTGAGGTGACTTTCTTGCTTTTACAAAACCGGTATGTTTTCTTTCTACCATTCTATCATCTCTTGTCATAAAGCCCTTTGCTTTCAATGCCGGTTTTAATTCAGCATTGAATTTTACCAAAGCCCTTGCAATTGCATGTACTGCCGCATCTCTTTGACCTTTAACTCCACCTCCGACTATCCTTAGTGTAAAATAGACCTTATCATCTAATGCAACTGTTTTTAATGGTTGCATAATAATATTCCTATCCATAGAAAGTGGAAAGTAAGTGTTTATTGGTTTATCATTTACTAAAATATCACCTTTTCCCTCATAGATTCTTACCCCGGCAACTGCCGTTTTTCTTCTACCTTTGGCATATGTATATTTTTTTGTAATTGATAGGGTTTTCATAATTTTATACTAAATTTTAATTTGTGTTGGCTGTTGTGCCTGTTTGTCATGTTCAGCACCTGCAAAGATATAAAGATTACCTAGAATTTTTTTTCCCATATGATTTTTTGGTAACATACCCCAGACAGCTTCTTTGATGATATAAGCAGGATTTTTTTCTTTTAACTGTGCAAACGTTTTCACTTTCAAGCCACCAGGATAATTTGAATGTGTGTAATACAATTTCTTTGAGACCTTTCTTCTATGTAATTCTACCTTCCCTGCATTAATTATTATAATATTATCTCCAATATCCAGGTAATCAACATTGGTAACCTTATGCTTCCCAATTAAAAGTGATGCACATTTGGTAGCTAATTTACCTAAACGAACATTTGTTGCATCAATAATAAGCCATTTTTTATCAACTTCATTTAATTTTATTGAACGTGTTTTTGTTGCCATAATATTTTAAATTCCTGATCTTGTCTTAACTATAGTCCCTGCGTTAGCCCCTTTCAATTGACTTTTTCCACTAGTGCTTTTTATAGATTCTGTTTCAAAGTATTCTGCTTTTTTCCCTTCCTTGATAGGAACAACTTTTTTACTTTCTTTTTTTGTAATAACTTTTTTACCAATATCTTTATAGACATAACCTTTTACCATCATTTTAACCATTTTGGCGCCATCCCCTTTACGTGGTTCTAATTTGTAAACATTTAAAAACCCCGACTTTTCTTTGGCAAACCTTTTTTGATATACCTCTATAAGTTTACTCACAGAATTTTGATTTTGTAATTTCTGTAGCAATATTTTTGATTTTTCTTGCTCAGTTTTTTTCGTCTTTACGTATGTAATCAATTTATCAAAATTTGAAATTACAAGTTTTGACTTTGCAAAAGTAGTTGTCAAGTGTTCGTAAATTAAAACATCATTGAGTAAATTTCTTTGCAAAGAAACCCTATGACTGGTTTTCCTTCCTACCTTGTTTAATTTCGTTTTGTTATTCATGTCGCAATATTAATCTAATACTTTAATCTTATGTAATGTAAGAATCTCCTGCAATTCCATCAATGATTTCTTACCCATACCCCTAAAACCAGTTATTTCTTCAAGTGTATACTTGCTCATCTCCGCAAGATTAGTAATACCGACATTTAGTAAAGCATTATTTAGTCGTGTAGAAAGACTCAATTCACCTACTAAAATCCTCTTTTCTTCCTTAATATATTCTAATTTGTGAATTTCATTAACTTCTTTTAGTAATTCAGAATCACCACCTAATAAATCTACCAATTGATTCGCTATAGCATCATATATTTCTGCTGACTTTAATAAACATTCTGATGGCCTGATTGTTCCATTTGTCACTATTGTCATATCAATCTGGTCTAAATCCGTATCTTGTCCGACTCTGGTCTTTGTTAATTCAACTTGAACTCTTTTGACAGGAGAAAATAATGAATCTATGGGAATTGTTCCTAATTCCTCTCTTAACTCTTCGTTTGGATAAGCATATCCTACGCCGTTTTCAATAAGTAATTCTAAAGACAAATTAACATCTTTTGTCAAAGTAGCAATTTGTAAATCACCATTTACAATCTCTACATCACTAGGCAAATCAAAATCGGAGGCCTTAACTTCTAGGATTTTCCCCTTTTTACCTTTTACATCCAATTTTACTGTCTTTCTGCCTTCGCCATATGATTTGAATGCTAAATCTTTTAATTTTAGAATTAAAATCATCACATCTTCTTGCATTCCATCAAGAGTAGAATACTCATGCTTTGTTCCGACTAAACGTATTCCTATAATCGCGACCCCAGGGATTGAAGATAATAAAATCCTTCTTAAAGAATTTGAAACGGTATATCCATAACCCCTTGGCAATGGTCCAATCTTAAATACACCAATATATTCATCTTCTTTTTCCTTTACAATTTTAAATTTGTCGAGCGCTATCATAATTTATAAAAATAAAAGATTATCTTGAATATAATTCTACTACTAATTGTTCCCTTATTCCCTGGTCCATCATTTCCCTGGTGGGTACAGATACAATTCTATCTTGTTTCAACCAAGCTGGAATAACTGTTTTCATTGCTTTTGAGTCCGATTTTATTAATGTTACATATTCCCCTTTTGCAAATTTTGGTTCATACTCTATTACATCATTTATCTTTAATATCATAGATGAAATATTTTCTCTTTTACCATTAACAAGAATATGTCTGTGACCTACAAATTGTCTAGCTTGCATAATTGACTTTGCCATACCGAGCTTATAGACAACATTGTCTAATCGTAGTTCCAATAATTGTAAAAATCTCAACCCTGTATTACCTTTTGATTTGCTTGCTGTTTGATAAAAATTTCTGAATTGTTTCTCTAACATACCATACATTCTTTTTAATTTTTGCTTTTCTCTAAACTGTATTGCATAATTTGAAGGACGCCCTTTACTAACTGGATGTACTCCCGGTAAAGTAGCTCTTTTTCTCCATTTATTATTACCAAAAATATCATAGTTTTCTCTCCTTGAAATTTTCCATTTAGGTCCTGTATATCTTGCCATATCTCTTTTATATTTTTATTTAAAATTAGGCTCTTGGTTTCTTTCTAGGCGTTACACCTCCATGTGGAATTGGTGTAAAATCAGATAAAGAAACAATATTCAGTTTAGATGCACGTAAACCTTTAACTGCAGCTTGTCTTCCCATACCCGTTCCTTTAATGATTACTATTGCATCTTTTATTCCATATTTTTGTCCCCTTGCTACTGCATCTTCAGCTGCCTTTGTAGCGGCATAGGCAGTACTTTTTTTAGAACCCAAAAATCCAACTGCTCCTGGACTACTTGCTGCTAATACATTCCCATTATAATCAGTAATGGAAATAATTGTATTATTATAAGTTGATTTTATAAATACCTTAACTTTAGACACTTGGGTCCTTTTTTTCTTCTTATCACCAACAATCGTCTTAATTTTAATTTTCTTTTTTTCAACAATTTTTTTCGTTTCCACTAATAAATTCGTATAATATTAAATAAAAAATTAAGACCCCTTTAAGTTTTCTCTAATTTTCTCTTAAGGCCACCTACCGCAATATTCTTTCCTTTTCTAGTTCTGGCATTTGTCTTGGTTCTTTGACCTCTAACTGGTAGCCCTAATTTGTGCCTGTTACCACGATAACATTTAATGTCCTTTAGTCGTTTTATGTTTCTAAAGATTTTTTGTCTTAGGTCTCCTTCCACAATGGAGGCCTTTAATTGAGTAGATAATTTATAAATTTGATCTTCATTTAAATCTTTTACTCTTACATTTGGACTAATATTTGTTATAGACAAAATCTTTTGTGATTGTGTTAAACCAATACCATATATGTATGTTAAACCAATTTCTATTCTTTTGTTATTTGGTAAGTCAACACCTGCGATTCTTGCCATTTTTTCCCATAATTAAAATAAAATTTGCAAATTGTCTAACCCTGCCTCTGTTTATGTCTTGTATTCCTCTTACAATAAACATATACAACTTTTTTGCCTGCCGAATTTCTTCGTTGTACAAAATAACAATGTTCACATCTTTTTTTTACTGAGGCCTTGACTTTCATATAAATAATTAATATCTATAAATTATTCTTCCTTTTGTTAAATCGTACGGTGAAATCTCAATATCTACAGAATCACCAACAAGTAATTTAATATAATTCATTCGCATTCTTCCGGATATATATGCAAACACTGTATGTTCTTTTCCTTTAATATCAATACCTACCTTAAATTTTGTTCCGGGCAATGTCTCTTTGATAGTTCCTTTAACTTTTACTGTTTTTTTTGAATCAATAATCATAAAAAATTTAGATAATATATCAAAACAATCGCCTTATTCTTGGGCTTTGCTATTATAACAAAACTTTCCGCTTCCTTCAATATTAAAATGGCTTTATTACTATTTGTTTGTAAATATTTTACATAAACTGTTCGTAACTTCGAGTTACCGCAACTGACTTGATTTGCCTAAGAGTATCTGTCATAACTCCTACGATTATTAACAAACTGGTTCCACCTATAGAACTGAATAGATTGAGATTTTGAGTAAATGTTCCCATTCTATATAAATTAGGAATAATAGCAACAACCGCTAAAAATATTGAACCCCAAAAAGATAACCTTATCAAAATTGTCATTATGTATTTTTCTGTCTCTTTACCCGGTCTTAATCCCGGAATAAATCCGCCACTTTTTTTCAAATTATCGGCTGTCTCGCTTGGCTTAAAAGTAACAAATGTATAAAAATATGTAAAAAATACGATTAATATAAACAAACATGCCTCATACAAAACTAGATTTTGTGTAGATGAATTTGCATTACTCGTACTTAAAAAGGAATTACTAATCCCTTCTCCCAGTTTGAATAAAAATGAACTCTTATCAGCCAAATTCGTCAACAATTGAGCGAATATCTGTGGGAATGTTAATAACGAATATGCAAAAATGACAGGCATAACACCGGCTTGATTTAATTTTAGAGGCAAAAAACTCCCCTGACCTGCCTGGCTTGCCCTTACTCTGCTGGCATATTGAATAGTCAGTTTCCTAACTGCCTCAGAAACAAAGACAATACCTACTATTAATAAGAGTAATCCGAGAAATACCGCATAAACAGAAATGAATTTTTCATTTACTAATATGTCAAGATTGCCACCCTTCAGTAATAATCCCATATCTTCTTTTATAAAGGAAAGGTCTTTTGTCAGAACTCGAGGTATAACACTTAGGATACTGGTCATAATAATTATTGATGTACCGTTTCCAATACCATTTGCAGTTATTAATTCTCCTAACCACATCAAAATCATACTACCTGCAGTTAAGGCAGCTATCATAGCAATCACATCCAGTGTAGTAACATTTGCAAGTAAGCCCGCTAATTCTGGAATCGTCTGTCCAACATTTTTTACAATAGTGTAAATTACAAAGGCCTGAATGATATTTAACGGAACTGCTAAAATTCTTGTATATGTATTCAATACCCTTCTTCCTCTTTCTCCTTCTTTTGAAAGAGCTTCAAAATGAGGTATGACTGTAGATAATAATTGAATAATAATTGAGGCATTAATATATGCTCCAAGACCAATAGCCACAATAGAAGGGTCATCTAATCGACCACCAGTCACTAAAGTAAAGACATTAGTTACAGGATTATTACCAAAAATTTGATTGAATATTTTAATATCAATACCGGGAAGCGGAACTGCCGCTAATACTCTATAGACAACAATAATTAATAACGTAAAAATAATTTTTCTTTGTACTTCTTTGGTCTTTAGGGCAGAAATTATTGAATTCGTCCCTGGTTTTGAAATTTTACTTGGAATTAATTTAATAAAAAAATTTTTAATACCAAATAATGGGTTCCTAAAAATTGAAGTGATTTTTGAAAAATTTACTTTAGACATTATTTATTTAATAGTACACCCTGCTGTCTCAACTAATTTCCTCGCTGATGCAGAAAAATTAATACCTTCAAAAATTAGTTTGTGTGAAATATCTCCATTTCCTATAATTTTTACCTTGACTGCCCTTCTTTTAATAAGACCCTTTTTTAGTAAAGACGCAATAGAAACAACTTCTCCACTTTTGAATTGTTTAGAAAGAAATTCAATGTCTATGCCCACTGACATATATTTTTGTTTTAGATATTCTCTGCTAAAACCCTTTAATTTGGGAATTCTTCTTGATAATGGCATAGAACCCCCTTCAAAACCTGGTCTTGGATTTGCATAACCAGACCTTGACTTGTGACCTTTAGTCCCTTTACCAATAGTATGACCGCCCTTGCCCGAGCCATAGCCCCTACCTACTCTTTTTCCTTTGGTCTTCCCAACTTTCAATAATGCGTTTAACATAATAAATTGAACCTAAAAATTTTTAATTAATTTTTTTAATTGATTGTAAGGCCTCCAAACATGCGTAGGCATTATTAATCAAATTAGATGAGCCAATAACTTTTGTTAAAATATCTTCAATTCCCGCTGCTTCCAGAACAGCTCTTAATGCGGCTCCGGCAATTACTCCTGTACCGGGTGCTGCCGGACGTAAAACAATTTTTGCCGCTCCTTTTTTATAAAAAATCTCATGAGCAATTGTTTTGCCTTTAAGTTCAATTTTCACCATATTTCTTTTTGCTCTGTTAAATGCTTTTGCTTCAGCAGCCATAACATCAGCTCCTTTACCCATTGCAAGTCCAACTTTTCCTTTTCTATCTCCAACGACTAAACAAACACTTAGTCGCATTCTTTTACCACCAGAATAAACCCTTGTTACCCTACGTATTGAGATTATCTTTTTATCAAACTCTGACTGTGCTCCGCCTCTGTCTTTTTTCCTTCCGCCAAAAGACCTTCTTTCTCCAAAATTTCTTCGTTCTATTCTTTTTAGTGGTTCACCGGTAGATTTATTGTCTACTCTGTTGTCTGTATTGAGTGATTGCTGTTTTTTTATTTCCTCTGCCATTATGAATATATAAATTTATTATTATTAAAAGATTAAACCCGCTTCTCTTGCTCCATCAGCGAGTGCTTTTACTCTACCATGATATTTATAACCGGCTCTATCAAAGACCACTGTTTTAATATTTTTTGCAATCGCTTTTTTTGCAATCTCCTTACCAACCAACTTTGCCCTATCTGTTTTATTGCCTTTCCCTAATTTAAGGTCTGATACGCCAACAATAGAAACTGCCTTGTTATCATCTACTAATTGAGCATAGATATATTTATTTGTTCTATGTACTCTCAACCGCGGTTTGGATTCAGTCCCGACCACTCTAGATCTAATTCTTTTTTGTCTTTTAATTTTTCTTAAGTCCTTTAATTTCATAATTATTTAGTCAATTTAAAATTATTTTGAAGCAGCCGTTTTCCCTGCTTTTCTTTTTACCTGTTCTCCTAAATATCTAATTCCTTTCCCTTTGTATGGCTCTGGCTTTCGAAGCTGCCTTATTTCTGCAGCAACCTGTCCTACCATTTGTTTATCAATTCCGGTTATATTCACATTTGTTTCATCAATCATTTTGACAGTAACACCCTTTGGAGGTGTATAGTTGACCTTGTGGGAATATCCCAGACCTAACTCAATATTTTCTCCTTTTTGAATTCCTCTGTAGCCCACTCCATGAATTTCTAGCTTTTTCTCGTAATTTGTTGTCACGCCTTTTACCATATTTGCTATCAAACTGCGATATAATCCATGATATGACCTGTTTATTGGTTCATCATTTTCTCTCGTTACGGTCATTACATTATCTTTAAGTTCAACATTAATACCTTTTCTAATATCTTGTGTTAAAACACCAAGGGGTCCGGATACATTTATTTCTAAATTGTCATATTTCCCACCTTTAGCAATAGAAACAGTTACGTTTGATGGAATTTCTATTATTTTTTCCCCTATTTTTGACATAATTTTTTAATTTACCAAATATTACATAAATATTCACCACCTGTTTTTTCTAATTTCGCTTTTTTCCCAGTCATAAGACCTTTTGAAGTGGAGAAGATACTTATACCTAGCCCATTTAAGACCCTTGGTATTTCTTGATAATTTAAGTATGTGCGAACACCCGGTTTTGAAATCCTTTCTAAGTGAGTAATTGCAGATTTTTTGTTGATATATTTCAATTTAACTAACAAGTTCTTTTCCTCCTTTGAAAAATCTTCAATATAGCCCTCTGCTTTCAATATTGCTAATATAGACGTGACCATCTTAGTGACGGGAACTGTTATTTCTTTTTTGTTTCTCATTTGTGCATTCCTTATTCTTGTTAAAAGGTCAGCTACTGTATCATTAACCATTATTATATATATTAATTAATTTATAAAATTACCAAGATGATTTTCTCAAACCTGGTATATCTCCAGCATGAGCATGGTTTCGCAAACAAATTCTACACATCTTAAACATTCTGTAATAAGCTCTGGACCTTCCACAAATTACACATCTAGTAAAAACTCTAGTTGAATATTTCGACTTTTTTTGTAACTTTTTTGCTTTTACTTCCTGTGCTGTTGTTGACATAAAAAATTTTTTTTTAGAACTTAATTATCTAATTTTTTGAAAAGGAACTCCTAATTTGCTTAATAGTAATTTTGATTGTTCATCATTATTAGTATTAGTACAGATTATTACTTGTAACCCCCTTAATTTTGTGACCTTTGTTGTGTCAACCTCAGGAAAAACCGTATGTTCCCTAATTCCTATCGCATAATTTCCACGTTTATCAAAGGCCCTTAAAGGTAGTCCCCTAAAATCTTTAATTCTTGGTATTACTATTGAAATCAATCTATCAATAAAATACCACAACATATTACCACGAAGCGTGACTTTAACGCCTATTGGCATATTCTTTTGAATTTTGAAATTTGAGACAGCTTTTTTAGACATTGTTACTACCGGTTTTTGACCTGACAAAACAGCCATATCTCTTACCATTTCCTCGATAACTCCTTTATCTGTCTTCGCTTCTCCTAAACCTGAATTAATAACTATTTTTGTAAGACAGGGAACAGACATAATATTTTTTATTTTTAATTCTTTTCTTAATTCTTCCTTAATTGTCTCAATATATTTTGCTTTTAGTCGTGGTAATTTCGCCATAATTTTCAATATTAAATTATTTCTTTCGATTTCTTAGCAATTCTGATAACTTTGCCGTTTTCTCTCTTTATTCCAATCCTTGTCGGTTTATTTGTTTTCGGGTCAACAAACTGTACTTTTGATACAGAGATTGGGGCCTCAACTTTAATTATACCGCCTTTTTTCTGTTCACTACGATGTTTTTGATAAGTAGTAACAATATTTACCCCTTCTACAATAACTTTATTGTCTTTTTTCAAAATCAATTTGACAGTAGCTATTTTGCCTCTATCTTTTCCACTTAATATTTTCACTTTATCACCTTTTTTTATTTTCATTTTTTACAATACTTCTGTAGCTAAACTAATTATTTTTGTGAATCCTTTTTCTTTTAATTCACGAGCAACCGGTCCAAAAATACGAGAACCTCTTGGGTCTTTTTTTTCCTTATCAATTAAAACCGCTGCATTATCATCAAATCTTAAATAAGAACCGTCTTTTCTTCTAATCTCTTTATGAGTTCTTATAATCACTGCATAGACAATTTCTCCTTGTTTGATGAGCCCATTAGGCATTGCCTCTTTCACTGATGCACTTACAATTTCTCCGACAGTAGCAACCCGTTGAAAACTTCTTCCGCCTTTTCCTCTACCTAATACCTGAATAACCATAATTTCTTTGGCTCCAGAGTTATCAGCAACTTTTAATCTTGTTAGCGACTGTATCATATTTTTTTAACTAGATAAAAACATTTTGACGAACTCATTGGTCTTCCCTCTTCAATGATTACCATATCTCCAATTTTTATTTCTTTATCTATACAATGAACTAAATATTCTTTATGCGTTTTAATAACTTTCTTGTATTTTTTATGTTTTGATTTATTTTCTACTTCAACTTTAATAGTATTTAATGACGAAAGTTTAGATACTAATCCCTGTAGTCGTTTCTTCTTTGATATTTTTACTTTTTGTTTTGTTTTTCCTTTTTCCATAATTAATAATATTATTTTTTAATTGTCTCCTTTTTAATTTTTTTGACCTTAATTTCTTTTACTTCTTTTACTTCTGCTTCCGGCTCAATTCCCTTTTTTTGTATTGATGTTAAAATCCTTGCAATATCTCTTCTTAAAAATTTTACCTTTGAACCATCTTTTTCTTTTCCACTTTTTAAGTCCAAATAATATTGTTTATATTTTTCTTGCTTTTCTTTGTATTCTGACTTTAGCTCCCTTAAATTTAATGTTTTTAATTTACTTTGTCTCATAATTTAGAACAAATCCTTGTTAATTAATTGTGTTAAGACAGGTAACTTATTGCCAGCTTTCCTAAATGCCTCTTTGGCAACTTCTTCTGTAACACCACTGATTTCAAAAATAACTTTACCTGGTCTAATTACTGCTACATATCCTTGTACATCACCTTTGCCTTTTCCCATTCGAACTTCAGCCGGTTTTGCCGTAAATGGTTTATGGGGAAAGGCCCTCATCCATAATTTACCTTTTCTTTTCATTTCCTTTACAATAGCTTTTCTAGCTGACTCTATTTGCCTACTATTAATCCAGCCACGTGCAATTGATTGTAAACCATATTCTCCAACAGTAACTCTATTTCCAGTCCTTGCTATACCTGGCATTTTACCTCTAAATTGCTTTCTGTGCTTCATTCTTTTTGGTTCTAACATAATTTTTTATTTAATCCGAATTACTTATTTCGTTTTTTTCGCCGGTATATATCCAAACCTTAATACCATGAATGCCGGCATTAGGTACAGCCGCAGTTAAATAACAATAATCAATATTTGCTCTTAATGTCTGTAGTGGAACTGTTCCCCATTGGAATTTTTCAGTTCTGGCTATTTCAACTCCTTTAATACGACCGCTCACCCATACCCTAATACCTAATACAATATTACTATTTTTGGCATTTTCAATTTCTCTGGATACAGCATATTTTGGCACTGTACGTCTTTCCAATTGTGCTTTTATATTATCAGCTACAATTTTTGCTACTGTCTCTGGTCTTTTAATTTCAAAAATCTTAAGCTCGATTTCGCTTTTTACCATTTTCTTGAGAATGTTTTTTAATTCCTCAATACCTGCTCCACCTCTTCCAATGACAATTCCGGGTCTTGCAACTTTGACTTCCAGCATTACTTTATTCATAGACCTTTTTACAATTACTGACTCAACTCCCGCATTAAATAATTTTTTTAAAATATAATCTCTTATTTTTATGTCTTCATGAAGGTTATCTGCAAATTCTTCTTTGGTCGCATACCAAACTGAATTCCAGCCCTTGTTTACACCTAGTCGGTAGCCCGTTGGATTTACCTTATGTCCCATATTTATTATTTAAGAACTTTTTTAGTTAATTTTTTTGTCATTTTTCGTTTTGTTTTGGTTGTCTTTGTTTCTGATTTCACCTCATTGACCGTTTTTAGCTTCTCAACTTTATCAGAAACTTTTTTGGTAGCATCCATTTTACCATTAACTAGGCCTATTTTGATATGACAATTCCTTCTTAATATTTCATGATGTCTTCCTCTTGCAACCGCTCTACCTCTTTTATATGTTGTGGCTTCGTCAATATTTACAATTGCTACTTGTAATTCCTTCTTGTTATAGTTTTCGTTATGAATGCAATTCGCTATTGCTGATTCAAGCGTTTTTAATACATCTTTTGATGCCGCTTTGTGAGTATAAATTAAAATATCTTTTGCCTGTAGGGCTGATTTACCTCTTATCAAATTAGCAACCAGTCGTACTTTTTGAGCAGACATTAGACAATTATTAAGTTTTGCAAAGACAATTTTTTGCATAAGATTTTTTATATAATATTATTCAGTAATTACTCTACCCATAGAACCAGTTGACTTTGCAACCTTACCCTTTTTACTGTGGCCGGTAAATCTTCTGGTTAAAGAAAATTCACCTAATTTATGACCTACCATTGACTCGGTAACAAAGATCCTTATAAAGTCCTTACCATTATGTACATCAAAAGTGATTCCTACCATTTCAGGAGAGATTGATGATTTTCTTGACCATGTTTTAATTGGTTTGTAATCGCCTTTATCTCTCATCTTGATTATCCTTTCAGATAATCTTTCATCAATAAATGGTCCTTTTTTTAACGATCTTGACATGTCTTATATTTTAATTAAATTATTGTTTTATAATTTTTGAATTTATTCTTTCTAACATTTGAACGCCTTTTGATTATATACTTGTTTGTCAATTTATTATTCCTTGTTCTGGTACCAATTCTATTCCCCCATCTATCTTTTGCAGGACCTCCCGGACCGTGCCTGCCTCCCTTACCTTGTCCATCTCCATGAGGATGTTTCCCACCACTCATTGCAGTTCCTCTAACTGTTGGCTTAATACCCATGTGTCTTTTCCTACCTGCCTTTCCAAGTTTTTCATTTTTGTGGTCAATATTCCCAAGTACCCCAATTGTTGCATAACATTTATCTAATATTAGTCGAATTTCTCCACTGGGCATTTTTAATTGAGCATAACCCTTATCGATACCTTGTATCTGAGCTGATGAACCCGCACTCCTTACCAAAACACCACCTTTTCCTACAGAAAGTTCAATATTATGAACAAACTGTGCAGAAGGAATGTTTTTTAATGGTAGGGCATTTCCTATTTTGATAGTCGCCTTATCACCACTCATTACTTCATCCCCAACTGCTAAGCCAAGTGGAGACAAAATATATCTTTTATCTCCATCTTTGTATACAACTAAAGCAATATTTGCACTTCTATTTGGGTCATATTCAATTACTGAGACCTTTCCCGGAATATTATGCTTATCTCTCATAAAATCAATATTACGATAATGTCTTTTTTCTCTTCCGCCTTTATGTCGTACTGTCAATTTGCCGGAGGAATTTCTTCCGGCCTTGTATGATAAATGGGACATTAAATTTTTATCTGGTCTATTCTGAGTGATAGTCCTATCAATTACCAAGGCAGTATGTCTTTTTGTTGATGTGGTAGGATTTTGAAATTTTAATGCCATGAAATTATTTTATATCAAATAATGAAATTTTATCTCCCTTTTTCAAAGTAATAATTGCTTTTTTATATTTTGCACGTCTTCCTTCAATTCTTTTTTTCCCAAATTTAACTAATTTGCCCATATAATTTACCGTTCTTACATTAATTACTTTTACTCCGAATAACTTTTCAACTTCTTTCCTTATTTCGATTTTATTGCAATTAAAATTTACAATAAAACCATATTTATTAAGTACATTAATACCATCCATTGATTTTTCGGAAATTAAGGGTTTAATTAAAATTTGTTTATCTTTTGTAATTTCCATAATTATTTAGATTTAGTAATTTTTTTTGTCTTCTTGTCGTTACCCCAAAATTTATATATTTGTTCTAACGCTTCTTCCAAGATAATAATTTTCTTTGTGTTTAAAATCGTATAAGTATTTAATTCGTTTACACCTTTAACATTAATATTCTTAATATTTCTGCTAGCCAAAAGCAAAGCACTATTATTTTTTGCTTGAATTAATAATGTTTTTTCATATAAAAATTCTTTAAGAATTTTTACTAACCCTTTTGTCTTTGCCTCTTGGTTTAGGTCAATATCCTGAAATACCACAACATTGCCTTCTTGTGTCTTTAATGACAGTGACGATTTTATTGCTGTTTTTGTCATTTTTTTTGGTAGTTCTTTTCTGTAATTATCCGTACTTTTTGGACCAAAAGTAACTCCACCACCGCGCCACAGGGGACTTCGAATGGAGCCAACTCTAGCTCTTCCTGTTCCTTTTTGTTTCCATGGTTTTTTACCACCACCTCTAACTTCTCCTCTTGTCTTGGTATTTGCAGTACTTTGTCTTTGATTTGCTAAATAAGCATTAACAGATAATGTCAGTAATATTTTATTAACTTCGGCATTAAATACATCATCTTTTAATGTAAATTTCTCTTTTTTTATTTTTCCTTTTTTATCGAAATATGCAACTTTCATTATTTATAGTGACTTAATTATAACTAAAGACCCAGTATTCCCCGGAACTGCTCCTTTTACTGCAATTATATTTGACTCGTTATTCAATAAAACCAATTTTAAATTTTTAACGGTCTTTGTATCCACTCCCATATGTCCACCCATTTTTTTACCTTTGAAAACTCTACCGGGTGTTGTTCTCATACCTATAGAGCCGGGATGTCTTTCTCTATCGGATTGACCATGTGTTCTTTTACCACCTTTAAAACCCCATCTTTTAACAACTCCTTGAAAACCTTTTCCCTTGGTAATACCTGTTACATCTACTTTTTTACTACCTTCAAAAATTGATGCTGTCACTTTGTCACCGATGTTTAGTTCTAAACCGTCTATTACAACTTCTATTGCAATTTTTGGAACAAAACCCAACTCTTTGTATTTACCAATTTCAGCTTTTGTAGGATTGTGTTTTTGACCTTTTCCTAAAACATATGCATTGTATCCATCTTTTTCTTCTGTCTTCTTATGAACTACAATTATTCCTTCTACATCTATATACGTTACAGGTACCACATTACCATCTTCAATAAAAATTTGTGACATATTTTGTTTTAGACCGATTAATGTTTTCATACTCTTTATTATTTAATTTCTATACCGACACCGGCTGCTAACTGTAAATGAGTTAATGAGTCAATGGTTTTGCTAGTGGGATCGACTATATCGATTAATCTTTTGTGTGTAAATATTTCAAAATGCTCTTTTGATTTGGCATCAACGTGTGGGGATTTCAAAGTAACGAACCTTCTCTTTTTTGTGGGTAAAGGAATAGGTCCAAATGTTTTAGCCCCAGTCCTTACAGCGGTCTCAATTATTTGTTGAGCTGCTTTATCTACAACTTTCGAGTCATATCCTTTAATTTTAATTCTTATTTTTTGCATACTATTTATTTTAAAGAGCAAAATATTAGGGACTTAATTTTTTTGTCTTAAGTCCCTTTTTTAACCATATTAAATTACTTAATAATCTTAGTGACAATACCGGCACCAACTGTTTTACCACCTTCTCTTATTGCAAATCTCATCTTCTCCTCTATAGCCGCCGGCTTTACTAGTTTGATAGTAAATTCTGTATTATCTCCAGGCATTACCATTTCTGTTCCTGCTTTCAAAGTTACTTCTCCGGTAACATCTGCTGTTTTAATATAAAATTGTGGTTTGTATCCTGAAATAAAGGCCGTATGTCTTCCACCTTCTTCTTTTGAAAGAATATATGCCTCAGCTTCAAATTCTGAATGTGGTTTGATAGAGCCCTTTGCTGCGAGTACTTGACCTCTTTCTATTTCCTCCCTTTTGATACCTCTTAGTAATAAACCAACATTGTCACCTGCTTGAGCATAATCCATTGATTTATTGAACATCTCCACTCCTGTTACTGTAACCTGTTTAACTGTTTCGGATAATCCCAATTGGTCTAGAACATCTCCAATTTTTACTTTACCTCTTTCGATTCTACCTGTCGCAACTGTACCTCTTCCCTCAATAGAAAATACATCTTCTACTGACATTAAAAATGGTTTGTCATACTCTCTCTCTGGCTCTGGAATAGTATTATCTAAAGCGTCCATTAATTCCTTCATAGCTCTATCTCCATCAGGATTACTTTCAAGACCTTTTTTTGCACTACCTCTAACGATTACTACATGTTCCCCATCAAATTTATTCTTTGTTAATAATTCTCTAATTTCATCTTCAACTAACATCAATAATTCTTCATCTATATCATCTTCAAACATGTTCAAAAAGACAACCATATGATCAACACCTACTTGTTTTGCAAGAAGGATATGTTCTTTGGTTTGAGGCATTGGACCATCTGAAGCAGAGACGACTAGAATAGCTCCATCCATTTGAGCTGCTCCGGTAATCATATTCTTGATGTAGTCCTTATGACCTGGACAGTCAATATGAGCATAATGTCTCTTTTCGGATTCGTATTCAACATGAGAACTAGCAACTGTAACGATTTTTGTCTTATCTCTTACGACTCCACCTTTTGCAATTTCGTTATAGCCCTTTTGTGAAGCCATTCTGCCTTGTCTTTTTGCATATGCAATCAATGCAGCTGTTAATGTCGTTTTCCCGTGGTCAATATGACCAAGTGTACCAACATTTACATGTGGCTTAGTTCTTTCGAATTTTGCTGTTGCCATTTTTTTTATATAAAATTTTAATTAAATACTAAACATTAATTTATGACATTTCTGCCAGTTTTTCAACTCTGTTTATATCAAATTCTAGATAAATATGCAATAGGAATTTGGCTTTTTTGTTATAAAATATCTTCTTTTGAAATGTCTCCTTTTGTACTTTTTTTATAAAATACTTACTCCTTGATACCTAAAAGATTATTTACCAGGCCTTCCGGAACTTTTTCATAATTACTAAATTCCATAAAACTATTTGCCTTTCCTTTTGTCATTGACCTTAGGGCGTTTATCCAACCAAACATATTACCAAGAGGTACATAGGCCACAATCTCTTGAACTTTTCCTTTTGAAATCATTGACTTAATGATTCCACGTTTTGAGGACAGAGATCCGGTAACATCACCGGCAAACTCGTCAGGCGTCACAACTGGAACTTTCATGATTGGTTCTAAAAGAATTGGATTTGCCTTTTTCATCGCACTCTTAAAGCCCTTGGAACCGCAAATCCTAAATGTATCTGTATTTGAGTCAACTTCATGAAATGAGCCATCTGTGAGGCGTACTTTGATATCTACAACTGGGTATCCGCCTAAGACGCCACTTTGCATTGCTTCTTGAATACCTTTATCAACCGACGGAATAAATTCTTTTGGAATTGTTCCACCTTTGATTTCGTTGACAAATTCATAACCCTTCCCTCGTTCTTGTGGTTCTAATATAATTAAAATATCTGCAAATTGACCTGAGCCACCCGTTTGTTTCTTTAAAATCTCTTGATGCTCAACAGACATATTAATTGTTTCTTTATAGGCCACTTGAGGCATACCTGCCGTAACCTCAATCCCATAAGTTCTTTTCATAATATCCATCTTGATATCTAAGTGTAATTCACCCATACCTGAAATAATTGTTTGCCCGGTCTCTAAATCTGTATGAGCATTGAATGTGGGGTCCTCTTGCATTAATTTCCTTAATGCCTCGCCTAATTTTTCCTGGTCCGATTTTGTTTTTGGCTCTATGGCTAAACTCACTACTGGATCTGGAAAATCAATACTATCTAATACAACTGGATTATTTTCATCAGACAAAGTATTTCCAGTATATGACTCTTTAAATCCAATTACTCCAACAATATCACCAGCCCTTGCAGAAGTAACATCTTCACTGTGATTAGCATGCATCAACAACAATCTTCCTACTCTTTCTTTTTTATCTCTTGTACTATTTAAAATAAAACTTCCTGCTTTAACGGTACCTGAGTAAATTCTAACAAAAAATAATTGCCCTACATGAGGGTCAACTGAAATTTTGAAAACCAAGCCAACAAATGGTGATTTTTCATTCACATCGTAAACAAATTTTTCTTCTGTCTCAACATTAATACCTACAACTTTTCCAATAAATTCTTCCTTTCCTTCTGTTTTCTTATCTTCAAAAACATATCTTTTTTGGTAGGGGCTTGGTAAGTATCTACATACATTATCTAATAACATTTTTGTATCTGCCATTCTAGAGTCACCACCAGTTACAGGGAATATTTTGCCTGACATTGTATTGATTCTGATACCTGTATATAATTCATCAACTTCTAAGATACCATCGTCTAAGTATTTCTCCATCAATATATCATCTGCTTCGGCGACTTTTTCTACTAATACCTTGTGTAACTCGTCGCATCGGTCTTTGATATTGGCAGGAATAGCTGTCTCAATAAATTCCTGTTTTTCGTCATTTTCATACACCCACGCTCTCATTGTTACCAAATCAACGTAGCCCTTTAACTCATGTTCTTTTCCAATAGGATATGTAATAGCAACTGCATGAGAATTTAATTCATCTTGAATTGATTTTAAACTCATTAGAAAGTCGCCCCCAATTAGATTTAATTTATTTACAAAACACAATCTTGGAACAAGATATTTATCCGCTTGTCCCCACACCTTACTTGATTGTGGTTCAACCCCCATTTTGCCATCGAATACCACAACGGCTCCATCAAGTACTCTTAAAGACCTCTCTACCTCCGCAGTAAAGTCCACATGTCCTGGTGTATCAATAATATTAATTCTATGTAATACATTATTCAAAGTCCAAAAACAAGTAGTTGCAGCGGAAGTAATTGTAATACCTCTTTCTCTTTCCTGCACCATAAAATCCATTTCAGCGGCTCCATCATCAACCTCACCTATTTTGTGTTTTTTACCGGTATAAAAGAGAATTCTTTCTGTAGTAGTGGTCTTACCAGCATCTACATGAGCGATAATGCCTATGTTTCTATAATTTTGCAGGTCCTTGACTGCTGAATAATCGATTTTTGTCATTGTTAAGAAAAAATAAAGAAAAGAAATTTCATCCGAGTATTTTATAATACTTTAGAGGAAATGTTAATACAACAAAACACTACTATTAAAAGAGTGCCTGTTTAATGATATATCATACATTTGTAGATGTAAAGCAGTTAAAAGAAAGCCTACAATCTTTCTCCTGAATATATTATGTTTACGCTAGCAGAGGAGCAAGACACCTTCACACCGGCCTTGATTTTTTAGGAATATTTTGCTATTAACCCAAGACGGCCTACTGGTCTGCTGATTATATGAAACTAAGACAAAGCTCGGAAGTTTGTTCACACCAGCCTCATATACTGTAACTGTGAAATATCTTTTAAAACGAAGTAGAATTATGGTTCAAACAATATGGAGACGATGATCTCACCAGCCTTTTGCATTGAGCAACTGTAGAGCAAATCACGT
>Ga0315273_10001740_pt1 | contig 25077 bp, 13 predicted proteins | sample YL17G02_0_MG_FD_205753 | JGI IMG/M metagenome (GOLD analysis project Ga0315273, IMG submission 205753) | Sediment microbial communities from Yellowstone Lake, YNP, Wyoming, USA - YL17G02_0 | ecosystem: Environmental > Aquatic > Freshwater > Lake > Sediment | place: USA: Wyoming | collected... | reverse complement strand
GTGGCATGCCCACGCCGCTGTTCGCGTGGGCATGCTCCTCGGGGCACGGTCAAATCATGCCTAGGGAACGACGCCGTGGGCATGCCACCCGGCTTACGGAGCAACACGCTAAACATGTACAGCGGCGTGGGCATGCCACCCTCGCCACAAAATCCTGTCACACCCGCAAGCGAGGGGATACGCCGCTTGCTGTCCGCGCCCTAATCGCCTATGATGTGAACTGGCAATGTTGCCGCCAAGCGCCAGGAGCACCGGGAAAACCATGACGAAACGCAATCGTCTCATTCTGGGCATCGTGGTCGTCGTCGGCGCCTTGCTCATTGCGGGCAAGGCGGCCATGCTGTACGCCGACTACCTCTGGTTCGATTCCCTCGGGTTCGCGAGCGTCTTCACCATCGAGCTCTGGACCAAGGTGTCGCTGGCCGTCGGCGTGTTCGTCGTCACTGCGATCTGGCTTGCCGCCAACGCGTACGCGGCGGTACGCCTGTCGCCCGGCGCGAGCTTCTTCCAGATCAAGGGGCTGCCGTGGGTCGCGACCGGGCCGCAGCTCATGCACCTCGTCCGGAGCGTCGGGGCCATCCTGATCCTCGTGGTGTCGCTCGGGCTGGCCCAGAACGCGGCGGGCCTGTGGTACGAGGCCCTCCAGTTCCTCCATCGCCAGCCGTTCGGATGGACCGACCCGATCCTCGACAAAGACGCGGGGTTCTACGTCTTCGTCGTCCCCATCCTGGAATCCATCAAGACCTATGTGATGGCGATGGCGATCCTGGGGGCCCTTGCCGCCGGCGTGGCCTACTTCTTCCGCGGCGCGCTGGGCGGCATCTTCGGGCACACGAGCCGCGCGGCGGCGCTCCACCTGGCGATCCTCGTGGCGCTGTTCCTGGCGGCGCTGGCCTTCAGCTACTGGCTCGACCGTTTTGACCTGATGCTCTCGCAGCGCGGGACGGTTTTCGGCGCCGGATACACGGACGTCGACGTGCGGCTGCCGGCCCTGCGCCTCATGCAGGTTGCCTGCCTGGCGGCCGCGGTGCTCGTCGTGGCGGCGGGCGTCCGGCGGAAACCGAAGGTCGCCCTGGTGGTCCTCGTGCTGCTGGGGCTCGTGCACGGGGCCTCCATCCTGAGCTACCCCTCGTTCGTGCAGCGCTTCGGCGTCGAGCCGAACGAGCTTGTGCGCGAGGCGCCGTACCTCGAGAACAACATCAAGGCCACGCGGTACGCCTTCGGCCTGGCCAACGTCGACATGCAGCCCTTCTCGGGCACGGGCAAGCTCACGCTCAAGCAGGTCGAAGAGACCAGCGGCACGATCGAGAACGTCCGCATCTGGGATTGGCGCGTCCTGCTGGAGACCTACAACCAGATCGAGTCGCTGCGGCCGTACTACCACTTCAACAATGTCGACGTGGACCGCTACATGGTCGACGGCAAGTATCGCCAGGTCACCCTGGCCGCGCGCGAGCTGGAGACGCGGCTCCTCAACCAGGACAGCCGCACGTGGGTCAACCTGCACCTCCTGTACACGCACGGGTACGGCCTGGTGATGAGCCCGGTCAACGAGGTGACGCCGGAGGGGCTGCCGGACCTGTGGATCCGGAACATTCCGCCGCAGAGCCGCCCGGGCCTGGAGGTGAAGCGGCCGGAGATTTACTTCGGCGAGCTTACGCATGACTATGTCTTCGTCGGCACCACGCAGAAGGAGTTCGACTACCCGCTCGGCGCCGAGAACCGCTACTCCGAGTACGCCGGCAAGGCGGGCGTGCCGGTCGACTCCTTCCTCCGCCGGCTGCTGTTCGCCTACTACTTCGGCGACTTCAACATCCTCTTGACCGACAGCTTCACGTCCGCCACCCGGGTCCTCTGGGTGCGGCAGATCAAGGAGTGCGCCAGCCGCCTCGCCCCGTTCCTGAGGTTCGACGACGACCCCTACCCCGTGGTGGCCGACGGCCGGCTCGTGTGGATCCTCGACGCCTACACGGTAACGCCGCGCTTCCCGTACTCCGCGCGCCGCGGCGGCATGGACGACGGCTTCAACTACATCCGCAACTCCGTCAAGATCACGATCGACGCCTACGACGGCACGGTCACATTCTACGCGATCGATCCGAAGGACCCGCTGGTGGCGACCGCGCGCGACATCTTCCCGGCCCTGTTCCGCGATATCGCCGACATGCCCGCGCCGGTGCGCGTGCACCTGAGGTACCCCAACGACCTGTTCGAGGTCCAGGCCGAGCAGTACCTGGCGTATCACATGACCGACCCGCGGATCTTCTACAACAAGGAGGACCTGTGGCAGCGGCCGCGGCACGTCTTCGAGGGCCGGGCCCAGGCCATCGACGCGTATTACTTCATCATGACGCTGCCCGGCGAGCAGCGGCCGGAGTACATGCTGATGCTCCCGTTCACGCCCGCCAAGAAGGACAACATGGTCGGCTGGATGGCGGGGCGATGCGACGGGCAGGAATACGGCAGGCTTCTCGTGTATACGTTCCCGAAGGACCGGCTGGTCTTCGGGCCGAACCAGGTGGAGGCCCGCATCAATCAGAACGACCAGATCTCGCCGCTCCTGACGCTGTGGGGCCAGCACGGCAGCCGCGTGGTCCGCGGGAACCTGCTCGTGATCCCCGTGCGCGATTCCATTCTGTACATCGAGCCGCTGTACCTGAAGAGCGAGAGCGGGGCCATCCCCGAGCTGAAGCGCGTGATCGTCTCGTACCAGGACACCATCGCCATGCGGGGCACGCTGAACGAGGCGCTCGATGCCGTGTTCCGCGGCGCCCCGGCGGCCGAGAAGCCCCCGGAGGCCCGGCCGCCCGAGAAACCGCCCGCGGTTCCCCCGGCCGCCACCGCCCGCGCCGTGGAACTCTACGAGAAGGCCCGCCAGAAGGCCCGCGAGGGCGACTGGGCCGGCTACGGGGCGGCGATCGATGAGCTCGGCAAGGTCCTGCGCGAGTTGGCGGCCCCGCCTGCTAAACCCTAGTCCTACAACGCCACTTTGCGCGGCGGGTCTCCCGACCCGCCGCGTACCTGCGTTATATCACCGCCGGGGGCAATTGCCGCGCGGTGGGTCAGGGTACGTGTTTGGCGTGGGTGGCACGGTCACGCGCCGTTGCGTGACCGTGCCACCCGCCACAAAAGCCTTGAACCTTCGGCAATTCGGCCTATATTGGACGCTTCCGCGGGTAGGGTGGGTGCTCGCACGTGTTTAGCGCGGCGCCCAATTGCAGGGTGGCATGGCCACGCGCCTTTGCGTGGCCATGTTCCTCCGAGCTTCAGGGCTCATGGCCACGCAACGGCGCGTGGCCATGCCACCCACTCTAAACTCGTACGGGTGCGCTGCACGCACCAGGAGCTGGGCAATCGGTTGATGAATGGTGGGTGCGGAGCACCCACCCTACATGATATGGACTCCAAGGAATACCTCGCGTGACGGATAACCTTCCACCATCGGCGAAAGACGAGGCCCTGCGGCAGCTCCGCGAGCTGCGCCGCGGGGCCGTCCAGATCTACACCGAAGACGAGCTGTGCGGCAAGCTCGCCCGCGCCGTCGCCGCGGGGCGTCCCTTGCGTATCAAGCTCGGCATGGACCCCACCGCCCCGGACATCCACCTCGGCCACACGGTCGTGATGGGCAAGATGCGCCAGTTCCAGGACCTGGGCCACAAGGCGGTCCTCATCATCGGCGATTACACGGCCCGCGTCGGCGACCCGACCGGGGCCAACCACACGCGGCCGGTCCTCTCCGATGAGCAGATCGAGAAGAACGCCCGGACCTACTTCGAGCAGGCCAGCAAGGTCCTCGACTCGAGGCCCGAGCGGCTCGAACTGCGGTACAACAGCGAGTGGCTCGCGAAGCTCACGTTCGCCGACGTGCTGCGCCTGGCGGCCCGGATGACCGTCGCGCGGATGCTCGAGCGCGACACGTTCGAGAAGCGGTACCACGCCGGCGACCCCATCGGCATCCACGAGTTCCTCTATCCGCTGATGCAGGCGCACGACTCCGTGGTCATCCAGGCCGACGTCGAACTCGGCGGCACCGACCAGACGTTCAACTGCCTGGCCGGCCGCGAGCTGATGCGCGACGCCGGCATCGAGGCCCAGGTGGTCCTCACGATGCCCCTCTTGGTGGGCCTTGACGGCACCGACAAGATGTCCAAGTCGAAGGGCAACTACGTGGGCGTGACCGACCCGCCCAACGAGATGTTCGGCAAGGTCATGAGCATTCCCGACTCGTTGATGGAGAACTACTTCACGCTGCTGACGGCGGTGCCGGAGGCCGATATCCGCGAGACGCTGCGGACGGCCCACCCGCGCGAGGCGAAGGAGCGGCTGGCCTCGGCCATCGTCGCCCGGTACTACGGCGAGGCGGCCGCGCGCCTGGCCGCCGACGAGTTCCGCCGCGTGTTCTCCGAGAAGGAGAAGCCGAGCGAGATTCCCGAGGCCGTCATCCCCGCCTCGGAGTTCGCCGAGGGCACGATCGGCCTCGCCCGGCTCGTGGTGGCCGCCGGGTTCGCCGCCAGCAACAGCGAGGCCATGCGACTCATCCAGCAGGGCGCCGTGCGCCTGAACAACGAGGTGCTGAGCGAACCGAAGGCGCACGTGGCCGTGGCGTCCGGCGCGGTCCTTCACGTCGGCAAGCGCCGCTGGGGACGCATCGTAATACGTTAGCATGTAGGCCGGGGCGCGCTCCGGCCCACTCAGGTCGGGTGGCATGGCCACGCGCTGTTGCGTGGCCATGAGTCGGCCATCGGGAGCAGCATGGCCACACAAAGGCGCGTGGCCATGCCACCCGCGCCCAGCTTGCTGGTTGCGCGGCTGTTGCACGAACTCATACAACGCGAGGAACCGCCATGTTCAAGTCAGCCGTCGTCGGCCTGGGCAACATCGGCCCGCATCACTGCAAGTGTTACCAGTCCACGCGCGAGATCCAGCTCGGCGCCGTCGTCGATATCAACCCCGAGCGCGCGGAGCGCTACGGCAAGGATTTCGGCGTCCCCTGGTTCACCCACGCGGGCGACGTCCTGAAGCACGAGGACATCGACTTCATCGACCTCTGCATTCCGAGCGGCTACCACGGCGACATGGCCATCGCCGCCGCCAAGGCCGGCAAGCACGTCATCTCCGAGAAGCCGATGGACGTGACGCCCCAGCGCTGCGACGACGTCATCAAGGCGTTCAGGAAGTCCAAGACGGTGTTCGGCGGCATCTTCCAGCACCGCTTTGCCGACGACAGCCGCCGGACCAAGGCCGCCGTCGACGCCGGCCGCCTCGGCCGCCTCACCTTCGCCACCTGCTCGACGCCGTGGTGGCGGACGCAGGAGTACTACGACTCCGGCGACTGGCGCGGCACGTGGAAGCTGGACGGCGGCGGCTGCCTGATGAACCAGGGCGTCCACGCCATCGACCTCCTCCTGTGGATCTGCGGGCCCGCCAAGTCGATCACCGCCCGCACGGCCCTGCTCGCGCACCAGAAGATCGAGGTCGAGGACGTGGCGGTCGCCACCGTCGAGTTCGCCAGCGGCGCCCTCGGCGTCATCACCGGCTCGACGGCCTCGTTCCCCGGCTCGGCGGTGCGCCACGAGATCACCGGCACCCAGGGCATGATCTACCTGAGCGACGACCGGGCGACGCTCTGGCAGCTCCAGGACGAGATCGAGGCCCACAAGAAGGCCGGCGGCGCACCGGCGCCGGCCGCCGAGGGCGTGGGCGCGGCCGCCGATCCGCTGGCGGTCTCCACCGACATCTTCGTCCGCAACATCGACGACATCGCCCGCGCGGCCCGCGAAGGCCGCCAGCCCCTCGTCTCGGCCGAAGAGCACAAGAAGGCCGTCGAGTGCATCTGTGCCATCTACAAGTCCGCCCAGACCGGCAAACCCGTGAAGCTGCCGCTCAAGCGGTTTGAAGCCAGACGATAGTTCCCATTCACCGCAGAGGGCGCAGAGAACAACAGATAACCATGCTTCTTTATTATGAAGTATGTTTCCCCTTTGTCTGTTTCTCTCTGCGTTCTCTGCGCCCTCTGCGGTAAAACGGATTTCACGACAGGCTCAAGAGGACTGCGGATGCCACTACCGAAAGTCGCCATCGTCGGACGCCCGAACGTCGGCAAGTCGAACCTCTTCAACACGCTGGCCGGCCGGCGCATCTCCATCGTCGAGCCGACCGCCGGCGTCACGCGCGACCGCGTCTCGGCGGTCGTCGAGTACCAGGACCGCTGGTTCGAGCTGGTCGACACCGGCGGCATCGATTTCCGCACGGGCGACGAGCTGGCCGAAGACGTGCGGCGCCAGATCGAGTACGCCCTCCAGGAAGCGGCCTGCATCGTCTTCGTGACCGACGTGCAGGACGGCCTCACGCCGCTCGACCGCGACGTGGCCGAGCACCTGCGGCACGTCCCGGTGCCGGTGATCCTGGCGCCCAACAAGGCCGACAACGACCGCCTGGCGGCCGCCACCGGCGAGTTTTACGCGCTCGGCTTCGAGCCGGTCCTGGCGGTGAGCGCCAAGCACTCGCGCGGCCGGCGCGAGCTCCTGGCGGCCATCCTCCAGCGCCTGCCGCCCGAGGCCGCCGAGGCCCCCGCCGACGTCGCCATGAAGATCGCCGTCGTCGGCAAACGCAACGCCGGCAAGAGTACCCTCATCAACGCCCTCGCCGGGTCCGAGCGCGTCATCGTCTCCGAGGTGCCCGGCACCACCCGCGACGCCGTCGACATCCGGTTCGAGAAGGACGGCCTGACGTACATCGCCATCGACACCGCCGGCATCCGCAAACGCAAGAGCATCGCCAATGACATCGAGTACTACAGCCTCACGCGCGCGATGGACTCCATCCGCCGGGCCGATGTCGTCCTCTTCCTCATCGACGCCGCCACGCCCATCAGCATGGTCGACAAGCACCTCGGCGCCGCCATCGAGCAGGAGATGAAGCCGGTCGTCATCGTCGTCAACAAGTGGGACCTTGCGAAGGGCAAGGCGTCGTCGGAGGAGTACGCGGACTATCTCAATAAGACCATGCCTGGACTCGCCTACGCCCCCATCTCGTGCGTCACGGCCAAGGACGCCCGGAACGTTTTGGCGACCATCGACCTGGCGCGGAACCTCTTCAAGCAGGCCTCCACGCGCGTCAGCACGGCCGACTTGAACCAGGTCATCGAGCACGCCGTGCGCCTGCGCCAGCCGCCCTCGCCCACCGCGCAGCTTCCCAAGGTTTACTATGCCACGCAGGTGGCCGTCGCGCCGCCGACGATCGTCCTCTTCGTCAACAACCCCGACATCTTCGGCGAGGATTACCGCCGGTTCATCGAGAACCGTTTCCGCGAGGAGCTCCCCTTCCCCGAGGTCCCGATTCGTTTGATTCTGCGGGCACACGCTGAGGAACGCGGCAAGAAGCCCGCCCGCCGCGGGAAAACGCGGGGCTGAACGGCTGTACATGCCAGCCCAACTCCAATGCCCGCCGCCCTTGACGCATGCCGAGATTTGTGCTAAGGTTCCGTGACTTGTGTTTTATTGGACTTCGCGTAAGTAATGTAAGTGGCAGCTGCCGTTTGAGCCGCGAAAATGGGGCTATTCAGCCCCGCCCGCAATTACATTACTTTTGCGAGTCGCTATAGACCGAGCGGAGGCGCATCGTGGATATTGCCAAGGCCGTAGCAGAAGCGCTTGAGCACAGCCAATCGCCTCCCCCGAATGAATCCAATACTTGTGAATGGGTGATTTTGCCGATTCTGTACGCGATCGGATACGCTAAGCGCGACGTGGTATCGCGCGATGCCGACAGTGCAGGTAAGTTCCCCGACTACACGTTGCTGCCCGGCGAACCCCAGCACACGTTTTACGTGGAAGCCAAGGCGTGGAAGGTGGACCTCGAAGACGGCCATGCGAACCAGGCCCTCAACTACGCCAACCAGAACGGGAGGCGGTGGGTGGTGCTGACAAACGGCCGCCACTGGCGCCTGTATGACAACGATATTCGCGGTATGCCTTCCGACAAGATGGTGGCTGAAATGCACCTTGAGCATGGGGAGCAGACCGTCCGGTTCCTGGAGGCGATCGGCAAGGCGTCCGTCTGCTCGGGCATGCTTCCGCAGTTTGCGGCGGAAGAGGCTGACAGGCGCAAGCGAGCCCAGGAGGAGGAGCGGCTCAAGCAGGAGGTGACGGCGCGGAGGGCGCGACTCTCCGACGTCCTCGAAGCGGAGTTGGCTGGCGAATCCAGCCGCTTGCTTGCTGCTATGCTGGCCCACTTGCAGGGCCGCGAAGGCCTTGGCGACGTAACCGCCGGCGACTTGCTGGCGCACTTCACGGGTGGCCCCATTGAGAATGAGGAGCCACCGAGACCTGACATTGGTCGTGGCCCGCCATCTTCAGAGGACGTGTTGGTCATCCCGGCGCGAGACGCTTGGTCGGACTACCAGCGCTTCGGGGTCTACATGTGCCAGCCGAGACGTAAGTTCAGGCCCACCTCCCACATTGCGTTTTACAGGCACAAGGCCATCGAAACCAGCGTGCCGCGGATCCTCCAAGTTGTGGAAGAGGTCATTCTCTCTGAGGATGCCGTCTCCGCAATGCCCGGCCTGATTGACGTAACAAGGGATCGCTTGCTCAGGCTTGTGCATGAATTGAGGCGGAATGCAGAGAAAAGGCACTTGGAGCAGAAAAGGAAAGTCTTGTTCCTCTCATTGCCGCAATCCTCAGAGACAATCACGTTGCCGCACCGTATCGTCCACCAGCGAGCCACAGCTTTTACGCAAGGCCAGCGTTATGTCAGCCTGTGTAGGATTCGGGCGGCGCCCAAGACCACAACAGAACTTACACACGACTGAATCCCCCTGCCCTACACCTTCTTGAGCAGGCGCATCGGCCTGAGGTTCGGCAGGCCGCGGCCCCACACGCGCTTGGCTTCCTCGACGTAGAAGACGTAGTTGGCCAGCGGCACGTCGGCGGGGACGCGGTGGTCGCAGTGCGGGATGAAGCCGCCCTCCTCCACCAGGGGCGTCAGGCGCTTGATCTCGGTCCGGATCGCGCCCTTGCCCTTCGCCAGGACGTGCTTGTCGAACGCGCCGCGGATGAGCATCCCCTTGCCGAACCGCTGCCGCAGGGCGACCGGGTCGGCCCAGTCGCCGATCTCGACGGGGAACATCACGTTCACGCCGTTGTCGAGCCAGACCGGGATGAGGTCGTCGATCCGGCCGTCGCAATCGAGCTGAACGTATTGACAACCGTACTTGTGCAGAAGGTCGGTGATCCGCCGGTAGTGCGGCCCGCACATCTCGCGGAACATCTTCGGCCCAATCAGCGGCCCGCGGTTGAAGCAGATGTCCTCCCACATGCCCGCATAGTCGAACGTCACCCCCTGCTCTTTCGCGATCGCCAGGCCCTTCGCCAGCGGCCGGATGACGCACTCGGCCAGCGTCTCGACCATCTCCTGGACGAGGGCCCGGTCGTCGTACAGGAGGATGCTCAGGTTCTCGACGCCCAGCCAGTTCCGCAGGGTGCCGTACAGGCTGCCCGCCCCGACCTCCAGCGGATAGGTACGGGTGGCGTCGCGGTGCTTCGCCATCTCGTGGGCGAAGTTCGCCGGCACGCGGCGCGGGTCGGAGGGGTCCAGGCGCTTCCGGTACTCCGGCCACGAGTCGCGGCCCTTCAGGAGAAACTCGGTCGGCTCCGGGATGGTCGTGGAATGCTTGTGCCACTTCTCGACGACGCCGTCGCCGCGCCGCTGCCACCGGTAGTTCTCGTCCTCCTGGACCACCGCCCACTTAAACTCCGGCAAGAGGCCCATGTGGACGCCGGCCCCCACCTCTTCGTCCATGCCGAAGAACCGCGCGGCCTTGGGGTTCGTGTCGACCTCGTCGGGCAGGCCCTCGGCGTGCCAGCGCCGGAGCGTCTCGTCCCAGAAACCGAAATCCCAGATCACGCATCGGTCGCGCGGCCCGTACCGCATGGTAGCCAGGAACCGCTCACGGTCGTTCATGTGTTCTCCTTGCAGAACGCGGAATGGACGGCAGGAACCGCAACGACAAGGATCTCGCCTCCCGCCCATTCCTGCCAGGAGGCGTCCTGGAAGTTCTGGAGCGGGCGAAGGGATTCGAACCCTCGACGTCCAGCTTGGGAAGCTGGCACTCTACCGCTGAGTTACGCCCGCCCTCGACACGCACCTACTATAGGAACACGCGCCGCAACCTGTCAATCGGTTTCCGCCCTGCGCGGGCCTCCGCTCCGTTCCGTGCCACGGGTTGCTTGCCAACCCGTGATGACCATAGTCCTCTCTCCTTATTGCCTTTCGCACTGGGTTACGCTAACACGGCAAATCCCGGTGCTTGCCGCGCGGCGACAGGCTACAATGGGGTGCATGTCCGCGCCTGGGAAAGGACGCCCCTTGAGCGGCGCGGTCCGGTCCCTGCGGCCGCTCTTGGCGGCGATCGTGGCTGCCGCCGCGCTCGCGTCGCCGAGGCCGGCCCGCGCGGGCGGCGCGCCCTTCCTCACCGACGACCCGGACGCCATCGAGTGCAGGTCAACACGCCGGAACGCGTCGGCGAACCCTCCCCCCTCTAAGCCAAAAACGCCGAGACTTTGGCGCCCCCTATCGGTTTGAGGTAGCATAGGTTGCCAGGGTTGCCGTCCGCGTGCGGCCCCTCCAAGCGCCTGAGAGACCTGGACGAACCAGGCGACGCGCTGGACCACGAGGGGGGCTCCGCCGTCCGCTGGACGGCGCCGCGCGAGGACGCACCCACGCGGCGGGTCGGGAGACCCGCCGCGCACAACATAGGTGAATCCGCACGGTCGCCGCGGCGACCGTGCCACTGACGATGCAACGGCTCTAACCATGGGAGGTCGATTCATGCCGGAAACCAATCCTGCTGCCCCGAAAACGAAGGTCGCCCCGCGCATCGCCACGGCCGATGACCTGGAAGCGGTCAAGGCCCTGAACGTGGCCTACAAGAAGATGACCGAGCAACTCGCCCGCGTCATCGTCGGCCAGAACGAGGTCATCGAGCAGGTGCTCGTGGCGATCTTCTGCCGCGGCCACGCGCTGCTGGTGGGCGTGCCGGGCCTCGCGAAGACGCTCCTGGTGAGCACGACCTCGCAGCTCCTGCATCTCTCGTTCAAGCGCATCCAGTTTACGCCCGACCTCATGCCCTCGGACATCACGGGCACCGACGTGCTCGAGGAGGACCGGACGACCGGCAAGCGCGTCTTCCGGTTCGTCCACGGGCCGCTCTTCGCCAACATGATCCTGGCCGACGAGATCAACCGGACGCCGCCGAAGACCCAGGCGGCGCTGCTGGAGGCCATGCAGGAACATATGGTGACGGCAGGCGAAAATACTTACGTTCTGCCCGAGCCGTTCTTCGTCCTGGCGACGCAGAACCCCATCGAGCAGGAAGGCACGTATCCGCTGCCCGAGGCCCAGCTGGACCGCTTCATGTTCCACATCGTGGTCGATTACCCCACCGCCGAGCAGGAGATGCAGATCATCAAGCAGGTCACGGGCACCTACTCGGCCACGCTCGACGTGGCGCTGACGGGCGAAGACATCCTGCGGCTCCAGCAGATCGTGAGGCGCGTGCCGGTGGCCGACCACGTGGTCCAGTACGCGCGCGACCTGGCGCGGGCGTCGCGCCCCGGCACGGCCGAGGCGCCGGCGTTCGTGAGCGAGTTGGTGCAGTGGGGCGCCGGGCCGCGCGCGGGCATCTACATGATCCTGGCCGCCAAGGCCCGGGCGATCCTGCACGGGCGGTACCACGCGACGACCGACGACGTGCGGGCGGTGGCGCTGCCGGTGATGCGGCACCGCGTCATCACGACGTTCAACGCCGAGGCGGCCGGCATCTCGGCCGACGAGGTGGTCAAGCGGCTGCTGGCCGAGATCCGCCCGGCGGTGGAGCAGGCGATCGGGTGAACGATTGCGAATTGCGGATTGAACAGCAACGGCGAACGGCGCGCCTGGGTTAGCCGCCCGGCTCGCCGGGCGCGTTGAGCGGGGAGCCGCAGGTCGAAGAGTCGCTGCGGCGACCGACCGCGAGGAAAGGCGAAAGCGGGCACAATGGATCGAGGCTCAAAACCTGAGTACATGCGTCTGCTGGACCCGGACGCGCTGGCGAAAATCCACCGGCTGGAGCTGCTGGCGCGGGGCGTGGTCGAGGGGTTCGTGTCCGGGCGCCACAAGAGCCCGTACAAGGGGTTCTCGGTCGAGTTCGCCGAGCACCGGCAGTACGTGGCGGGCGACGACCTGCGCGACCTCGACTGGCGCGTCTTCGGCAAGTCCGACCGCTACTACATCAAGCAATATATCGAAGAGACGAACCTGCGCTCGGTCATCCTGCTGGACGCCTCGGGCTCGATGCGGTACACGGGCCAGCAGGCGGCCCGGCACGACGGCCGCGCGCTCTCGAAGTTCGAGTACGGGCAGTACCTGGCGGCGTCGCTGTCGCACCTGATGATTCACCAGCAGGACGCGGTGGGCCTGGTGACGTTCGACACGAAGATCCGCCGGTACATTCCGTCGCGGGCCCGGGTGAGCCACCTCCGGGGCATCCTCCAGGAGCTGTGCAGCACGTCGCCGGGCGACGAGTCGGCCCTGGCGCCGGTGTTCCACGACATCGCGGAGCGGGCGCACCGCCGCGGCCTCATCGTGATCATCTCGGACCTCTTCGACGACGCGCAGGAGGTGCTCAAGGCGTTCCACCACTTCCGCTACCGCAAGCACGAGGTGCTGGTGCTGCACGTGATGGCCGAGGAGGAGCTGACGTTCCCCTTCGACCGGTGGAGCATGTTCCGGGACCTCGAGGTCGACGAGCGCCGCATCCAGCTCGACCCGCGGTCGGTGCGGGCCGAGTACCTGGAGCGCGTGCGCGAGTTCATCCGCCAGATCGAAGTCGGCTGCGGACAGATGGATATTGATTACGTGCCGCTTTCGACCAAGCGGGGGTTCGACGTGGCCCTGGCGCACTACCTGGCGAATCGGCGGGGAAGGACGAAGGGATAACAGCGGGAACCGGCAACCGGGAACCGGGAACCGGCAAAGGCACGAAGGCAACGGCGGAAACCGGGAAAGGCACAAAGACAACGGCGGGAACCGGCAACAGCAAGAGCAACGGCACAACGAGGACGGCTTCAGGGTGACGGCGGACGGGGGGTGAGACCGGTGACTGAGAAGGAAACGAAGATCCGGGACTATCGCGACCTGCTGGCCTGGCAGAAGGCGCGCCGGCTGGTCAAGCGCGTTTACGAAGTGACACGGGGCTTTCCGAAGGAGGAGATGTTCGGCTTGACGCAGCAAGTGAGAAGGGCCGCCATCTCAGTACCATGCAATATTGCGGAAGGGTACGGCCGCGGGTCGCGCAAGGACTACGTCCGATTCCTACAGATGGCCCGAGGCAGCCTCTACGAAGTGCAGACACAATTGCTGTTGGCTCAAGACTTGGGTTATCTGTCCGATAGCCAGGTGGCCGCGACGTCGCAGGAAGTGAGTGCCTGTGCGCAGCTTCTGTATAGGTTGATAGAAAGTCTGAGCAGCAAGGAACGATCGCAACAGCCGCGGAGCCAGTCGTGAAGAGATTGAGACACTGGGGCAAAGGAGCGATGGCCGCGATGCGGTCTCGGCTTCTCCGTCTGGGCCTGCACCGCTCTTCTTGCCAGTTCCCGCCTTTGCCCTTGAGCCTTTGCCGTTCGCTGTTCCCGGTTCCCGTTGTTGCCGTTGTCTTTCCCGGTTGCCGTTTACCGGTTCCCGCTGTTGCCGTTGTGCCGTTGTCTTTCCCGGTTGCCGGTTGCCGGTTGCCGGTTCCCGCCTTTGGCGTATGGGGTAAGAGCGTATGACCTTCTTGAATTGGGCCATGTTGGCGGGACTGGCGGCGGTCGCCATTCCTATTCTCATTCACCTGCTGAACCGGCAGAAGGCCACCCTCGTCGACTGGGGCGCGATGCGGTTCCTCCTGGAGTCGCTAACCTCTCGCAGCCGCCGCATCCTCATCGAGGAAATCATCCTGATGGTCCTGAGGTGCCTGGTGGTGGGCCTCCTGGTGATGGCGATGGCGCGGCCGTTCCTTCCGAGCCGGACGACGATTCCGTGGGCGCTGGTGCTGCCGACGTTCATTGCCGCCGTGATCCTCGTGGGCATCGCCGCCGCCATGTGGTCGCACCTGCGGGCCCGCTGGACGCTGCTGGGCGTGGCGGCAGGCTTGGCGGGCGTCGCCATCGGCGCGTCGGTCCTCGAGAGCTGGATGCAGGGCCGCCAGTGGTCCCTCAGCGGCGGCGAACGCGACGTGGCCATCCTCATCGACGGTTCCACGTCGATGACCGTGCCCGTCGACGGGCAGACGAACTTCAAGCGGGCGATCGAAGACGCCCGGGCGGTGATCCAGGCATGCCGGCCGGCCGATGCCGTCAGCATTTTGCTGGCGGGCCCGGTCGCGCGGCCGGTGATCGCCAACCCGACGGCCGACCGCGAGGACCTGGACAACGCCCTGCGGACGCTCGTTCCGACGGGCGGCTCGATGCGCGTGCCGGACTCGCTCAACGCCGCGGCGGCCAGCCTGGCCGAGGGCCACAACCCGGCGAAGAAGATCGTGCTGATCACCGACGGGCAGAACGTGGGGTGGGACCCCCGCAACGAGGCCCGGTGGAAGTTCCTGGCGTCGGGCCTGAAGTCGCTGCCCAACTCGGCCCAGATCGTCTGCCGCATGCTGGCGCTGCCGAGGGCCTACCGCAATGCGTCGGTCAGCGACATCCGCTTCTCGCGCAAGGTGGTCGGCACCGACCGGCCCGTCCGCATGGACGTGACGGTGGCCAACACGGGCACGACGCCGCTGGAGTCGCTCATCGTCGAGCTCTCGGTCGACGGCGCGAGCGTGGCCCGGCAGGACGCCGGCCAGATGCTGCCCAACGCGGCGGAGACCGTGCGGTTCGACCACCGCTTCGAGAAGCCCGGGCCGCACGTCGTCTCGGCCCAGGTGCTGAGCGAAGACGAGATGCCGAACGACAACACGGCGGTCCGCGTGGTGCCGGTGATCGACAAGCTGCTCGTCCTGATTGTGGAGGGCGACCCGTCGACGCGTCCGCTGGACGGCGCCGCGTCGTTCATCGAAATCGCGCTGACGCCGGCGGGGGAAGAGGACGAATCGAAGCCGGCGCCGAAGAAGCCCGCCAAGCCCGGCGAGAAGCCGGCGGCCGAGTCCGAGATCGGCGCCCTCGTGGAGCCCACGGTGGTGGCGGCCACCGACATCCAGTCGGTCCTCGATTTCGCGAAGTACAACCTCGTGGTCCTCGCGAACATGCCGATGCTGCCGCAGGCGGCGGCCGCGCGCCTCGTCAAGTACGTGCAGGACGGCGGGGGCCTCCTGATCGCCCCGGGCGACAAGGTGCTGCCCGCGTTCTACAACGCCTGGGCGAGCGAAGGCGGCCAGGCGTTCGTGCCGGCGACCCTCGGGAACCGGCGGGTGCTGGCCGACGCGCCGGTCCACTTCGGCACGAAGACGTTCAGCCACCCGTCGCTGGAGCTGATGAAAGAGGCGACCCAGTCCGACGCCGACCGCGCCGTCGTCAGCGCTTTCTGGACGCTCGACCTGGACCCGAAAGACCGGTCCGTGCGGGCGGGCGGGCTGTTCGACACCGGCGAGCCCCTGCTGGCCGAGCGCCAGGTCGGCAAAGGCTACGTGCTGATGACGGCGATGTCGCTGGACCGGCGCGACTCGAACCTGCCGTCGCTGAAGTGCTTCGTGCCGCTGGTGCACGAGCTGGCGTACTACCTGGCGGCGCCGGCCCTGGCGCAGACGAACGTGCGGCCGGGAGCGGAGTTCGTGATGGAGCTTCCGCCGCGGACGATCGAGGCGGCCCGCCGGACCGCCGAGTACGCCCGCCTGACGGGCGACGTGGTCACGCCGACGGGCCGGCATCTGCCGGCCGCGCTCGCCCCCTCGGCCAACGGCCTGCGCGTCAACTTCTCCGGCACGTACGAGCCGGGGCTGTACCGCCTGGCCCTGCCGACGGCGCTCAGCCAGCAGTTCACGATGCCGGCCGATGCCAAGGGGGTGCCGTTCGCCGTGGTCGACGACGCCGAGGAAGGGCGCCTGGCGCCGCTGACGGCCGCCGACCTCGAGGCCGTCGGCAAGCAGGTCGACTTCTTCGAGGCCCGGTCGACGAACGACCTCATTTCGGCCGTCACGGGGACCGTGCCGGGCGAAGAGCTGTGGAAGTATCTCGCTATCGCATTGCTTGTGGGCCTGCTGGCCGAGATCGGCCTGACGCGGTGGATCGCCATGCAGCGCCGCATGCACGTGGTCGAGACAGTGGCGTTCGGCCCGGAGTCGGTGGACGTCAAGACGTTCCGCGACCGGGCCAGGCGCCTGTTGGACGTGACCAGTCCTGAACCCCAAGGGGCATCGAAGCCATGACCCCAGCCCTTGAACCGCAGCACTACCTCTTTCTGCCGACGGCGCCCGCCGCGGTCCTCTACTTGCTGGCCGTGGTGGCCGTGGCGGCGTGGGTGGCGTCGCACCCGCTCTCGCGCCGGGTGGGCCGGCTGCGCGCGCTCGTGTTCGTCGGGCGGTGGGGCGTCGGCTTCCTGGCCATGTTGGCCGTCTCGCAGGCGCTTCTGAGGAACCTGGTGCTGGCGACGAACTGGCCGCTCTGGCCCATCGCCCTGGTGGGGTCGCTGGCGGTGGAAATCGTCCTGAGCCTGTACTCGCTTGAGCGCCGGACGATCACGCGGGCGCCGGGGTTCGCCCTGGCCGTCCTTCGGGTGGCGATCGTTGCCCTGGTGATCGCCATGCTGGCCCAGCCCGTCCGGACGTGGAGCATCGACAAGACCATCCAGCGATACGTGGCGGTGCTGCTCGACACGTCGGCCTCGATGTACGTGCCCGACACGCAGCTCGGCCCGTCGGAGAAGATCCGCCTGGCGGAGTCGTTCGGCGTGGAAGGCGTGCGCCGGCCGTATGCGCTCGATGCCGCGGCCGAGGACCTCGACAAGACCCGCCAGGAGCTGTCGGCCCAGGGCGAGTGGCTGGCGTCGCTGGCCACGGCCGATGCCGAGGCCCGCCGCAAGCAGCTCGACGCCCGGCGCGAAGCCATCTACTCGGCCCTCGTTGCCGCCGACAAGAAGGCGGGCGACGTGGCCGCCGCGGTCGGCCAACCCGCCGACGGCGCGCTCAAGCTCGACGCGAAGGTCCGCGACGCCCTCGCCGACGCGAGGAAGAAGCTCAACGGCGCCATCCACGACCGCCTGCGCGAAGCGATCGCCCTGGCGAGCCGCGAGAATGCCCGGAACCTCGAAGGCCAGTACGGCCGCCTCCTCCAGGCCGTCCGCCAGGCCGCCCTGGAACTGGCCGACGTGGCGGCGAAGACCTCGGCCATGAGCCAGGCCCTCGACGAAGCCGCCTACGCCGCCCTGCCCCCCGAGCAGCGGGCCAAGGTCGACGCCACCGCCGCCAAGAAGCGCCTGGCGGTGGCCCGCGACGTGCTCCTGAAGAAGCCTGCCGCCCCCGCCGAACCGGGCAAGAAGGCCGAGACCGGCCCGAGCCTCCTCGACAAGCTCCAGAAGAGCTGGGCGGTCCGGATGTACACGTTCGACTCTTCCGCCGCCGCCGTGGACCTGAAAGCTTATGCCGATGCCTACAAGCCCGGCGAGCCGCTGCCCGGCGACGCCGCCACCCTCCCGCCCGCGCAGCAGCAGACGGACCTGACGGCCGCCTTCGAGAAGGTCATGGCTGAGATGACCGGCAAGCAGCTCTCGGGAGTGCTGCTGCTGACCGACGGCCGGCACAACGCCACGCGGAGCATCGAGCCGCTCATCCGCACCCTCAGCATCAACCAGGTGCCCGTCTCGTCGGTCGTGGTCGGCGGCGACAAGCCCCCCGTCGACGCCGGCATCCTCTCGGTCGAGGCCCCGGAGGCCGTGGCCGTCCGCGACAAGATGCTTATCAACGTCCAGGTCAAGCTCGACGGCCTGGCGGGCAAGGAAGCCAAGGTCGCCCTGATGGACGGCGGGAAGGTCGTCGACAGCCAGGTGGTCCGCGTGCCGAGCGACGCCTACCGCGCCCGGGTCCAGCTCTCCGACGAGCCGAGCGCCACCGGCCTGCACCACTACGTCATCGACCTCCAGAAGTTCGAGGGCGAGGTCCTCGCCACCAACAACCAGTACCCGCTCACCGTCAGCGTCTCTGACGAGCGGACGAAGCTGCTGGTCATCGACGGCCGGCCCCGCTGGGAGTTCCGCTACATCAAGAACCTCTTTGCCACCCGCGACAAGACCGTCCGCCTCCAGTACGTGCTGCTGGAGCCCGACCGGATCGAGGGCGTCCCGCCGGCGCCGAAGGTCGAGGCGTCGGCCTCGCGGCCCATCGAGGAGGTCGAGGCGTCGGCCCTGCCGAAGGACGAGGTCGAGTGGATGAAGTTCGACGTCATCCTCCTCGGCGACGTCGGGCCGAAGTTCATGACCGAAGAGACCCTGCGCATCCTCCGCAAGTTCGTGGCCGACCGCGGCGGCACGCTCATCGTGGTCGCCGGTCCGAACTACATGCCCCACTACTTCGGCGACTCGGCCCTGGCCGATCTCCTGCCCGTGACCTTCAAGAAGTCCGAGCAGCCGATCCAGGCTGGCCCCGAGAAACAGTTCCACCTGGCGCTCACCAGCGAGGGCCGCGAGAGCGTTATCCTGCGGCAGAAGGTCAACCCCGAAGAGAACGTCGAAGTCTGGGACTCCCTGCCCGACATCTACTGGCGCCATCCCATCCTCCAGACCAAGGAGGGGGCGACGGTCCTGGCCTATGCCCTGCCCCCGGCGGCGCCGTCGTTCATGACGGCCAAGCCGGCGGACGGCGCCACGGCCGCGGCCCCCGCCGAAGACGTGCAGCGCGAGCGCCGCGCGTTCGAGCGCGAGCACGCCCTCATCGCCTATCACAACCTCGCCGTCGGCAAGGTCATGTTCCTCGCCTTCGACCACACGTGGCGGCTGCGCTACCGCGTGGGCGACACCTATCACCACCGATTCTGGGGCCAGCTCCTGCGGTGGGCCACCGCCAACAAGCTCCCCGCCGGCACCGAGACCGTCAAGCTCGGCACCGACCGCACGCGGTACACGCCGAACGCCCCCGTGCGCGTCCAGGCCAGATTGGCCAAGAAGGACTTCACGCCAATCGTATCAAATGATGTCGGGGTGAGCGTCTACAAGGGCCAGCAACTGGTCCTCAGGCGCAAGCTCGACTACATCAAGGATTCGGCGGGCATGTACGCGGCCGAACTGGGCGAGCTCGGCAGCGGCACGTACCGGGTGGAGCTCGAGGCCCCGCCCGCCCGTCTCGTGCTGGCCGAAGAGAACGTCGACAAGGTCGTCACCGAGTTCTCGGTCGATCCGTCGATGCCGGCCGAGCAGGCCGAACTCGTGCCCGACCGCGGCCTGCTGAGCCGCCTGGCGAACCTCACCGGCGGCGCGGTGGCCGATCCGTCGCACGCCCAGCGCGTGCTCTCCAGTCTCGGCCCGGTCACCGAGAAGGAGACGGAGAAGCGCGAGTACGTGATCTGGGACTCCTGGCCGCTCCTGGCCCTGATCGTCCTGGCGGCCACGGCGGAATGGCTCCTTCGGAAGAAAGTGGGGTTGGCCTGATGAGAGACACATCGCCGGTTCTATCGCGTGAGTTGCCCGCTTCGATCGCCCGGGCGCTTCAGCGGCTCATCCGGCGCGTGCGCCGGGTCGTCCTCGTGCGGGGCATCTCGGCATTGGTAGCGGCCCTGGTGGGGTCGCTGATGCTGGTCATGGCCATCGACGCCAGCATCGTCTTGTTCTCGCAATGGTCGCGATGGGTCCTGACCCTGTCGGCGCTGGCGTTTTCGGCCGGCGTGGCCATCTGGTTCCTCATCTTGCCCCTGGCCCGCACCATCACGATGACGGGCATCGCCCGGTTCATCGAGACGCGCCACCCCGAGCTCCAGGAGCGCCTGAGCTCCGCCGTCGAACTCCTCACGAGCAAGGACGCGCCCGAAATCCGCGGCTCGGAGGCCCTCATCGGCGCCCTGGCCGCCGAAGCCACCCAGGACGCCGACCGCATGAGGCCCCGGACCGAGATTCCCCTCAAGAGCGCCCGGCCGTTCCTCGTCGCCGCGGTCGGCATCGTGGCCATCTTCGTGGCCATCTTCGAGTTCTACCCCAACGCCCACGATCTCTTCCTGCGCGCCGTGGCCCCGTACCTCAACCTGCCGAACGTCAAGGCCTCCATGCTTCGCGTGACCCCCGGCGACGCCACCCTCGCCGAGGAGCAGCGCCTGGAGGTCGAGGCCGACGTGGCCAACCTCGCCGTCAAGCGGGCGACCCTCTACAAGGTCATGCCCGACGGCTCGGAGCGCGGCGAGTTGATGACGCCCCTGCCGCCGAACGACCAGGGCGAGCGCCGCTTCGCGCTCACCTGCCCGCCCGCGACGCAGAGTTTCCGCTACCGCGTCCACGCGGGCGACGGCCTCACCCGCTACTACGACGTCACGGTGGTCCCGCCCCCGCTCGTCAAGCGCACCGACGTTCAGTACAAGTTCCCGGCCTACACCGGCAAGGAACCGGCGACCGACACGGGCGCCACCGGCGACATCCGCGCCGTCGCCGGCACCGTGGCCACGGTCTCGGCCATCACGAACAAGCGCATCAAGACCGCCGAGCTGCGCATCAACGGCCAGCCCGCGCCGCGCGAGACCATCCAGGTCAAGGAATCGCCCGAGGGCGCGTCGCTCTGCCAGTTCGACATCAAGCTCGCGCCCAAGATGCGCGGCCGCTGGGCGCTCGTCCTCTCAGATGAATACGGCTTCACGAAGACCTCGGCCGAGCACATGATCGAGGCCCTGCCCGACGAGCCGCCCGCCGTCAAGATCGTTACGCCCGACAACAAGAAGCTCCGCCTGAAACCCTCGGACGCGTTGCCCGTCGGCTACGTGATGAGCGACGACTTCGGCTTCCGCACCGCGGAGTTCGTCGTCGAGACCGACGCCCGCAAGCACGCCAAGGTGACCGTGCCGATCGCCGCCGCGAAGGGCAAGGACCGCTGGTCGGCCGCGGACACCGCGGTCCTGACGCTCTCGAAGCTGCCGCTCGAAGGCGCCAAGCAGTTCACCTTCCGCCTGCGCGCCACCGACAACCTGCCGCCCGACCTCAAGGGCCCGCAGGAGGGCATCTCGGAGCTCGTGACCGTCGAGCTCGACATCTCCGCCGAATCCTATGCCTCGCAGATGATCGAGGCCGAGGAAGAGAGCATCCGCAAGGCCCTCGAAAAGATCCTCAAGGAGCTCAAGACCACGAAGGTCGACTCCGTGCCGCTCAAGGCCACCGTGGCCAAGGCCCCCGCCCTGACCGTGGACCTGACGAAGCGCGTCGGCCGCATGCTCGAACATCTCGGCGTCGCCAAGGCCACGGCCTCGGAACTCATCGCCAAGGTGGCCGACGGCCAGTTCACCGGCCTCCTGCCGAAGCTGAACCTGCTCGGGACCGAGGTGGGCGCCGCCAACGACCGCACCGGCCAGGTCAAGCTGGCCGACGCGCCGGCCGACCGCGGCGCGGCAGCCAACGAGGCTGATCAACATATCGACAAGGCCATTGCCCTGGTCCTCGAGCTCCTGAAGGAGCTCAAGCAGATGGCCGACGCCGCCCAGCTCGCCCAGCAACTCCAGGAGATGGCGCAGCAGGAGGCCCGGCTCGCCGCCGAGAAGGCCGCCGAGACCGCGAACCAGACCGCCGCCGAGTGGCAGAAGGAACAGGCCCGGATCGCCAAGGAGCTCGGCCAGCTTGTCAAGGAGACGCCGGCCGCCCTCCAGGCCCAGTTGGCCCGCAGCCAGCAGGCCGCCAAGGACCTGGCCGCCGAGGCCCGCCAACTCCAGAAGGAGCAGCTTGCCGTCGCCGAGAACACCAGGCAGGAGGCCGAGCTCGCCCAGATCGACAAGCAGCTCCAGAACCTCGCCGCCGAGCAGGCCGCCCTCGCCAAAGAGGCCGCCGCCACGCCCGTCGGGGCCGACCAGGCCAAGCCCATGAGCGCCGCCGCCGAGAACATCCAGTCGGGCGCCTTGGCCCAGGCCGTCGAGAAGCAGAAGGCCGCCGAGAACGCCCTCGCGCAGAAAGCGACCGCAGATCAGCAGGCAGGCGCTCAGCCGCCATCGGGCCAACAGCCCAGCGGCCAGCAGCCGAGTGGTCAGCAACCGGCCGGCCAGCAACCGTCGGGCCAGCAGCCTGCCGGCCAGCAGCCTGCCGCTCAGCAGGCGCAGCAGGCGGCGCAACTCGGCTCAAAGCAGCAGGACATCCGCCAGCGCACCGAGGCCCTCCTGGCCCAACGCCAAGAGGCTGCGGCGGCCATGGCCCAGAGCCAAACGTCTCGCCTCCAGGCCGAGCAGGCCCAGTTGGCGAAGGAAGCCGCCGAACTCGCTCAGAACGTTCAGCCCGTCGGCGGTCAGCCCTCCCAGACGAGCCAGCAGGCCGCCGGGGACGCCCAACAGGCCGCCAACCAGATTCCCGCCAACATGCCGGCGGCGGCCGACAGCGCCACCAAGGCCGGCCAGGAACTCGGCGCCCTCGCCCAGAACCTCGGCAACCAGGCCGCCCAGCAGGCCGCCGGCCAGCCGAGCGGCACGCCGGAAGCCGGCGCCAAAGAGGCCGGCGCCAAGGAAGCCGGCGCCAAGGAGGCCGGCGCCAAGGAAGCCGGTGCCAAGGAAGCCGGTGCAAAGGAAGCCGGCGCGCCAGAAGCCGGTGCAAAGGAAGCCGGCGCCAAGGAAGCCGGTGCAAAGGAAGCCGGCGCGCCAGAAGCCGGTGCAAAGGAAGCCGGCGCGCCAGAAGCCGGCGCCAAGGAGGCCGGCGGGCAGCCCTCCGGTACGCCGGAGGCCGGCGGACAACCGTCCGGGCAGCAGAGCCCGAGCCCGGGGCAGATGGCGCAGATGGCCCAGCAGGCCGCCGAGTTGGCGGAGCGCCAGAACCAGCTCGCACAGGAGATGAAGGCCCTCGCCGCCGGCAGCCCGCAGCAGGCCCTGGCCGCCGAGCAGGCCGCCCTGGGGCAGCGGACGGGAGAGCTTCGTCAGGAAGCCGCCCAACTCGGCCAGCAGGCCGCGGCCATGGCGCCCCAGTCGCCCGCCGCCCAGCAGGCCAACCAGGCTCAGCAGGCCCTCGGCCAGGCCCAGCAGGCCGAGAACCAGGCGCAGCAGGCCATGGCCGGCGGGCAGCCCGAAGCCGCCGGGCCGCCCCAGCAGACCGCCGCCAACGCCCTCGAAGCCGCCGCCAACGCCCTCAGCCAGATGGGCCAGGCCCTCGCCCAGGCCATGGCCGGACAGCCCGCCGCACCGGCCAGCGAGGCCGCCATGGGCGCCCCGATGGCCCAGGCCTTCAGTGCTGCCAGCGAGGCCGCCCAGACGCCGTCGGCCGCTGCCGCCGCCGAGGCCGCCTCGGCCCTCGCCCAGGCCGCCGCCGAAGCCTCGGCCCACGCCGGCCAGATGGGCGTCCATCCCGGCCAGGGCATGGAGCAAGGCATGATCCCCGGCCAGGTGCCCTCCCAGACCAAGAACGCCCAGAAGGGCATCGGCACCGTCAGCATGAGCCTCACGGCCGCCAAGCTCGAAAGCCTCGGCATCAAGCTCTCCGACTGGGCCAAGCTGCCCGGCGAACTGAGAAACCAGATCCTCCAGGCCGCCGAAGAGGCCGGCCCCGAGGAGTACCGCGTTCTGATCAAGCGCTATTTCCAGCAGGTCGCCAAGAAGGGCGGCGCCGCCGCCGAGGGCAGTAAACCATGAACATGTTGCCGATACTCCACACGACACGCCGCGGGCGGCTCCTCGTCGCCGCGCTGCTCGCCGCCGCCCTCGTGCTCTCGGCCGCCGGGCGGGCCCCCGCCGACACGGCGTCGCCCGCCCTCGCCAAGTACCAGCAGCAGGTCGACACGTCCATCGACAAGGCCCTCGCCTTCCTGGCCAGGGAGCAGCGCAAGGACGGCTCCTGGACCAAGAGCGCCGGCGGCGGCCGAAACACCACCGCCATCACCTCGCTCTGCGTCATGGCCTTCCTCGCCAAAGGCCACACGCCCAACGTCGGCCCCTACGGCGAGATCATCAACAAGGGCGTCGACTACATCCTCGCCCACCAGGAATCCAACGGCATGCTCGTCACCGGCCGCGAAGGAAATGGGCCTATGTACGCCCATTCCATATCCACGCTCATGCTGTCCGAGGTCTCCGGCATGGTGGACCCCGCGCGGCAGCAGAAGATCGATCTGGTCATGCCGAAGGCCATGAAGGTCATCCTGGCCGCCCAGCAGTTGCCCAAAGACGCCCAGAGCGCCGGCGGCTGGCGCTACCAGCCCGACAGCCGCGACAGCGACATCTCCTGCACCGGCTGGGCCATCATGGTCCTGCGGTCGGCCCGTAACAACGGCGCGGCCGTCCCGAAGGAGGCGATCGACCGCGGCCTGGGCTTCGTCATGCGCTGCCACAACCGCGGCGACGGCGGCTTCTCGTACCAGCCGGGCGGCGGTTCCGGATGGGGCCGGACGGGCACCGCCCTGCTGTGCCTCGAACTCTGCGGGCGCCACCGCGACCGGGCCGCCCTCATGGCGGGCGAGTGGCTCCTCAAGCACCTGCCCCGCCACTACGGCGAGGGCGAGTTCTTCTCCTACGCTATGTACTATTGTTCGCAGGGCATGTTCCAGCTCGGCGACGATTACTGGGAACGCTGGGCCACCCAGCTCTACGAAGTCATGCTCAAGGCCCAGGAGAAGGAAGGCATGTGGCACAACCGCGGCGGCGAGCAGGACGGCGAAGGCGGCGACTACTACTCCACCGCCATGTCCGTCCTCGCCATGAGCGTCTCCTACCGCCAGTTGCCGATTTACCAGCGCTAGCGCGGCAACGCGTCCCTTGCCGAGCGACGGGCCTGGATTGTGCACGGGGGGCACGGCCACGCGCCGTTGCGTGGCCGTGCATTGTCCGAAGTCGCGCACGGCCACCCAACATCGGGTGGCCGTGCCAGCCGCCGATTTGCGTGTTTGCGTGCGCGGGCCAACCTTTTCGCTTGACAAAGCGGCCGCAGCCGACAGAATAGAGGGTCTGTCGGCGGCGCGGTCGCGCGTCTTTTCCCACGGCCTGC
>Ga0315273_10001739_pt1 | contig 25080 bp, 29 predicted proteins | sample YL17G02_0_MG_FD_205753 | JGI IMG/M metagenome (GOLD analysis project Ga0315273, IMG submission 205753) | Sediment microbial communities from Yellowstone Lake, YNP, Wyoming, USA - YL17G02_0 | ecosystem: Environmental > Aquatic > Freshwater > Lake > Sediment | place: USA: Wyoming | collected... | reverse complement strand
CGAGGAGGAAAGACCGATCTGGCGGTCAAGGCGGCCGTCATGTATGCCGTCATGGTGGCGGGAGCGCGCGTCTGGCTCATCTCGCCAGCGCTCCCCGAGGCCGAGGAGTTACAGATGGTGGTCGAGGAGCTACTCCCTCGACGGTGGTATTCGTTCCTGGGGGCGCCTATCCATCGGTTTCATCTCGCAAACGGGAGCCAAATCTGGCTCCGTAGCACGCACGACCCCGCGAAGTTGAAGCGTGGTCGATGCGACTTCGCCGTCATGAACGAGGGTCAGAAGATGCACGAGCGCGCCTATGCCGTCGTGCGCGCGTCGACGGCAGACAACGGGGGCTTAACCATCATCGCAGCGAATCCGCCGGATACTGCGCTGGGTCAGTGGGTAGGCGACGCCGTCGAGGAGATTACCGCGGGCAAGAGGCCGGCGATCCAGTTCAGTTTCGACCCTCGCAAGAACCCCCACATCGAACATGAATCCCTGGCAGACCTCGCCGCCGACGTCGACGATGTGACCTACCGCCGCGAGGTGCTCGGCGAGTTCATTCCCCCGGGCGAATCGGTCTTTCACTCGTGGAGTGAACGCCTTAATGTGCGCGAGCCTCCGTCGGAGGAGCACTGTATAACTACCGCATTCCTGCACAAGCACCTCGGAGGGCGACCCTACGAGCACATCGTCGGCATGGATTGGCAGCTCACCCCGCACATGGCGGCCGTCGTCATGTCGGCCTACGACCTTGCGCCCAACGATGACATCGACGGCAATGTCACCTGGGTTAAGCGGGACGTCCTATGGTGCGTCGACGAGGTCATCGTCACGGGCAACGAGGATGACCTGCTCGATGCGCTCGAGGCGAAGGGCTACTCGGGTAAGGAGTGCTGCGTGATCCCGGATGCGTCTGGCGAGTGGCAGAACGCCGAGCGGACGAAGGGGCGCGGCTCATGGGATGCTCTGCGCAAGCGCGGATGGCTCTACATCTACACCCCGGACGCGAAGAGCAAGGCGAACCCTCGCATCGAGGAGCGCGTCCTTGTGGCGAACGGGCGCATGAAAACGGCTGACGGTTTGCGGCATTTCTTCTCGGTCCCCGAGAATGTAGGGCTCAACCGAGCTCTCCGAAAGTGGCCGAACAAGGGAGGCTTCCCCGACCGGCGCTCATCGTTCGCGCACCTCTGCGATGCGGCGACATACCCCCTCTATCGCTTCTACCCGCGGCGGCGCGCGGGAGGAAAGGTGGAGTACGAAGCGATCCCGCGAGGGCGCGTCGGCGATGCTCTCGGAGGGTACTAGATTTAACGGCCTCGGCCTTGACGAGCGCAAGGTGGAGTTCGTGGGCATCTTCAAGCGAATCAGAGGCAGACTTCGCCGCAAGGAGTATCCTCGCCGGCTTTCCATCGAGCCACCGCAACCCCTTCCAGTTAGGCCGTCGACCAGCTTCGCCACCTTCGACTTTGGGTTGACCGACCGCTACTCAGATCACCCGGGCCAGGGTCTCACTCCGCGCACCATCGTCTCGATCTACCGAGAGGCCGAGGTAGGGGTGGTCTCGCGCCAGTGCGATCTCTTCGATGACATCATCGAATCCGACGGCCATCTGCGCTCACTCTTCGAGGGCCGAACGAGCGACGTCTGCGGAAAGGAGTGGATCTGCCAGGCGGGCGGCACAACTCCGGCGGATGTGATGGCAGCACAGAAGCTCGAGGCGGCGCTCCGAGAGTGCCCCAACTTCGATGACCTCCTCGAGCATCTCCTGACCTCCTTGCGCTACGGCTGGGCGGCGGCTGAGATCGACTGGGGGCTGACCGACAACGGCTGGTGTCCGGTCTGGTTCCGCGCCGCCCCCCATCGCCGCTTTCGGTTCGACGAGAAAGACAACCCGCGACTGCTCACCCCCGCCGAGCAACAGGACGGCATCGAGCTAGAGCGAGGCAAGTGGATCTTCGAGCGGCTACCCGGGCGGGTCATCGCGTCCGCCGGTCTCATGCGCACCTGCTCATGGTGGGCGCTCTTCAAGCGGCTCTCTGTCCGCGATTGGGTCGTGTTCGGCGAGCGGTTCGGCATCCCCTATGTGACGGGCGAGTATGCCGAAACAGCCTCGGACGAGGACAAAACAACGCTCAAGACGGCCGTGCAATCGCTGGGGAAGGATGGGAGTGCCATCTTCTCCGAGGCTTGCAAGATAGCGATCCACTCTGTCGAGAGTGGTGGACGTTCAAACGATGTCCAGGGTGCGCTTGTTGCCCTTTGCAACAACGAGATGAGCAAGGTCATTGCAGGCGCGACGCTGACCTCTGGCGAGGGTACATCGACAGGGAGCTATGCGCTCGGCAAGGTCCACCAGTCGCGGGCGTTCTCGCTCACCTTGCGGGATGCGTCGCGGCTCGGTACGGTGTTCGCGCGCGACATCGGCGGGCCGTTCGTCCTCTTCAACGGAATGGCCGCTCGGCCGCCCCTCCTCTATGTGCACGTCATGCCGGAGATGGACCCGCTCACTCGCGCGCAAGTGGCGGACATCTTCGTGAACAAGCTGGGCGGTGAGCTCGACGAAGATCAGTTGAGGAGGGAGTTCCAGTTCAAGGCGCCGACAGGTGGCGCTCTGAAGGGCGTCCCGAAGCCTGAGCCTGGTTCTCCGACGATCCCGCCTCCCGCGCAATAGAGCAATCCCGCCGAATTTAACGCCCCTTGTGTCTCCGGGTGTTTCCTTGTCTCGTGCCTCACTTCATTCCTCCGACCACTCTCGCTGACGATGAGCCCGCTGAGATCATCACCCTCCAGGCAGGAGGGAGAGACCTCCAGCCCGACGAGCGCAACGCCCTCTTGGCGCGCTTGCACGCAGGCGAGCCCATCCGCTTGCAGATGGCCGCAGTCACCTTCTGCCAGAAGAAGGGCAAGCGCAATCGAAGGAAGATCCGCTTTTCCGACGATGCTCTCGCCAGCTTCGCGCAATCCTTCGTCGGGAAGCCGTTTCTCGCCGACCATGACCACAACGACTTGTCCCGCCGGGGCGGAACCATTCTCTCGTCGGAGTTAGTCGAGCGGCGCGGCGGCGCGGCGTTCAAGCAAGTCATCGAGCTGGTCAAGCCATGGGCCGTCGAGAGCGCGCTGGATGGAACGCTGGATCGGTTCTCAATCGCATGGCACTCGGCCGACCCCGTCCTCTGCTCGGTGTGTAACAAGCCGATGACCGGAGGATGGCGCGATAAGAACCCCTGCCCTCATTACCCAGGCGAGGAGGTCGAGGCCAACGGCGAGAAGCACATCGTCGAGATGCTCTATACGTCGGCCGTGGGAGACGAAACATCGGCCGTCAATGTCCCCGCCGTCGAGGGCACATCTGTTACCGAAATCAGAACAGCGCTCGCCGCGGCGCGGGCCGAAGAGGAGAGAGACATGGATAATCAGCTAGAGGCGCTCGCCGCTCTGCGCGGAGAGCTCGAGACAACCAGGGCTGCGCTCGCCGCGGCCGAGGAAGGCCGAGCCAAGGCCGAGAACGAGCTCGGGCTGCTCGTCAAGGAGATGCACGAGCGCGAGGTCGAGGCGCTGGTGCTCTCGGCGAAGATGGGCGGGAAGATCCAGCTCAAGCACGACGCCGAGGGCAAGGAGATCCCAGGCGAGGCAGAGAAGGCCATCCGACAGATGTCGACGGGCTCGCTCGCCGCCGCGCGTGAATGGGTGACGGCTCTCCCGCGCATCATCCCCTGCGGGCCGCCTCAGTCGGCCACACCCGATCCCGTCCCTCCGACACTCGGCTCTTGCGAGCTGAGCGCCGAGGACAAGGTGGCCTGCAAGAAGCTGGGGATCTCCGAGGCGGATTTCCTCGCGACCAAGAAGTTGATGCAGGGGAAGGAGTAAGCCATGACCGCATGCGCAGCCGACAGAATCACTCAGGCCAAGTACCGCGGGCCGACGATGACCTTCCCCGTTTACACGGGCGCGAAAATCTACAACGGCTCACTCGTCGCCGTTCGCTCTGACGGCTATGCCGTCCCCGCCGCCGACACGTCGGGCTTCAAGGTCGTGGGCGTCGCGGAGCAGTACGTCTACAACACCGGCTCCTCGGGCGCCCTCACCGTTTGTGTTCGCACGGGCGTCAACAAGTTCAAAAATTCCTCTGGAACGCCCGTCGTGACGGCGACCCTTGGCCGCCTCTGCTACGTAGCCGACGATCAGACCGTCGCCGCGAGCGACAGCAACAACATCGTCGCGGGCGTCGTGACTGAGATCGATGCCGATGGAGATATCTGGGTCGACGTCTCGAATTACACCTCCTTCGCAACCGTCGCCGGTTACGTAGGTTGGGGCTCCGTCGAGACCGTCACCAGCGGCGCCATCGATCCCGACAAGCGCTCGTCAAGGCTGTCCTGTACGGGAACCGTCGCCTACACGCTGGCGAACGGCTCCGTCGAAGGGCAGCGCAAGACGCTCACCTGTACCGTCGCGGCATCGGCGCCGCGCGGCACCGTGACCCCGGCCTCGGGCACCGTCTGGAAGTTCAACGGCGTCAATGACTGGGTCGAGTACGAGTGGCACACGAGCGGAGGGTGGGCCGTCGTGGATGGGGCCGTCGGAGCAGGCGGAGGCGCCGGCTCGGAGGACTTCGAGGTTGTCTCGACTGCGACCGCCCTCAGTGTGCTGGTGCGGACATCGATCCTCGTGGTCGATGGCACTCTCGCCATGACCCTGCCCGACGGGACATACGAAGGGCAGCGCAAGACGATCATGTGCCATACCGGCACGACCACTCCCGAATGCACCGTTACCCCGGCGACGACTTCGGGCACCTACGCCGTGGCAGCGCGCCACTTCGACGCTGCGGGCGAGTGGTGCGAACTGGAATGGCATACGGGCGGATGGGTCGCCGTCGGTGGAACAGCAACCGCTTCATAAGGAGGCTAGACCATGGGAACGATGTTAAATCGAGCGAAGGTCGAGGCCGCCCAGGTTGGGTTCCGGACGGTCTTCGAGAACGCACTGAAAGAGGCGCCATCGCTCTATGAGCGACTGGCGATGGTGGTGGCGAGCTCCAACCCCACCGAGCAGTACAACTGGATGGGAGGGTATCCCCAGCTCAAGGAGTGGCTCAATGATCGCTCCCTCCAGAAGCTGACGAACTACAACTGGCAGATCGTCAACAAGGACTATGCCACGGGCATCGAGGTCGACCGCAACGACATCGACGACGACAGCCTCGGGCTCATCCGGCCGAAGATCCAAGGGCTCGCCGCGGCGGCCAAGCGGCACTATGAGGATCTGCTCTTCGATCTCCTCAAGGCTGGATTCGCCACCGCTTGCTACGACGGCCAGTATTTCTTCGACACCGATCACACCGAGGGCTCGTCCGGCACGCAAAGCAACAAGGTGACAACGGTCTTCGATGCAAACGGCGCGGCTCTCGAGGCGGCCTATATCACCATGGGCAGCCTCAAGGGCGAGGACGGTAGTCCTCTCGACGTCACCCCGTCGCATCTCATCGTGCCGACGGCGCTCCTCTTCACAGCAAAGAAGGTCGTGGCGAGCGAGTACCTCGCCTCGGGCGCGTCGAACATCTATCGCGGGCTCGTCGAGGTCATCGAGGCCAAGCGGCTCAACACGAACCCGACATACTGGTTCTTGGCCGACCTGACGAAGCCCGTGAAGGGTCTGGTCATGCAGATCCGCCGGCCGCTGGAGTTCGCTTCGCAGGACGACCCCAGCGACGAAAACGCCTTCATGCGGCGCGTCTATCGGTACGGCGTCGACGGGCGTCACGCCGCGGGCTACGGCCTCTGGCAATTCATGTACGGCTCGACCGGCGCCGGCTAGGCCCGACGGTAATCCTCCTCAATCACCCCGAATTTCACGCCCTGTGCCCTTCCAGGTGCAGGGTGGTTTCGTGGCCTACTGCACTCAGGCAAACATCCAGCACGCAGCGGGCGGCAGCAACGAGCTGATCGAGCTGACCGACCGCGAGAAGACGGGCCGGCTCGACGCTGTTGTGCTGGCCGATGCTCAAGCGGCGGCCGAAAGCTGGATGGATAGCTACATCCAGAGGCGCTATCAGACCTCGCTGGCATCGCCCCCCGCGTGCGTCGTCACCATGGCAGCCGAGGAGACGGTCTACCTCCTGCGCTCCTGGCGCGGCATGGCCAGCGAATCCGACGAGGCCAAGCACACGAATCGCACGAATTGGCTCGAGGCGCTCGTGGCGGGCAAGGTGAGCCCGGGCACTGACCCTCCGCCGTCGGCCTCCTCGAGCGTCACCTCGGAAGTGCTCGAGCGAGATGATGATGAGGACATCTGCCGTGAATCGCTCAAGGGGTTCTGGTGAGCGGCGTCGTCGAAGTAGACATCCACGACGTCCTCGAGGGGCTCAACGAGCTCCAAGCGCGAGGCGAGAATCTCAAGCCGGTATTCCAGGCGCTCAAGCCCGTCGTGAAGCTCGATCTGCGCTCCCATTTCGCGTCGAGCACATCGCCTACTGGCATGTGGGCGCCTCGAGCAGCCTCATCACGCAAGAAGATCCTCACCCGCTCCTCCTACACGAAGAGGGGCAAGGTCAAGAAGCGGACACAGAGGCGCCTCGACAACCAGCTCGGGCGCCTCAAGTCGGCCTTCTCCTATCGCATCACGCGCTGGTCTCTCGAAGCGCGCTCCATCGTGCCGTGGGCGGGCGTCCATCAAGAGGGAGGGGCCGTCGGCCGAGGCGCGCGCGTACCCGCGCGTACGTTCGCGTGGTTCTCGGATGCCGTGGTCGCTCAGTTCATGAGGGCGGCTAAGCGCTACATCCTCGCCGCCTGGTTCAAGAACACGCTCCAGCGAACGGAGCTCTTCTAGTGGGCGCGCTGCGAACGCACGTCGAGCAGGGGATCGTGAAAGCGCTCCATCCGCTTGTCGTGAAATTCAAGGCCTCGATTAAGCTCTACAACGGGGAGTTTTCCAAGGCCGACGACCTCGACCAGATCCGCGCGGCGCTCGATGCGCCCCTTCCCCTGGTTCTGCTCTCGACGTCGAACGCGACCTATCGACTGCTCAATGTGGGGCGCGACAAGGCCGCCCAGGATGTCACCGTCGAGATGCTCGTGGCATCGGGCTCGCTACGGTCGAGAGACGACAGGACGGTCGGGATAGGGACCGACCCGGGCATCTATGCGCTCCTCGAAGCGATCCGAAATATCCTCTTTGGCTCCGACCTGGGGCTCTCCGGTTGCGGCTACCTGGCTCCGTCTGTCGAGGAACCATGGGTACATCGCCCAGACCTGTGCATCTGGCGAGCGGTGTACACCTGCACGCTCGATGCGGCGCGGCCGGCTGCCGATGACGCATCCATGACCGATATCCATGGGCATGTGAACCTCTCTTCGTCGGAAAGCTCGGCGGCAAATCCAGTCATTCAACTCACGGAGGCTACGACGTGACTACCACCTTGCGCGTGCGGGCAGCGCACCCAGACCGACCCGTGTTCCAGCCGGGCATGCGGCGAACAATCGCCGATGACGGCCGCGAGATGAGTGCCATCTACGCGGATCAAGTCGTCGAAGTCCCCAATGAGCGCTTCTATCGGCGGCGAATCGCCGTGGGCGATCTGGTGCTCGTGACCGAGGTCGCCGAGGTCGCCGCCGTGAGCGTCGTGACTGAGGGCGCCGTGACTGAGGAGGAGGTCTCCCAATGATCCGTACTACGATCTCATCGAGCACTCGCAAGCCGGGCACCTTCATCGAGTTCGACAAAACGTCGCGCTCGCGCGGCCTCGTGCCCCTCAATCGCGTCGTCGGTCTCGTCGGAATGAAGAGTTCCGCAGGCACTCAGGCCGCGGCCACGCCCATCCAAGTCACGAGCGAGGCGGAAGCCGACCTCCTCTTCGGCAAGGGGAGCGAGCTCGCCATCATGTGCCGAGCGGCACTCAAACAGGCCGCGAAACAAGCGGGAGCCGCGCCCGCCCTCTGGGGCGTATGTCTTGCCGACGGCGGAACAAAGGCGACCTACACCATGACCGTCACGGGGCCGGCGACCGAGGCGGGCGATGTCGAATTCACCATCTGCGGGCGCACGATCCGCGCGGGCGTCGCCAACGCGGCCTCTGCGATCACCGTCGCTGCAAGCATCGTCGCAGCGATCAAGCAGTACGGCTACCAGTACCTCCCTGTCACGGCTGCCGTGGGCGGAGGCGGGAGCGAGCACATCGTCACATTGACCGCAGTGAACGGCGGGACGAATGGCAATGACATCAAGGTGCCCGTCATCGTGAAGTACCCGGCAGGCATCGCCGTCGCCGTCGCCAACGGCGTCTCGGGGGCGACCGCTTACGACCTCACGGTCTCGCTCGACGTCATGAACGACAGGATTTATCACGCCGTCGCCGTCGCCAACCACATCGCCAACGACATCTCAGACCTCAAGGCCTACGCGACCGCTCGGGGCGGCGCCGCCGCGAAGGCTTGGACGATCTGTTACGTCGCCGAGACGGGGACGCTGGCGACCGCCACGGCGCTCGCGTCGGGCTCAAACGAGATGGACGTTTGCATGCTCTCGGCCGAGGGCTTCGTAAACATGCCAGGCGAAATCGCTGCGATGGTGGCCATGGCCGTCGAAGCCGAAACGGACGTTGCCAAGAGCTTCGATGGGGTGGAACTCGACCTCTATCCGCCTCCCGCGGCCTCTGTCCCGACCGACACCGAAATCGAGACCGCCCTCGCGGCGGGGACCACTCCGCTGACGGTCAACGCGGCCGGCGACAAGGGCAAGATTGTCCGGCTCGTCACGACGCTCACCACGATCAGCTCCGCGCCCTTCGAGGATCTCTTGGACATCTCGAATGTCCGCTCGCTCTATTACGTGGGCTGGCAGTGCGACGCGGCCTATGCCCTCCACTTCCCGCGGGCGAAGAAAAATGAGCGCACGCGCGAGGCCATCAAGAGCGTGACGCTCGATGTCCTCTACAAGTGTGAGGAGCTGGAGATCCTCCAGAACGTCGACGCCCATAAGAGCGAGGTACTGGTCGAGTGGGATACCGTCGTCAAGACGCGCGCGAACGTGGGCATCCCTGCGAGCGTGGTGCCGAATCTGCACCAGGCGTGCGGTGTCGTCTACTTGCAGATCGAGTAAAGGAGCGCACCCATGGCCCGAACCATCGTTGACATCGCACTCATCGAGTACAACGGCACTCCTCTGACGACCGTGCGGTCATTCTCGCCGAAAGGCTCTGACCCCTCCGCGCCCGTCAAGACGATGAATCGGCGCCGCCGGCCGATTGGTTACACGCGCGGCGTGCCCGAACACTCCGCCGATCTGGAGGTAGTGATTCCCGTCGGCACCCCAGAGGTGGACTGGCGCGAGCTCAAGCGCGCGGGAACCACGTTCCTGCTGACGTGGACCGAGGCGGAGGCGGGCAAGCGACGCTCCCTCGTGGACTGCCGCGTCAATGACTGCTCACCCTCGTTCGACGAGGGCGGAGAGGTCAAGATGACGGTCTCCGTCGTGGCACTCGACGAGCGCGCGGAGAACTAGAGCATGGCCGTCCGCAACAACGCTCTGGGCGGTCAGCCCGTGACCGACGATCAGGAAGCCCTCGGCCTCTCACGGCTGGCCGTGTACGCGCGAGCGAGCGAGAAGCTGGTCGACAAGAAATGGCCGGGCTTCGATGCGCCCTTCAAGCTGCGCGTGCTACGCGGCGACGAACAACAGGAGTGTTACGCGGCGGCCTATTCGCGGTTCAAACAGATAGGCCTACCGCCGGAAAATCTTCAGTGCGTCGTGCCGTATGAGGAGGAGTTGATGGTCCAGCTTCTCTTCCGGGCATGCAGGGACGCTGACGATCCGGCGAAACCTTTTGCGCTCGATGAAGACGATCTCCGCGCGAATACGACCGCCGACCAGCGGGGTATCGTGACCCGCTGGTACGGTGATCTGCGCGCGCAGAACAGCCCCGACTTTGCCGAGCTGTCTCAAGGTGAGTACGAGGCCATCAAGGTCGCCGTAAAAAAAAAGGACAGAGCGAGCTTGTTGGGCTTCGGATCTTTCGGGCTCGTGACCTATTTGCTTACTACGGCACCCCAGCCCGAGAGCTGAGCGACTGGCAGATTTGGGAGTTCGTCATGTTGGAGCAGACGGCCACGGAAACGATGAAACCGAGGGCGAGGGCTCCACGCGGCGGAGTCGTGTACCGCTACACTGGCCCAACTCGGCGTAGTCCATTCGGAGGGAAACGTGGCTGACCGCGAAGCTGTAGCCAGAATCACCGGCGACACTCGGGGGCTCAGTCGCGCGCTCAGAAGTTCCAGGTCGGAGCTCAAGAGCTGGGCGACAGGCATCAAGAACGATATCGGGAGAGGGCTCTCGGGGGCGTTCTCGGGCGTTGCAGGTCTCGCCGGGTTCGGTGGCGCTGCGATGATGGTTTCTGCGGGCAAAGAAGCGCTCGAATTCTCGAAGCGCCTCACCTATCTCGGCATCCAGGGAGAAAAATCTGCCGAGTACATGGAGGCGTTGAAGCAAAAAATCTGGGCAATCGCGCAAGCGAAAGGCGTCGACCCCTCGGAACTACTCGGCGGTGCAGAGCAGTGGGTGACTCTGACGGGTCGAATCGATGACGCGCAAACCCAGCTATCAATGTGGGCGATGACCGCCGCGGCGTCAGGGACGAGCATGTCAGAGCTCGCCCAGACCTCCGCGGCACTTTCGACAAACTTTGGGGTTGCCGCGGTTGATATGGAGAAGGCCTTCGGGATTCTTCTCCAGCAGGGAAAGGCCGGCGCAGTCGAGCTCAAGGAGATAGCGAGCCTGGCGATGGAGTTGACGCCCTCGTTCGCGCGGTTCGGCGTGACGGGGACCAAAGGCCTCGCCGAGATGGGCGCCATGCTCCAGACGATGCGCTCGGGTTTCGCCACGAGCTCGCAGGCCGCCACGGGCATGCAGGCGCTCATGACTGGCCTCATCCGCCATTCCGCGAAAATCAAGAAGCTGGGCAAGGTCGATATTTTCGAGAAGGACAAAAACGGCGTTAAGCGCCTTCGAAGCATGAAGGACATCACTTTCGAGCTCATCGACAAGGTAGGGAAAAATCCAGAACTGGTTCAGCAACTTTTGCCCGACAAAGAGGCTGGTATGGCTTTCAACGCCCTTATGGACCAGGGGCAAAATTCTCGACTGGCTCAGGTCGAGAAGCTCATCGACGACGCGAATAATGCGGGCACGGTCATCCGCACCGACTATAAAAAATACATGGAGAGCGCGGCGGGGCGGCTCGAGGTCGCCAGGATCGCGCTCAAGAAACAGTGGGATGACGTCTTCTCCCCCGAGCGCATGCTGCAACTGGTCGCCGCAGCCGAGAAGCTCGTCGACGTCGTGCGCTTTCTCATCGACAACAAGGAAGCCGTCCTCGGTTCCTTCCTCGCTCTGAAGTATCTCCCCGGCCTCGGCCAAGCCGTTTTCGGAGGTGGAGGTGGAGGGGGCGGGGTTGCTGGGGCTGTTGCTGGCGGCCTCGGCGGAGGGTGGAGCATGGTGAATCCTCTGCCCGTGATGGTGGTCGGGGGCGGTGTCGCCGGCGGCGCGGGCGGTGTCGCCGGGGCCGTTGGTGGAGGCGCGGCGGCGGCGGGTAAGAAGTCCATGCTGGGGCGAGTGGCCGGAGTGGCGGGGAGTGTCCTGGGGCTCGCAGGCGCGGCCTATGCCGGCTATCAGTTGGGCGACTATATCCAAGAGGCGACCGGCCTCGGCGATTACATCATCGGCAACGCCGGGGCAAAAATGAAGCACTCCGACTTCATGAAGTACGGTGCATTCGCTCCCAGGGTCGCCGAGCAGTCTTTCTACGGGGCCGAGAAGCCCTGGGAGGACGTCGACGTCCAACTGATGAAAGACGCTCCTCAACGCCGAGGACCATGGGCCGAGGGCAGCGCGGCTAAGTTCTATCCGGACGCTGGGGACATGTCTTACATGGACTACGTCGAGAAGAAACGGCGTGGAATCGACCAAGGGCAGGCCGCCGCCGCGTCGGTCAAAGAGTTCACCATCCGTGTCATCGGGGAGTTGCAGACGAAGGACGGTTTTTCGATGTCGGCCAGCCTCGAAAATGACCCGGCATATGGCAGGGGGCCGGTCCTATGAGCGAAGACTTCTGGGAATCGATCCTCTATGAGTGCTCCTACGGAGGAGTGCGCCTCGACGTCGTGGGCGTCGATGGCACAGCGGGGCGCGCCCTCGTGCGGCACGAGTACCCAAACCGTGACGGCGCCGACATCGAGGACATGGGGCGAGCTCCACGCATCGAGCGGGTAAAGGCGATCTTCATGGGGGCCGACCATCTCGAGCGCTTCGCCGCGTTCGTGGTGCAGAAGGACCGCGGCGAGCCCCTCCCATTCGTCCACCCCCTCTTCGGCGAGGTCTCGCGCGCGCGGATCAGCGAGTTCTCCTATTCCGTGGGCGCCGAGCCCAGAGACACGATAACCTGCGATTTCACCGTCGAGGAGGACACCACTCAACCGTCGGTGTTCGCCGCAGGGGCCGGCTCCCCTATCATGGCCGGCGTCGACGCCGTCGCCGCCAGCGCGCTCGAGCTTGCCACGGCCATCGAGGAGTGCGGCTTGGCGGGCACTCTCGGCGATGACATGGTGGTCGTGGCCTCCGGCTGGGAGGAGGAGGGCAAGACCGCGCGCGACATTCAAAACGAGCTCACAGAGGCCAGCAACCAGATACAGGCCCTCAGTGATGAGTGGGAATTGGCCACGGACATCTCCAGATACCCCGTGGTGGCAGCGCTCGCAAACCTCCAGGCGAACATGCGCAACGCGGCCTCCGCGGCCCTGGCCACGACGCCGAGGCTCTTCTCCGTCACCGTGACGGCGCCTCTACCTCTGCGCTGTCTCGGGGCATCGACCTATGCGCCCTCGGAGTGGGAGGACCGCATGGCCGACATCATGGCGCTCAATGACATCCCCGACCCGACGCGCGTCGAACCCGGAGCGCTCACCCTTCCGATGCCTGGCTCGGCGAGGTCTTCGGGATGATCGGCTCGGGCCTCGTCGACGCCTTGTCGCAAGCCTCCCAGCGGGCGGTGGGCGAGCTCGCTCACGTCGTTTCGGTGCGCATCGGCGGAACGCTGATCGAGAACTGGACGAACTACTCCATATCCATCGATCTACTGCAACCTGCCGATAGCTTCTCCCTCGCAGTCGGGAATGCCGGGAAGGAGGCCTATGACCTCTGCCGCCCGGACGCCGAGGTGCAGATAATCCTCGACGGAAACACGGTGCTGACAGGGTACATCGACAAGCGCACGCGCACCGTATCGAGGGATAGCGGGCGCACCCTCGCCATCAGCGGGCGCGACAAGGGCGGGAGGCTCGTCGATGAGAGCGCGCCGCTGGTCAGTTTCGGCGGGCTCGGGATCAAGCAGCTCGCCGAAAAGATGGTGAGCCCCTGGTTCTCCGAGGTCATCCTCACGAACGCCTCTAACCGCAGATTGTTGCGGGGAGGTTCCAAGGTTCCGCTCGCGCGCGTGTCGAGTGAGCCGGCTATCGACCAGAGTCCGAAACCAGAGCGGAGTGTCTCGCCGGGTCAATCTCGCTGGGCGGTTCTGAGTCACTTCTTGGAGGAGGCCGAACTCCTGGGGTGGAGTACGGCCGACGGGAGGAGTTTCGTCGTCGGTCTGCCCAACTACAACCAGGAGAGACAGTATCGATTCCTCCTACCGCGGCCGCAGAGTGCTCGCGCGAATGAGGGCAACGTGCTCGACGTCGAGGAGGGTGATGGTGTCGCCGAGCGTTTCTCGCGGATCACCGTGGTAGGAATGAGCCGCGGCCGCTCTGCGGACGCTCGCCATATTGCTGCACGGGGCAGCGTCAAAAACGGCCCGGGGGCCGCAGGCGAAGGCCTCGACTTCGTGCGCGCGAAGGATCTCATCATTGCCGACGACGATGTGCGCGATGACAAGCACGCTCTGTCGAAGGCTCGGCGGGAGATGGCGCTTCGAGACAGCGCGGGCAAGACCCTATCGATCACCGCGCCAGGACACTCGCAGGAGTACCTCCCGGGGAGATGGGTAGTCTACGCGCCAGATACGATGTGCAGCTACGAGGACGAGGAGATCGGGGCGGTGGGCTACTACTACATAACAGCGGTCTCGTTCACGAGGTCTCGAGGACAGGCCACTACGCAACTGACGCTGGCCGAGAAGGGGGCGACGTTGAGACTATGAGGCCGACCAGTCGCTATCTGAGGGAGAAGGTGGGCAACGCGGCGACGGCGCTCAGAGGCCTCGCGCGTCGGCTCAGTGTCACGCTGACCGATGCCTCGGCATTCTGGCAACTCCGAGGCTATCAGGACAGCGAGAGCAACGTCGAGGTCATCCCCGACGTGCCGGTGTTCCACAACATCGGCTTCATGTCGCGGCCCGCATCGGGAGGCCGGCCGGAGGCCATCGTGATCTCCATCGGCGGAGCATCCGGACACCCCGTCGTGGTGGCCACTCGTGACTCTCGACTGTCGGCCTCGCTCGCCGAGGACGAAACGATAATCCACAACTCGAAGTCACGGGTCATCATCCGGGCGAGTGGAGAGGTGCTCATCGACAACGGCTCAGGAGCGCTTGCCCTGGCGCTCAAGGGCGATGTCGACAATATCAAAACGTGGCTCGCCACTCATACCCACTCGGGCGTCACGACTGGCCCGGGAGCCTCTGGCGTATCGGTGCAGGCCGGGACACTCCCCACGGCGACGGGCACGTCGACCCTGAAGGCGAGGTGAGCATGCCAGGTTTCGACATGTACATCGATCCAGTCACTCACGACTACGTTGATGACGGCTGGGGTGACTTCGAGACCGACGACACTCTCCAGAACGCTTGCTATCTCCAGATGCAATCCGACCGCGGACGTTGGCCCGGCGATGGAGAGGCGGGTAGTGACCTCTGGCAGCTCCAGCGGGGCGGGTCGAGCTCGAAGCAAGCGCAGCGCGCCGCCGAGATGGTGCGCGCCGCGCTCAAAGTCTTCGTCGACCTCGGCTGGGCGACCGACCTCCAAGCCGACGTGGACCAGATCCAGACGGGCAAGTGGGCGATCACGGCCGCGATCACCGATGTTCAGCACGGCCAGATCGACCTAACCCCGAGCGTACCCAGCGGAGGAGTGTGATGAGTTTCGCCATTCCCAGCCTCGACGAGATACACGCCCTCCTGGTGAACGACTACGCCAATCGCTTCCCGGGCGCCGACACGTCGCGCTACTCGAATGCCTGGAAGCGCCTGCGCGTCGTGGCCCTCGCCGTGAGCGGCCTCCACTATCACATCGATAGCGTCTACCGTGACCTCCTCCCTGACCGCGCCACGGGGGCGGAGCTCGATGCGCATGGCTATGTCCACGGGGTCTCGCGAAAGGCCGCGACGGCTGCGCACGAGACCGATGCTCTGCGCGTGTACGGGTCAGAAAGCTCCTCAGTGGTCATCGGCGATCTGCTCTCCCATGCCGACGGGACGTCGTTTCAGGTCAACGAGAACGCCACTATCGGAGCAGGGGAAACTTATGTCGACGTCGACGTGCTCGCAGTCACGACCGGATCGGTGGGGCTGAAGGAGGCCGGCGAGATCCTCACGTTCACGTCCCCCCCCAGCGGCATCCAATCCGTCGCAGAACTGCAACTCGATATCGGCCAGGATGGGGACGACGATGAGGACGATGGCGCCTATCGCACGCGCATCCTCGACCGCGTCAAGTACCCGGGCATGGGCGGTAACGCGAACGACTATCGAACCTGGGCCGAGGAGCAGAGCGGTATCGCTCACGGCTACCCCTTCCCGCTGCGGCAAGGTCTCGGGACCGTCGATCTGGCGGCTCTGCACAGTGGGAGCGGGGCGGAGCGCTTGCTTTCATCCGACGAGCGCACCGCACTCTTTGATGCCATCGAGCTCCTCCGCCCTGTGAGCGTGGACTTCACGGTGCTCACCGTGGCGGCCGAACCATGCGACGTCGAGGTCACTGTCGAGCCCGAGGATAGCGCAGCCTACGCCTTCGATTGGGATGACGAGACACCCCTGGTCGTCTCATCGTGGACGGCAGGAACGCGCGTTCTGAAGTTCACCGCGGATGTCCGATCTGACATGGCCGTGGGCGACAGGATCGTCTACAAGCGCGTAACCTCGACGGTGAACGACGGTCACGAGGCCATCATCGAGGCGCTCGGCCCGAACGATGATGAAGTCACCCTCGTTGATGATGACGAGCTGGCGACCTCCCCGCCGGTCGCCACGAACAACGTGTACTCCGGCGGCCCCCTCGTTTCGGTGGTGCGCGAGGCCATCATCGCGCTCTTTGACTCCATGGGGCCAGGCCGCGGCGAATTCGCCGCCGGTACATGGGAGGGCTCCCTGCGCTTGTCCTCGCTCTTCAAGGTGGTTCAACTCTCGGCGGGGGTACTGGACACAACCATCGTGGCGCCGACGGCGAACGTCGATGGAACAAACACGACGGGTTCAACCATAGGGCTGGTCACGCCGAGGCAAGTACTCGTGCGGAGGAGATGGGCATGACGTGGCTTTGGCAGAAAACCAGCACCCCTCTGGATGCGGTGAATCTCGGGGCGGCCACCGGCGATGTAGCAATCTACTACTTCAAGGAAGCTCTGAAGCAAGCCGGCGGCCTCGTAAAATCTTCCGGGGACAGCCTCTCATATTTCGCTTCCAGCGACGGGATCACTCACAGCGGATCCGGCGCCGGAGGCATGGGGAACGCAGGAGCATGGTTCCGGTATCAATCGCCCGCTGGGGCCGGCGGGCGTGAGTACACGTTCCAGCGGTCTACCGCGAACAACTGGAGGCACAAGTACAGCTTTGCAGCCGGGTTCACGGGCGGCTCGCCGAGCGCTACGCAGACACCGAGTGCCACCGATGAGCGGATCGTCCTGGGCGCAGGCACGGATGCCTCGCCGTCCTACGCGGCAGGATTCAACGCCAATGCTAGCAAGGTCCACATTGGGGTGAACAACGCCGCTCCTTATCCGGCGTTCATGTTCTTCGTGAACAACGGGTATACGACGCCCACCTCTTGGATACTTTGGGATGGCCTGGAGACAACGCTCTCGCCCGTCGAAGACGTGGACCAGTGGGTTACGCAGTGGTATGTGGGAACGCCTTCGTCGGCGAATCTGATAAGCACGTTTGTAGGCATGGGCTGGTGCCACTACAAAAAGGGCCTTTCTGGCGAGGCTTTTGCCAGATTCGTTTCGGCCTTCGGTTGCGCGAATCTGCCCGTCAACCCCTACAACGGCAATGACGAGGGGGCTCCCATTCTGCTCTGGCGCACCGTCGCAGACGGTAGCGGCGGATGGAAGGGCTGGTGCAAGACGTTTAGGCTCAGGATGACGGCAAGCAGACAGATTCCCGACTATGTCGATGTCGGCGCTACTCGATGGGCGGTGATGGATGGTCTTCTGGTTCCCTATCCGCCCACGGTGGAACCATCTACCTAGAGGGATAAATGACTGGCTACACCGGCACGCTGACCACGCCTCCCGATGACACCTTCTACCCGGACGGGGGGCGTCACGAGGCAACCCTCTACGACGTCGAACCCGACGCCGAGGTGCCACCCTCGCCACCAGCGGGGCCGGAAGTCGTCGAGGCCGAACAAGGGACCGGGACCGGGGGAATAGGCTTCCGCCTCGACGATGAAACCAGGGTCTTACTCCGCCTCGACGAGCCCGAAGACTGGCTCCAACCTACCGACGAGGCCGAGGGCCTCGAGGACATGGCGCCTGTCGAGAGTGGGAGTCACGTCGGGACAGGTCTCATCGGTCGGTGCAGGGAAGGCGCTCTGCTCCATGGTCTCGTGGCCGAGGAGCGCACCCCGGGCGGCCTAAACCTCTCTCGCTCGATGACGTTTGAGGCCATCGCCTACTGGAACAGAGACACGGGGCATCGCCATGTCATCGCTCACGGAGGGACGCAATCTCTCGACGGCGACGACCATACCTTGTGGGAAGTGGGGTTAGAGGCCTCGACCGAAACGATCACCCTCCGCCACAACAGCGCCCTCGCCGCCATCACATGCACCATCGCTTGCGCGTTGCCCGCTGATTCCTGGTTCTACCTCGCCATAGTGCGACGGTGGATATCGACGGCCTCCCTCACTTACGAGGCCTACGTCAACGGGGTACTCATCGGGAGCACGACCAGCACCTCAGCAGACATTAGCGGGGCGACGGGCCAATTCATCTCCCTCGGGTGCGGATGGGATGCGGGCGTCTCGCTCGTTTACGACAAGTGGCTCGAGGGAGGCATCGACCAGGTGCGCATCTCCGACGCTGCACGCTCGGCAGAGGAGATCCGCCAGACGTGGCGGCAGATTCAGACCTACCCCGCCCGCGGCTATGACCTCGTGCGCGCCTTCGTGGCAACGATGGGCCGCGAGGTGTTCACGCAAGATCCGTCGAGCTACATCCAGCGAATGCTCATGGTCGAGGGGGATGGTCTCGGCTACGCTCTCGGCCTCGCCGCAGAGCTCAAGGAGGACTTCCTCCCTCATCGAGCCTACGGGGTTGCCCTCGAAAGGTGGGAAGCGCTGACGGGCATCACGCCGCGCCCGGCGGATTCGATAGCGACGAGGCGCCTTCGAGTGTGCTCTCACCTCTGGACCGAGGCCGGCTACTCCTGCGGGCAAGTCTTGGCGATGGTCGCCGAGCTGCTCGACACGACGGCGGCGAACCTATCGATCTTGGAATTCTGCGCGGTCTTTAGCTGGTACGTCTACAGGAATCCGGCGCTCGGCGGTTCGCCCGACATGGCAGGGGCACGAGCAGTCATTGAGCGAATGAAGCCAGCGCATACCTACGGTGGGCTATGCGAATCGACAAGCCTGCTCTGTGATACTCAGTACAACTACTGCGATGAAACGCCCATCGGAGGATAGAAATGACTCTCCCGACGAGTAGAAACACAACGTATGCAGTGGGCAATATGGTCAAGAGCGCTGACTTGAACGATATACAGGATTACCTTATTGCTCATCACCCGCTCATCAATCAGATTCACCAGGGCGTCTGCTATGCGGGCATGGGAGGGAATGGCGCCGCGGCAATCCGCACCATGGGCAGAGCTGGATATATTTACAAACACGATACCTCGAAGGCTTACGCTGCCGGGGGTCTCATCATCCACCACACAGGCGATACGGGCTGGCCGGTATTGGCATATATCACCGCGGACGATGAAATCGAAACATCCCATGACGCGGCGGGGGCGGGCAAGCAACGCTACGATATTTTGTCCGTCAAACTGACACGGTCGGGCATGACCACTTCACTGTCGCAGGTGGTCACGACGGGCGCCGAGACATCGGGGTGGCCTGTTGAACCGTCGACTCCGGCGGGGTACGTCAAGATCGCAGCAATCATGGTGAATGATAGCGGTATCAATTTTAATGAATTGATGGATTATCGATGGCCTCTAGGGGATAGCATCGTCGACGTGCCTTTCGAGAATTATGACAGCGCACATTGGGCAAAAGACCAAGCCGGCATCATGACTGCCGATGGGGCAGCCGCGCGAAACGCTATTGCCTATTGCCCGATTACCACCTACGGAGCGCGCATCTGGAAGGTAGGACTGGCGTATGAACTTGTAGCGGGATCGTCGGCGGCGGCTACACTCATGACCTATTCGATAAGTGATTCGGGCACCCAAGATATGGATCCGCAGGAGGTTCTGACCAGCAAACTATTACTGCATACAGGGCATGCTCATTTTGATGCGTGCGAGCTGAAGGAACCATGCTGGACGACCTGTATGGGTGAATATCACAATCCACAGAAAGGGGTGAATCACTGGAATCGCATCCTTCTACTTTTTAATTCTGGAGCGACGCATGCGGACAAAATATGGGGCGCAAGGTTTTACGTCTCCGGCGCCTTCTATCAAGACTTGTCGTTGACGTGACATGCGTGAACCCAACACCCCAGAGGAGATCGGCGAAGGTGGCGGAGGCATCTCGAGCATCTGGCGCCGGCTTGGCGACCATGACGCACGCCTCGGCAATGGGCGCGAGCGCTTCGCCGAGCTGATGGCAAACGACTCCCTCTTGCGCGAGGAGCTCAAGGCGCTCAACCAGAAGCTCGCCCCGCGACCCGTGAGATGGTGGGTTGTGATCGGCGGGTCATTCGGCGCGGCCGTGACAATCCTCTCAGTGGTCTGGGCGCTTGCAACGCAAATAACCGCTCTCGACGAGGGCTTGAAGGCGCTCACGCGGACGGTCGAGGAGACCAGGACCGACGTGCGCGCCATAAGGGAGAAGGTGATAAAATGAGGACGTTCATCATCATCGTCGTCTTGTTCCTGTCTGGGCTCGCATACGCCGTTGAGACATCCGACTTACCTGCTGACGCTGGGGCAGCCGTGGCATTCGCTCCTCCGGTGGTGTCCTCAGTGGCCCCAGCGTCAGCGGGTTTACTTCCAACGGTCTTGTCATGGGGCGATAAGGTGTTGTCGTGGGTGCTGGCGCTCCTGGGCACGCTCCTGTCGACCTACGTGATCCGCAAGTACCTGAGCGGGAGCGTCCGCGACATCCTCTCTCGCGCGCTCGCGGAGGTAGTCGACGCTGTTATGGAGGTCAAACAGACCTACGCCGACGGGCTCAAGGCTGGCGCCGAGGACGGCAAGCTCACGAGGGAGGAGGCCGCGGAGGCAAAGGCTCGCGCCCTCGCCGTCGTAAAGAGTAACGTCGGCGCCAAGGGGCTTGCTCGCCTGGCTCGCGTGATCGGCGTGGACGTAGATCGCTGGCTTGGGACCAAGGTTGAAAGCACCTTGGCGAATATCAAGGGGGCGACAGTAAACCCTCGCTGAGCCGCGCCCTCGAAGGGCTAGACCGCGCGGCAGAGCTCAAGCCTGGGAGTGGCAAGGTCGACCTCTATGGTTTTCTGAGGGGCACGGAGAGCGACGGAGAGGCCGGCGCCGGCTTGCGCGCCGAGGCTAGGTTTTCCTCCGCCTGGAGCGCTTTCGGCGAGGCCGAGGGCGGTATGCAGTGGTCTCCCGCCGGCAGCAATCTGGCCTACCGCGGCCTGCTCGGGATGAGAGGGCGGTGGTAACATGCACCTAGAACACGGCTGGCTCGTCGCCGCGCCCGGGGAGCCAGCGGTCTACCGCATCCCGACGGAGCGGACGTGCGGCCTGGTCGTCGGTCGCCCCCTCGGCATCGTCTGGCACGCGATAGAGGTGCCCTGCACGCCGAGGATCGGGCGCAGATGTGCAATTCGTATACAGCACGGGCGCGGAAAAGGTTTTCACGGTGCGATGGAGCGGGACGGAACCTTCTACCAGTGCGCTCCGTTCACCCTGGGAACGCATCACACGAAGGGAGCGGGCACCTTTGGGGCAGTCATCCTGCCGGTCTCCGGCTCCACGGTGGGGATCGAGCTGGCCAACGCCGGGAGGGTCAAGAAGCTCGAGGGGAATTGGTACACTTGGAGTGAGAAATTCCGAGGGTGGGGCATCGATCCCTCGTGTCTGGTGCGTGACACTGATATCGAGTGGAGCCCGCTGGCAAGTGGGTATTTCCAGCGGTACGCCGACGAGCAGATCGCGGTGGCGAGGGCCATCACGAAAGTCTGCGGTGAGGCTTGGGGAACCTGCGATGTCTACTCGCATGCGCAGTTCAACCCGAAGAACCGCGAAGACCCGGGGCCATTCTGGCCCATGGATGAGATGCGCCGGGCGGGGATGCCCGCCGAGGCGCCGGAGGTGAAGTGATGCCGAGGAAGAAACTGCCCAAGGCATTTCAGGGCGCCATCGAGGAGATTTACCCTCTCCAGATCGATGTGATGTCTGGCGTCGTGCGAGGAGGAGTTGATGGTGACATTGCTCATGCCCTCTCGGATGATGCGAAGCGCAAGATCCAAAAAGTCATCGTCGATGACATGGGGTATGTGGCGAAAACCGCACCCGAGGAGCCTCCGAGGCTCGAGACCGAGGCGGAGGAGCCATGAGCCTCGTCTATGAGCCCCTCCTGCTATCGGCGGCCTCACTCTCCAACGGGGCGCGCTTGGCCGCGGTGAGCGGAGTGCTTCCTCAGAGGATCACGACAAAGGACGACATTAGAATCACAGGACTCTACGGGTGGAGTGGCGGTGTTTTTTCAGCAGATGGGACGCACTTCATTTATGCGAAATATGGGAACGGCGACAATAAACTATATCGACACCGTGTGTCTGACGGTGCCTTTGTAAACTCGATTCAGTTAGGTCTATATCCGTCTGGTTTTGTTCGTGCTCACGGTCGTAATGAATTATTCTGCATGAATCAAGGCTCCGGCGGTGCTGGCCAGGCCATAAATGAGATAGACAGCAACGCGGGAGCGTTGGTGCGCTCCGTTGCTATTCCCGCAGGGCGCTTTCAGATTGCACAAGTTCCCGGTGTAACGGATAAGATTTGGCAGATTCCTTATCCGAACGGAACATTGACCGAGTACACATGGCCCGGAATGGTTGCTACCGGGCGAGCAATCGGGACCGTTAGCGTGGTTATGACATCCCCGGGATATATTTGGTGTAGCTCGACACCGACCGGAAACATCATTCAATATGATGCGACTTCGCTTGCGGTTGTTCGCACCTATGCACGAGTACTAGGGGCCGCGGGAAAGCTTGGCACGTCGACTATGTGCTTAAGGGGTATGGATATTCACCCGATTACTGGAGAGCTGTACGCAGAAGACGTTTATTTACAAACGCAGCCGGGGTTAGGCAACATTGATGTGTGGAATTCTTCTGGTGTGGCATATAAGCGGGTGATGTGGCCCGGTGAGGGTCTCAATGGTGCTACTCGTGGCTTATGTTACGAGACGCCGATGTTCCAGTTTAGCGACGACGGTGATTTATTTATTATGGTTGTGCCTAACGTAGGGATGACAACACAAAGTGGGGATCTTTTGTTACGTTCTACAAGGGTAGATCAACGAGCCCGCTGGACCCGGGCATTCCCGTCGGAGTCATACCTGTATGCGCTCACGTTGAAGAGCATCGACGTGGCGGGGTGTCTCGGGTCGTCTTACTGGAATCCTCAGTGGACCGGGCAGGACTTCCGGAAGGCCTTGTTCTACTACTCCCTCGACGGTGGAGTGAATAGGACACTCTTCACCCCGTCGGCGACGTTGAACCTCTCCATCGAGCGAGGGCAGACACTCACGGTCGATGCCGACCTGGGTATGTGGGGCCGGCTACCCGGACCCGAGCCGTACATCGAGGGGATCAAGCTCATCTATGACGACCCTGGCGTCAGCGTTTACACCCCATACGCCTCGGCTCGCCTGAAGGCGCGCGCGCTCGGAGGAGGCCTCGCCAAAGTGAGGACACTATAATGGACCCCGCAGAGATCGCTTCTCCGATGGAAACCGACTGGACGCTCGAGGCCCTCAACGAGCTCGAGACGCAACCACTCATCGCCGGCAACGACTGGGAGTTGGGCGTGCAGTTCCGAGACGAGGACGATGCGGCGGTTTCGCTCTCGGGCGCCCTCATCATCTGGACGATCACCACCACCGACGTCGATCAGACGGTGCTCATCACGCGCAGGTCGGACACGAACATCACGGGCAGCTCGCCGGCTAGAAAGCAGATCCAGGTCGACGCCGACCAGGTGACTGAGGACACCGCGAACTACACGGGCAAGGGATGGGCAAGGTTTCGGTTCGGCCGCGAGAGCGCCGACAAGGCCTTGCTGGTCGCGGCCGTGGGCGTGAGGCCGATGGAGGTTTGGATCAGGTTGGGAGATGCGTCAGAAAAAACGTGGATTCGAGGGCACGTCGGGATTCTGCCGTTGATGACTACTCCGGCTTAGCAGGGTCTTTCGAGACCACATACACGAACGGAAACTCTAGCTTCATCGACGGCAATTTTTGATCGACCTCGATCCCCGGAAACTGCTCGCGCATGCACGCCCTGACTTCGGATGACCAGTCTTCAGGCCAGTCCTCGGCATCGGCACTGTTGATGGTGGACCCGTCGGCACTTGGGGTGACTTCGAGGACATAGGTCCACTTCCAAATGGTTCCGACCGGGGCCGTCTCTGTCACGCCAGCGGCAGCAACGAGGCACTCCTGGGTTTTATCCCAGCGCGTCTCGAGGCCTCCCAGCACGTCGGCTTCGATCATCTCCGCGACCCGCTCCATCTCCTTCGAGTGGGCTTTCATCGCTTCGATGGAAGCTCGTGGCGCCGGCGACGTCACCGATACCATCCGTGATGCCTTCGCCTTCACCGCCGCCCGCGACAGCGACACCATAGAAGATGGCGCTGTCGTCGCAGGGGCAGGTGTCACCGTCGGAGGTAAGGACATCTCGACGGCACTGGCCTGGTGTTGCGCGGTGGTTTTACGCTGCCAGAAGATGAGCACCGTGGCCAGCGCGAGGACGCAGGCGAGCAGGACTGCCCGTTTCATCAGCGAGTACGCGACACGCATGCGCTAACGCCGTGGCACATCCCCGTCTCCCTGTCGAACCTGCATGAATGCCACGCGAAGCCCCCATAGACAGCCTCGCATGTCTGATCATAAACATTGCACTTCACGCAGACGCTCGCCTCGCCCGACCCTAGACCACCACTTTCACCACTAAACGTGCCGCCACTAAACCCACCACTGAAGAAATTTATCCAAATCGGATCACTACCAGCACAGTATCCGTCCCCTTCCTCGCGTTCTACCTCCTGCCAGCTAGACCGCTCCTCCGTCGGGAGGTTAGTCGCTGCAAATGAAGTCACCCCGACGGAAGCAAAGATGGAAAAAGCCGCAAACAGATGTTTCATGCGTGTCATGTGAATCCTCCGGTTACAGGTTGTAACGGGCGGACCATCACATAACAGTCTGTCACTGTCAACAGACTGTCACGGTGTCATGGAGTGTGAGGAGGCCTGGGGGGTGGAGGCCGCTGCCTTCCGTTGTCGCTCAACGGCGAGCCACAAGTCCCGTTGCGGCTCACGAAAGGCAGTCCTCCTCTGGGGACGGTTTGGGGACGGTTTTGCTGCCAGGGACGGTTTTTATGGCCAGTTTGGGCTGTTTTGGCCAAGTAATTCCGCTAGTTTGAATGTTGTTGCCACCTTGCCAAGGTGGACGTCGCGGGTTCAAATCCCGTCTCCCGCTC
>Ga0315273_10001738_pt1 | contig 25086 bp, 25 predicted proteins | sample YL17G02_0_MG_FD_205753 | JGI IMG/M metagenome (GOLD analysis project Ga0315273, IMG submission 205753) | Sediment microbial communities from Yellowstone Lake, YNP, Wyoming, USA - YL17G02_0 | ecosystem: Environmental > Aquatic > Freshwater > Lake > Sediment | place: USA: Wyoming | collected... | reverse complement strand
CTTGCGGTCCCTGAGGGCCAGCTGTCATGTTCGCGATACCCGGTTCACCTTGCGGTCCTTGCGGACCGGCTGTCATATTCGATAATCCCGGTATGCCCTGATCACCTTGCGGTCCCTGAGGGCCAGCTGTCATGTTCGCTGTACCATCATCTCCCTTATCTCCCTTCTCTCCCTGAGGGATGATGAAATTGAATATTGCATCAAGGGCTGTACCAATATTCGTAACCTGTGCATCTGTACCGGGTGCTCCGGTAAAGGTATAATTTATTGTGATGGTTGCTGACTGTCCGTTAGTGCCATTAGTACCGGGAGTTCCCGGTGATCCGGGAGCTCCATCGGTTCCATTAATCCCTGGTGTACCGGGGGCTCCATCAAAATAGTCAACTCCGAACACTGGTGTATATCCGGGTGTGCCATTTGCTCCCGCCGGACCCGGTACTCCTTCTCCGGTTGGGATGGTAAAATCCAGAAGTGCGTTGCTTGGCGTTCCGACATTCGTAACCAATGCCATTGTACCGGCACCACCAGTAAACGTCCAGTTCACGCCAATAGTTGCCGATGAACCGTTAGTACATGCAACATAGATTGCACTTGATGGTGCAATCAAACAAAGGATCAACAACAATACAAACTGAACTTTTATCCAGGGTTTCCAATCCATTTACTACCACCAACTAACTAACCTTTAGGGAGACTTAATATAATATACCCTAGTACGGCAGAACCTAATATAGCTGCTCCCGCGAGTAATGCCCATTTGAATAAATCCGATCCTTTGCCATCGTCTTCTTTCTTTCGTTTGTCCAGCTCTGCGGTAATATATCCTGAGTGGTGGGAAGCTGTCCACTTCGGTAAGTATCTCCGTATTTCATGCAGATCGACATTCCTGAATGGGGGTAATTTAACTCCGCGTGGAAACATTGTATCCAGATCGCCATTCATCAAATGTACGTCGAAAGAATCGAAATCGTAGATATATCCATCATCATTATCGGCATGTGTCTTTTTCCATTCTTCATTCCATTTGTGTACTGCTTCAACAATGGCATAATCAATATCGGTATTATGCACAATGTTCCAGTCATCTGCAACTTCAATAGTATTTACTTTTCCAAGCTGTCCCTGCGATGGTACTGTCTGTATCCATTTGAGTGGCAATCCCATTGCGGAGAAGATCCCTGCAACTTCTGTTACCGGGAGCAGGCGTATTTTCCCACTCATCCCCCGGACAATCGCCTGTGGGATATTATGGATTGATGCCATCCGATATCCCCAGACGGGTTCAAGACGATCATAAACTTCCAGTTTGAAAAGAGCGAGCATGAAGATGATTATTGCACCGAGAATCAGGATCAACCAGATATAAAACGGGTTTCCCATGAATACCGGATCCCAAAGTGGGATTGTTACAATTGGATCTGCCATTATCTGTTTCCTCCACCGTGACCTACCAATCCGAATATTGCCCGGTTCTCTTTCGGACGCTCTCCGACGGATTTTACCATGCTGTTTGCATCGCCATAGAATGACATTCCGACTCCCTGAGCTAGCCTCTCCCTGATATGATCGGGTAGATCGCTACGTGCTTTGTTGGTGATTACGATCATATATGCTTCGTATTGGAGATTCATAATGAGATTAGAGACATGATCACATCCCTGTAAATCTCTTGCCTGCCGCATTATAATTTCCATCCGGTTCTGGCTGCTTTTGTCTAAGTTGCCGGATAAGATTGCAGTACATACACTATCGGATAATAACCAGTACCTGTCCTCTCCCTTCAACTCGTCCTTCTTCTTTGGAGTTTCGGGTTTGAGGTATATTTTCATTGTTTCGTGATCGACGTTTGGGGGAAGGGACATTGGAGCCATTGGTCCTAAAGGTTGTCCACCGGAATACCCGGCTCTCTGCATCTGCCGGGCTTCTTCCCGCATTGCGGCAACCTCGGCTTCGTATTGCATTTGTTCTGGTGTTACTCCCTGTACTTCCTGTCGGATAAATCTATTCAGAAAACCCATTGTTCAACTCCTTAAAAAGATAGATAGTTATTCCCCGCTGATTTTTTTATCGGTCTGGCGAAGGTAGAAGATCCAGATAATGTTTACGATAGCTAAGATAAAGAATACCGTCATTGTCAATGAGAGGTAGGGATTCGGTGAGACGATCTGGGTATCGACAACGGTAATGTTTGTCCCGGTTACGACGACGGTACTTTTATCCAGCGACATGAAATTTGCGAACCATGCCGATACTGCTATAGGGATGGTTGCTCCGATTGCAAAGATATCCTCGGCTGCTTCGAGTAGTCGTGAGATTGCCAGGCAGAGGATTCCAATGATAGCCATGGCATAAACGTACATTGCTGGCATATAATGTGCATCGTGGAGGTAAGAGTTGGAAAGTAAATCGACACCGGAATCATTAGATATGTTGGTAATAATTGCAGCAACAGGTGAAGTCAGGGCAATGAAGCAAAGCAGGAATGTAAGAATCTTAATTATATATCTCATTTATTAAGAATAGGATTTTTAGGGTTTAAAGGTTTGGGTAAAAGAGAAGTTTGGGAAATGATATTCCCAAACAGTAGTCGGATTATGCCCCGCCACCACCACGGTAGCCGCGTATCAACATAAATCCACCGATCATGATTGCAATACCGAGCATAATCAGCCCGATAGATGCAAGGTTGAGTGCACCTGCTGCGGTTGCGCTAATTGCAGTCTGAGCGGTTGCGAGACCGGGCTGTGTAGTTGCACAGACGGTTGGTGCGGCAGTTGCTACTGACGACATAACCCCGGGGGCTACATAGAACAGAGCTGCAACAATTATGAGTGTGATCACGCCTTCCATTAAAATTTCAATCACCTCGCTTAAATAATAATGATAATACTTATTGTATATATAATTATCCCAATACATTATATAATTAAATAACTTTAATACCGATGGAGGGTAATATGTAATTGTGCCACCGAAAGGAGACAAAACATCTGATGAGACTAAGGCAAAACTTCGTGCTATTCAATTGGGAAGAAAACATACTGATGAGACTAAAACACGAATGAGTGAGATGCGAAAAGCAGAAAATCTTCCCATGGAGAGAAGAATAAAAATAAAGGAAGGTACATCTGGGAAGAATAATGGTTTTTATGGGAGAGAACATACTGATGAAACGAGAGAGAGGATACGACAGGCAAAACTTGGATCCGTTGCAAGTGATAATACAAAGCACAAGATGAGTGAATCTCAAAAACTGACAAAAGGTAAAGTGATGCCCAATAGTATGAAAGAGAAATTAAGAGCAATACACACGGGTATGAGGGCAACAATAGCAACCCGTTCTAAAATGGCAGAAGCACATCAGGGTGCAAAATCACATCTCTGGAAAGGGGGGATCTCTTTCGAGCCGTATTGCCAGAAATTTAACAATAACTTCAGAGAGAGAGTAAGAACATTTTTCAATCATAAATGTGTAGAATGTGGGAAGGATCAAGGAGTGAAGAAGTTGCATGTTCATCATGTAAATTATAATAAGATGGTTTGCTGCGATACAACTCCTCCGTTATTTGTATCCCTTTGTACTCCCTGTCATACCAAAACAACACATGGAGATAGGGATATGTGGGAAACACATTTCGTTGAAGTTATTGAAAAGCAATATAATGGAAGATCCTACTTCACAAAAGAAGAATACTCTTCCCTCATTTCACTTTCCCGAACACCACAAATATACCGGCCAGCAATAATATCCCGCTGATCATTATCAATGGAACCATGAGGTTGCTTCCTGCGCCTCCGACGGTATTTATTAATGCTGCTGTACCGTTTGTCGTTTCTCCGAGTGAGTCGGTTGGTTTATCTTTCTGCGCCATTGAGAATGTGGTTACTAACCCGAATGACAGAATACAGATAAGCAGAACAGATATTACTAATTTGCCGACACCCATGATACATGATTAGGTTTTTTATATATGATAATACTTTTTATGGTTTGTAATGGAAAAAGGTATAATTATCCAGATTGGTGTTTTTAGTACAGTTCTCACGGAAATCACTATACGCTGTGAGATATTCTCCCATTGCGTTTAGTTCGCAGTTACCGGTGATATTGCTGGTAAAATTCGGCATTGGCGGGGGATCTGCATTTGCCATTTGACTGAAAACAAATACTCCTGCGATTATGAATGCTATCCCAAAGAGTATGATCACAATGCTGATTGTGTTTTTATTCATATTTCTATCACGCTCGGGAGGGTTCTTCTTGGTTGATTGTTTTCCTTTGGGTGCGGTTCGAGATCGTCTTCATCATCATCGTCGAAATCATCCGGTCCCAAATCCTGTGATAGTTTCTTTTCCTCTGCCATTCCCCTTACGATAAGCCGGGAAAGGTTGTTTGGCACACGATCAAATTCAAACCCGCCTATCTTTCCATCCATACATGATTCGTTCACTCCCTGCCCGGGAAGAAGTTTCTTTACGAGCCGTATATCGACAGTACTGTATGAACTTGTTGGTTTTGCGCCACGTAACCAGATGAAATGCGATGCTCGCTCTAAGATCCTGTAATCAATAAGATTGAGAGCATGGGTCATGCAGCATAATGAGAGGTTGTGTTTACGGGTATCAACCAGTACATCTACCATGCATTCAATAATCCAGTAATAGACATCCGGTGCATTTGCCCGGAATAGGTCGTGGCTCTCATCTATGATTGAAGTAAACCATTTCTTTTTCTCTGATTCAAGGTTTGCCCGGTAAAGATACTCAAAGATTTCAAACAGGAAAACGTCCCGTTCGACAAGATAGTCATCTTTTGGAAGCATGTATTTCCGATCATTTTTGTTGAGGTTTCTTTTGGTATTTATTGCGTCTTTTAATCTCGCTGACATATAATGTTTCGTCGGGGGATAGATGATATTATTTCCACCTTCAACGAGATTTTTATAGAGTTCTCCAATGTTGTTATACGTTGCGATATCAATTCCATCAATCGGTACTAATTCAAGAGTATTGGTATTCTGCTGGTAAAATTCAAGTTCGCTCTTTGCATGGATATGTACTTTGAGTAGTTTGCATTGTTCGTTAGGATAACAGGTTTTGAAGACGGAGGGTACAAGTACATTCCATGAATCGAATTCTCTTCCCCTCCATAAAACGGTTTCCGGGTGGACGTGTTTATTGAAGAACCTGCTCAGTTCATTATCATCTGAAATATTCTGGCATTGTTTGATAAAATCGTTCTTGTTCATTCCGTCAATGTAATACGATAATCTGGCAAACTTTGTATTGAGCGTTGTTTTACCAGCACCCTGTCCACCGATGCCAAAGGTTCTTGTCCCGCCATACCCTAATAGTCCGTCATCATGCAGGAGGATCTGGTCGCTCCATATCTCTGCGCCGAGTGTTTGGGACAGTCCTGCAAATCCTCTTGCTGCATATGGGCGATCAACTTTGCCTTTATATGCCATTATCCCTCTTGGGTTGTATCAGCTCCAACCCGTTTCATGATCCTGCCCATGCTTGACCCTATTTCATCCATATTGAATACTTCTCCTTTTGGGAATGCCATGAGATCGTGTCTTACGATGATCTCTAATAATTGCTGGTTGATCTGGGAGAGCATTGCATTTGAGATTATCCAGGACTGGTGGGTCTGGACATAGGCGTTATTCGCATCAATCCACCTTCTCCCCAGTTCATCACAGAATAAGATATCCCGGTATATCTGTAATCCGTATCTTGCCATTGCAGTATCTTTCCATATGGTATCTATCCGGTCATCCATGATTTTTATTCCTTCATTTGTTATTGTCCCGTCTTCCCAGTTCACTACCATTACTTTTAATATTGTATTTAGTGCTGATGGGATTGCTGCACTATCTGGCACTTTCTCTTCCAGTTTTTGGATCAGGAAGGCTCTTGTTGAATTTATGAGTGAACTTGAAAAAGAAAGGGTCTGGGCTGGGTCTGTGGATAGGGTTACTGCTTTGAATAACGATCCTACGGCAGATTTTATTGCCCAATAGTTTTTCTCTGGTTTGTTGGGTGGCATTAATTAAATATATATGATTGGTTGATATTAAAAAGTTGGGTTATCTCCAGAGTTGGGAACGGAGGTTGATTACTTCCCGGAGTTTTCTGAAATTCTTTGATGGACGTGGTGATTGATCCTGTCCACCCGGCCAATTGAATCCTCCGGGAAAACCGATGATCGGTTGTTTTGGGATTAGACGTGGCTCTTCTATTAAATTCTGTTTCGGGATTATACGTGATTCTGTACCCTGTATTATTCTTAAGGCAGTTGTTGGGGTTTGGCGTTGTGCTGTTTCTGTTATTGTGCGTGGGATTGAAATTTCGTTGAATAAACTTCTTGGATCTAAGAGAGATTGTGATTCTTGTTTTTGCTGTTGTCGTGAAATGGTTTCTTGTGCGTGTACTGTTCTTCCGATTTGTGCTTGTGATAGGATAGATGCAACTCTTGACCTGGATTCCTGCTGTTGATTCATTGACTGGGAGGATGTGACCCCAAGTGTGGTTCTGGGAACTGACAATACAGAGAATCCTTGTCTGGACCTGGATGATGCCATTTGTGCAGCTATTTGTTTTCCTCTCTGTTCCTGGGTTAAACGCGAATCCTGCCGTACTCTTTCTGATAATCTGGTTTCTCCATAAGCAGAAGTTAATTTGTTTTTCGATGATGGTACTGATAATCCTGTATTCTGTTTTATTGCTGCTGGACTTAACCAGTAAGCATCGTCTTCTTCAAGTGCCATTCGCTTTCTTTGTGTTGGACTTAAATGTTCGTTTGTCATCAATGATTTTATCTGGAGCATTTGATCTCCTGCTCCTATCCCTGATGATACTGCAAACCCACGATCTCCTAATCCGCTAGTACCTCTTCCACCTGGAGAGAATACGTTACCAGTTAAGCCACTCCCACCACTACCGCGTTTTCCACGATATGCTTTTTCTGCTTTTTCCATACTTTGTCTTTCACTTGTTTTCATTCTTCTCTGTTCTTGGGTTGTGGCAGATTTATAGATATCGAGTTCTGTGAGTGGTTTACCATAAGTTCGTTCTAGTTTTCCTTCAAACTGTGGGCGTATTACTGATTGGTAATACAAAGCATTTTTGGAGACTTGGGTTCCCTTCCCGGTTGTCAGAACTGTTCCTTCCGGGAGATGCCCCGGGGTTTCTAAGATACGATATTTGCCTGAGTCCATTGGTTCCAGTTTTAAATTTGTTCTGGGATGCTGAGCGGCAATTCCATATTTGTCTGTATAGAATTTGATTTCTGGTTTGGTTGGTGATCGTGCTCCTTTTATGGTTTCGATTGTTGGTGCTTCGGTTGGTTCGATTTTTTTACTCATATCCCATTTCCTTCCTTCATATGATCCACCACTGAATTTCTTACCAAGCATCTGGGTATCTGTCATGTAATTATTCCAGATTGATTCTTGCGCTGGATATCGGGATTGAATATACGAGAATGCTTCGGTTCGTGTAGGCAGTTGTGGTAATGGGGATTTTGTAGGTTCCATCCTTGCAATTTCTCCAAAATTCATATTCGTTGATGATGTAACTTTTGGTGCTTCTCCAAGTAATCGCATTGGTTCTGGTTTTACTCTTGTAAATGGTTCCGGTTTGGTTTCACCACCAAAAGTAAATTTGGTAAACCCGGTATCTGAGTTCCCCATTCCAATATATCGTTCACCCGCAGGAGTCCTTCCCCCACCAAAGAACTGATCTCCAATTGCAATTCCGGTTGCTGTTGCTCCGGATCGTGTTGGGATATTTACGATTTTGGTTTCACCCATCCAATTAAACCCTCCGCCTCCACCATACATTGCCGCGAGGGTTGGTACACTTCTATAGACGTTCTCTTTTGTTTTTTCATGGGTTGCAGTAAATCCTTCTGTTACACCCCATCCATATAACGCTCCAAATCCGGTTGCGACTGCTGCTTTAGTAACTGTCTGCCCAATTGGTGACATTAACCATTGTGCGGTTGGTGCTAATTTCCCGGTTCCTCCCGCGATGGATCCAACGGCTCCACCAATTGCTCCACCACCATAAAGGAATGTTGCACCCTGAAGTGCGGCTGGAGCGAGTGCGGCTGGTTTATTGATTAATTCGGTTCCTACAAAGAACACTCCGCGTTTTGCTTCTCCTATAAACCCAGGTTCATTTTTTATGGTTTCATAATATGCTTCTTGCTTTTCGATGGTCTGCCCAAGTACCATTCTCCCTACCCTGCCAGAACCTTCAACAAACTTACTCCATTCTCCAAACTCATATACCTTATCCTGGATTCCAGTTCCCGGGATTGGTGTTTTTGTTGTGAGCGTGGTTTCGATAATCGGGTTCTCTTTCTGCATTACGTTGTATTTGTCAATCTTTGCATTGTAATCGGCAACAGCATTTGCATCGTATAAATCAATTCTATTCCGGTTAGTATCCAACCATGACCCCATATTTGAGATTGTTTCGTTTCCACCGGAGATGGATTTTGTTTCTGATATTGAGTACTGTGGTTCGGTTCCTTTTTCTATGATTGTTCCTTTCTGAGATAATCCGAACGTGAATGCGGATACCACGCCGCCTATGGTTGATTTCACTCCTTCAAACCCGGCGGCTTGTAGTTCGAGTGACGCCTCCAGTGGCCTATTTTTATTTGCTATTTGGTATGCTTGTAGTTTTTCTGGTGAGAGAGAGGGAAGTAATCCAGCTAGAATCCCCCTGCTTGAATCAAATTCTACTGGTTGTTTTGGAGAGGTCGGGGGTGAATATGTCGATCTGAACGGTGCTGGTAATCCACTTGCATTCTGTTCCAACCCACTTGCCCGAATCCCAAGCATTCCTCCGACATATGACATTTGAGTTGTCGGGATGCTCACCGGCGTTACATACCGTTCTCCGGTTCCCCCATACAATGCACCATACGGTCCTTCAAGATTTGTTGCCCGATCAACGTAAGATAATGCTGAACCAAAAGATACTCTCTCGTTGCTTCCTTTTGCAAGTTCCCATCCGAAATCCTGCATTCCTCTCCCGCCCGGAAGGGATGATCCGATCTCACCTGATACTGGTGAGAATCCTTTTGCTGCCGATACACCTTTCAATAGTTCAACTGATAGATCCGCTTTGTATTCAAATGGGTTTGCAGCTACCTGGTTCCCGGATTTCATTCCTTCATAATGATACGCTGATGACGCTTCAACTGGTGACTGTACGGATTTCTGCAATTCGTTTAAGAAGAAACGGTCATCGCTTTTTGTGGGAGTGTTATATGCTCCCATTCTTTGTATTTCGAGTGCTGCGTTAACTGCTCCTCCGAAAGACTGGAATGGTTGCTCTGTACCAACCTGATAGGGTTTGGTGTATAGTTCATTTGCTAATTTCTGGGTTATGAAATCTCCCAGACTTGCCGGATTATAAAATCCGGGTCGGGATGAGAGCGATACTGGATTTGTTGGTTCGTTGTATTGCGGGATGAGTAATGGTGTGTATGTGGCCCCTCCGCCTATCTCATTGGGTATGGATCTGATTTGGGGTTGTGGACTTAGGAAAGATTGTACTCCTCCAACAATAGCTCCTCCGATTGCTACGGGAAGTGTTACTGGTCCTGCTATGAATGCCGGAGCGGCTTGGATTGCAGATGCAATTGGGGCATATGCGGGTTGAATGATATTCTGGAAACCTGATGAGACGTTCTGGATACCCTGTCCAACATAATTAACCGCTCCCCCGGCCCATCCGATAGGATTCGTGAACGGTGATTGTGGTGTTGGTTGTGATACCGGAACCGGTGCAACTACACTTGGTGGTGGAGCTGTTGATTGTCCGGTTACATTCTGTGCTGCCTGCTGTCCCATCTGTTGTATAGGTGCGGTGATAAAATCAAAGATACCCATGTGAACCAACTCTTTACTTTAAGATATAATCAAAGGGTATTAATACTATCGGTAAAAGAGAGTGGTGTATAAAGGGTCCTCACCCTTTACTGTTTTCAGAAGTAGAGCATGTCATCTAATATTGACCGGGTTTTCTTTGGGGCTGGTGCTGCTCTGGTTGTCCTTCGTGATCTGACTGTTCTCGTTCTTCGTGGTGCTGGTTTTGGTTTACCAAAGATGAAGGGATTCGGATCGGCAAATCCTCCGATATCAAGAAACCCTTTTTGTTTTGGGAGTTTGATATTCTTGCGTGGTGCATCCATCCACGATAATTCCTGTGATTTTTTCAGGGGTTTACCAGATGCGTCTTTTTGTCCCATGGGAACTTTCCATACATCGTTCCAACTATTTTCAACATGCTTTTTGACGTGCTCTGTTCCTTTGTATGCAAGTGCTCCCCAGAAATCGGTTGGTGTTGTTTTCGGGGGTTGGGACAGTTTCTTCTTCCAGGGTTCATCTTTTCCTTTTAGTTTGTCGATGAGCAACCCAGACGCCGGGGTGTCCTTATAATATGATTCTTTTTCTTTCTGTGCTTCTCGTTTTTCCCTTTGTTCCCGGAACGATTTATGCGCTGCTTCACTTGAACGATCAGCTTCTCTGTCTTCTGCTTCTCGTTTCTTTCGTGCAGATTCTGCTTTTATCTGTTCGTCCCGTTTCTGTGAACGCAGATCCCTTGCTTCCTGCTGGCGTTGTTTAATTTCGTTCTCTCTTTCGAGTTGTGCGGTTCGTTTTGATTTGGCAAGGTCTTCTTCAAATTCGCGTTTCTCCTGTGCTTCCTGTTCCTTTTTTCTCCGGTACTCCTGAACGTGAGCATCCTGATCCTGCGCTTCCTGTTTCTGTTCTGCTTCTACTTTTTCCGCACCCTGATTTGGCTTGTAGGCATTATCATTCTGGTCATAGTCGGTTGATGCCATTAGTAAACTCCCACTTAAATTAGAATAGGGATAATATTAAATAAAACTATCTGAACTTTCGCATGATGGTTACTATCCCGGTCCTGTAATTCAGTTGTGATTTTAGATCAACTACGGTAATCCTTCCGAGATTTCCTTTATTCGGGAGCTGCATTAATTCATCGTAATTGAGCAGTCGGTTTTTTCCGTGAACTTTAAACTTTATGTCTGGCATATATCACCTTAAAATTATTTGGAGAACAGGGAGAAGAATAGCCCCGCTACCGATGCGATGATCATTCCGATTCCTATGTTCATTACTTCTGGCGGGATTCCCATCCCGGAACCTACTGCACCCGCACCCCAGATGGTAAACCCGAATACGAGAGCGGCAATCATTGGGATGGTTATATCACCCTGCCGCATCCACCATCCGCTGAATATGAAGAAGAACAGGAGTGCATATGTCCAGAATCCCAGTTGGGAAGTATAGGGAACTACCATCAGTGGTAGTGATTTTGTCAGGTTCAAACCACTACGCATGATAGTTGTTGCACCCGATCCATACTTAGTCTGGTTGAGTGGTGTCGCATCCGGTACTACGAATGATACCTGATTCCCGCACCCGGTAGAATCACAGGCAACAACATAATATGTCTTACCAGAGATCATGGGCATCCCCTCCTGGTAATCGGTGAAAGCACCGGATACGCTCTGGTTTGGGGTTGTCCAGAAATAATTGTAGCCGGATGCCGAACCCCATTTGAACCAGCCTTCTCCGGATCCTCCGTTTGCATTGAATGTTACTTTCCCGGCACCGATATCGGTAACTGGTTGGGTTGTCGGAACTGCACATACCACCCCGATAAGCAGGAGTATTGCGATGAAAAGGGTTGCGTGTTTCATTCTAGACCTCCGGTGCCCGGAAGGGCTTGAAGATTAACACAAATATCTCTATTGCGGTCATCACATAGATCCCCATCGAGAGGATGAGTGAGATGGATGGGGGCATGTGGAAAAAAGTTACCATAGTCCCATAGATGCTAAAGAATCCGAATACCAGTTTCCAGAACATCTGCCAGTTTGACCAGATTAATCCTAACCCGTTCCAGACTGCATCTGTAAGGCTGACACCAGTTGTAGAAGTCCCATAGACGGTTTGTGCGTGTTCAATTGTATAGGTAGTCAGTTCGTTTGATGGTGTCGGGCCAAACTGATCCTGAAATACTCCGATTGATACTAATCCGTTAACAAAGATGATTGCGAATTGCAGGAATATCAGGAATACTACGATCTTGAATAGCAATCCTCCCGATGAACCGAATACTCCGAATTTTACGCGGAGATGTGTCCTGAGGTACGCGAGCACTCCGATCATTATTATCATTGGGATAAGGGTTGTAAGGTACTGGAATTGTATCCAGCCAATCGCCCAGAAGAATCCTCCCATTAAAGGGGTTATGATATACCCGAATCTGACGTTTCTTTCTGACCAGATTGAGGAGATGAGGAAGAGGAGTGCAAGTGCCATCCATTGCAGAGCTAAGGCGTAATCCATGATCACCACTCTCCTTTGTAGATGAAGGGGTTGTAGAGAACCCCGGATGCTCCTTTTAATGTGATACCCTGGCTATTGTTAATCCATCCAAACCGGGTGTTATTCGCAGCAAATCCCCAGACATAGGCATCTCCCTTTATGTTGGTTACTGCATAAGACGTGTTGACTGTCTGGTTGCTCCCTGCTACCGAGGGGAATGTTTGTGTGTTTGCTGGGGTCTGGTTTGCATACTTTACATAGAATGTTATATCTGATGTTGTATGTCCTGAATCTGAATAGGTCATGTTGAGGTAGATCAATGGGGATGCTTCCAATACCGTAAGTGTCTGGTTAATATAATCTGCTGAATTTGCGATTGCTGCTGTTGCGGTTGTTGCCAGTACGAATGTATATGCCATCTGATCCGGATAGAGATCCAGTGTCTTTGAAACACCTGTTGATGGTTGGGAGAATGAGATCCGGTAGAGGCTACTGCTTATCATCGGGAATACTATTGACCCGTACGCATCAGTATTTCCGTACATTGTGGTGTTTTCCATCGGAGTTGCTGATGCAGATATGCCATAGAGGTATTGCCACCAGTTTGTTCCATAGGTTGTAGTATTCAGCATTACTGTCGATACTACCACATTGGAGAGTCTTCCCCCATTAGAGTCAATTGCGATAATCCTGACTTCGTGCGGATAGAGGAGATTGAGGTTGCTTTGAGAATTTGGTGATTCAGCAACTTCCGTTAAATAAATCGTTTCCGTCCTATCCCTGTCCACCACATATGAGATTGTCCGGCTGTAATACCCGGTCGCACCGACACTGACTACTACCGCTGAGTAGTTCATTGAAAAGGTTGCTACCCCGAACATATCGGTTGTTGTGTTATCTCCGTTGCTAAGTTGGATTGCTGCTGACGGGATACCGTTATGAGTGGACGTATCCTTGATTCTTAATGTCAGGGAATAGATTTGATCCATCAGGATATCCTGACGGTTCCAACCGGATAGTCCACCGGAATCTGATATGGTAATATACCCAGAACGAACTTTTGATGAGTAACCAACACTTGCATTATACACTGTAAGATTCACATCATAAACCCCATTGGCAGAATAAGTGTGAACTGGATTCGCAGTAGTGTTTACTACCCCATCTCCGAATGACCAGTTGTATGTCCACGCCGATATGCCACTCCCATTTGTAGAATCGGTAAATGTTACTGCTGTTCCGGGAACCCCAACCAAAGGGGTTCCAGTGAAATTCGCGGTTACTGTCGGTGGAGTTACATCGAGTGAATAGTTTAGCAGGGTATTATTATATCCCGAAGCGTTGGTTACATTCAGGTTAATATGCCAATGCCCAACCCCGAATGTCTGTGTGGCATTTTGAATTGTACTCCAATATATAGGAGTGTTGTTACCCGGAGTTACGTTTGTGTATGACCAGTTCCATGCTGTAATGCCAGTTGCGGAGGTATCGTTGAATTGGACTGTGAGTGGTTGTGTTCCAGAAGATGTATTACTGGTAAAAGAAACGATTGGAGCATTTTCTAAAAGGAATGTTGCTGATATGTTATGATTTGCAAGTATGGAACTAAAGGTATAGTTTGATACAGCACCAACAGAAATTCCATCTACCAGTACATCTCCAACTTTGTAATTTTCCGCAGGAACGATATCAAATGTAATATTACTACCACTATCAACGGTCTGGGGAACCAGTGGCATTATATATCCATTTTGTGGAGTTGGATATAGATCTGATGTTATGTTTGCAGTGTCATATGAAGTCATCTGATATGCTCCGAAAGTACCAGCAGCAATAAATTTGTGAGCGTCTGGAGTAATTATCGGATCTGATGGATTCTCGCTCGACCATAATGATAATCCAGAAGGATAATCCATCACTGGGTTCCCGGCATATTTCGTCCAGTTTATCGTGTCATTTGATGTAGCAAGACCTATTCTCCAGTGACCTTCACTAATCCCCCCTACGCTAACAGATTCATCAACTCCTTGATAAAGCATGTAATAGGTATTTCCCATCTTGTTAATTGTTGTAACATATGCAGCATTATCATCCCATTGCCCGGACGCACCGGGATTTAACACTGGAGTATCAGATATTGTCCATGAGATCCCATCATCACTAGTTGCTCTCCCGGTCTTAAAAGTCGAATCGTGGTATGCCCCGAATAACATTATCCATTTTGGTGAAGATTCATTATCGAAGTAAATTGCTTCGGGATCAAACCTGACATCATAAAACGTACTTGCATTGCAATTTATAATTGCCGTTCCATATCGTGTCCAGTTTATACCATTGATAGACTGTGCAAATGTTACATTGTCATATGGAGGAGTAGCATACAAGCTTTTAAAGTACATCCGGTATGTACCATTTGGAAGAGTAATCATGCTATTAAAACTAACACCACTGGTTTCACTTGCTAATGGTGTTAAGACAACACCTTTCTTTGTCCACGTTTTCATATCGGGGCTACTTGCATATCCGATCTGGTATTTATATCCACTTTTATACCCAGAGTAATACATTTTATATTCTCCACCAATGTAATAAACTCCCGCATCTACAATCTGGTTGTCATCCCACTGTCCGGGAACCCGATCAAGCATGAAGTCGCTTGCAATTGTCCATGAGGTAAACGGATCGTTTGCCGTTGGCAATGGGGTTAATGTAAATTCATTAGAAACGGGTTGTGAAGAACCATATGTTGAATGCGTTGGTTCTGGTGATACAAGATTTCTTACAACCAGCCAATCGGTTGATAATAACATATTGGCAGGGGTTCCCGTTGTGTAATATGGTCTAATCGTAGCATTTAATACAACTGTTGGAATAGTGGCATTTACAGAAACATACGAGATACTTTCATTTTTTCCACGGATGCTGCTGCTGTTATCACGAAGAAGATCATAAACATGATAAATAGTATCGGGATTATATTGTATAACGGAAAACGTCTGCGTACCATTATATGATTCCACTGCTATTTTATTTTGAGGGGGGGTTCCATCCATCATCCAACCAATTACTGTGTTATCAGATCCCCACGCATCAAATCCAATCTCATTATAATTGACTGTTGAATTTGTAGCAAGTCTTGATCGGAATCGTATTGCTTTATATCCGTATGCTGATGCCGATTTTATGCCTTGAGATGTAGAACTCGCAGTATTTGTTATATTTACAACACCACCTGCAACCGCAACGGTTCCTGTTGCCGTTGTCCATTTTGTTGCATTCAGGGATGCTCCATTAAAATCATCACCATCACCACCACCGGTCTGAAAAGTTAATTGAATGTCGTCATTGCGTGTCTTTGATGAGTTTCCATAGTAAATATAAACCGATGTCTGATTTACCACCCCCTGTGGAATTGATGGCATGTTAAACCAGAATCGTTGTGATGTTGAAGTTCCAGTATTATTCTCTATCCAGTAAAGAAGTTCAGTTGCATTGTCAGTAGAGAATCTGACATCTCCCCAATCGGATCTAGTGGTACTTGCATTCACATACAAATCTTCACCACTACTTGATCCAGTTATATTGTGAATGACAATTGACATCGGATAATTTGTAACTGCACCTGTAGCAGATCCATTGATCTGATGTGTTACAACATAGGTATAATCAGTTGGTGTTAGTGATGTTGCACAAACCATTCCTATGAGAAGCAATATCCCAATAAAAATTATAGGTATTAATTTCATATCCCCACCACCAACTTTTGATAAACAACACTGGTTGAAAACCCAGACTTGCTCCCCCAGATATCCCAGATGGTTCCGTTGGGCATACTATTCTGGATATAGTACCCTACACTATTCGTTGTTGCAATGTAATTTCCAATCCCGGTTTTATTGATTGTTACCGTTGCGGAATTGATTGTCCTGTTATAAGGAGGAGTTCTGGCGATCCCTCCTAATGCGATCCCGGTATATGTTGGACTGGTTGGCATCAGGGTAAGGTTAATCTGGATTGTTCCCGCATACAACGGAGTGAATACGTGCTGATATGTTTCATACCCGGACTTGCTTGCAACAATGGTTGTTGGTGCGTTTGCCGTGAACGCTGAGGTTGATGAGTAGTTCCCATCTGCTGCGGTTGTTAGTGAATCGGTGGTTACTCCCTGCGTTACATTAACGGTTGCACCGGAGATTACTCCTGCGGTTTCTGCGTTGAATACATACCCACTGACTATGAGGTTGCTGTTCAAATCTGCGGTATCGTAGTTCATTAAGAGTTCTTCGTTGTCAGATAATCTCTTGGCGTAGATTAGACCGTAATAGACACCTTCATCGTTGTCGTCTGTCCACTGGTATTCTGCGATTCCGGTGTAGGGTGAGAATACTGAGAAGGAGATTGGTTCATCATAGGCTTCCGTTCCGTAGATATCCTGTATTACAACATGATAGGAATAAACGTCAGTATCATAATAGGAATCTGATACTACTACGGTTGCAGTTGCGGTTTCTCCAACAGCGTAACTGTTTTTATCGAAGTGGATCGATGCACCGGATCCAATATAGGGTATCCAATCACTTGTTGCAAATCCGGGAGAGTTTGTCTGTGGGTTAATATCCGTCTGGTATAATCCATATGGTGCTGATGATGCAAAGAACTGTGTTAAGTTCCAGTTGATTGTACCTGCATATGCCGTCCCGGTAGAATAGGTAAGTCCAGATCCGCCGGTTGGACTTGAGAGGACTACTGTTTCGTTGGTTCCACTGTTCTTTCCGAAGGTGCTGGTAAAGGTAGTGGATGTGATTAATGTTGGTGAACCATTCGCAACCGTCTGGTTGACACGATAGAACCCGCTTGCTGACGGGTTTAGAATGTCTTTCATTAGGAAGTATCCTGATTCTGGCATTCCGAAGATGTATCTGGATTCGGTTGTTCCCCATATGATATCATCCCACATCACCCCGGTATGCCATCCAAAATATAAGTATCCAGAACTTCCCCACCCAACATAATGTGGATTTTGGGTTAATCCGGCAACAGACTGTTGCCACACGCCATTATAATATAGAGATGCGCTATCACCAACAACTTTTACTTCGTATCTGCCAGCACCAGAAACCGGAGATAAGGTTCCCATCACATTCCCGGCAACATCATATAAAACAGCACATCCAGTCATACTATGAGGGGTGGGAATTCCTGTTGTTGTTGTTGCGGCAGAATAGTCCATTATAAGCGGTGTCTGACTTACAACTCCCATACAAGGGGCATAGGGATAGTCTGATTTTGAGGTTGTGAGATAACTATTTGCTCCCGTTGCCGATTGCGTCCATGAGCATCGTGTACCGGCATCCCCCCAACACGTTATCTGTTCGGTGAAATCAGAGGGGTTCTGGAAGTCCAATGCCAATCCCTGCACACCAACAACCATCAGCAGCAACGCAACCAGTAACAGGAGATACTTAGATATCATTGCCGTCGCCTCCGCTCATTCCAATTATATGATTTACAGTAAGGGCATTGTTTTGGGTTCCTGACCATTGAATGCCATGAATAACCGCACCGCTTACAATTGCATAGGGACATGACAGGATATTAATAATAATAGTATAAAAAAGGATTGGTGGGGTTTAAACGTAGGTATCAATTAATACCTGCGCTGAACCATCGGTGAAATGGCCGATGACGGTAACTTCCAATTACAACACTTACTTTCATAGTATTGATTCATAAATCCGCTTCGTTTGTTCTGCTGTTTTAATCCACGAAAACTCCATGCTTCTTGAATATCCTTTCATCGTAAAATACAACGACAAATCTTTATCGTTTACAGCATTTGTAATAACATCTTTCATTTCAATCTCATCTGTACTATCGAAGTACATTGCTGCATCCCTTGCAACTTCTGGTAGTGAACTGTTATTACTACAAGTAACCGGGCAACCGCACGACATTGCTTCTAGCAAGGGAATACCAAACCCTTCATAAGTAGATGGGAGAACATACAACGATGCCTGCTGATAAAGTGCTGCAAGGGTTTCGTCCGAATCTATTGGAACCCAATGTAATCCTTCATCCTGCTGCAATGGTTCTCCACCAGCAACGACAAGATGGATTGTTGAATCCTCTTTATAGATCCTCCGCATCACCCTGAAAAACCGTTCAAAGTTTTTATATTCTGCTTTCCTGTCACCGACATACAGAATATATTTTCCTTTGAGGCATGTCAAAACTTTAGTTGTTTTCTTTAATGATGTTGCAAGATGGGTAACAACAATTTTATCCGGATCTGTTCCCAGAAGTTTTATAACATCTTTTTTAGTATTCTCTGATATCGTAATTACTTTCTCTGCACCTTCGACAAGTATCCTTCGATTCTTACTTATGACATCTGCATCCCGGAATCCACTTGGATAAAGGTCGTGAATCATATCGTGAACAGTAACGACATATGGAACATCTTTGAGATGTTTTATGAAATATGGATCATAATACGTAGGATGAAAAATATCAACGGGAGTTCGGTGTAGATACTGCAACACCTTTCTTTTATTAATCTCGTCCATTATCATCCACCGTATGTAATTTCCATACTTTCCCAAATCTTTATACGGTATTGCCTTCCCAAACGATTTGCAATAATATTCGTTAAATGTTTCAATGTCTGGTGTTATAGCAGAAACATCAAGAACTTCGAGGTTGAATCCAAGTTCGATGAAATATCGGGATATCCCGCCAAATCGTTGCATGGTGAAACATTGATGATCAAATAGAACGTTCATCCTATTCACCAACGGTTGCTTTAAGATAGATGTATCGTGCGATATGCCCACACCTGTAGAGTGGTTCGATAACTCCATGCAACCACTCTGGAGTTTTAAGAATCAACCCCTGTGTTAAATCTCTGACAGATAATGGTTTCTCTACCAACTGTCCTCCACGGAACCATCGTGTTGCATCGTCCAGTTCCCACATATAGATAATTCGATTCTTCATTTGGGTTTTATTGTAATCCGATTCCGGGCATTTCCTCCAACCATTCCCATTTGATTGTGGAACGTGGTTGTAATCATGGTTCGGATGGATAACTACAACATATCCTGTTGCATCTATAACTGGTATCCTTCTTGAACGGAAATGGTATATCATCCAGTTATCCCAACCGCTTCTCCCAACAATGAAGTGCGGAATATCGGTTATCGTTCCTTTTCTGAACGCAAACCAATCCATTCCAGGATACATCTTTTGGTAAGTAGAAGTATCTGCATCTAATCGTTTCCCTGTCATGAGGAATTGATTTCCTTTTGTCAGTTTTACGGCATCAAGTATTTGCGACGGGATGGAGATATCAGAATTGGTATAACAAAGAATATTGTTTGTTGCATGATTCTGTGCGTGATAGAATACACAATCTAGGTATGGGGTATTATATTCTGATAATGAAACATTTGGAATGTGAACACAACCAAATTCTTCTGCTGCTTCTTTTACCCCCTCGTCATTCCCATAAAGGATTACTTCACTTCCCGGTATTGCTTTCCAACTTCGTATTGCATTTTTTTGTAGTGTTGCAGTATTCCCAATGAATGCTTTGGGTATTGAAAATATTGTTATCATGGTAATCTCTGCAACGAGGTATCATATCCAAGTTGAACAGGAACCGGGAACACTTTAAGTTTATTCCGAAGTTTTATTATCTCTGGTCTGCGAATGAATGCAGATGCCGGTTTCTTTAAATGATACCAATAGTAACCCTCTGCAACAGAACACTTGTGGCACATCTTTGTTTCATCTTTCTGATATTCTGTTGCAATCTTTATATGCCTGTCCGAAAGTTCCTTATACGTATCGGCATTGAGGTTCCCGACAACACCTTCCATTCCTCGAAGCATACAACAAAGAGTGACCGTTCCATCCGGGAATAGCATATATGCCCGTTCCCCAAGGTTCGGACACATCACACGCCCATGCAATCGGATTCCCTGTTTCCCTCGAATAACATTCTCATTGTTATCAGAGATGAAATTCTTACCCATATTCATGCAATTGAGATTCTTCACATTCGTAAGAAATAGATAGAGAGAATTAAAATAGTCTGCTGTTGGTGGAATCTTTGCAACACCATCTGCATCCGGCAAATGCAGGACAACAAGATTGAATGGTATCTGTACCAACCTCGTTGCATCGTCCTGCCCCAACCCAACGAGAGTTGTAAAGAGATTTATCTTATGACCTTTCTCATGGGCATGTAAAACCATTTTAACACCGTCTGGGTTTGCGAATGGTTCCGATACCCCTCCGAATATTATAAGTTCGTCATTCGGTATTGTAGAGAGATACTTCTTGAATTGTTCAATCGACATCTTCCCCATGTGTCCAAGTTTATTTACAATAATTTCCTGTGGACAATACTTCGTGCAAGCAACAGGACAACCAATTCCATTTGCAATATCAAGTGTCATCCGAAATGCTCCTTTTTCCATTTAACTAAATCTATACCTATTGTTCTGCTTCCGATACTGGCAACCGCTTCTTTCAGTTCTCTGGGGAAATATTCCCATGCACCATTCCGAATCAGTATTTTGAACATGGCAATTTCCCGATCTACCGGATGCGTTGTCTGGGTAAGACCACCGGGATTCAGGAGATAGTTTGTTATGACTATCGGTATTGAACCGTGTGATAAATTACGGATCTTTAAAAAGAAATCAACATCATCAAAATACGGGAGTGATGTATCAAACGGAACTACGCATTTCCTCCTGAACATGAGGGATAAGACCCCAAGAAGTGAATCATACGGTTCTGTCGGATCGATAAGGTTTACTGATGATTCTCCTTTTTCATTTACCGACCTTACCCCGCCCCAACACCACATATAATTTTTATGGTGTTCAAGAACACTTACCTGATGTGCAATTCTCATAGGTTCCATCCAATCATCGGAATCAAGGAAGATGATATATCCTCCTTTACTCAGTAGGAACCCGGAGTTTCTGGCAACGGCGACGTTTGATTTCTTTCCTTCGTGCCAGATAGATATCCGTTCGTCATGGAACTGTACCAGTTCTCCAATGGTGTTATCGGTAGAGGGGGAATATACAATGATTGCTTCCCAGTTTTTGTATGTCTGTGCAATTAAAGAACCCAGACATTTCCTGATATACTTCTGCGAATTGTACACTGGGATGATTATACTTACCAAGGGTTGGGGCTGTGGGCGGATATAATCCAATTCGTCATCATATTCTGTTGGTAAATTCATGTTAACCTCGCTTTTAAGTCGATTAATCTCCGGGTGTTCTTTCTTCTGATCCTTTTAAGGATTGCCTGAATAATCGGGTAATATGGTTTGACAACATCAAACCGATAATGGCAATTTCGGCAACCAACATTTAGCGGTCTGAATGCCGGGATTGAAACTTCTGGTATTTCAACTATCTTCCCACATGAGGGGCATGTTGTATAATCCATACTGAAATCTGCAAACAATGCTTTTGAGGGGATTGTGTAGGGTGTGTTCATCCGTTCTTCAAATACCATATCCTGTAATTTCTCAAAATCTGAATCTGATAGATGTGTCATGTTTGTAGGAAACTTTGGGTATCCGGTTATCTCGCGGTCTTTAATCAATTTCAATTCGTTTGGGATTGTTCCTTCGATGACGCACCGTTTGTAAAGTTGGCTACCTTGGAACGGGACAACGAAATCTAATGCAACGGCGGTTCCAAGAATATTTCTGTTTGTCTGGACATACTCTAAAGTTTCTTTTGCGGTTTCAAGTGTTTCTGCGGGATCTCCGAATATGAAATTTCCCTGGAACCCCAGACTGTTCTTTCGGGTAAGCAATGCTGCGTTATGGATTTGTTCCGGGATTATATGTTTCTTCATACTGTCAAGTACCGTCTGGCTATAACTTTCCAGACCGTATGATACCGTACATGCACCGGATTGTTTCATAAGTTTTAGCATTTCATCTGTTACTTTATCTACCCGGATATTACAAACAAACCAGAGTTTATGGGGGAGTGTATCGGAGAATGCTTTGAACTTCCCGCAAAATTCTTTCATGCGTTCAAAATCGTTGGAGAACATTTCGTCGTAGATGGTAACGATATTGATGTTGTACTTCGGAACATTCTGTTTGAGTTCTTCCATGATATTATCAATGCTTCTCTGCCGGTACTTTTGTCCTAACGGGTGAAAGCAGAAGGTACAGTTGTATGGGCATGATCGGCTTGCAAGAAGCGGGTATACTCTTGGATTGTCAACAACATCAAATGCAAAGTAATCTGTCATTTTGACGTTATCCACATATTCGGAGAAGTTAAAGGAATTGTAATCGGGAAATGGGAGTTTGTCGGGATTGGTTATTGGTTCGGAAGTAATTAATCTTTCTTCGGGAAACGCCACTGCTTTTAAAACCGATTCTTCTCCCTCTCCAACAATACCATAATCGGGTTTCAGCAGGTCCATCATTAGTTCTGGTTGTGCGGTAATGATTCCTCCTCCGCAAACAATCTTTGTCTTTGGAGAGGCGATACGGATTGTATGGATCAAATCTCTGATGTGCGGGTAGAACAAGGATAACCCCCCGACAAATGCCAGATCGTATCCTTTAAGGAACATCTCTTTATTAACGAGGTATTCAGTTGTTCCGTTACCGTGATTCAGGTTAAGGCAGGTTACATCATATCCGTATTGTTTCAGGACAGATGATATATAGGGTAATCCGAGTGGGAACATATATTGTAACGTTGGTTCTGAATCGTTGGGGTTGTATCCTTTTTCGGGTTTGTTAAACCTGAACTGGATGAGAATGATTTTCATATCTTCTCCAACAATTTCTTGATCTCTGCAACATCTTCTGAAATCTGTTTCATCTGGGGATTCTGGTTGAGGTTCTGGTGATGGAGTATCCTGTTCATAATATCGTACCGTTCCATAACGAATCCCATAACTACACAGAATATCATAATTGAAAGTGCAAATACCGTGATCATCCATGATGGGATATAAATTCCTTTTACGGTAATCAGGGTGACGAATAACATCCCGAAATTGACGACTCCGATAACCATTGATAATGGTCCGAATGCCGCAGCGAACCAGACGTATAACGGGATGCACCTGTCAACAATTGTCATATTATTCTCCACCAACTGTCACTGTTGTTTATGGGAAAAAATTGAAAATATTAAACGTAGGTATCAATCAATACCTGCGCTGAACCATCGGTGAAATGGCCGATTGCCATTACCCGATCTTTACCCGAGAATGTTCCGGTGGTTGTAACGGTCACGCTACTCCCGACATTTGGAGCGATTGTTGTTCGTTGACCTGCTGCACCTATATTTGTTCCATTTTCATAAGATAGTGTACCAGACGATCCGGAACCTTGGGTTATCGTCACATTCCCATATGAGAATGATTGTGTGTCCTGCCCCCCTTGGTAGGTAACGGTGATCTGGTTTGATGAGGGTTGATTAACCGATACGGCAACTACCTTGTTGTTATGGATCTGTCCTACTGTTCCGAATACGAATGCTGCTACAACTGCGGCGAGGACTACGGTAATTCCAACCATAAGTGACGCCAAGAGTGTTCTGTGGAGAAGGAGGTGAACCCGAAATCCACAAGGCACCCTTTATAACGCCTATGACTGGAGATACCGCTTCTTCATTTTGTGTGTGTTTCATTTTCAACTACTCCTTAATCAGACGGTTTCTTTCAACCGGACAATGTTTATTAGCAGATGTCGGCATTATGCTTCATCCACCTGCGATAAGTTTGTAGGTTGCCCATCCATCGGTTGAGATTACCCCGTATCTCTTTGAATTATAGGAGATTGGGAGTATATTCGAGATGAACATAACTATACAGAATAATGCAATGCTATTCAGAAGATTCAGGTAAGGGTTGTTTGCGAAGTTCAAACCGATTGGATGGGTGAGGTGCGGGATTGCCCAGATCCCAACGAATGAGAATGTGTAAATACCGGTATCAATTACTCCGGCAGATAGTACTGGGACTGCAATTCTAGCATCGGTGATATCCGCGTCAATCATTCCGCCAAGCCATGTAAACGTCACTGATTTAACTTTTACGTTATGACGTTCACATTGTTTCAGATGGGCGTGTTCGTGACTGATCAGGACAAGGATCATCATGCAGACAAAGGCAAGCGTGAGTAATCCTCCAATGAATAAACCAATTCCTAATGCTGGTCCCCATAGGAGGATGAATGATGTTGTATAGGTTATGGGGTAGTCTGGCATTACAGCACATCCTTGTGGTAGATCATCACTATCCCGCAGTTCTCTTCTTCGCACCGGATCCGTTTGTTACTCAGTGGCAGGATCGATTTACAGTATTCTTCAAAGGTTACTTCTTTTTGGGATTTGCATACCGGACAACGGAGGATGACGTTCATTCAAACACCGACATTAACTTCCAGAGCATGAACAAGTCATGCCCGGGATAATGAGGAGGAGTCCCGGGCATCTTGACATTGGAATCGACAGACTGTTGAATACGTTGGGATGAGGTTTGATGGATGGTGTTTTCATTACGGTTTATTATCTTGTGAGGTATCATGCAGTGACCGATGTCCCCTTGTCGTCAGGACTCTCATCAATCTCGGTTTTCGATTGAATCATAGCCGGTCCCTCGTACCCGCACGATTTACACCTAAAATCTCCTG
>Ga0315273_10001737_pt1 | contig 25090 bp, 23 predicted proteins | sample YL17G02_0_MG_FD_205753 | JGI IMG/M metagenome (GOLD analysis project Ga0315273, IMG submission 205753) | Sediment microbial communities from Yellowstone Lake, YNP, Wyoming, USA - YL17G02_0 | ecosystem: Environmental > Aquatic > Freshwater > Lake > Sediment | place: USA: Wyoming | collected... | reverse complement strand
TTCCAAAGTTTTTCGTCTGGTTCTTTCATAAGAATCACGGATTTCATACGAATACCAGCCTACCTATTAGTAGCATAATGATAAAGAACGCAAGCAGCATCCAGACAAGGCATCCGCAACCGAAGGACACTAAGAGGCCAAAATTCATGGCCTACACCTGCAACCACACTCGCACAAATTTGTCTTATCTAAACTCTTAATCATCGCTTTCTGTACCTTACGAGATACCCGTTCAACAGCCCGTGCATTTGCTAAGACCATGCCAAAATTTTCGTCATACGTATCAACACTATCGCACTTAGCGTGCCCAACCCCTGTTACATCCCAATAAGTATTAGTAACCTCGACCCGTGTAAGAGGTCCGGTGTTAATGTATGTGATATAATTCCCGTCATCCGGCTCAATTGTGTACTGAGTCATCCCTTATCCATCTCCCACTGTTGTCGTTTACCAGTCATTTTTCTGGATTCAAACATGGCTAATTTATCAAGCCTCTCTATAGTTGGGTCAAGAATCATCGTTCTAAACTTTTTTAACTCAGTATCAGCGACTCCAAATATTTCTGCCTCAGCAATATCATTATGTATCTGCTGTAGACGCAAAGAGATAGCTGTTATTTCCTGATAATTATCCCAAAGGTTCTCTCCATCCTCGCCAACGTGGATGGACTCTATATAGTCTTTGACTTCGCTGATTAGTATCTGTACATCATCTTTAGCTGGCAATTTCATAACGCAAATCCGTATTTATTTCTCTGTCCACGCGCTCTAGTAACGCGCTGGAAAACTTTACCCCACCTAAATCTTGGCGTCGTATCCATTCAAACACATCTGCAATCTCTGCTTCAGCGGGAATAGGTATCTGCTCATCTTCCCTAAGCCAGATGTTTTCAATTACTGCTTGCTTGATAGCTTTATTATTTAAGCGTTGCACATATTCTGCAATTAAAACGAATTCAGACCAAAACTCATCGCATATTTTAGTGGGAGTTTCCGTCTTAATCCCTCCTTTCCTGCCTTGTCATTTTGGACAAGACGGACTACGTTCCTTCCGGGGCTGTTCCTCCTAACGTAGCTCTTTAGTTATCCCCTTGTCAACTAGATAATAGAAGTTTAAATTTTCATTTTGGGGCAAGTTGCCTTGTCAGTCTTTAGCCCTATTTTTTATTTTAGATAAGGAGATAAACGCCTCGTCCACCGCCGCCCTTGCTTCGGGAATAGTGTCCAAATCTTGTAGTAGTTTATACAGGGTGCTTTCAGCTACGATTAAATCCTCGTGCCGTGGCTCAGTTATTATGGCCATTGTTTCTAATTTATATTTCACGCCATTTAATACACAGTCCTTTGGTAAATTAGGCGGGTCCATGTGTAATAAAGCATGTTTATTAAAATCTCTGGCCCGCTGCTGAATTAATATCCACGCATCTATCACCCATTTGGGCAACGCTTTGTTCTTATTCTCTATGACGAAGTTTTTGGTAACGGCATCCACTCTCATACTCGATATGTGTCCTGTGCGGGAGGTCGATGATGTAATATTTTTAAACATCGGGTCAGGCCCATCAACCGCTAACATTTTTCTAGCAATCTCTCGCTCTGAATTCTTCCAGCGTCGTCGCACACGACGGTTCTCTAATGTTTCATTGTTAATGGGTTTAATACTTTGACTAGCTCCGCACTGACAAAAGCCCTGTGGTTTGAGATACTTCTTTTTGCACTCTATGCATTCAAGCGGGTACGGTTTTGGCATGGACTAGCCCGTCCTTTCTAGCTAAGGATGGATTAGTCATATAGCGTTCCAGATACGTCACAAACTGTAAGCAGTATTCCTCATAATCTTCGGGTCGCTTACATTTCATTTCCGCAATAAGAATCTCCGCTAATAACCACCACCCTCCACCTAAACTATATTCAAACGTCGCCAGAGGAATCAACTCCTAAGTATTTCGATTGCCTGTCTCCCAAGATACTCTGTATAAGCAGGTGGAATTGCTTCGGCTAACGGAGGACGTGAATACATCCAATCTATACCCATCGCTTCCTGCCACGCCTTAATAGTGTAGTCACCACTTTTGGAGTTTCCCCCGTGCCCTGCGACAGTAACGTAATCCCCTGCCTGTACAGAGCCGCTGTGTCTATTATGTGGCAACCCAGTAAGCCCTAGATTCGATTCAAATAATCTATGCTTGAGTAATCGTAGGCCAAACTGCGTCCCACACAATCTAACAGGGTCAATCATATCTTTTCGGGCATTCTCTATGTTCTCTATAATATAGGGAGTATCATCTGTAAAGGTTTCTCGTAATTCATTGATAAGCATGGGCCACTTATCCTCTCGCCCTGTTCTAGCGCCCCAAGAATACGCTTGACATGGGGGACTGGCATGGACTAAATCAAATTTACCCCCTATGACAGCGAATACCTCAAAGGCGTCCGCATGGATAAATTCAAAGGGATAGTTAGGTTGAGGCTTTATGTCACACCCAACAACATCGAAACCGGCCCTATAGTACCCAACGGCTGCGCCACCTGCGCCTGAGAAAAGGTCTAGTAACAAGGGTCTATTGCTCAATATCTGTACCCCCAATCCGCCCACTCAGCGTTAGTTCATAGTGATGGTTTGCCCTCCCGCCATAAAATAAATCCAATAACTGTAATTTACGCATTTATAAAGCAAGATGCTCCGCTAGAGCATCCATTGCTTTAGCAGCTTCTATCCATAAGCGCTTAGTATCTTCGCACTCTATTTTTTCGGGATTTAAATAGTATTGAACAGCGTATCCAAAGCCCTCATTATCTATAATATCTTTTAACTCTTCGTCATCATATGTACCTATCATTCTATTACCCACCCAGTACATGCTTGAATAAATTTAACATCTTCCCACGGACAGGAATTATAGGGCTTAAACCCATCATAATAACTGGAGGTCGCATTAGAGGATGTAAGCATTCCAAGAGCATCCTCACCTTCAATAAGGTCAGCTACACCCGACTTATACTCAACCTTAGTGCCTGTCCAAACCCATTCATGTACAACTTGTAGTGAGTAGGATTTATTTTTAAACGGAAGCTTCTCTTGATTTAATAGCTTGATAAATTCCTGCGCGGTATACTTTTTTCCTCCGGATGCATATATAGGGCCGTCCATTCCATACATTGTAAAGTTACTATCTCCAGTACTCATTATCTTCTCCTTACTACGTTTTGGAACCTAACAATTTCAGGTTTCCACTCTAGCTGAATGATTCCCTGTCTACCGTTACGGCTCTTCGATACAACGATTTCTGCCACATCATCAGTAGGCACTAATCCGGGCTGGTCATAATATGATTCTCGATAGATAAACCAAACCATATCTGCGGACTGTTCGATTTCCCCAGAGCTTCGTAGGTCGCTTAATTCAGGCCGCTTCTTCTTGCTGTCCCTATCCTCACGCCGTAGCTGGCTCAGTAATAGCACAGGACAGCCCAATTCCTTGCCTAAGGCTCTAAGCTCCTTTGTAGCGTCACCAAGCGCGTCAACCGTCTGCTTGCCATTCAGCCGTACAATATGTAAGTAGTCAACGATGATTAATCCTAAGTTTCCCCACTCATACTTCTTTTGACGGGCTACAGATGACATATAACTTGTCGGAACATTAGCTCTATCATCTATATGAATATACGGCATAAGATGTTCCATCATCTTCTGTGTTTTTTCGATTTTCCCTAGGGAGACTTCATCATTTCTATAAACGCCTAATCGGATTTCTTCTAGCGGTACATCCGATTCGGATGACAGCATCCGTTCAAAGATTTGATTACGGTCCTGCTCTAGTGAAAAGAACACAACACCGTGTTCTTTTTTTGCTACTTCCGCCGCTATATTGATAGCTAATGCGGTCTTACCCATACCGGGTCTAGCTGCTAAGACAATCAGACCTTCCATGCGCTGAGTCATTAGGTCTAGGTCGGTGAAGCCTGTCTTGATGACGTTTGGGTCATCAATTTCCTTAGTATGTAGATTGGATAAGAATTTCTTAAAGGCATCTATAGAAGTATCACTCTGCTCTTCCAGCACCCGCCTTTGTAGAAAGTTAGCGAACATCTCCTCTAACGATTGGATGGCCTCGTCACCGTCAGGCTCCTGATAACAAATTGCTATGATTTCCTGCCCCAGAGCAATGCCAGCCCGTAGCTTTGATTTCTGCTTTACGGTTTCAGCATAGAACATTGCGTTTGAAATAGCAGGAAGAATCTTATCTGAATCTTCTACTAACTCTTTAAAATAGATGGCTGTCTCAGGCTTAAGCCTAGTCTGTACAGCGAGGGAGTCTGCATTCTCGCCCAACGAAATAATGACAGACCAAATTTCCTGATGCGTAGCTTTAAAGAAATCAGATGCTTCAAGCATCATGGATACTTTGGGTAAAAGTAACGGGTCTACTAGAACGCTAACGAGAAGCGCTCTTTCAAATTCAGGGTTACTAGGTACTATGTTCATTTAAGCGTAAGGATTATCCGCTTGTCCGAAGCGAGCGATTTCCTGCTTCCGGCGACGCTCATTACACTCGGGTATTCTGCCGATAAGTACCGCAGTTTCCTTTGCAAACTTAGCTGGGCCACAGACACGGATGGTAGGAAATACCAGCGTGAATGGTCCCTGCGTTGCGCCACAATTAGCGCAGACTCTCTTCATGTTGCTCTCTTTCTCCTTGGTTTTCGTAGTTTCCCTGCAAGGGCTTTGTTATGTTGTAGTGTGGCTTCTTTCGCAGCAGTAATTGTAGCTTCATACTGGGCATCAGCATCCGTCTGTTGCTGGCCAGTTTTCCACTTATTGGATGCAACCTTAACGACATAGTTAATCGTGTCCCCCGTCAGCACTTGTGTAGATGAATCTACAATTGCTTCCATAACTATAAGAGTGCCATATAAATTAACTGCTCTATATAGACGCATAGGAGAAGAACAAGGCTGTCCCATAAAGGATTGATAGAAGACTAGCCAATGCTTAGGCCCAATACTTTTGATTTCAAAGAGCCATCGGTCTAGACTCTTGGCCTGTTCGTCCATCGCACTCCTAGGTAACGGCAATCATTTTGTAACTCTTACAAGAAGAAAGCGGTGGAGAGTTATTAGCTCAGCCACCGCTTCAATTAAATTGCTACTTAAACAATACCCTTAAGAATATTTAGCTCGTCAATCGTGGCCCCACGAAGCATAGCCTCAACCTCTTCCACAGAGGTAGGCTCAGACAACAGGTGCAAATCGAAGACCTTCTGAGGCTCATTTGTCTCAGGGTCCAGTAAATCCTGCTCAGAAATAACTGATTGAGCGCCGGGGATTGCGGCAAGCTTTCTATCTCGCCCGATACCGGACGCACTAAACGTGATATCATACTCAGTGATATTAATACCAAACTCCTCCTGCTGCATCTTATCTACAGCATTAAGCGTCTGTACGAATAGCTGGGGGCCGCTCTCTAAAATTTTAACCCGATTAAGCGGAGTAAATGTATTCTTCTTTAGGTCAGCCCCACAATGGACGCACTCCTTACCGGGAGTCTGATTACTACAGGAGTCACAAACTGTATAGGGGGTTCTATCGAGAACGTTTACAAGGTAACGCTTCTTAGCTCGTCTATCCAGATACTTTGGGTCATCCTTGGCTAGTCCCGCAAGGGAGCGCTCAATAGGACAAACCTTTGTTTGCGGTGTAACGTTAGGGCAGACAGCCATCAGACCCTTACCACCGTTAGCTTCACCAATCCAATGCTTCCATGCCAATACAGCATTCTCGTCTAGAATACGAAGCACAACTCTATAGCTAGTACTAAACTTTACATACGAAGCGGATGTACGCTTACGGGTATCTGAATATGACTTACTCTCTGGTGCAAATGGCAACTGAATCTCTCCTTGTTCCTAAGCTGCGCGTCCCGTCAACAGCGGCGGGACTGGCGATTTCTGGACTATATATGTGGGGCTATCTATACGTCAACTATGGAGACAGCCCAATTTTTAATTTATTACATCGGTATCACCCCCTCATCTGGTAATTCTAGTACGTAGTAATGTATACTGTAAACGATGGAGTCATCATCAGCTAAACTAATGCGAAGATTTTCCTCATCAATATCATGGGTATCGTAGTAATAATGAAATTTATGGGAGACAAGTACATTCATATGACTATGGAATGTATGTTTAGCTATCCCGCGAGCCTCGCGCTTGCGCGTACTAATAGCTATAATATTCTCTCCGTTTTGCTCAGAGTCTCTAATCCATCTACTCTGAATAATTAAGTATTGCACAGCTTAAACTCTCCCTCTCTCTTCGTAAATCATAACAGGAGGAGAACCCGGCTGTCAACTAGGCGCTAAAATAGCGGGAAACTAGGCGCTAAAATAAAAAGAAAGGGGGACTCCGTTGCCAGAATCCCCCTCCTTTGTTATGTAACTTAAGCGTTATCAGCGGGTAACTTACCTGCTGGGTCTGTATTATCGTTTAACGGAATAGCTGCATCGTCTTCAACTAAACCGCGTTCTCGTAACCACTTATCTACACCAGTAAATAATACGGTAAGTAACATTATAACTACAGGCACGTATTCTGGCGGTAAGAAGCTAAGTCCAGCTATAATCGAGCCGTCTGCAATTGATGCAGCAAGTCCCGCTAAAAGAATAGCAATAGCTACTCTAATAGCCCGTATAATAGCTCCTCTAATTGGATACGGCATTGCGGGTAAAATTCTATCTAACATTTTATCACCTACTTTCTTCTTGTTGGGTATATAGCAAAGGTTCTACTAAATGCTGTATATCTTGGTAAGTTTCTCATCGCTGTATTGAGGTCCGCTAAATGTATTCTATCATATCTAGGCATATTTACTCTATGGTCAGGGTCACGTACAAATATATCTGAGTGCGATGTTGACCCTACTTTATGGACAGCCCCACCAATTGCTAGTACTGCGTGTGCGCCTCTAAATCCGCAATCTGTCCGTCCTCCAATCTCTGCACGAACGCCTGAGCAGCCTCCCACAGCTTTATTAGGATAAGAGCCGTAGTATACGCCAACTATGACAGGACCGATATTTTTCATTCTGTTAATATCACTAGCGTCTACCCCTGTAGCTACCCTATAGTGTGAGAGTCCCATAAGTTTTAATGCGTTTAATGCTTCAATTTGGTTGATACCTGTACATGAAGCTTCGTTAAAGGAAGTCCTAGACTGGGCTAATTTACGTACAGCAGATAATGAGTATGTTCTACGTAAATAAAACTCCGCAATCATTTGTATGCACGTATCAGTGCAGCAGGAACTCCCTCTACAGGGAGCGCCCGCTTGAAATTGAGAACGGGCAGGGTATACCATTATATTTGTTGATATGGGAAGTACCACTTTATGTCACCTTTATAATCTTTTTAGGGTCAATATTTCTAATATAGCACCATGTGGCATCCGGGTCAGCTACAGACGTTCCAATACAAATCATTCCCCAATCCCACGACCCTTGTACGGGACCAAGGAACCAAGCGTTTGCCGACGTTCCTGAAAATTTCTTAAGAATAGCGCCATCTGTGCCTCGGTATAGCGTCAGACCATATGTAACAGGGTACTTTGTAACAACTTTACCTGTATCTCTATTAAAGGAGTCCCCACCATAAATCATCTTATCACCTGCCTCATAAAACTTTCCCTTATATTCGTACATAATCATATCTTGAACAATTATATCAACATAACTAACGTGTCCCGGTGCGCCCGGTGCTTTACCTAACCAGCGTGCAGTAGCCTCATAAATTGTATAGAGATTATACTTATCTGCATACCAATGTATATAATTGCAGTAATCCATAACAGCGTTTGCGTAGGATGTGTACGTAGCGTAGGTATATCCATTACCCGGAGAAAACTTTCCTTCCGCGTGCCTACATAGCTTTGGGTCGTAGAGCATGTTTCCCCAGCTTCCTGTAACCTTAGCGTAGCCCGCTGTCCCGTACTGCGACTCTACTCTAAATTGTGCTAAAGCAAACGATGCCTCTACTCCAGAGTCTACAAATATCTGATATACTATGTCTGATTCAGGTAACGCGGGGGACTCTTTGCTTGCTAGTAACTGCTTGAATCTAGCTGCCGTTATCCTAGGCGGCGCTAGTGTCAGCGAATTCCTGTCCGGTATTGCCATTCTCTACCTCCCATATGTGGAAAATCTTCTTTATAATTCTATTGAATTCATTAGCTGCGAAGTCCCAAGTGAATTTCTCTTGCGTGATAAAAGAGAAAGCTTGCTCAGCAAGGCGCATTCGTAGCTCCTTATTAGCATATAGAACATTCAATTTATCTACGATATCTCCCACATCGGAGAGTCCTCCCCACGTATTAAACCCTCCAGTATGCATCATCCATGCAGCAGTCTTAACTGTTAGCCCGCCATGCCCTTCTACTAATTCCTGTAAGCATGAGTGCCCGCTTACAAGCTGGGGACAAGCTGTAGCCATACTTTCTGCTACAGGCAATCCAAAGCCATCCCCCATAGAAATTAGTGCATTAACATCAAAAGTATTATAGATAGTATTTAAGCCCGTTGCAGGGACACCTTTAGAGGCTGTAATTCCCTCAGTTAATATCGCGGGAACCCCTGTTTGTTTTATTAGGTCCGCAATATCCCAGCCTACGTCATGTATTGCGGTATGAATATAAAGCTTAGCCTCTGGCTTATCCTTAGCAAACTCAGCAAATGCTTTACAAAGAATATCAAAGCGCTTTCGATATTGATTACGAGCAACCATACCCACAACGAATGCATCCACAGGAATACCTAGCTGTATTCGCGCCTCTGATTGGTTGATAGGGCGAAATATTTCCGTATCAACCCCGTGATATACCTGATAAAGATTTTTAGGTCGCTTATTCCCGTTCGATTCAATGACTACACGCTCTGCGTAGTTGGAGTAACAGACTTGTGCGTCAAACTTTCCCAGCATTTCGACCCATTCAGGCTTCATAGGCCCGCCATCGGTCGGATAATAGGCGAGGAGCTTCGTGTAGCGGTCGGGTGTCTCTGGGCGCAGGGACATTAGTTTCTCGATACACCACGGGTCATTCAGCATGAAGATTAAGTCAGGCTTTATCTGAGATTCTAAGAACCAGAATTTCTGATACCCGTACATATTATCTATGGAGCCTTTATCTACAGGGTAGATAGGGAAAGGAAACTTTACGTGGTCGTATGGCTCCCCATAAAAATTAATTCCCAGAACAATAATCTCGTGACCCATAGCGTGTAGCCGTGTTAAAATATTAGATGCTACCACACCGAAACCTGTATCAACTGTTGGCGAATCGCCCCAGTAGAGCAACCTCATTTAAACACCAGCCTTATCTCTCCTTATCCTTTAGGGAAAGCTCCCTAGGTAATAACCGTCATTTTTGAGCTATTGGGGGCGGACTTATAAGCTGGGGGCAGTTACAATCCTTCTCAAACGGCTCAAGTATGTACCATTCCTCATAATTCATACCTAGTATTCGCTTAACTTGGACTTTAGGCGGGTCGTCATACCAGCCCTCTAAGGCTGCTAATTCAAGGATGTAATCCTTATCTAAAGAGGAAGCGATTTGCCAGCTAACCATCAGCGCACTCCCTGTAAGGCTTTTTGATAGGAGATGGAAATGGGCACCTAATCTCTATCTTACCTCCACACGAACTTCCGCGCGGCCATTGCCGTCCGCTGCGATTATTTCAATGGTATGTAGGTCCGAATCGGACCCCTTATAATTTCGGTCTACCATCTTAGCAACAGATGTAGACCTTCGCAGATATGGGGTAATATTTACGTCACGAAACGTATTATTAAGCCCTGTTGGGTCAAACGCATCATAGCCTGTGATATAGTAGGTGCAGTCTACACCATCTATAAAAATTTTAACGCCTGTTGGATATGCCATCGTACCTTCTCCTTATTTATATATGAACCATTGTAAAGTCTAAACTAGTTATTGCATTTATACTTGTAACTACGCTTCTAGTCTGTGTTACATAACTATTCTCTGTTACTGTAACACTGTAAGAATTCCCCGGAGCTAGGGAATAAAAGACATAGTATCCATAAATATCTGTTAGTACCGTATCATAAAAATTATCAATATAAACGGATGCTCCGCCTATAGGAACCCCATAAATATCTGCTACAAATCCAATTAACATTGATGTACCTAATCCTGTTAGATATATTTTTGTAGCATCACTAGGATTACCGAAAATACTTGCACGAGGAGTCCACGCTGATATCTCTGTCGGTGTCCAATAGGCACCTACCTCATCTCCCGCTTTAAGGGGGATACAAAGAGCGCTTAGGTTCATAAATTTTTCAAAGTAGCCTTGGTTAAGCGTTCCAAAACGTACTGAGAGTGTTCTACTGCTTATAATATCTGTGTAGTTTACACGTATCTCTGCCCTAATAGATGAGATATCCTCAGTTGCCGTTCCCGTTACGTGGTTCTTAAAAACAATTGAATATATACCATCTTTAGGGATAACTATACCGTTTGGACCCAAAGAATAAGAAGCGTAGGGATAGTGTGGGAGAGTTGGGTAATACCAAGGATAGCCCCACCAAAATGGGTGGTGATACTCAGAACCTGTTGTAGTCATAGGTGATATATAGTCAGCAAGGGAAGGAACAGCATTAGCCTGAGAGAATCCTGTATGATACGCCACACCCTCTAACATAACCCCCGGAGTAAGACCCATAAAGCAATCACAGCAGTTATCGGGTTTAAGACTAAGATTCAAGAACATGCTATGATTTCTATCGGATAGGGGAATTTCCATTTTAAAGGGAGACATTCCTGATACAACGTCTAACTTGCGGTCCACCCGTGGGTAATTTTCCTGAATCCTTTTAGAGTTTTGATTGGATTCTATCGCACTCTTTTTAATATTTTTACTAAGCTCGTGTAGTTTTCTCATTTTACGCCTCGTAAACTGCGACAAGTGTTATGCTAAAGGAAGACCCAAAATTATGTAGCCAGCCTACTAAGCGAGTTCCAGCCACCCAAGGAATGCCCATATCAAGCGACCCCCACACACTGGCCGTTAATATATCTCCTGCCATACAGGTTACTACTGCATATATAGGTGATATAGAAGCGGAACAGTAAATAAGCGGCCCTAAAATTGATACTATTCCCGTTAGTCCTTGTTGTGATAAAACAGGTGTCGTAGAGGATGAACCCGGCCTAGAACGAGTAAGTACCACATTAATCGTAGCGCCTTGTTGATAATTTAGGGATGTTACACCCGTATCGAGCCTAACCTGATAGCACCCGTCTTTAGGTACCCGTACCCCGGAGCCAACCATTACAAAATCCGGGTTAGGGGGGTCTAAAGTAGATGTAGTTGCTATTAAATTAGAAACACAGGCATCATTAACACCCCCAATAGTTGCGCTACAATAGGTTTCTAAATCAGGGGGATTTACAGAGCAGGGTGTCGGAGTATCTTTTATTACTAAATTCATAAACGTAGCGGAGTTGCTTCCGGGGGCAACAAACTCTTGCCTAAACGGAAAGGCAGCGTTAAAATCGCCCACAATTCCGTTTGGGGAAGCAAAGTTTTCCTTAACTCTAGACGTATTTAGCCTAGCTTGCTTATTAATTCTCCCTAATTTTTTCCCTAGTTTATTTGTTTTATCCATTATGGAAACAATCCCCAACAACTACTATCTACAATCATATTAGTATCTACAGTTAACATATACCCTGAATTATTTGCTCCTGTACTCTCAATGAAGCCCTCTGCATCTTCGTATGCCATAAAACTATTACCACAGTCTTTGATATATCCCGCTGTAATAAGAATGTCTGTTCCATTACCGTTTAGAATACCCCCGATAGTACATCCGTAAATCTTCCACTGTTGAATTTGTAATGAGTCTACACTGGGAGTATCTTTTATAGCAAACCCATTTGCAGACATACCTAGAGGAGCTTCTATAGTAAATGAGCCAAAGTAAAGATTTTTAGCTCTATGTACACCATCAGAGGATATTAGGAGAGCATGGGAGTCCTGCACTCCAGCCACACCCTCCCAATCTTTAACGGTTGCGCTCCACATACCTATTGCTTCTACATATTTTGTTGTAATAATAGCTGGGTTCGCCTTAAAGTTTTGTATTTCCCACGGCCCTAAAAACTGGATGAAGGAACAATAACTAGTATCTCCGAATGTAAATAGGGGCTGGGACGTTCCCCCGCCATCAAAAATAACAGGCGTATAACCATCCTGTACCTTTATTGTAAGAGGCATTGTAGCGCGGTCTACATTAATATGCATATCTGTCCACGAATACGTGCCAGAGACAAGCTCTATCGTATCATAATAGTATGCGGGGTTATCGGTATGTAAAAAGTCTCCCCAAGTATACGAAATAGCGTCTAGGAAATCCTGCTTCGTTGCTGTACTAGTTAATACTTTAATCGAAGTATTACCCCACACTACCTCATCACTAGGAATAATAGTCGGTAAAGGTTGTACGTAACCTGTTCCACCCCCGCTAGAACCATCCCCTCCTACAAGATGGTATACATGGTTTTCATCTACGTACTTGGTTGCTAATAGGGGGCCAAAATAGGGGTAGAAGTTAAGGTTAATGAAAGCACTAGATATTTCTTTATATAGCTTAAATTCTAGAAGGTACTTATAAAAAAGTCCAAGTTTATCTATAGATTGCTCAGCCTGTTGAAGATTTCTGGATACATATCGTGAGGTTTGGCTAATATTATCTTGAAGCCCCCGAATTCTCTGGCCAGTTTGTACTAACTTATTAGAGGCCATTCTAAGCACTCCAAGGTCCAACTTGTACCGTTATTAGCAGACTGATTTCTTGTAATAGTCATAGCCCTAACGCGAGTTTCTAAACTTGCTGTTTTAATAATAAAACTATCGCCATACGTAACGGGAAGGGAGCTTCCTGCATACTGTACTGTAATTCTTTTTTGTGGTACTCTTCGTCGTAGAAGTTCTGTCCTTGAGGCTCCGATTAATGTAAAGTAATCTCCTACATTTCTATAGTCATAGGACCGCTGGATTGTACGCCCAAATAACTTTCTAGTCTCCTTATTTTCTACCACTGTTGTTAGGGGTAATCCATCAATATCTGCACCATTTGCAAAGAGCATTGTAGCTATTTCCCCAGAATCCTCTACGTCCTCAATACTAATAGTTGTACCTCGACCCTCCGCGAAGATTATATCTGTATCAGCGCCTAATCTGGGAGCTAATAATAATCCACTCTCTGTGATATCCCATTCTAATTGAAGCACTTCAGCAGTATCTTTAAGCATTTGTAGGTGTGTTGTAGCTAAGAATTTGACACTTACACCACTTCTTTCATGTACACCTATACCGTCCACCCATATAGGGTCAACGTCTGTTGGCTTATAGATATGTACGCTGTAACTATCCCACTTAAGTCCGGGTGAAGTAAAATAATCGTTAGAGTCAAAAATAATAGCTTGGGGCTGGTCATAGGTACTATTTAAATCAATGCGTAATAGTCCTGCGGCATTTCCACCCGGAATATGCATCTGTCCCGCATTTACGCCCGGAATAGACGGTCCAGCCATACCAATCTCTATAAGTCCATACCCCGGACCCTTTCTTGAGTAGACTATACATCTATCTCCTGTAAAGCCTAAACTTTGTTTAGTATAGCCCTTAAGCCCAAATTTAAACGCTGACCCAAAGCTAAGTTTCTGGTCCCATACCTGTTCGATTTGATTAGGTTGCCGAAGCGCTACCCTATCATCATCTTGATTATACTCTGTGAATGACCCCGACCAATACCCAGCAAAAGAATCAATAGATACATAACCACCGTTTAGATTGGTTATCTTAAATTCATATACGGTTTCGGGTAAGAGTTGGCCAGATTCATATGTAATTTCCCACACTTTATAGGCTGCAACATCTGTAGGTAATACAAGCCCAGCCTCTAACGTTGACCAACTGCCCCAAGAGCCTGTAGTATTATCCTTAGCCCGTAACTCCAGCTTAGCGATTCCCGCTGTTTTTCCTGCCGGAATAGTTGCAATCCATTTAAGGGAAACCCCCCGAAAGTGTAGCGTGGCAGAATCCCCCGCTTTATCAGAGTAGCTATAACTACCACCGTAAGAAAAAGCATCCATTAAACCTTTCCATGTATCTACATAAGATAGCTGGGCGGTTGCATTACTAAATAATAATAGACGGCTATAGGCTGGGCATACTATAGATGCACCACCCCCTGAATAAAGAATACTGTTATACTCATCTTTAATAGTAGTAGTGCCTGTTACAGCAAAATCCACCTTTCTAAAGAAAGTGCCCGGTTCAAACTTTTTACCCGAACCAGCAGTAATCATCTCGTCTGCTTCGGGCGCATGGTAGTAGGTAATTTGCCTATTATCCCCCTGTATCTGATGGTATGTAAGGTTTGGGATATTATCTACATTCATTATTTTACGAAAAACACCAATTTCAACAGCACTTGCATAGCAATCGCTCATGGGAGAAAGCTCTGTTTTAGGAATACTCCCTGCGGGAGCGGGAGATGTTTTAGTACGGCCCATAAGAGCATTACTCCCCCCGCATTCCCAATTCCAAATCTCACTTAGTGGGGGATACCAATAGTTGCCACCCCAAGCATGAGTATTTGTAATATCTAGTTTCCAATATCTGGCCTCTATTTCATTTAAGGTTAAAATATTTCCATAGGGCGGTGTTGTACCCCCATACGCACCAAACTTTCCTTGCGTATTGGGGTCTACTGTAAATACGGGTGTATACGAAATGTTATCGTTAGAATAAGAAAAGCTATATTCATACGTTCTATCGTTGTTGATTGTTAGCCCGCCCCACCACGGTAATAGGATAGATGCTTTAGAAATCTTATAGGGCATACCTAAGTCTATTACTAACCAATCAGCCCTACCCGTACCCGTCCAAAATGTATCGCTCTTAATAGTTCCGTGAGCGGGCGCATCTCTACCGATTGCAATCCAACCTGTTTGCTCGTCAATAGCATAATCTTTGGTGCGCTTGCTTAAACCATAGTACTCTGAGTCTGTTTCCGTATTAATAATAGTGGAAGTACGGGGTCCCGCTGAAATATTTTCGTATAGTAGGTCTTTAAAGAAGGTAGTTATAGGGAGATAGAATGTTTGCACGCTCCGAATAAACTCATTTAATATTTCTGAACGTCCTAGACCGGAGATTTGTTTATTGTCTCCTGTTGATGCTGATATTTCAGTAATAGGTCCATAGTTAAGCCGAGTATTTGTAACTGTATCCCAGCATTCCCACCAACGTAAATACGTCACATACTGCAATTTGGGGTCCGTTATGGGCAGCTTAAAGGATATACTTTCATCACTAGAGTTTAATGTTTTAGGTAAAGAGATATCATCTGCCATCTCAAGGATAATGGGGTCAGTAAAATTTATCCCGCTGCTAAACTCAGGAATACTAACGCGCACCTGTAACATTTAACTACCCCCTTACCTTTATAAGTACCAGCGATTTCGCCATTGAATTGTACATGCTGTTGCTCCTGTTATTGTATAGTTTGTAACGCCGGGTCCGACGTACATTGAGAAGTCCTTGTTAAGCATACTCATTCTATTTACCCCGCCCTCAAGCGCAGTAAATGCCTCAGTATCAATAACTAGGTCAGTTACAGTACCTGTAATAATAATCGTACCTGTTGGTTGTCCTGTTGCCGTTGTTCCTGTAATAGAGATATCTGTCCCACTCACTACAAGAGTAGCTGGTGTCCAGCCACCGTCCGCTAGGGTTCTGCCCACCGTTGAGACAGCACCTGTCCCAGATATCGTGTAGGGGTCGTTACTAGTTAACCAAGGCTTAGCTTCGAATACAATACTATAATCCAGTATTCTATTACTACTTCCCACAGATTTTTCTACTGTTAATGATTTAGCTAATACGGTATAGTATTTATCATATTGTTGAACATAGAGTGGGGCGAAACCTCTAGCTGAACGGAAAATTGTAGCAGCTATACGAACCTTATCCTTGCATAGCTGATATGTTTCTTCCCAAAGTCTCATGGTTAGAGATATTTCCTTGTTCTCCAAGCCCTGATACTCAGATAGACTTGTATCTCCGTATGCTGAGTAGTTAGTTTGTATTCGCATTGGTGAAGCGAAGGATTCACTTTGTGCGTAGCCGGGAATATCGTGGTCATTAAATCGTGCCAAGTATGTATAGTAATCACTTGATGGTATAGGTGGTGGCTGCATCGTAGCTAGGATATAACCCGCAGCTAGCCCAAATTTAGGGACATTGTAGGCTTTAATATGCGCCACAGCTAGTCCGAATTTATGGAATCCTATCCACGCCATAGCCTGTCCAACAGGTCGGTGCTGTCCTACGATACGTGCCGCCGCCTGTGCTGATACAGTAAGCCCTAACGTTAGTATGAGTGTTCCTGATTGCGCTGAACTTTGATAGACTTGCTTGATATCAGCCTGAGCTTGGGCATTATTACTATATATGTGTCGAACAGTGCCTAGCGCTAGTCCAAATATCCCATGTCTATTCATCATAGCTTGTGCATTACCACTAGAAGTATATACTTGAATAATATATGCCATAGCTTGTCCAGTTGGGGGTACTTTCATAAATGCTCGCGCCTGAGCAACCTTACTAAAGGTTCGTAGAATTTCTACAGAGGCTTGCCCACTAGACCGCCCCGGTGTTCGAATAGTTGCTTCAGCTTGCCCGTGTCCATAGCTTTGTATAATATAAGCATTTGCAAACGCAATTGCTCTAACGTCGTATCTTGTAGTTAATGCTTGTGCTTGGCCCATTCCAAACGGAGTGGTTATAAGACCAGCAGCCTGAGCAACTTTAGGCTTTATTAGATAAATTCTTGTCCGAGCTTGAGCAAATTTAAGTATATTATAAGCATGTATATGTGCTTGAGCATTACCTATTACTGTAGGAGGAATGACCCAAGATTCAGCTTGAGCAAATACCTGAGAAGTTACAAGAATATTTGCATTAGCTTGTCCTATAACCGTTGGGGGAATAACCCATGACTGAGCTTGTCCATAATTTTGATATGTATTAACAATACGTGCCTGCGCTTGTCCCCGCTTCCAACCAAAGCCGGGGGAAATATATGCCTGAGCTTGAGCAAGTTTAATCCAGCCAAGGAAGGCTAACGCTTGAGCAAAAGTAGCTCCCTTTATAGAAGCTTGGCCTAATTCAAAGGTTAGGATAGATATTCCATTATAGCTACCCGCGCCTGTAACCAATATTCTCCAGTATCTGGCACTTACTGGGGAGATATATCTAAGCTCAGCCCTAGTAACATCAATACCCTCAAAGATTCCAACATTAAACTGTATGCCAGCTTCTAGGGTTATCCATGTAGCATAAACCCGATATTGAACGCTTACAACAGTGTCATATTTATATGGATTTATCCTAAAGTAATCTACGTTTCTATCTTGGCCTAAATCAATTTGGAGCCATGCGCCACCATCATCGGGGTCATACGCACCTACTACTTCCCACGGTGGTCCAAATACATACCCATCAATCGTATAGCCCGGTGTTACTGTATCTCCTAAGGAATCTGTAGCAGTTGCACCATTTTCTACTAAAGCGTAGTTTATATCTGACCCCATGAATGGGTAGGTTTGCTTTATAGAAGCGCTCGCATTAGCCTTTGCTGATGGTCCGATAATTCTAGCTCGTGCTAATCCAAATTTTGTATCCGTTGCTAGTATATCGGCTTGAGCATTAGCCCAGCCAGCAGGACGCCAAACACGGGCTTGGGCCTGACCAAATCCTGTCACACCAAAAGCAATCATACGTGCTTGTGCCTGTCCTGATTGGAAGTGCCCTATAAACGCACGAGCTTGACCAAAAACAGGCTGATTAAATGCTGGTGATATGTAGACCATAGCTTGAGCATAGGCCCGTCCTCGTCCTAAAGCTTGTGCCTGAGCTTGTCCGAATTCATATACATGTGGCATTGCGAGAATAAATGCTTTAGCCTGAGCGTATCTTCTTTGCTTTGCGTGCAGCAACCAAGGCGGACTATTATCTGTTAAGAGATACCAAGCACCGTCTGCTGGACGCTTATAGTATATTCGTATCGCATACGGCGGATTGCCTTCTGCAAAGCGAGCGTGCAGGTTATACTCTTGCCCAGAGATAAGGTCGATACTGCCTGTAAAGGCCGCTTCCCCGCCATACCGTGTGGGCCAACCAGCATTAACAACTCGCGTAGAATCAATCCATAAGTCGCCACCATCATCTACATTTACTTTAAATTGCCACGTACCGTCAGCGTCTGCAATAAAGCGGGCTGTCCACGCAGCACCACCATCTGTACCCCCGAAGCCGGGTATAAGATTACCGCCCGTAGCATAATTAGGAGCCTCAATCTCATCCTCAATGCCCCAAGCTACCCAGTTTTCGGGTCCATTAGCATACGCACCCGGAGTACCAAGACTTACATTTTCCCAGACTACGCGGACTAATCCTTCACCGTTTCGACTAATAAGAGCATTAGATTGTCCATACTGGGGGAACCCGAAGGCAAGCATTCTTGCCTGAGCCTGAGCCTTTTGGAAGTGCCCGATATATGTTTGAGCTTGACCAAACTGGGGTTGATTAAATGCTGGGGATATATAGGCTTGAGCTTGTGCAATCTGTATATTAATACGAGAGTTAAAGTGCGCAAGAATCTGTGCCCCTGTTAGCTCATAGTTAAAGATGGCAAATTCGTCTAATCCGCCTGACCATAGATAGTTACCGTCTAGTGAGCGCCCACCGATTGTAAAGAATTGAGTAAAATCAAATACGCGGGGACTACCGCTCTGGCTAAGGGAGGTTAATTGAACACCGTTTATATATATTTTATTAGATGCTATTTGGCGGTTATACATCACCGCTGCGACGTGGACCCACTTATTCGCTACGTCTAGGCCCGCCCACGCTTTACCCCACATATCAGCGTTGCCTGTATTAAAGCCTAATATATTACTCCAGAATACCAAGCTAGTATAGCTACTTGGGGTTCCAATAGTAAATACCATCTCATCATTAGAGCCATTCCACTTCATCCAGAATTCTACTGTAATGGGTGCCCCAAGTGTGTCTGGGAATACGGTATCTATCCCGTTACTTTCGGCCTTATGGTCATTAAATGTAATTGCTGTTCCAGCATTAGAGGAGCCTCCTGTAACTTGGAAGGTAGCTCCACTACTGTTCCAATAAGCGTGTGTTCTACCGACAAGTGAAGTTAATCCCGTATCTAATGGATACGTATTATACGCTCCTACTTCCGTAAATCCGGGGTCGTTTGTTCCAGAAGAATCGCTTATAAATCTCATCCATGTTACATTTATAGCATTAACAACCCACGCAGCTTCACCCGAAGATGCTGACGGATATGTTACGTTGAAGGATTCCCCAGTACTAAGAAGAATTCGCCCTACTCCAAACCACCAAGATGCACGATTTTTAACATAAGCATATTTGAATGTTTGCGGAACAGTCCAATCAACTTGCCACCATTCTCCCGCAGTGTACCCAAGACTTGCCCACTCTGAAGGAGTCCCATCAGCAGCATTTGCGGGCAGGTACCCACTATTATAGGAATTATAAGCTGTATATGTAGCTATTCCTGATACTGGGAATCGTACAAAGTTAACCTGACTAGTAATATTATAATGCTCTAATTCATCTAGTGGGAAATAAAGTACAGGTCTATCAGCGAGTACAGTTTTTCTATAGCCAAGTACATCATATGATATCTGAGCTACAGCTTGTCCAAAATTCCAGCTACCAACCTGTGCCCCAGCTAGTCCGAAAGCAAATGGATGTAATTGGATATATGCTTGTGCTTGAGCCTTTTGGAAATGGCCAATGTATGCTAATGATTGTCCATATCTCTGTACATCTTTAGCATCGGTGATATAGGCTTGAGCGTGCGCTCTTTGATATTTATGATGTGGGTACTCTATCCAAGGCGGATTGGCATTGGTTAGGAAATTATTTAGTGTAGTAGGGTTGGGTGTACCACTAACCTCAGAAAAACCGGGATTAGCATTTCCCCCAGAATCACTTATAAGGCGCATCCATGTTACATTTGTAACATCAACCGTATATTTAGTTATAGTATTTTCTGGGGTTGGGTACGTTACTGGGTATGAGGAGCCATCACTAAATAGAATCCGCCCAATCCCAAACTGATGATTCGAATATGGAAGCGCCTTTATATATACACTAGTAAGTGTTTGTGGAACAGTCCAGTCAACTTGCCACCATGCTCCGGGTACGTATCCCGCCGCAGCCCAGCCGTCTGCCCAATTACCATCAGCGGCATAGGCAGGATAATAGTTACTGCTATAATAACTAGATGCTGTATACGTTGCTGTTCCGCCAACGGGGAAACTAATTACGTTAACAGCTTCTGGTGGGCGTCTATAATAGAACCTAAAGGCCCATGCGCCACTGCCCTGCCCCGCAATAGCTTGAATAGTATATAATTCTCCAGCGACGAGGGTAACGGTACCTTCTCTGTAAGTCTCTCCCTGCCCACCACCAAAGTTAGCATTCATCGTAGCTACAGTACCACTCTTTGTAAAGTTTCCGGTAACTGTAGCACTAGTAATAGCAGGACCACTTATTACTACCTTGGAGCCATCATCTGTGGTCGAGCCAAATGCCCACGGACCTGTTACATCCGCAACAAATGTACCCGTCCAAGACATACCCCAGCTATCATTAACCGTATAACTTGGAGGGAGTGCGGCATAACTAGCGTAGTTAGGATTATTTTCATCATGCTCTGAATACCACGCGCCTATAGCTGCGTAATTAGTCTGTCCTCCTACCCATGTTCCGGCTAACAGGCCATTTCTTGGTTGAATATGTGCGGCTGCTTGAGCAAATCTTTTAACCCCGTCTACACGTATCCTAGCTTGCGCTCGTGCAACGTTTTGGATAACGGCTAAAATATCAGCTTCAGCTTGACCGTATATAAGATACTTATTGAATTCGCCCGGAGCTAAATTGGGATTAAATGGGAAGAAAGCTGCTGAGGCAGTTGCTTGGAATGGGTAGCCTGTATCTGCGCGTCTAATCTTTGGACGAGCTTGTCCGAAAGCGTATCTAGGGCCACCGCCTACTACATAATGCCTATTAATTTGTTCTGGTGTTAGTAGCGTGTCATATGCAGCCCAACCATCTATACGTGTTACTGGATATTCATACGTTCCATAACTATATGAATAGTCCCCCCCACCTAAATTAGCCCTAGTCCAAGTAGTTACTGGCGCAGACCATTCGGTAGTTAGTATATTATTTATATATAGTTTATATGTACTATTATCACTAACTAGTACTATATGATACCATGTTGTAATATCTGTAGTTATACCTGTAGTAAGAGCGTGGTTAGTGCCTGAGTAATAATGGTAGACGTTTAAAGCGATACCGGATGTACCTACAGTAGCTCCAGCCCTACCTACGGTAAGATACTGACCATCATCACTTCTTATAGAGAATAAGTACCTTCTTCCAGAAGAAACTGTACCAAATCGGACCCAAAATTCTGAAGTCCATTGAGAGCCTTTAAATCTAACAAGCTGCGAACCTGTTGCTTCCATATAGGCATAATAATAATAAAATTCTAAAGCTTTTTGAGTAGGAGGATTTACACCAGCTACCTGATAATTACTACCAAAGTACGCCCCTCTAGTTAATTGTTGAAAACCTATTATATCTCTTTCGCCAGAACTAGTAGAATCAAGGGGCCAGTAACTAGCGGCTCCGTCTCCCTTTACTAAATAGGCATACGTATCTTCAGGATAAATCGTAACTATAATACGTCCTTGAGCTTGCCCCATTCCAGTACTTTTGAGAATCTTTGCCTGAGCTTGCCCGTATTTCTGATACGTTGTAAGTATACTTGCTTGGCTTTGCCCGGTATTCTGAGCCTGATTCATAGAGGCTTGAGCTTGTCCATATTGTTGCTGTATTGCGGTAATACTAGCCATAGCATTACCCTTGCCCTGATTATAAACAGTATAATAGGTACTATAAACGGTAATATTATCTAATTTAATAGGCTCAACGTTAGCGGAGATTAGAACTATAATAGGTGCTGGGTACCCCAGACCTACTTGGTCGCTTATTGGCCAATTAGTCTGTATAACATCCCAAGTAACAGGCTCCGTATCCCCTATTTTCCAAAAACGCATTTTAACGTGGTCTGAATCCGTGCTACTTACAATAACCCGTACTCTATGCCAAGCTCCCGGTGTAAAGGGATACGCAAACCAATGGTCATATCCCTGAAAGTACCACGAAGTACTATTATTTCTTTCCCCGTAAATATACCAGCCTCTTTCATACCAGTAAAAAGCGGCTCTATACCCAGCATCTATAAGGGGAATCCAAACATCAAGCAGTAACTCCCCGTCATTATTAAGAGAGGCCGCAGTATTATACATACTGTCTGTTCTAGAGAAACTCTCACTATTAGGCATAACAATAGCGGAACCATCGACATACATAGGAGAGGTAGCTTCTGTATAATTTGTCCACCAATTAGTCCAGCCCCACGGCTGCCCGGTATCAGCGCTTCCTACAGCAAATGGAGGAGCAGTAGTCGTTCTGCTAAACGTATCGAGAAATGCTACACCGAATACAGGTATTTGTATTACAACTCGCGCTTGAGCATAAGAAAGAGTGCCTTCTACCTTTATTGAAGCCCCCGCTTGTCCCCAAATAGGCTGATTCTTCGCATCGGTAATATATGCATCAGCTTGAGCATTTTGTGTGAATACGTAGACAATATACGCCTCAGCTTGCGCGTATTCTGTATAAATATATACAATAAATGCTTCAGCTTGTCCGAAAACAGGCTGATTTGTAGCGCCTGTAATATACGCATTAGCTTGTCCGTATACTTGCTGGTCTTTAGCATCAGTAATATAAGAATCAGCTTGTCCATAAACCTGCTGGTCTTTTGCGTCGGTAATATAGGAATCAGCTTGAGCAAAGGTTTGCTGGCCCCCATAATATATAGCTGCTTCTGCCTGTGCGTAATTTTGTACGGCTGTTGCAGTAATATAAGCCTGAGCCTGAGCTTGGGTAAAGGTAATTACTTGTACCCAAGCTTCGGCTTGCGCTGATTGCAGCCCTATTAAAATAACTTGAGCTTCAGCTTGTGCATATTCCTGTATTTGCACAACAATCTGAGCTTGAGCTTGAGCGAAAGTTTGCCACTCTGTAGTAACTATAATAATCGAAGCTTCAGCCTGAGCTTGGGTATATACTACTAAAATAATCGAAGCTTCAGCCTGTGCGCTGTTTTGTACAGTTGTAGAAGCTATAGATTGTGCTTGCGCAAAGGTATAATACGTAGTTTGTACCTGTGCTTTAGCTTGCGCGAAATTATAATAGGTAGTTTGTATCTGAGACTGTGCTTGAGCAACATTTCGTGCTATAGTCTGTATTTGTGCCTCAGCTTGAGCAAATTCTACATTACCCCTAACTTTTATTTGTGCCTGAGTCTGCGCAAAGTCTTGATATGTTTGCTTTACACGGGTTTGGGTCTGGGCAAACGTATAATACGTGGTTTGTATCTGTGCCTTGGCTTGAGCAAATGTATAATACGTTGTCTGTATCTGCGCCTGAGCTAAACCAAATACTCTATAGGTCCGTAATATCCAGCCCTCAGCTTGAGCAAATTCCCTATTATTCCTTACTTTTATCCAAACTTCAGCTTGGGCAAACTCTGTATTTCCTCTTACCTTTATTTGCGCATGTGCTTGAGCAAAATTATTCGTTAGAATTTCAATCGAAGTTTGTGCTTGAGCAAATACCTGTGTAGTTACTTGAATATCTGCCTGAGCTTGCGCACATAGAAAAACAGTTGCGTGAATACTGGCCTCCGCTTGACCAAATTCATAGGCTTGTTGTTTAATGTGGGAATAGGCTTGCGCTGATTGCTGAAACGTAACAAGAGTAAGCGCAAAAGCTTGTCCAAATTGGACATATGTAGTTACTATATCAGCATTGGCTTGCCCGAAAGCGTGGGATATCCCTAGGGAGAACGCCTGAGCTTGTCCAAAAGTAGCCGTAGTAACTTTTATTTCGCTTCGTGCGTTTCCATAAGCTCTAGTAGGTTCATTCTTGAGAGGTAATCCGCCAAGTGAGGGCCATACTGCACTACCTTGTACAGAACCGGGCTGACTTGGCTGGTACTTAAACCGTCCCTTGTCAGGTGTATTCCCGTTCTGACTCATTTCCTCACCCCTAAGATTGTATTCTTATAATACCGATTGCATTCGGACTTTTTAGCCCCAAGCTACCTTAATCGTGCCCCATAGGTTTGTAGCTGTTGTAGCCGTTGTTTCATACATTAAGCATAGGCTAGCGCCATCGAATACCCTAGGAAGTGATGTTATTTGTAGAACTAAATCTTTCTCAACGAATGTATTAGCGGGTAAAGGGATAATAGCAAGCGGCTTTAATAGTACTAGTTGAATAACACCGCTCGTAGAAGCTGTTCCGATATTAATCGTTTCCACACTCTGTATTCCTGTATCCCCTGCTGCTAAAGGCATAGGTCCGACCATTGAATTAATGATTTGGGCAGCAAGACCTGTTCTGCTTCCCCCGACTTGTCCTCCTGTGCCGCCTTGATTTGTATAGGAAAGTAAGTTTGAAATCGTAGCTGTAGCTGAACCCGCTGTAGTAAACTCATACCACGCCTGTACCCCTACTCCTGAAGTATATCGTGGAAGTGCTACACTATTTACGTTTTTCGTGCCTGTGCTACCGCCAGCAATACCCGAAACGTGTACCAGCCTATCATATAGCATTAGATTACATGCCGTAGTCGCTACACCGCCAAACGTTATCAGCGCTTTCTTGTCTGGGTCTTGTGCACCTAGATTAATAGTCCCCGAAGCATTTGTTAACGCTGTTCCTCCCGCGCCCGGAGTACCGGAACCTGCCGCGCCGTCAGTAACAGCGCCGGGTACACCACCTGTTCGTGCTAGGGAGTGCCAG
>Ga0315273_10001736_pt1 | contig 25094 bp, 17 predicted proteins | sample YL17G02_0_MG_FD_205753 | JGI IMG/M metagenome (GOLD analysis project Ga0315273, IMG submission 205753) | Sediment microbial communities from Yellowstone Lake, YNP, Wyoming, USA - YL17G02_0 | ecosystem: Environmental > Aquatic > Freshwater > Lake > Sediment | place: USA: Wyoming | collected... | reverse complement strand
ATTTTACCATATGTACTGTAAATAGTAGTTTTAATCCAGATAAGATCATTGCCTCCAACGATCTCTGGCCCGGTATGGCAATAATCTATGAAATTACCAATGTATTTTCTTGTGATAAACAATTGATCTTCCTGAAGAAGTGTGGAAGATTTCTTTGTTGTACTGCATGAGATGATTATGCCCATTAATACCAAAAACAAAAGCTTTTTCATTTCAGAGTTTTCCTTTTAATTTAAACCACTGTTTTTACCCTTAATAATACAATTAACCAGTAAAGTCCGGGAACCTTGGATAACTCATAAAAAATTTATGCTCGCAAAGGTGCCCATTTTCCCTCAACCACCAGCGTAATGCTTTGGCTATCTTTCTTCTTTTTAGTAAAACCTCTCCAATCTCAGGTGAATTAATAAGGTAATAAATTTTCATTGCTGTGTTTTTCAATTTTAACCTTAATTATCAAGTAAATGTACAATTAATAAGTATTGCTGTCAAGTGTCAAATGCCCAATTACAGACTAAATGAGCTATGAAAAATACTTCTTATCGCAGAAATCAGGATGAATAATTACAGGAGTCAATGATTGATAACCAAACAGAGTTGTTTCGTCAAAAAGAGGGTAATATTTACAGACCAAACCGGTAAAGTTTGAATAATCAGGTTAATTAAAGAAACTAAAGCAAAGTAAACCAGAGTTATAGAAAATTTTAATCATCCATTATTAAGTAATATTTCTAAATATTAGATTTTGACTAAGCGTTAATATATAAGGATAAGAATTCATGAAATTTTAATAACAATAAAGAAAATGCAGCATGACTCAATCAAGAATCCAGAGTTCGGTTCCGGTGGGACTGCAAAATCAAACAAATAAAGCCTCCCTCAAATCATTTTATTACTAACCATTCCCCTACTCTTAAATCTTTATATTCCTTTGGGAAAGCTACTTTAAACGCTTCTATTGTCTTAGGAGAACTATCATGTGTTGAAATACCAATTAATTTTAAATTTCGATTTTTAATTAGTCCAATTTTTTTATTTACACCTTCCAGTGTAAATGGTTCCCAGGGTAACAAACCTGTAATAAAAGAACCCTTATCTAAAACCAGTAAATGCAGTCCTCCAAGAATACTATACATCGGAGTCTCCGATAATATGTCAAAACGTTGAAACAGTTTTTCTACCGTTTGATGCCCGCAACCTGTTACTATAATGATGCCTTTATCTTTAACATTAAACATCAAAGCTTGCTCCTGCGTTAAAGAGATGTCAAATAAAGGAGCTTCGATAATTCCCATGGTATAAACTCCTTCACTTATTTTAACCGGATCATGAGAAAATAATCTAGCAGTTTTGAGATTTAATTTGTCATCGGGAACATATATTTTTATTTCAGGAAGGATGTTTTCATTTTTTGAGTTTACAAAAGTCTTGTCATTAATCCATTTCCAATCATTCTGATGATCCCCGTGGTTGTGTGATATAACAATAGCATCTATCCCGCCAATATCAATACCCAGTTTGTCAAGATTGTAGCGAAGCACACATAATGCAGAGTCTAAATAATAACCTGTATCAAAAAGTATTGTCGAACGATCAGTTCGAATAAGGTAAGATACTCCTATCGCAATATCCTCTCCTTTTTTTAATTCATTATCTCCATAGAGATTTTCAACAAGGGGAATAAATTCAAATTTGTCAGTATAACCAAAATCTTCAATTTTTTTTAATCTCTGCTGATCACTTTTCCATGTGGAGTCCGAATGGTATACTTCGGTTTTGTATTGCCTGTAGAGTTTTATGGCATTTGAAGTGTCCTTATACCATTGCGCAAAAACAGTATCGGTTTCAATAACTTTTAGTAAAGTTAATTTTTCCTGGTTTGTCAGCTGAAGAAGTTTAGTCTGCTGAGCTGATAACCCGAGACATAATAATGTCACTAAAAATACTAATGGTGTTTTCATGATTCTGCCTTTTATTGAATAGCTTAAAACTAAATAGTTTATTATAAAAAGTCTTATAACAGTTTGCTCATAAAAGTTTCGGTTCAACTCAGCCCGCAACCAAAATTAAACCTAAGTAATGTTTAAAACAATTTTATTTTATCCCTCCCCAATACCCTCATTAAAATTCAATCGTTCTAAAGTTTTTGAGAGGAGCAGATTTTTTCGATATAGGGTTTCTGAAAAAAAATGTACCCGAAGGTTCACAAAGGACATTCAAGACATTCCGGATTTAATAAAAATTATCCTGCTTTACTCCTTTATAATTTTTTGTACAAAATTCCGGTCAGAGGTAAATACCTGAACCAGGTATATACCCTGATGACAGGAACTCATGTCAAGGTTATATGTTCCGGAATTAATTTCTATTCTACGTATTAACTTTCCCTGGAAGTCATACAGTTGCAGAAATTTTATTATGGCTGAAGACTCTATTGTTAGAAAATCTTTTACAGGTGTTGGATAAAACTTCAACTTGTTGTTGATTTCAGTCTCTTTAACAGAGACGATCGTATTGCCAGATGCAATCCAGTTGGATGCAATACTATTATCCGAAAAAGGATCGATTAATTCCAGATAATATCCGTTGCCATCGGCATCCGGCCATGGTGCCTGATCGGAATATGTTACACTGTCAATTACATTTCCAAACCCATCTGCCAGTACCAGTCTCTCTCCCCTGTTTGATAGATTTCTGGTGAACTGTCCTGAAGGGTAGACACCATATTTTGCCATGAAAACAGATGAATTGCCGGCAAGTATTTTTGTTGAATTTGGTTGAATCTCAGCAATAGCAGGGAACTGGTAAACAAATCCTGTTCCGCTGAAATAAACCCCCGTTAAGCTTACAGTTTTAGTCCCGATATTCTTTATTTCTATGAATTCCTGTTGATCTCTGTCCGGGAAATTAATAGTGCTATCAGGATGGTACATTATTTTTGTAATGACTAGTGGTGGAATTACAACGTTGGTGCAATTTGAGGATGTTCCGATATTTAGAGTCATCCATGGAATTCGCAACTTCAGCCAATCCTTTATTTTAATAATTTCATTTGAAAGATTGGGTACAGTGCCCCATCTTAAATTTTCCCGTATCGCTGCCTCGCTGATAGCAGCTACTGTCTTGTCGATAAACGATTCAATAGATGAATAATTTAACGGTTGTCCGGGCTCAATTAACTGATTCCATCTTCTTGAAAGGCAACATTTGAACTCCGGGTTATTGAACAGATCTCTCCAGAATTTCGGACCTTCATTATCTCCATTGGAAAATTGCCATGTTGTCGTCTTGCTTCTGTCAAATCCCCATATGGACAGATCATATCCAAAAGTCAGGTTAAGGTCCCAGATTGGTCCTGCTCTTAATTTCCCATTCCTGTCTTTATGATAAAATGTGCTGAACTGATAAGCATCAGCATTTGCTCCTAATTCGTTTATTATCATGTAATCGACAAAGGAGGGGACATCTATAACTGAAGGGTATCCATTATAAAAAGATGTGTTACCGGATGAAGCTGTACTGCTCAGCTTTTCAAATTCATTATGGATATAGTCGTTTTGCAGCGCTGTTACATTTTCAGGTTTTGGAAACTCATGAATGAATGTTACATCATTTGTTCCTATATAACTTGACATGGTCCACGCGACAGGATCTCCACCGGTCGTTTTATCTGCTTTGGTGATATAGCCCCCGGTGAGTTTCGGGTAAGTATTATCAAGGGATTCGATTTTTGTGACATTAACCCTGTCAGCTCCCTGTTTTACTTTTTCCTCAAGAACATATAGTCCATTATAAGAGCCATTTATCATTACTTCACAATATACAGTTCTGCTTGCATATTCCCCGATCATCCTTGATAGATTATAGCAAATGTAATCCCGTATAAGTGATGGCTCGAATCCAAGTCCGTTCAATATCCAGTCATTATCAGCAGGCAACCCCAGCAGGCTTACATTATTATTTGAAAGATTATCATTCTTTAAGGTTGAAAGTCCGTATTGTTTTTTTGGGAGCACCTGTGATGCGGAGCCCCTTATTTCTATGTCAATGCGGCCATTGTAGCTTAAAAACCTTGTTGAATCCTGGTCGGTAACATAGTTTCGCATTCCTTCTCCCCTGTAAATTATTTTCATGTCAGCAAGAATCCTTGGAGAATCAGGTATATTGGCTCCCCGGTCAGTATTGATTAAAACAATTGGAAGGTTGCTGTCAGTAAAGGTTTGAGAAGAAGTAATTATGATATTACAACAAAGTAAACAAACAAGACTAAGAAATCGCATCATTCTATTATGATTAACTCCCGGTACAAATGTGTCAATTATTTTCGAATCTGTTACAAATAGTTTGACAAGGTACCGTCAGAGTTTGACAAGTCTTTCTAATATTTCCTTTTTGCCCTGCGTCCTGCGTCCTGCCCCCTGTGCTTTCCTACACCAATTTCTTATACTTTATCCTTGCCGGCGTTGTATCAGCAACTCTCTTTTTATAGTTCTCCTCATAGTCGGAGTAATTACCTTCGAACCATACAACTTTTGAATTGCTTTCGAATGCCAGCATATGAGTTGTGACTCTGTCGAGGAACCACCTGTCGTGAGATATTATGACCGCACATCCTGCAAAATTCTCAAGACCTTCCTCCAGTGCTCTTAGAGTATTAACATCAATATCGTTTGTTGGTTCGTCAAGAAGAAGGACATTTGCCCCTGATTTGAGCGTAAGAGCAAGATGCAGCCTGTTTCTCTCTCCCCCTGACAGGATACCACATTTCTTTTCCTGATCTGCTCCTGTGAAATTAAACCGGGCTACATAAGCTCTTGCATTCACCAGTCGGTTCCCTACCATTACATCATTCTGCCCTCCTGAAATTACTTCATAAACAGTTTTGGCAGGATCAATTGCGGTATGTGCCTGATCAACATATCCGAGTGTAACAGTTTCTCCGGTCTTAAATGTCCCCTTTGTCGCCTCTTCCTGACCCATTATCATTCTGAAAAGAGTTGTCTTTCCTGCGCCATTTGGTCCTATGACACCAACTATACCATTTGGAGGAAGGCTGAATTCAAGATCTTCAAAAAGCAATTTGTCATCAAATGATTTTGTAACTGATTTCGCCTCTATTACCTTATCTCCCAGCCTTGGCCCATTCGGAATAAATATTTCCAGCTTATCTTCCTTTTGTTTTACATCCTGATTGAGAAGATTTTCATAGGCTCCTAACCTTGCTTTTGATTTCGCATGGCGTGCTTTGGGCGACATCCTGACCCATTCAAGCTCACGTTCAAGTATCTTTCTTCTTTTCACATTTCCTTTTTCCTCAGACTCAAGTCTTTTTGCTTTCTGTTCAAGCCATGAGGAATAGTTACCTTTCCAGGGTATGCCTTCGCCTCTGTCGAGTTCCAGTATCCATCCTGCAACATTATCAAGAAAATATCGATCGTGAGTAATGCAAATCACTGTTCCGTTATATTGTTTCAACGTAGTTTCAAGCCATTGGACAGATTCAGCATCGAGGTGGTTTGTGGGTTCATCAAGAAGCAATATATCAGGTTGCTGCAAAAGTAAACGGCATAAGGCCACCCTTCTGCGCTCTCCTCCTGAAAGTACATTAACCCTTGCGTTGCTGTCGGGACACCGAAGTGCATCCATTGCCCGCTCAAGCTTGTGTTCGATATTCCAGCCATCGGCATAATCAATCTTCTCCTGAAGAACAGCCTGTCTGTCCATAAGTTGTTGCATTTTATCAGGGTTCTCAAAAACTTCAGGTTCGCCAAAGCTGTTATTTATCTTTTCGAATTCCTTTATTATCTCCATAGTTTCCTTCAATCCCTCCTCAGCAATTTCTCTTACACTGCGGCTATCATCAAGCAGCGGATCCTGTGAAAGATGTCCGACAGAATACCCCGGTAGAAAGGTGACTTCTCCCTGGTATTCTTTTTCCATACCTGCAATAATTCTCAGAAGTGTAGATTTTCCTGATCCGTTCAAACCGATTATCCCGATCTTGGCCCCCAAAAAAAATGAGAGAGATATGTCTTTAAGTACCTGTCTGTGAGGAGGGAATGTTTTCCCCACTCTGTACATCGAAAAAATGATCTTATTGTCGTCAGCCATAACATTGAAGTTAATTATCAGACAAAAATAAGTAGAGACGCCCAAATTGGGCGTCTCTACCTCAATATTTTTTTATAATTTATTTCTTTTCGAATAATTTAACAGTTTCATCCTGCAATAACACCCACAAGGTATAAACTCCTTTCAGCGTTCCTATTGGTATGTTCAGACAACCGAGTGCGGCAACTACTATAACCAGGTATCTTGCCCATGGCTGGTAAGAAAAAAGAGCTATCCCTCCAATCAGCCCGAGTGTCGACAGGAACCCGATAAGCAATGGAAGGCTTACTGTTAAAAACCTGAGAACCATTTGGGCAGTATTATCATCTCCCACTTGTCCCCTGGCAAAACTCATAGCAAAGAAGACCGCAACTGCTGCAATCAGACCGAGTACACCGAAGCCGATATGAATCGCTGCAACCACGGTTACATGTTTTTTCATTTTTGAATCTTCCATGACAATTAATTTTTATGCAATTTATAAATATTTTCATTCCTGCTCAAATGACTGGTATTTTAATAATTTGATGCACCAATCTCTTTATTAATTTGCATTTGCAACCATTTTGCATCAAATCTGTTATAGTAAGAAAAGAGTTTTAGTATCTTTGTTTTTAAAATAATCTGTATGAAAAGGAAATTAATGTATGCTGCAGGCTTTATTATTATTGCTCTTTCATTTTCATCATGCGAGAAGAGTTGTAAGAAATGCCAGCAAAACACCTATAATTCAGGAGGAACTCAACTGTCAACCGGAAGTGAAACAGAGTATTGTGGCACTTCATTACTTACTATAGAAGCAACTCCGCCAGTTACGGTATTGGGTATTACAACCAAATGGGTTTGCAGATGATCAGTACCTGACTCCGATTAAAGTCACATCGTCAATCTGCGGACTGCCGCCACGCCACTCTTCAAAAATATCATTTAACCGTTCACCTTGCTGAAGCATAGGCATTCCGGCAATTGCAACAAGTGTTTCCCTGAGTTGAACTGACATGAATTTTTTCTGTTTTGGGCCGCCAAACTGATCAGCATACCCATCCGAGAAAATATAGAATGCATCCCCTTTCTGAAGATCAATTTTATGAAGAGTGAACGGCTCCATCCTGTAATGAATTGCAACTGGCATTTTATCTGCCCTGTAATGAATAAGCTCTCCTCCTCTTACCAGATAAAGCGGATTATTTGCTCCGGCATACCACAAGATATTTTTATCAAAATCAACAACACATACAGCAATATCCATCCCGTCTTTAATACTATCCTCTGCTGCAACCTGTTTTAATGATTTTATTATTCCCTGACGCAGATTTTCTATTATCTGGTCGGGCATTAATATATGCTTGCCATTAACAATTTCGTTTAGCAATGTTACTCCCAGCATACTCATAAATGCACCGGGAACTCCATGACCGGTGCAGTCGGCAGAAATTATTATCTGAGGATTGCCCTGTGCGCTTACCCAGTAGAAATCACCACTTACTATTGCAAGAGGCTTATAAAGAACGAAATGTTCAAGTTTATCACTGAAAAGTTCGAGCGACGGTATTAAAGCAGTCTGTATCCTCTTGGCATACATGATACTGTCTTCGATGTGCCTTTTCTGGTATCCGATCTGGTCCCTTTGAGCAGCAGCAAGGTCCCTTTGCTTTTCAATTTCATCCTTTTGCAGCGATATTGTTCTGTTCTTCTCCTCAAGTTTGATATTAGCCTCTTTCTTTATTTTATATCCCCTGAAGATATAGTAACCAAGGAAACTTACAAGAAGAAGGGCGAAAAGAACAAAATAAAGTACCAGTTTTTGTTTTTCAATCGCCTCAAGCTGTACTTTAATCTTGCTGTCCTGTTCAGCAATTCTCTTCAGTTGTTCATCTATCCTGGATAACTGAACTGTAATCTTTTCCTTTTGTCGTGCAAGAGTATCCTTTTGCACCTGGACTTCATTCTGCTGAACAACTATTGTTTGTTTCTGGACTGAAATTTCTCCCAGTTGTTTGCTTATCTGAATAAACTGTCTTTCCAGTATCTTTTGCTTTTCACTTAATGTTTTCTCCTTATTTGCTATCTCTTTGTCAAGACTGTCAAGAAGAGCTTTCTGATGAAGGATTTCTGCTCTCTGAGTGTTAATCATTTCCAATTGCTGACGAATGGTATCCCTCTGTATTATTATCTGTTCACTTGCCTTTCCAAAAAGATTTTCCCAGTCTTCCTTGGTTTTTATGGCCTGAGTTAACATATTCGTATTTACCTTCATCCCTGCCTTATTGATCAGATCTTCATTAACACTGTACTTAGGCATTTCTCCTTCTACACCCATAAAATTTATCATTGATTCCCTGAATTCATAACCTTCGGTCATAAGCAGGGTTTGATGTTTATCAATAGCAGTTTTAACTTTATTCAAATTGAAGCCGCTTGCTTTATTAACATATAAAAGCTGTGTATGAATTATCTGACTTTCAGAGTTGAATTTAACAATCTCTACAGGTTTATTTTGGATCATTGTTCTTGTTTTCCTCATGTTGCCCATTTCAAAAAATAAGGCTACATCCTGGTCAAGAATTCCGATTCTGAAAACAGAAGAATCAGTAAAACCTGGTCCATAATCAATATATTTAGCGATATCAAAAATAAAAACTGCCCTTGTACCATTATTTAAACCACCCTGGCTATAGACATTATAAATCATTAATATTAATCCCAAAGCAAGGACTGAAACTCTGATGAAACGAATTTGTCTTAACATGATATGTGGAATTATTTATACGAAATTGCATAATTTTATTCAGGAAACCAAATATCTCCAAACTTCAAATTGGGTAAAATGTTGATAAAATGTTAATAATTGTGTAATTATGCAGGTTATAGATCCTTTTCTTATCGTAATTTTATACAAGTCTAATCAAATGCATAAATGACATTGAATATCAGCAACTTAGAACTTACAGGAAAGAACATTATTATTGTTGAGGATGACGTGCCGTCAATCAAGTACTATGAAACATTACTGAAAAACTCGGGTGCAGATGTAATTGTATTTCATACGGGAAAAGAGTTTGTTGATTATATAGCTGATGAGAGCAGGAATATTGACCTTGTATTTATGGATTTTCTGGTTCCCCTTATTAACGGGATAGAGAGCATAAGAATACTCAGAAAAGACAGAAAAAGCACTCCTGTTATAATGATTACTGCCTATTCTTCTGAACAGGCAAAAACAGAAGCTTATATCGCAGGATGCAATGAATATATATTAAAACCCATTTACCCGGATAAAATCTTTTTCCTTCTCGAAAAATATCTTAAAAAGAATATTTCTGTTCCTTCTTCTTACTGATTCTTATATTTCACTTCCCTGCAGGTTGTATTATCTTTACATAATTTGCATAATAACTCTCCAGTTTCTTTGTTATCTCTTCACCCATTTCAGGTTTCCCGTTTACTGAACAGGCATTTGCAACACGTGATGTATATTGAAGAGCCGTCTGAATCTCAAATTCTGCCGAATTAATAATGAAAGGCTTTTGCTTAAGGAAATAATCGAGCCTCTTATAATAGTAGTCACAGAATGCATTAGTCATTTCAACAGCTTTTTCTGAAGCCCCTGCCACGAAGTAAGCTTCAATTACGTCTGCCATATACGGATCATAAGAGATTTTTTCAAGAGGCAGTGCCTCCATACAAAAATTAAGGGTTTCAATAGCCTTTTCATTTTTCCCCTCAACAGAAAGTGCTTTTGCAAGCCTTGCATAGTTCAACCTGGCTTTGACAACAATTATTGTACGTTTATGGTTATAATCAATGTCCACTTCTTTTTTATTCGCTCCTCCCCATACAAATTTTTTAACCATATTCTGATATAAAATATCGGTATTAATCCGTCCGTAATCAAGCCAGCTCTTATTTTGCGATTTTATCGGTACCAGACGAAAAGTGAGTCCTTCAAGTTGAAAATATTCCTCGAGTCCCAAAGCATCGTTATGATATCCGGTAACAAAGTAAACAGGTCGTTCCCAGTTATTATGTGCCAGTATATCAAGAACGATAAGCTGACTTTTAAGTATTGAATTGCCTTTAAGTTTAATATCAATATACGGAACAATCTTATCTGCATCTTCAGGTTTTACAGTTCCCGATGCCAGCACTTTTGCTTTATCAACGGGAATTCTGATTGTTCTGGATGGTATAATATCAAGTAACTCTGTTGCTGAAACCTGTACTTTTGTCCCTTTGTTATCACTCTTTACAAAATCAATTATTGTTGAGATGTCAACAGGGTCTTTTGTTTTTTCCACAATAAAGATCTGATTGTTGATCCCATCGTAATACTTTTTAACAGGCAAGGTAACAGGAAGAGGAGCGGACCCGTAAGTTTTATTTTTCATCTGGTCAATATACCAGTCGGTATTAAGAAGCATCAGGTTGCAGACACGAATATCAGTCCTTACACCTTCGACCTCCTGATCATACCATAAAGGGAAAGTGTCGTTATCACCATTTGTAAAAAGAATAGCATCAGGGGCACATGAATTGAGATAGTCAGATGCAACATCCCTGGCCAGGTATCTTCCTGAACGGTCATGATCATTCCAGTTTTCTGCAGCCATTACAACAGGAACGGCGAGAAAACATATTAATCCGGCCACCGGAGCAGCAATCTTCTCTCCGGTAATCTTTGTGAGCCCTTCGAACAATGCAAGGACTCCAAGACCTATCCACACAGAGAAGAAGTAGAATGATCCGGCATAAGCATAGTCTCTTTCCCGGGGCTGATTGGGATATTGGTTCAGATAGATCACAATTGCTATCCCGGTCATTACAAAAAGCAGAAGTATTATTCCCCAGTTTTTGTTATCGCGGTTAAGCTGATAGAACATGCCGGCAAGACCCAGAATAAACGGTAACAGATAATACTTATTCCTTGAGGGGTCAGTTTTCATATCCTCCGGTAGATCGGAAGTTCCAAGTCTTGGTTCGTCCAGAAAATTAATTCCTGTTATCCAGTTTCCATTTACTGCACCTCCTGTTCCTTGTGTGTCATTTTGTTTTCCTGAAAAATTCCACATGAAATATCTGAAATACATGTATCCAAACTGGTATGAGAACATAAATCGCAGGTTCTCCCTGAAAGTCGGTTTCTTCAATACTTTCTTCTCCCCCGATTGTTCGGTAACCTGTATCGGGATTCCTTTTACCCTTCCCCATTCCTGGTAAACCTCCTGATGATCATTCTGATCACTCCACATTCTGGGGAAAAGAGTTACAAATCTTGGATCGTATATGCGTTCAAGATTATGACCTGTTATTATATATTTGCCATTTTCAAGGGCATATTTAGGCTTTCCATCCTTGTAGTCAGTAACAGGTGCATTATAATAAGGCCCATTAAATAACGGTCTGGCACCATATTGTTCCCTGTTCAGAAAGTAGAGAAGATTAAATGGATTTGATGGATTGTTTTCGTTCAGCGGAGTATTTGCCGAAGACCTGATAACAATAATCGCATTGGCGGAATAGCCAATGAGAATAACCATTATAGCAGTAAGCAATGTATTGAGAGTAGTTCTACTTTTTCCTGCCATAAACCATATTGAACCAGATATGATCAGAAGCAAAAGTATATTAAGAATAGCCGAATCGGAAACTATCCAGATTCCTGTAAAGAAAAGGGCAGCTATGGCCAGAATACCGGTTTTTACTCTGTCTGCTGATGAAAATGAGAATTTGACTGCAAAAATGAATAATATTGCGATAAGTATTACATGGAAAACCATGCCACTGTTGGATGGAAGCCCAAATGTATTAACAAAAAACCAATCAAATTTTGAAGAAATAATTACAACACCGGGCATTATTCCATACATGAGCAATGCCAGAAGTATAATAGAAGTGGTTAAGGAAATTGAAAATCCTTTCCAGGAAAACTCAAATTTCTTAAAATAATATACCAGCACAATTGCAGGAATCGCGAGAAGATTCAGAAGGTGTACTCCAATGGAAAGTCCCATCAGGAAAGCGATCAGAATTATCCATCTGTCGGCGTATCTTTCTTCTGCTATATCTTCCCATTTGAGGATCGCCCAAAAGACTAGAGCAGTAAACAGAGAAGATGATGCATAAACTTCGCCTTCAACTGCAGAAAACCAGAATGAGTCGGAAAAAGTATAAGCTAATGATCCTGCAATACCCGCAGCCATAACTGCGATGACTCGTCCGGAATTAAAATCATTTTCATTCTTTATGAGTATTTTTCTTGCCAGGTGGGTAATAGTCCAGAACAGAAAAAGGATCGTAAATGCACTAGCCAGTCCCGACATTGCATTGACCAATGCCGCAACTTTTGAAACATTGGCTCCTGCAAAAAGAGTGAAAAACCTGCCCATTACCATAAATACAGGATTTCCGGGAGGATGCCCGACCTCAAGTTTAAAACAAGAAGCAATGAATTCACCGCAGTCCCAGAGACTTGCAGTTGGTTCAATTGTCATCAGGTATGTAAATGCGGCTACAAGGAACACAGCCCACCCTGATATGTTGTTGATCAACCTGTATTTCTTCATTCTATAATTATCTTAAATTCCGGAAAATCATCAATAAAATACGATGACGAAAATACTATATTTTTTCATACCATCACCAACAGATTATCACTCACTAATTTTGCTACTTTTAAGCCATAATTTATTTTAATAAATTGATTGATACTAACTTTTTTCGATCATTTTCACATTCCTCCGGAGATTCCTCATTCCTCCGCCTGACGGCGGATTCATTCGGAATGACAGTTTATTTTTGTTTTTGGGGAGTAGAAGAGGATCGCCAGGGCGATCCTCTTCTACTCCCATTGTTGCCCCAAAACGCTCTGTCATTCCGAGCGCCAGCGAGGAATCTCCGGGGGATTAATGTTTGTTCTTAATATTAATATAAATCTAAATGAGATATAGGTTATTGCTGTTATATACAACGTTTCTCTTTTCGCTTCAGGTTGCCTCTGCACAATTTTATCAAACAGGGCAGGATCCGGCATCTCTTAAATGGAAGCAGATTAAAACGGGCAGGTTCACTGTCATATATCCTGAGAAATACGGACGGGAGGGAGTCGCTTATGCAAAATCGCTTGATGAAGCATATTCAAATCTAGTACTGCTTTTCCCCGAAAAAAAGTTTAAAATACCTGTTGTCATACATAATTTCACTGTACAGTCAAATGGGTACGTCGCCTGGGCTCCAAGCCGAATGGAATTATACCCTACTCCTGAGCAGAACACTATCCCTCTTGCACCTGAAAAACAGTTATCAATTCATGAACTTGCTCATGTTTTTCAGATGGAATCATTAAACCAGGGCTTTTCTAAAGGGATGTCGTTTTTTTTCGGAGAACAGTTCACAGGAATTGTTGCTTCACTTCTCCCACCATGGTTATTGGAGGGTGATGCAGTTTTCGCAGAATCTGTCCTGACACAATCAGGCAGGGGACGCACACCTTCATTTCAGAAACAGCTTAAAGCACTGATGGTTGAAACCAAACAATTCTGTAAGTACGATAAGATACTTAATGGTTCATACAGGGATTTTGTGCCTGACAACTACCAGTCAGGGTTTCAGATGGTGACATGGGCTCTTGCCAAAAAAGATCCCCAGGTCTGGAACAAAGCACTTAAGTTTACAGCTGAACAGCCATTTACTCTTAATCCTGTCAATATAAGCCTTTCAAGAAGTTTAGGTCTGAGAAAGAAAACACTCTGGAATGAGACTTATGATACTTTAAGGACAATATGGACAAAAGAGGTCCGCAAAAATAATCCTGAGGTTTATGAAGTGGCAAATCCCGACAAACATGGAAAATATATCAATTACTATTCCCCTGTTTATGCCGGTACCGACAGTATAATTGCTATTAAAACCTCACTATCGTTACCTTCCTCATTTGTACTGATAAATCCAACCACTAAAACGGAAAAGAGAATTCATACACCCGGACATGTATACCCCTGGTTTATCTCTTATGGCAAAGGCAAGCTGGTTTGGGTGGAAACACAATCTGATCCCAGATGGGAGAACAGGGAATATTCAGTAATTAAAGTGCTCGATATTAAAAGCAGGAAGGTCACAAAACTTTCACGAAAATCGAGATTCCTTGCTGCATCAGTTTCTTCCGATGGCAGTAAAATAGCCGCAGTGGAGAATAGTATCGACAATATTAATAAACTTGTTCTGATTGATTCTGAAACGGGTGTCGTTCTACAGTCTGTCAATTCTCCGGGGAACTTTTATCTTCAGCATCCGCAATGGGCCGAAGGAGGAATGAAAGTTACTTTTGTTTTCTTATCAGATGCCGGGGAAGGGATTTTGTCATTCGCATTTGCAGGGCAGCAATGGGAAACTTTAATTGAAGCTTCGAGAGATGATCTGCAGTCTTCTTTTCTGAGAAACGATTCGCTGTTTTTTATAAGCTCCTCATCGGGGACAGACAATATTTATCTTCATACTCCTGATAATAAAACAACAGCTTTGACCCGCTCAGGATTTGGAACCATTGATCTCAGTCCGGCCGGGAATAAGCTTTTCTTCGGAGATTATACTTCTCTCGGGAATAATATCTGCAGCACTTCTATCGAAGCAGCCCCTGAAGCAGATAAAGATAATGCCAGTTCTTCTTTCCTTATAAACAGATTTGACATAAAACCACATGCAGATGCTGACAGCAATGAAGCTAAATATGTTCCTGTACCATACAGAAAATGGCAGCATCTGTTCAGGTTTCATAGCTGGATGCCATTCTACGCAGATATCCAGGAGCTTAATGTAGATCCGGTGAGTGTCAGGCCCGGAGTTACCATTATGACCCAGAATGCTTTAAGTACACTCACATCAACAATAGGTTATGAGTATTCAGCAGAAAAACTCAATGTATTGCATTCACGGATAACCTGGAGAGGATGGTATCCGGTTTTTGAATCACAATTTGATTATGGTAATACTGCACAAATATATAAACTGGACGAAAACGTTAGTAATCCTTCTGATATTAAACCCGGTATAAATTTTATAAATTTCGTGTACCTTCCTCTCCGGTTCAACTCTGGTAGTTTCTCTGAATATTTCAGGCCATCTCTTTCATCGGATTACCGAAATCAATATTTTTATATCAAAGAGGACGATTCTTATGACTACGGTCAGACAATCATATCCGCAAGGCTATATTTTTCAAATTATTATAGGTCAGCATTCCGCGATATATATCCAAAATGGGCACAGACAATTGACTTTAATTATTCATTTGCACCATTTGACAAGAATATTTACGGATCTGCAGTCTCTCTTAGGAGTGCATTATTTTTTCCCGGGTTTCTGCCAAACAATAGTATAAAAATCCGGATTGAAAAAGAGAAGCAGCTTCCTGTCAGGGATATCTTTTTTGGAAACAGAGTTTCACTTCCCCGAGGTTATAATAATATATTTCCAACAGATATTGATTTACTTTCAGCTGATTATGTTTTACCTCTTGCATACCCCGATTTCAATATAGCAAGTTTGCTTTACCTTAAAAGGATCCGCACAGGACTCTTTTATGATTATGCCACAGGACCCGGCAATTCATTTTATCAATTTAGTGCCAATGGCCTGGTTCCCCTTTACAACAATCCAGATAAGATATCATTCAGATCATTTGGATTTGAATTGCTGGCGGATTTTCATCTCCTCAGGATACCATTTATGATATCAGGAGGTATTCAGTCAGCATGGAAGAACCTGAATGAATCTCCCTTTGTTGAGTTACTGTTTAACATTGATCTATACGGAATGACTTTCGGAAGGAGGCAGTTATAGACAGTTCATCAGATCAGGCTGCGCGCCGTCTCTTTTATCAGAAGCCATGCTTTCTCAACATGTTCTATTGTAACGTTTGTCTGGGCAGTGACCATCCTCAGCGTATACTTGCCATTTAAAACTGTATGACTCAGATATAATTTACCGGAATCATTAAGCTGGTGATTCAGTTTTTCATTAATACTGTTAATCTGGTCTTGAGTATAACCGGCAGGAATAAACCGGAAGCAGACAACACAAATAATTGGAGGAGCAAGTATTTCAAAATCAACTTCTTTTGAGATCATTTCTGCAAGTTGCGCAGCAATGTTTATATGATTTCTTACTTTCTCGCGGAGACCTTCTGCCCCGTAAGTTCTTATTACGCTCCACAGTTTTAATGCCCTGAATCTTCTGCCAAGGGGCACGCCCCAGTCACGGTAGTCATTCACTTTGCCCCTGGTTCTTGTTTTAAGATATTCCGGTAGTATCTCAAAGGTTTTGATCAGAGCCGGAGCATCCTTAACAAAATAGGCAGTGCAATCAAAGTTGGTAAACATCCATTTATGAGGATTGAAAACAAAACTGTCGATAGATTCTTTCCCATCGAGCATCCATTGAAATTCAGGAAGAATAAGCGCTGTACCGGCCATAGCAGCATCAACATGAAGGTATACGTTATATTCGCTGCAGATCTCTCCTATGGACCTCAAAGGATCAATGGCAGTGGTCCCGGTAGTTCCTAAAGTTGCAATTACGCAGCAAGGTACGTATCCGTTAGCTTTATCACTGATTATTGCCTCCTTCAGTTTTTCCGGATCCATCGAAAAGTCATCTCTTACAGATATTTTAACAAGGTTATTCCTGCCTATTCCGCAAATTTTTACTGCCTTTTCAACAGATGAATGAGTCTGCTCCGAACAATATACTTTAAGTATCCCAGATTTTTCAATGCCTTCAACGTTGGCAGTAAAATTTGTGGTTTTTTCCCTTGCTGTCAGAATTGCTGCGAGGGTAGCAGTTGAGGCAGAATCCTGAATTACACCTTCAAATCCTGAAGGAAGCCCAATCAGTTCCCTTAACCAGATCATCATTTTCTCTTCGAGCTCTGCTGCTGCCGGTGAGGTTTCCCATATCATACACTGGGTTCCAAGTGTAGCAATAAGCATTTCAGCAAGGATAGATGCAGGACTAGTGTTTGCCGGAAAATATGCGAAAAAACTGGGATTCTGCCAATGGGTTATCCCGGGCATTATAAGTTCGTTGAAATCCCTCATCAGGGAGTCGAATGATTCAGAAAATAAAGGGGGTTTTTCAGGTATCTTATTAAAAATCTCACCAGGCATTACTGATGATCTTACAGGCCATTTCTCAACATTTTCCATATAGCCTGCCATCCATTCAACGAGCTCATGGGCATGTTTACGAAATTCATCTGGTGTCATTTATATTGTCTTATCTTACGGAATCTGCAAGAAGGATAATTTTATTTGCTTTTACTTCAATCACCCCTCCGCTGATCTCATATGTGATTTCATTGTTTTCCTCATCGATCATTCTGACTGAACCGTTTTCGAGAGTAGAGACGATTGGTGCGTGGTCCTTTAAAACCTGGAATGAGCCCTTCTTTCCCGGAACCCTGACGGATTTAATTTCCCCATCAAAAATTTTTTTGTCGGGTGTGATAATCTCTATTTTCATTACAAATTATTAGTAAACAGCGGTCCATTGATGAAGCGATTATTTTGATTGGGCAAGTATTTTTTCGCCCTTTTCTATTGCGTCTTCAATAGTGCCTACCAGCATAAATGCCGATTCAGGATACTGATCTACTTTACCCTCCATAATCATATTAAATCCTTTAATTGTATCTTCGATTGAGACCAGAGCACCTTTGATACCTGTAAACTGTTCAGCTACCTGAAAGGGTTGTGAAAGAAATCTCTGCACCCTGCGTGCCCGGTGAACAACCAGTTTATCTTCTTCTGAAAGCTCATCCATACCAAGAATAGCGATAATATCCTGTAGTTCATTATATCTCTGAAGCAATTCTTTTACTCTCTGAGCACAATTGTAATGGGCTTCACCAACAATATCTGCAGTCAGGATACGTGATGTCGAATCGAGCGGGTCCACAGCAGGATATATACCAAGTTCAGAAATTTTCCTGCTTAATACTGTTGTAGCATCGAGGTGAGCGAATGTTGTAGCCGGAGCAGGGTCAGTAAGGTCATCTGCAGGCACATATACCGCCTGAACAGAAGTGATTGATCCGTGTTTAGTTGATGTAATGCGTTCCTGCATTATACCCATTTCAGTTGCAAGTGTCGGCTGGTAACCGACTGCAGAAGGCATCCTTCCAAGAAGAGCCGATACTTCAGAACCTGCCTGGGTAAACCGGAAAACATTATCCATAAAAAACAGTATATCTCTTCCTCCGCTTTTCCCGTCGCCATCCCTGAAATGTTCAGCAACAGACAGACCCGAAAGTGCAACTCTTGCTCTTGCTCCGGGAGGCTCATTCATCTGACCAAATACTAGTGCCAGTTTTGATTCTTTAATCGCATCCTTGTCTACTGTTGAGAGGTCCCATCCACCCGATTTCATATTCTCAAGAAATTTCTTACCATAGGTTATTACGCCTGCTTCAAGCATTTCGCGTAAAAGGTCGTTACCTTCCCTTGTTCTTTCTCCAACACCAGCAAATACAGAAAGTCCGGAATATGATTTTGCAATATTATTTATCAGCTCCAGAATAACGACTGTTTTACCCACTCCTGCACCGCCAAAGAGACCAATTTTACCTCCTTTTGAATAAGGTTCAATCAGATCAATAACTTTTATCCCGGTGTATAACACCTCTTTTTCAGTTGACAGGTCCTCATATTTTGGCGGTTTCCGGTGGATCGGGTATCCACCTTTTTTATCAAGGGGACCAATACCGTCAATAGCTTCTCCGGTCACATTCATAAGCCGGCCTTTGATCTGTTCTCCGATAGGCATTGTAATAGGTAATCCGGTTGCCAAAACTTCCATCCCCCTGCGAAGACCATCTGTAGAATCCATTGCAATTGTCCGGACAGTTCTCTCTCCAATATGTTGCTGACATTCCACAACAAGAATGGAGCCGTCATCCCTCTTTATTTCAAGAGAATCAAATATATCAGGCATTTCAAAACCCTGCCTTTCAAAAGAAACATCAACCACTGGTCCAATAATCTGGATGATTTTCCCGGTATTCTGTGACATATATTCTATTTATTTGGTTCTTTTTAAGAAGATACAAATTTAATAATTTTTGTGTTTCAACCTAAATCAATTATCTCTCCCTATAAGCGAGTTGGCAAGATTAACCAGTTCTGTTTTTCTATCATTGATCACACCTATCTTATCGAGCAGACCGAAGGCTGTAGTAATATAGTCAGTAGCAAGGTCTTCTGAGATATTTTTAATATTCAGCTGATTATAGATATCAATAACTTTTCTAACTTTTGTCTCAGGGTCAAACTCTTTCAGGGCAAATTGTTCATGGAGTTGTTTTGCCTGTTCGACTGAAGCTATTTCCAGGGCTTTCACAATGAGGAAGGTTTTTTTATTTGAAATGATGTCTCCTCCGGATATTTTGCCAAAAACTTTAACATCACCATAAATATCAAGCAGGTCATCCTGAATCTGGAATGCAAAACCCATATTTCTGCCAAACTCATACAACAGTTCTGAATCCTTATCATCTGCGCCACCGATTATGGAACCAATTTTAGCAGAAGCGGCAAAAAGCACTGCTGTTTTAAGCTCAATCATCCGCAAATATTCCTCATGTGAAATCAGTGCTGCCTTTTCAAAATCTATGTCGAGCTGCTGGCCGACACATACCTCTATTGCTGCTTTGTTGAATACTTTGAAAACTTTTAATAAACAGCGTGGTGGAGTTTGGAGAAAACATTCATTTGCAATAAATGCCATTACATCACCTGACAATACCGCCTGGTTAAGGTTCCATTTACTGTGAACTGTGGGCAAGTTTCTTCTTACAGGTGCATGATCCATAATATCATCATGGACCAGGGTGAAGTTATGAAACACCTCAAGCCCCGTTGCCGGAATTATTGCTTCATCTATATGATCGCTAAAAAGGTTACAGGCTATTAAAGCTAAAACAGGTCTTAATCTTTTTCCTCCGATTGAAAGAATATACTTAACCGGATCATTAAGTTTTTCAGCTTCATCGTTATAGGAAAGATTTAGAATAGCCTTATTAACAAAATTTTTAAGATCAGACTGGGTATACATTTCAAATTTTTTACAACCCTGATAATCAATTAATTTTAACCTTTCAGTGCTTCTGCACCACTAACAACTTCAAGTATTTGACTCGTTATGGCAGATTGCCTTGCTTTGTTGTACTGGAGCGTCATATCGCGAATCAAAGTGGTTGCATTGTCGGTGGCTTTATGCATAGCGGTCATTCTGGCCCCATGTTCTGCGACAAACGAATCAAGAATTGCTTTATAAAATTGAATTTTTAATGATTTCGGAATTAATTCTCTGATAATTTCTTCCTGATTGGGTTCATAAATGTAATCGGTGGGAGTTGTTTTAACTTTCCCTGCAGGAACAGTCTCAACAGGCAAAAATACTTCACTTGTGAGGTTTTGCACCGCAGCATTTTTAAACTGATTATAAACCAGTTCCACCCTGTCAAATTCCATTGAGGCAAAACTCTTCATAATCATTTCTGCCAAAATGTTTACATTATCGAATGTAAGATCATTAAACAAATTGTTCTGATCCGGAAGTATTTTCACATCCCGTCTTCTGAAATAATCAAATCCCTTTTTCCCTATTGTCAGAAGTGTCAGATTACCCTTTTGAAACTGGCTGACATATTTTTCCGAAACGATCCTTCTAGTCTCATTTATAACGTTGGTATTGAATGCCCCACATAAGCCCCTGTTAGATGTGATCACAACAATCAGGACTTTTTCGGGAGGAGATACCCTTCCATAAATGTTCTCAACCTCTGAGTCTGAAAGACTCTGTAAAAGATCGACCAGCAAATCATGTACTTTATTTGCATAGGGCCTTAGTCTCACAATCTTATCCTGAGCCTTCCGCAATTTGGCAGCAGAAACCATTTTCATTGCTGAAGTGATCTGCCTGGTTGACTTAAAAGAGCTGATCCTTATTCTTATCGCTTTTAAATTTGCCATTAAAATTTATTTTCCGGGTAATCCTGATTATTGAACCCGGTATTTCATAACTAATTCCGAAGCAACTTTTTCCAGAACCTTTGTGATCTCATCGCTAAGGATCCCCTCACGAAGATTATTGAGAACATCTTTGTGTTTAAGTTCAAGAAACTCAAGATACTCACTTTCAAAGTCTTTCACTTTATTTATGGGGACATCCTTTAACAGACCCATCGTACCACAGTAGATGATCGCAATCTGTTTTTCAACAGGTACCGGAGAATATTGCCCCTGCTTAAGAATCTGAACATTCTTTGCTCCTTTGTTCAGAATTGCCAGAGTTGTCGCGTCGAGGTCGGAACCAAACTTGGAGAATGCTTCCAGTTCACGATATTGTGCCTGATCAACTTTCAGTGTTCCGGCGATCTTTTTCATAGCCTTAATCTGTGCATTTCCTCCTACCCTTGATACTGAAATTCCAACATTAATAGCAGGACGGACTCCGGAATTGAAAAGACTCGACTCGAGAAATATCTGTCCATCGGTGATTGATATCACATTTGTCGGAATATATGCTGAAACGTCACCGGCCTGGGTTTCAATAATTGGCAATGCAGTAAGCGACCCGCCTCCTTTTACAAGGTGTCGGATTGATTCGGGAATATCGTTCATTGTCCGGGCAACTTCGTCTGATTCAATGATTTTAGCTGCTCTTTCAAGGAGTCTCGAGTGCAGGTAGAAAACATCTCCCGGATATGCTTCACGTCCTGGCGGACGACGAAGCAAAAGTGAGACTTCCCTGTATGATACTGCCTGCTTTGAAAGGTCATCGTAAATGATAAGGGCATCGCGGCCGGTATCGCGGAAAAATTCTCCGATTGCAGCTCCTGCAAACGGAGCATAAAACTGGGATGCAGCCGGATCGGAAGCAGTAGCGAGCACTATAACTGTATATTCAAGTGCACCATGTTCTTCAAGCGTAACTGCTATGTTGGCGACTGTCGAACCTTTTTGCCCGATCGCGACATAAATACAATAAACCGGTTCACCTTTTTCAAAGTTACTGCGCTGATTAATAATAGTATCAATGGCAATTGCTGTTTTTCCAGTCTGTCTGTCGCCGATAATCAGCTCCCTCTGACCACGACCAATTGGAATCATTGAATCAATTGCTTTGATACCTGTCTGGAGTGGCTGTCTTACAGGTTGCCGGAAAATAACTCCCGGTGCTTTTCTTTCGAAAGGGAGATTAAAAAGCTCACCTTTTATCGGTCCTTTACCATCGAGTGGTTGTCCGGTAGGTGTAATTACTCTTCCCAATAAACCCTCCCCTACGCCAAGAGAAGCAATTCTTCCGGTCCTTTTAACGATATCACCCTCATTTATCTCTTCTGTAGGTCCAAGTAAAACTGCGCCGATGTTATCTTCTTCGAGGTTCAGAACAATAGCTTCAATTCCATTTTCAAATTCAAGCAGCTCATTTGACTGTGCATTTGAAAGACCGTATATACGTGCGATCCCGTCACCAACCTGAAGCACTGTTCCAACTTCTTCCAGTTCAACTCCGGTTTGTATTCCTTCCAGTTGCTGTTTTAGAATTTTTGAAACTTCTGCCGGTTTAATATTTGCCATATTTTATCTTCTTAAAAATCTTTAATAGTAATCCCTTTCTATTTTGGAGCTATAGCACTTCCAATAAGTTCTTTTTTAATTTTACGGAGTTTATTCCTTATACTTGCATCGATTAAATTGTCATCAACCTGCAGGATAAAACCGCCAACTACTTCAGGATCAATAATTTCTTTGAGTTCAACTTTTGTCTTGAAACCATCAGAAATAAGATCAATCATCTGTTTTTTAACTTTATCGTCAACTTTAACTGCAGTAGTAAGAACGGATTCGGTGATTCCTTTGAATTTCTTTGTTTCGTGGATAAAGACCCTTGCAATTGCAGGAATAAAACTCTCCCGTCCGTTTTTCACAATCAGGTCGATAATTGAAAGAGTGATCTTTTCTACGTTATCTCCAAGCATTTTGTGAAATATCGCCTCCTTCTTTGAGGGAACAATAATCGGACTATTAAGGAACTCCTTCGTTTCCGCAATTTTACAGATCTCAGAAATAAATATCATGTCCTGATAGACATTATCAAGTATCTTTTTTTCGAGAGCTGACTGAAATAATGCCCTGGCGTATCTTACGGATATTTTGCTGTCGTTCATTATAGATTCCGGTTCCTAATTCTTATTGAAATCAATTTCTTTAATCCAATTATCGATCAGTTTCGCCTGTTCACCTGATGATTTAAGCTTTTCACCCAGCAGTTTTGAGGCAATATCAACTGAAAGAGTTGCAACCTGTTCGTGAATTTCCGAAAGTGCTTTATGTTTTTCGCTTTCAATCCCTGCTCTTGCTTTCTCAATAAGTTTTTCAGCCTCTTCTGTTGCTTTTCCTTTTGCTTCAGAAATAAGCTTGTCGCGTATCTCTCTTGCTTCCTTCAGTATGTTTTCGCGTTCTTCTCTTGCTTTACGCAGGATTGCTTCATTGTCGCTCTGTAACTTTAACATTTCTTCCTTAGCTTTTTCAGCAGATTCAAGCGATCCTCTGATCATCTCATCTCTTGCTTTAACTGCAGAAAGAATTGGTTTCCATGCGAATTTTGTAAGGATCAGAAAGAACAATCCAAAAATTAAAACTGACCAGAATAGCGTTCCGATTGCTGGTGTGGTCAGGCTGTTTGTTAATAATATCATATATAATGTTTTAAAATTTCAATAAAAAGAAGCACTGCAACCAACCGCTGCAGGCTTCAAAATTTTAAGTTACTACAAAAGAGCAACTACAATTGCGAACAAAGCAGCTCCTTCAATAAGGGCAGCTGAAATGATCATAGCAAGTTGTATCTTTGAATATGCTTCCGGCTGTCTTGCAATTGCATCCATTGCCGATCCACCTATTCTACCGATACCAAGTCCAGCGCCAATTACCGCAAGACCTGCTCCTACTGCTGCTAATGTACCTGTCATAATTCAAATATTTAGTTAAACAAAAATTCTAATGATGCTCCTGTACTGCCATGCTTATAAAAAGCGCTGAAAGCAGTGTAAAAATATATGCCTGAAGGAATGCCACGAGAAGTTCAAGGCTATCCATAAAAATCACAAAGAATATTGAAACAGGGGCCAGTGCCAGTGTATCAAATATAAAAATCAGACAAATAAGACTCAATACAATTATATGCCCTGCAGTAATATTTGCAAACAACCTGATCATAAGAGCAAAAGGCTTTGAAATCAACCCGATTAATTCTACCGGAATCATCACTGGCAGGAGCCAGAATGGAACACCAGGTGTTGCAAAAATATGTTTCCAGTACCGCTTATTACCACTAAACTGTGTAACAAGAAAAGTACAAAGTGCAAGTGTAAAAGTAAGAGCAATGTTCCCGGTAACATTAGCTCCAAAAGGTGGAGGAAATGGAATAAGTCCCATTAAATTGTTGATCAGTATAAAAAAGAATACTGTCAGCAGATATGGCATATATTTTTCAAATTTGTCCCCGAGGTTCGGGATTGCAATATCATCACGAACAAAAAGTATGACTGGTTCAAGAAAACTCTGGATGCCTTTAGGATGACTTATTCCTGTTTTCTTATATGAGCGTGCCAGAGAAAGAAATAATAACAGACCTATTATTGCGGCTGATAACATACCGATTACGGTTTTGGTCATGGACAAATCAAGTGGGAGATTCTTTTCATCAACGTTTCCTTCGGAATTGACCGAAACAATTTTCCCTTTCAGAACACCCTCTTCCTCAAGTTTGAAACCTTTATATTCCTTGCCGTGTGCAAGTCGTCGTGAAGAAAAGATGGTCAGCCCTGACTCCTTGCTGACAAGAATAACCGGAAGATATATAACAATATTCTTACCATTCTTTAATGCAAGAATATGCCACTCATGTGAATCAGCAATATGCTC
>Ga0315273_10001735_pt1 | contig 25095 bp, 29 predicted proteins | sample YL17G02_0_MG_FD_205753 | JGI IMG/M metagenome (GOLD analysis project Ga0315273, IMG submission 205753) | Sediment microbial communities from Yellowstone Lake, YNP, Wyoming, USA - YL17G02_0 | ecosystem: Environmental > Aquatic > Freshwater > Lake > Sediment | place: USA: Wyoming | collected... | reverse complement strand
CCCCATCTTGATCTGGGCGCCGAAAATCTGCAGCAGTGGCGCCTGGGCTTCTATGTCCTGGCCACGGATGGTTTCGTTGCGGGAATAGATGTATTTCGTCGCGTTGTAGACCTGCCAGGTGCCGAGGGTTACGATGAAGGGGGGCAGTTTCATATAGGCTATCAGCCAGCCGTTGATGAAACCGCAAAGCGATCCGCATCCAAGGCCGCAGAGGATCGACAGGGGCACGGGAATGCCGTAACGGAAGGCAAACTGGCCCATCACCACTGATGACAGTACCATTACGGCGCCCACCGAAAGATCAATACCTGCCGTAAGGATGACCAGAGTTTGGGCGGCACCCACGATGCCCACGATGGCAACCTGCTGTATGATGAGGGTGAGCGAGAAGGCGTTGAAGAATTTCCCGCCAACAAGAACGCCAAAGATTGCAACTGAGAGAATGAGAACAATGAGAGGCACGGCTGCCTGGTTGGAATGCAGAACATGCTGGGCACGTTTCAGGGCTGATTTTTGCGCATCATCGAAGGAGGCCACCGCCTTATCGCTTTGATCGAGCGTTGCCTCGAATTCCTGCGCTTTGACCATCCCCATTCCTCCTGCGGTGTCTATCGCACCTTGCCTTTATCAAATGGGCGGCCACAATGGCCGCCCATTCGTGTATCAAAGATCATCCACTGAAATCAGCAGAAGATCAACCCCAGCACTTGGCCAGGCCTTCCTTGGTGTCGATGGAAGGAACGCCATCAACCGGGTTGTCGGTGATCAGTGCTACGCCTGTATCGAAGAAGTTCTTGCCCTCGGTAACGCCAGGTTTCTCACCGCTGTCTGCAAACTTCTTGATGGCTTCAACACCAAGGGCCGCCATGAGCAGCGGGTATTGTTGGGAGGTGCCGCCAATCACACCTTCAGCCACGTTCTTGACACCTGGGCAGCCACCATCAACCGACATGATCAGCACTTGCTTCTCCTTGCCCACTGCCTTCAATGCTTCATAGGCACCGGCGGCGGCAGGTTCGTTAATGGTGTGGATCACGTTAATGTCAGGATTGATCTGCAGCAGATTTTCCATGGCCTTGCGGCCGCCTTCCGGATTGCCGTTGGTATAGTCATGGCCGACGATGCGCTTGTCATCCTCGTCGCCAATCACGTTCGGGTCCTTGATGTCGATGCCAAAGCCTTTCATGAAGCCCTGGTCACGCAGCACGTCCACCGTCACCTGCTTGGTATTAATGTCGAGGAAGCCGATCTTGGCATCCTTGGCTGCATCGCCGAGCTTGGCCTTGGCATAGGAACCAATGAGGAAGCCGGCCTGGAAATTGTCAGTGGCCATGGTCTGGTCTGCCGCATCGATGGGATCAAGTGGCGTGTCGAGGGCGATCACCAGGATGCCGGCGTCACGTGCCTTCTTAATGGTCGGCACGATGGCCTTGGTGTCGGACGGGGTGATCAGAATACCCTTGGCACCATCAGCGATGCAGGTTTCAATAGCTGCCACCTGGCCTTCGTTATCGCCGTCGTCCTTGCCGGCATAGCTCTTGAGGTCGACGCCAAGCTCGGCTGCTTTGGCAGTGGCGCCTTCTTTCATTTTCACGAAGAAAGGGTTGGTGTCCGTTTTGGTGATGAGGCAGGCGCCCACACCGGCCTGCGCAACCGTTGCGAATCCGAGCAGGGCGGCTGCTGCTACGGCTGATTTAAGAAATTTCTTCAAGATGATCCTCCCATGGAACACACCCCTACAGGGGCAATAATAGAGTCTGGTTTCTAATTGCAATAGAGTCTAGTGCTATTGAAGTTGCACCTAAACCCATCATGAATTTGAGCGAATTTTCCTTCAGGTGTCAATAAATAATTTGAGTTGATTTATTGATTGACAGACTTCCCCGTCTGCCTGAAGTTTAGGCTTTTGCGCCAGCGCGGATAATTTTATCAACGCTTAAAGTGAAGCGAGGGACGTGAATATGGAATTGTTGAGCGGAGGGCAGCCCTTGTTGAAAGGTCCGACCCTGGCGCGTGGCACGTCGCAAAACGGTGTCAGACTTTACCACCAGCGCCTTGCTCTATCGCTGATCCGCCGGCATGGCAGCTTGCCAAAGGCCGAAATTGCAAGGCTCACCGGCCTGTCGGCCCAGACCGTTTCAGTCATCGTCCGGCAACTTGAACTTGAAAAACTCGTCATCAAGGAAAAACCTCTACGTGGCAAGGTGGGCCAACCGCTTGTACCCTTTTCCCTCAACCCCGACGGGGCCTATTCCATCGGCCTCAAGGTAGGCCGCCACTCCGGCGATCTCATCCTGCTCGATCTAACCGGCAAGATCAGGCGCAAGGTGCACCACACCTACCACTTCCCGACACCGCAGACATTCATGGCCTTCGTGTGGTCTGGACTGGACGAACTGCTTGCCGACTTGAAGCCCTCCCAGCGGGCGAGAATATCCGGCTTCGGCATCGCTGCTCCCTTCGAGCTGTGGAACTGGAAAGAGGAGATCGGCGCCTCCCATGAGGTGTTCGAGGCTTGGCGCCATTTTGATCTCGTCGCCGAAATCGAAAAACTCGGATCCTGGCCCGTACATTTTTCCAATGACGCAACGGCGGCCTGTGCGGCCGAACTGCTGTTCGGCAAAGGCCACAGGTTGCACACCTATGCCTATTTCTTCCTCGGCTACTTCATCGGCGGCGGCGTGGTCATCAACGGTCATGTCTTTCCAGGTCGCACCGGCTATGCAGGCGCTATCGGCCCGCTGCCCATTACCGGCAGCGATGGCAAGCACCGGCAACTCATTCACTGCGCCTCACTGTTCGTGCTCGAAAACCAGTTGAAGGCGGCTGGCCTTGATCCCGCTGAGGTCACACCAGTACCTGAACATTGGGGAAACATGGGACCCGAACTCGACATCTGGCTTGAGCGGGCGGCCGCAAGCCTTGCCACGGCCTGTGTTGCCACCATGTCGGTCATCGATTTTGAAGCCATTGTCATTGATGGCGCCATGCCAGCCTCTGTGCGGGAAGACCTGGTTGCCAGAACGCGCCGGGCCATTACCCGACACGACCTGCGCGGTCTGCCGCAATTCACAGTAGAAGCTGGCAGCATCGGATCGGACGCGCGCGCCATGGGAGCTGCGAGCCTGTCGCTGTCTGCCAACTACATCATTGACCGCGACGTATTGTTCAAGGAGACGACCTGATGCTCAAAGGCATTGATCCCCTGCTGGGACCCGAACTCTTGATGATCCTGCGCACCATGGGCCATGGTGACGAGATTGCCATTGTCGACGGCAACTATCCCGCCGACAGCGACGCCCAGAGGCTCGTCCGCATGGACGGCCACAGCGCTAGCAGCATCGTGGAGGCCATCCTATCGGTCATGCCCATTGATGACTTTGTGTCGCAAGCCGTCTTCAGGCCGGCTGCCAATGGCGATCCCAAGCGCATGGAAGCGATTTTTTCCGAGTTTGAAGGCACCCTGATGAAATATGAGCCAAAGCAAAAAATCATACCCCTGGTGGGCGCAGATTTCTATAACCGGGTGAAGGGCTGTTTTGCCATCGTCGCAACCGGCGAGCGGCGTCTCTATGGCAACCTCATTCTGCGTAAGGGCGTGATATACCCCACCTGACCTTGCGCGGCCGCACCCTTGCAGACTATCACAGCGCCATGCTCATACTCGCATTTGATACTTCCATGGCTGCCTGCTCGGCCTGTGTCTATGACACACAGCGTGCGGCTGTGCTGGCCCAGGCTCACGCACTGATGGACAAGGGTCAGGCGGAGGCATTGGCCCCCATGGTTCGTGATGTGATTGCGCAAGCAGGCATAGGCTTTGCCGCACTCAACCGTATCGCCGTCACCACTGGTCCTGGCACCTTTACCGGCGTGCGCATTGGCCTTGCCTTCGCCCGCGGGCTCGGCGTTTCCTTAAGGGTTCCGGTGGTCGGGGTGAATTCGCTGGCTGCCATCGCCGCCAACGAAAAATCCCGCAGCCATCCCATCGTCGTGGTGAGCGATGCCCGTGGTGGCGAGGTTTACGTCGCAACATTTGATGCGGCAGGCCATGAACTGACACCGCCCTCCATATTGCGTCGCGAGGATGTTGCAGCAATGCTTCCCGCAGGCCGAGTGCGGGTGCTGGGCTCAGGTGCGGGCGCACTGCTTGATCAGCAGATGCTGTTACGCAGTGGTGCCGGCGATCTGCCAGTCGCTGCCAACTTTGTCAGAAATGCTGCCGATCTTCCGACCACTGAGTTTCCACCGCAGCCCCTTTATTTGCGCCCGCCGGACGTCAAGCTTCCCATTGCCTACACAAACGCTGGCCCGACGGCAGCCGGCCTTCTCGCCCAAATCCATGCTGAATGCTTTGCGCAACCTTGGACCACCATCGCCTTCAGCGAACTGCTGTCTGGCGCTGCGAACATGGCTATGCTCGCCTTCAACCACCAGGACCCCACCGGCTTTGTGCTGTTTCGCAGGGCGGCCGATGAGGCGGAAATCATCACCATCTGCACGCGTCCCGCCTTCCGGCAACGCGGCCTTGCCAGGGCCCTCGTGCAACACTCAGCAAACCTCCTCACAGCACAAGGGATCCGGTCACTCTTCATCGAGGTGGCCGTATCAAATGTGGTAGCCCTTGCCCTCTACAGGGCATGCGGTTTCGAAACAGTTGGTCTCCGCAAAAACTACTATGAGCGTGACAATGGCCTGCGCGAGGATGCCCACATCATGCGAAAAGGTTTGGCGCTGTGAGCCGCACCCGGGCGGCCCTCATCCTCGCACTCTTTGCAGGCCTAACTATTCCCCTCATGCCGCTGCAGCAACTCTTCCTTTGGTTCTTACCCGGCCTCGCGCGCAGCTTCCCCATGCACTATCACCGCGTGGTGCTGCGCTTGCTCGGCGTGCGGGTGAGCCTCGAAGGAAACATCATCGCCAGGGGGCCAGCCGTTTTTGCCGCCAACCACGTATCCTGGCTAGACATCGTAATCCTGAGTTCGCTGGCACCGGTTTCCTTCGTTGCAAAGCGCGACGTGAACGGCTGGCCCTTCATCGGCCAACTGGCAAGGCTGCAGCGCACGGTATTTGTAGACCGTGAGCGTCGGCACCGGACGGGCACCTCGCGTGACGAGATGCACGAGCGGATGCTGGCCGGCGACATTCTCGTCCTTTTCGCCGAAGGCACCTCCAGCGACGGTGCATCCGTGAAATCCTTCAAGACAGCATTCTTTGCGGCGGCCGAGGAGTCAAATGCCCCTGTTCAGCCCGTCAGCATCGCCTACCTGGGCCATCGCAGCCTGCCCATGACCCGCCGCCAGAGACCGCTCTATGCCTGGTACGGCGATATGGATCTAGCGCCCCATCTCTGGGATGCGCTAGGAAATGGCCCCGTCGAAATCAAGGTAATCTGTCATCCGCCGCTCACCTTCTTGCAAGCCGGAGACCGCAAGTCTCTGGCATGCGCCGTCGAGAATGCCGTCCGGCAGGGGTTGGTGGGGGCACTTCACGGACGTCCCCAAAACAGGCTAAGAGGCCAGCCATGAAATCTGTCTACATGAAAACCTATGGCTGCCAGATGAATGTCTATGACAGCGAGCGCATGCGCGACACACTGAGAACCATGGGCTATGGAGAAACCGAAAAACCCGACAACGCCGATCTGGTGATCTTCAATACCTGCCATATTCGCGAGCACGCCGCTGAAAAGGTCTATTCCGAGCTTGGCCGCATGCGCAAGTTCAAGGCGGACAATCCGGACATGCTGGTGGCAGTCGCAGGCTGCGTGGCCCAGGCCGAGGGTGACGAAATCCTGCGCCGCGCCAAGACCGTTGACCTGGTGTTCGGCCCGCAGTCCTATCACCGCTTGCCAGAGCTTATCGCCAAGCGTGTTGAGACTGGGGTTGCCCAGGTGGAAACCGAGTTTCCGGCCGAGGAAAAGTTTGTCGTACTCGAACAGCAGGCGGGTAACCGCGTACTCAACCGCACGATCTCGGCCTTCCTCACCGTGCAGGAAGGTTGCGACAAGTTCTGCACATTCTGCGTGGTGCCCTATACCCGCGGCGCTGAATTTTCGCGTGAACCCGACCAGATCCTGGCGGAGGCCCGCAGACTGGTGAAAGCTGGCGTGCGCGAAGTAACACTGCTCGGCCAGAACGTGAATGCGTATCTCGGCAATGGCATGACCCTTGCTAGACTTATCGCAAAACTGTCACAAATCGAGGGTATCGAACGTCTGCGCTATACGACCAGCCATCCCAGGGATATGGACGACGCATTGATTGAAGCCCATGCTGGCAACTTGAAATTGATGCCCTTTCTGCATTTGCCGGTGCAGAGCGGCAGTGACCGCGTACTGAAGGCCATGAACCGAGGCCATCGGGTCGACGACTACTACGAAATCGTAGCCAAGGTGCGTAAAGCCCGCCCCGACATGGCCCTGTCCAGTGATTTCATCGTAGGCTTTCCTGGTGAAACCGAAAAGGATTTTGAGGCAACTTTGAATCTTGTTGAAAGGATCGGCTATGCCAGTGCCTATTCCTTCAAATATTCGCCCCGTCCTGGAACTCCTGCCAGCGAGCATGCCGACCAGGTGCCCGACGACGTGGCAGCCGCAAGGCTTGCCCGCCTACAGACGCTGATCTACGCTCAGCAGACAGCTTTCAACCAGTCCTGTCTGGGCCGAACGCTCCCAGTCCTGGTGGAGAAAAAAGGCCGCTTTGACGGGCAAATGGTGGGTCGTTCCCCCTATTTGCAACCTGTCCATGTTAGTGGCAGTATCGCCGACATCGGAACGATTCAAAATGTCAGGATAGGGGCTATTGGAACTAACAGCCTTTCAGGCCATTATGCAGTTGTCGAAACATGATTCTGGAGTTAAACGCAACATTGGGAGACCGTAAGATTTGAATCCGCCAGTCAGCGCAGCACAGCTCGCAAACCCGAAGACCAATTCCCCCACTGATGATTCTGATACCCTTACCCTCGCCTTCGATGATAACCGCCTCCTGTCGCTCGTGTTCGGCGAACACGATGAACACATAGCCCTCGTTGAACATCGGCTCGCTGTGGCAATCACGCCGCGCGGCAACAGGGTTTCCATTCGCGGCGTTGGCCAGGCCCGCGACAATGCCAAGAATGTTCTCGCCCAGCTTTACCTGCGCGCCAAGCGGGGACTTGAAATCAACCGCGGCGAGGTTGAAGGTATCATCCGCATGAACCAGGCTGTGCCAGAAAAGGAAGTGAAGGAAGGCACAGTGCGCACCCGGCGCAAGCTGGTCATGCCTCGCACCCCCATGCAGAAGCTCTATGTGGAAGCCATTCGCAACAATGAACTGGTCTTCGGCGTTGGCCCGGCCGGTACCGGCAAGACCTACATTGCTGTGGCCTGTGCGGCCGAAGCCCTGATGAACGGCGAAGTAGACCGTATCGTCCTCTCCCGTCCTGCCGTCGAAGCGGGTGAGCGCCTGGGCTTCCTGCCGGGAGACATGAAGGACAAGGTCGATCCCTACCTCCGGCCGCTCTATGACGCACTCTATGACATGATGCCGGCGGCCCTGGTGGCGAAGGGCCTTGCCGAAAACCAGATCGAGATTGCACCATTGGCCTTCATGCGCGGCCGCACGCTGTCGTCTGCCTTCATCATTCTCGACGAGGCGCAGAACACCACGCCGCAGCAGATGAAGATGTTCCTCACCCGTCTTGGCGAGGGCAGCCGCATGGTGGTGACGGGAGATCCGACACAGGTTGACCTGCCGTCCGGCGCAACCTCTGGCCTTGACGATGCTTGCCGTGTTCTGACAGGCGTGCAGGGTGCGGCCCAGGTCAAGTTCTCGACTGCTGATATCGTGCGCCATGCCCTCGTGGGCCGCATTGTTGCAGCCTATGACAAGCTGGGCGCCAAGGTTCGCAGTCTCGCACCGTCAAAATGAACCTGGATATTTCGGTCGCGGACAAGGACTGGAAATCCGTACCCCATCTACGCAAGCTGGCACGCCAGGCCGTCAGGGCGGTGGTGGATGATGATGACGTTAGGGTGAGCATCCTGTTTACCGGCGATGCCGAAATTCTCGAGCTCAACAAGCAGTGGCGCGGCAAGGCCACATCTACCAATGTGCTGTCCTTTCCCCTGCCCAGGGGCACTCCCGTTGTGCAGGGCGAGGAGCGGCCGCTCGGTGACATTGTCATGGCCTACGGCACCGTTGCACGAGAAGCTGGCGAGCAGCGGAAGCCCGTCACAAACCATATCATCCATTTAATCATACATGGAGTTCTACATCTGCTAGGATATGATCATAAAAATGACGCCGAGGCCCATATCATGGAGGCCCGCGAAACCGAAACCTTGGCAAGACTTGGAATTGAAGATCCCTACAGATCATGAGCAACGACAACATACCTGAACGCCGCCGCGACGGCTTTCTGCAACGACTGAAAAACCGGCTGATGAAGACCCGCGACAAGGGCCTCAGGGAAGACCTGCAGGACGTTATCGAAACCCATGAGGCGCAAAATCCCGGCGGAGACCTCGGCACCGAAACAAAGTCCATGATGCGCAACCTGATCGCCTTCTCGGATCTCAGGGTCGACGACGTGATGGTGCCGCGGGCAGATATTCTCGCCATTGAAGATACTGCCACCATGCGTGAACTTCTCCTCAAGTTTAATGAAGCCAACCATTCTAGGCTGCCGGTTTACCGGGAAACCTTGGATGATGTGGTGGGTATGATCCATGTGAAAGATTTCATGCGCTGGATGACTGTGAAGGGTGCAAAAGCCAAGACGAAGACAAAGCTCTCAAGCATTTCGGTATCTGCCACCGACCTTTCGCTCACCGTGAAGCAGACGGGTCTTTACCGCGAGGTGCTCTCGGTGCCGCCATCCATGCCGGCCACCGATCTCCTGCTTAAGATGCGAGCCGACCACATGCACCTTGCCATTGTCATTGATGAGTACGGCGGCAGCGACGGTCTGGTGTCCATCGAAGACCTTGTCGAAGAAATCGTCGGCGACATTTCCGACGAGCACGACACCGACGATGAAAAACTCATCAAGCGCCTCAATGAGAACACCTACGTAGCCGATGCCCGCGTGCAGATCTCCGAAGTCGACAAGTTGCTCGGCGTTGATCTCCTCACTGATGAGGAGGAGGACGAGGCCGATACGCTGGGCGGACTCATCTTCGAAATGGCAGGCCGACTACCGGCGCGTGGTGAAATCATCAAACACCCCAGTGGCCTCGAATTCGAAATCCTTCAGTCTGACCCACGCCGTGTCAAGCGCATCCGAATCCATGTGAAAAAATCACCTCTAGCTGCCGATGAAATAGCGGATGATACGAGCGCGTAACCGGGTTAAGTTAAAGCAGCCCCGCTGCCTTGGCATGGCTCCGCAAATTCACCTCGGGCCTTGCACCCACGTGTGAAATGATTTCAGTAGCTGCAAGGCTTCCTAGTTGTGCTGACCTTGCGTTGCTGAACCCTTGTGTGAAGCCAAACAGGAATCCCGCAGCATAGAGGTCGCCTGCTCCTGTCACATCCACTACACGGGCAATGGGAAGGGCGGGTACCGTGATTACCTCGCCGCCATGCGCCACCACGCTACCCTGCGGCCCGCGCGTAACAACGGCTATCCGGCAGTCCGTGCGTAGCGCCTGCAGGGCGCCGTCAAAATTCTGCGCGAAATAGAGCGACTTGATCTCGGTTTCGTTGCCGAACACGATATCAATGTCATTGCGAATGAGATCAAGGAAGCTGTCTCGGTGGCGCTCTACGCAGAACGAATCAGATAGGGTGATGGAGGTGAGACGGCCAGCCTTGCGGGCGATTTTTGCCGCCAGCTTGAAGGCTTCCTTGGCTTCCGGCTTGTCCCACAGGTAGCCTTCCATGTAGGTGACCTTTGCAGCGGAGACGGCGGCCTCATCTACATCGCTTGCATTGAGATGGACGCAGGCACCGAGATAGGTGTTCATGGTACGCTCGCCTTCGGGGGTGACGAGAATGAACGAGCGGGCGGTGGCAGGGCCGCTTGTTGCGGCAAGGGAATCGAACTGCACGCCCTGGCCCCGCATGTCGTGGCGGTAGATGCTGCCAAGTTGGTCGGCTTTCACCTTGCCGAAATAGGCCGCCTTGCCGCCGAAGGAGGCAACTCCCGCCGCTGTGTTGCCGGCAGAGCCACCGGAAATTTCAATGGCGGGACCCATGCTGGCGTAAAGCTCCTCAGCGCGCTCTTCTTCGATGAGATTCATGGAACCCTTGACCAGGCCATTATTTAGCACGAAGGCATCGTCAACCTTTGCAATCACGTCAACAATGGCATTGCCAATGGTGAGAACATCTATTGGGGTCTGCGCCATAAGTATAGAACCTCTTTTTTCAAACGCTCCGTAGCCCAAGGCCCTTGCGGTGGCAAGCCTGAACCTCTACCTAAACCTTCATGATAGCCGCCGCATTCAAGGCCCTGGGCGACCTCTTGTCCCCCGAATTCCATTCCGTGCTGTTCAAGGCCATCGGCATGACACTGCTGCTCTTTGTCGGCACCCTGGTGGGCATTGAGGTACTGCTGTCCTATCTCTTGGTCATTCCCTGGCCCTGGGCTGAAACGCTAGCTGCCATCGGCACAGGCCTCGTGCTTCTCGCCGCCTTCTTCTTCATGATGTCGCCGGTCGTTGCTATGTTTGCTGGACTCTATCTCGACGATATTGCAGCACGGGTGGAGCAGCGGCACTACCCGCGCGATGCAGTGGGCACACCCGTGTCGGGCACGCGGGCCATCACCATGTCCTTGCAATTTTCAGGCCTAGTCCTGCTGGTGAACCTGGCCGCCCTGCCACTCTTCTTCACCGGTGTGGGCGTCATCGCCCTTGTTACCGCCAACGCCTACCTGCTCAGCCGTGAATATTTTGAGATGATCGCCATGCGCCATCTTGCCATCGAAGACGCGCGCCTGCTGCGCAGGCAGAACGGGCCTTCCATTTTCGTAGCCGGTTTCATTCCCGCCCTTCTCTCTATGGTCCCCATCGTCAACTTGCTGGTGCCGCTGTTTGCGACCTCCTACTTCGTGCATATCTTCAAGCGGGCGCCGGCGTTTTCTCCTTGAAGTGGCACAGGTCGTTCACCGGGCAGCGCCAGCATTCAGGTTTCCTCGCCTTGCAGATATGGCGCCCATGCAGGATCAGCCAGTGGTGGGCGTGGCGGAGGTAGGATTTGGGAATGACCTTCAGCAAACCCTTCTCAACTTCCAGCGGATTTTTTCCCGGCGCCAATCCCATCCTGTTGCCGAGGCGAAAAAGATGCGTGTCAACCGCAATGGTGGGTTCGCCAAACACGATGTTGAGAACGACATTGGCTGTCTTGCGGCCGACACCAGGCAGGTCTTCCAGCGCTTCCCGGCTGCTGGGAACTTCACCGCCATACCTGTCGATGAGCGCCTGCGATAGGGCCACAACATTTTTAGCCTTGGTACGATAGAGGCCAATAGACTTGATATAGTGCCTGATTTTGTCCTCCCCAAGGTCAACCATTTTCTGTGGGGTATCGGCAATCTTGAAGAGACCCGTCGTCGCACGGTTCACGCCGATGTCGGTCGCCTGAGCAGACAGTACCACGGCCACCAGAAAGGTAAATGGATTGACGGAATTGAGCTCGCCCTTGGGTTCGGGCTCCAGGTCGTGAAAGCGCCGGAACACCTCTGCGACCTCCTGCTGCTTCAAGCGTCTTGCTCTAATCATAAATACCCTGCTCAATAGGCTGTGTTTTTAGGCAGGTCTAGCATGGAACAATCGAACTCCAAATCCTGGCGGGCAACCCTCACACCGCACCGCTCGCTCAACCGGCAGGGTTTTAACCTCCTCATATCGGCCATCTCGCTAGTGAGCTTTGGGGTTGGGCTATTCTTCTACCACATTGGCGCCTGGCCAGTGGTTGGCTTCATGGGGTTGGATGTTGCCCTCATCTGGTTGGCCTTCAACCGAAACTTCGCCGACGCAAGGCGCGCCGAATGCATTGAGATAACCAACCATGAGGTTGTCCTGCAGCAGCTTTCTGAGCGGCGGGCGCCGCAGGAATACCGCTTTGTACGCCGCTGGGTGCGGGTGGAACTGGAAGAGGACAAGGAACGCGAGTTGGTGGGGCCCCTTTACCTGCGATTCCAGGACAGGCGCACCGAGATCGCCAGTTTCCTCGGCGCTGAAGAGCGCCAGGCCTTTGCCAAGGAACTGCAGGCGGCTCTTGTAAATCCGCGTTTCTGAGCAAGAATCGGGTGGCTCTCATGACCCGCTCGCACTAATTTGAGGGAATGGAAAAGCAAACCAACGACTACGAACTCGTCAAGCACACGCTGGCATTCATCTCCGAGAACTGGCGCGATCAACCTTCCCTCGAGACGCTGGCTGACCAGGCAGGCATCAGTGCCACCCACCTGCAACGCCTGTTCACCCGCTGGGCGGGCCTCAGCCCCAAGGCTTTCCTGCAGGCGGTGACCTTGGATCATGCCCGCGGACTGCTGCGCGATTCCGCCTCCATCCTGGAGACATCCTACGAACTCGGACTTTCAGGACCAGGCCGCCTGCATGACCTATTTGTTACCCACGAAGGCATGTCGCCTGGATTGTACAAGGCGAAAGGCCGCGGGCTCACCATGACCTATGGCTTCCATGATTGCCCCTTCGGGCGCGCCCTCATCCTCATCACTAACGAAGGCCTCGCAGGCCTTGCCTTTGCCGACCCGGGTGAGGAGGCCTCCGCCCTTGCCGACATGCGCTCGCGCTGGTCAGAGGCCACCTACACGGAGAATCCGGTTGCCACCCAGCCCTATGCCAAGCGCATTTTTGAAGCGCAGAACTGGTCATCCAACCAGCCCTTGCGTGTTGTCTTTATCGGCAGCGATTTCGAAATCCGCGTATGGGAAACCCTGCTGCGCATTCCCTTCGGCAAGGCCTCCACCTATTCTGATATTGCCGCCCATCTAGGCAAGCCGTCAGCGGCGCGCGCGGTGGGGTCTGCTGTCGGCAAGAACCCCATCTCATTTGTGGTTCCCTGTCACCGCGTGCTTGGAAAATCAGGCGGGCTTTGCGGCTATCACTGGGGCCTCACCCGCAAGCGCGCCATTCTCGGTTGGGAAGCCGGCGTCAAGGCTGCTTAAGCAACTTGTAGAACAATGCAGTCGTATCGAGATTGCCTTTGGCATAGGCATAGGCAGGAATGTAGCCCACACATGTAAAGCCCATCTGGCGGTAGAAGGCTTCCGGCCCGCCGCCTGCCACCGTATCAAAGGTAATTAATGTCAGGCCAAGGGCACGCGCCTTGTCCTCCAGGGCCTGCATCAGCAACCGGCCAAGCCCTGCGCCTGCGAAAATCCCGGTGCACCAGCAGCTTGGCCACGTCGCAGCGATGCGGCTGGTTTGGTGCCCAGGCCTTCTGCAACATCACCGTTCCGACAATCACTCCGTCTTCCTCGACCACGAACTGGATGGTGCTGCCTGACGCGATGCCGCTGTGCTGACTGCGCCAGTAATCCTCGCCAACATCCTGCGCCAGTGGCCACATGAAGGTAACGCCAGCACCTGAATCAACTGCGTCAATCAGGATATCGGCGAGCCGTGGCACACAGTTTTCGTATTCCAGAGCTGACAGCTCGCGGATGATCATGCAGACAGCGTCTCCACCGACAGGGGGCGTGAATCAGCGGCCAGCGTGTAGCAGACAGGAACGCCGGTTTCGAGTTCGCGCTTCAAGATCTGCTGTGGCGTAAGGCCCTCGATGGCCATGATGAGCGAACGCAGTGAGTTGCCGTGCGCCACCACCAGCACGGACTTACCCGAAAGAACATGTGGCTGGATCATGTGCATGTAGTAGGGCAGCGCGCGCGCCAGCGTATCCTTGAGGGATTCACCGCCCGGTGGCGGCACGTCATAGGACCGGCGCCAGATCAGCACCTGTTCCTCGCCCCATTTCTTGCGGGCATCATCCTTGTTCAGGCCAGTAAGCTCGCCATAGTCGCGCTCGTTCAACGCCTTGTCGCGGGTTTCCGGCAGACCGCTCTGTCCGAGCTCGGCGAGAATGAGTTTCAGGGTATGCTGCGCGCGCGTTAGTGCGCTGGTGAAGCAGATATCAAAGTTGAAGCTCTTCGCCTTCAGGCGTTGGCCCGCGGCCTTGGCTTCCTTCACGCCGAGCTCGGAGAGGTCGGGGTCTTTCCAACCCGTAAACAGGTTCTTAAGGTTCCATTCGCTCTGTCCGTGACGCACCAGTACAAGAGTTCCGTTCATATTATTCCAATCCCAATACACCCGCCATTGAATAAAAACCTGGCTTCTGCTCCCTGGCCCACAGGGCGGCCTTCACCGCGCCATAGGCAAAGAGATCGCGGCTCTCGGCCCTATGACTGAGCTCGATGCGCTCGGAAGCGCCGGCAAAGACAACGGTATGGTCACCAACCACCGAACCACCCCTGAGTGTTGCAAAGCCAATGTCACCAACAGGCCGCGCCCCCATATGGCCATCGCGCACACGCACCGAATGCCGGGCAAGGTCAATGCCACGCCCGTCAGCTGCGGCTTTAGCCAGTAGAAGCGCCGTGCCCGACGGCGCATCGATCTTATGACGGTGGTGCATCTCGAGGATTTCAATATCAAATTCTTCGCCAAGGGCAGCAGCGGCCCGGCGTACGAGAGAGGCAAGTATATTGAGGCCCAGGCTCATGTTACCCGACTTCACGATGCGCGCAAGTCGTGCAGCGTCCCGGATCTTCTCTTCGCCTGCTGCGTCAATGCCCGTGGTGCCGATCACATGCACGATGCCTGCTCGCGCTGAATGTTCAACCAGGGAAAGGGTTGCCGCAGGTACGGTAAAATCAATCAGGCCATCGATGGTCTTGAACAGGGCAGCAACATCATCGCTGATGACAGCACCGGTTTTGCCCATGGGCGTTCCAACCAGGACCGAACCCGGTGGTTCAAGGCCGCCCACAACGGTACAGCCCGGAGTGGCATGCACCACTTCGGTCAACACGCGCCCCATGCGCCCGCCAGCGCCCGCTATTGCCAGTTTCATTGTCATGCAAGGTGTTTAGCAACGGGACTGCAACTTGGGAAGTGCGTGAAAGCGACCACTACTGGGTCCGTCATCACGGCGAAGGCCGAGGGCCAATCTCCAATGCTGTGGAGCCAAATCAACTCTTTCTGTGCAGCGGACCTGGGTCCCGACTTTCGTAAGGGATGAGGCAAGTGGGTATGGTCAGACACCTTCAACGATCACAATGTCTGCTTCACCGGCACCTACGCGCTTGGCACGGGCGGCCTGGTATTCTTCTGAATTGTAACAGTCGAGGGCAGCCTGCAGTGAAGGGAATTCGATCACCACGTTACGAGGCCGGCCATGGCCTTCCATTTGCTGGGATGTGCCACCCCGCGCCAGGATAGTGGCGCCGTATTTCCTGAAAGCGATGGGGGCATCGCCAGCATAGAGCTTGTAACGGTCGGCATCCGTGATTGTCACATGGGCAATCCAGTATGCGCGTGCCATGTCTCAGCCCCCGAACCCGTCCCAGAAGGCCTTGGCCTTGGCGAAGAAGCCTTCCGACTCCGGCGAGTTGTTGCGGACCTCGGAGCCGAACTCCTTGAGGATTTCCTTCTGCCGGCGTGACAGGTTCACCGGTGTTTCCACGTTCACCTGGATATACATGTCGCCTGCCTGGGAGGAGCGCAGCACCGGCATGCCCTTGCCCTTGAGGCGGAACTGCTTGCCGGTCTGGGCGCCTTCGGCAACGCTCACCCGCGCCTTCTTGCCGTCAATGGTGGGAACTTCGATTTCGCCACCCAGCGCCGCCACCGTCATGGAAATGGGCACCTTGCAGAACAGATCGGCGCCATCGCGCTGGAAAAATTCGTGCGGGCGCACGGTGAGGAAAATATAGAGGTCGCCCGTTGGACCGCCACGCGTGCCGGCCTCGCCTTCATTGGCAAGCCGGATGCGCGTGCCATCTTCCACGCCTTGCGGGATGTTGACCGAAAGGTTGCGCTCCTTGGTAACCCTTGCCTGTCCATGGCAGGCAGTGCAGGGGTCGGAGATCACTTGGCCGCGGCCCTGGCAGGTGGGGCAGGCGCGCTCCACCGTGAAGAAGCCTGATTGCGAGCGCACCGCGCCCGCACCCTTGCAGGTGCTGCAGGTTTTGGGGCTGGTGCCGGGCTTGGCGCCTAAACCCTTGCAGGTATCGCAGGCAACCGACGTGGGCACGCGAATTTGCGCCGTTTTGCCCGAATAGGCTTCGGTCAGGGAAATTTCCATGTTGTAGCGCAAGTCGGCACCCCGCGTGGCACCATTGCCGCCACGCTGCCCGCGCCTGCCACCCTGGCCGCCCATGAAGTCGCCAAATAGGTCTTCAAAGATGTCGGACATGGAGGAATTGAATTCAGGCCCGAAACCTGCTCCGCCGGGGCTGCGCCCGCCACCTTGGTTGCCCTCGAAGGCCTGGTGGCCAAAGCGATCATAGGCCGCCTTCTTCTGCGGGTCCTTCAGGACGTCATAGGCTTCATTGATTTCCTTGAACTTGGCCTCTGCCATCTTGTCACCCGGGTTGGCGTCAGGATGGAATTTCTTGGCCTGATTGCGGTAGGCGGTCTTCAGGGCTTTTTCATCGACCCCTTTTTGAACACCGAGAACTTCATAAAAATCACGTTTCGCCATGCATCGCCCTCAATGGGTATAAGCCCCCCGATTCATAGCGTGATTCGGGGGGCTTATCTTTGTTAGGACGATTTCTTGTCGTCGTCGCCAACTTCTGTGAAGTCGGCATCGACGATATCATCTTCAACGTCTTTTTCCATATTGGGAACCTCGCCATCGGCGGAAGCTCCGGCACCTGACTGCTTGTACAGGGCCTCGCCCAGCTTCATGGCTGCCTGGGCAAGAACATTGGTCTTTTCCTTGATGACCTCGGCATCGCCACCTTCGATGGCGACCTTGAGGTCAGCCGTGGCGGACTCGACCGCCAACTTGTCGGTAGGTGAGATCTTGTCGCCAAGTTCGGTCACCGACTTCTGGGTGGAGTGCATCAGACTTTCCGCATGGTTCTTGGCTTCCACCGAGTCCTTGCGCTTTTTGTCTTCTGTAGCGTTGGCTTCGGCTTCCTTCACCATCTTGTCGACTTCGGCGTCAGATAGACCGCCCGAGGCCTGGATGCGGATCTGTTGTTCCTTATTCGTGGCCTTGTCTTTGGCGGACACGTTCACGATGCCGTTAGCGTCGATGTCGAAGGTCACTTCAACCTGCGGAACGCCGCGGGGTGCCGGTGGCAGGCCCATGAGGTCGAACTGGCCAAGCATCTTGTTGTCGGCCGCCATCTCGCGCTCACCCTGGAACACCCGGATTGTCACTGCCGTCTGATTGTCATCAGCCGTCGAGAACACCTGGGACTTCTTGGTGGGGATCGTGGTGTTGCGGTCGATAAGGCGGGTAAACACGCCACCCAGGGTTTCGATGCCCAGTGATAGCGGAGTTACGTCGAGGAGCAAAACATCTTTGACTTCGCCCTGCAGAACGCCGGCTTGGATGGCAGCACCGATGGCAACAACTTCGTCCGGGTTCACGCCCTTATGGGGTTCCTTGCCGAAGAACTGCTTCACGGTTTCGATCACCTTCGGCATGCGGGTCATGCCACCGACGAGGACCACTTCCTTGATCTGGCCGGCGGTTATGCCAGCGTCCTTCAGGGCCTGGCGGCAAGGCTCAACGGTCTTCTGGATGAGGTCATCAACCAGAGCTTCGAGCTTGGCGCGCGTCAGCTTGATGGTCAAATGCTTAGGACCGGACGCATCCGCCGTGATGAACGGCAGGTTAATTTCGGTCTGCGCCGCAGATGACAATTCGATCTTGGCCTTTTCAGCCGCTTCACGCAGGCGCTGCAAAGCCAGCTTGTCTTTGCGCAGGTCGATGGAATTCTCTTTCTTGAACTCGTCGGCAAGGTAGTCGACGATGCGCATGTCGAAATCTTCACCGCCGAGGAAGGTATCGCCGTTGGTGGATTTCACTTCGAACACACCGTCGCCGATTTCAAGCACGGACACGTCGAAGGTGCCGCCGCCAAGATCGTATACCGCGATGAGGCCAGCTTCTTTCTTGTCGAGGCCGTAAGCCAAGGCTGCCGCCGTTGGTTCGTTGATGATGCGCAGCACTTCAAGCCCTGCAATGCGTCCGGCATCCTTAGTCGCCTGGCGCTGGCTGTCGTTGAAGTAGGCCGGAACCGTGATGACCGCCTGGGTTACGGGCTCGCCGAGATAGCGTTCTGCGGTTTCCTTCATCTTGGTGAGCGTGTAGGCCGACACCTGCGAGGGCGCATATTTCTGCCCGCGCGATTCAACCCAGGCATCGCCATTATCTGCCTTGATGATGTTGTAGGGAACAAGCTTCTTGTCCTTGGCAACCATGGGGTCATCCATGCGGCGACCGATCAGGCGTTTGATTGCAAAGAAGGTGTTCTCAGGATTGGTGACGGCCTGCCGCTTGGCAGGCTGGCCCACCAGTGTTTCGCCTTCCGCATTGAAGGCGACGATTGAAGGCGTTGTACGCGCGCCCTCAGCATTCTCAATTACCTTCGGATTCTTGCCTTCCATGACGGCAACGCAAGAGTTTGTCGTTCCAAGATCAATACCGATAACTTTAGCCATTTTTCTCTCCTCTAGGCAGGCAGCGCGCGAGATACCCCATCAGGCGTCCTCAATCTGCTGGCTCCTTGACCGCATATGGTTCGTCTTTCCCTGATTCCAAGGGGAAATTTTGTGTGAGCGGTATATAGTGGGATGTTTAATTGGCAGCAAGCAAATAGGCGAGATAAATTACCCCATGCGCTATATCCCCTGCTATCTCGACCGCCCCGCCCAGGAGTTGCTGGTCGAGGTCCTGCGCAAGGCCGTTGAAATAGCCCCGCTTTTCACCCCTGTCATGCCACGGACCGGCAAACCCTTCTCGGTGGCGATGACCAATCTAGGTGATCTGGGCTGGGTTTCCGACCGGGTGGGCTATCGCTACCAATCCTACCATCCCGCAACGGGCCAGCCCTGGCCGCCCATTCCACCGACCGTCATGGCGGTCTGGAACAACCTGTCGGGTTATCCCCATCCGCCCGAGGCCTGCCTTGTTAATTACTATGCCCACTCAGCCAAAATGGGCCTTCACCAGGACCGCGACGAAGAGGATTTCTCGGCACCCGTATTGTCCATTTCCCTCGGCGACACCGCCCTGTTCCGCATCGGCGGTACCAGCCGCAGCGGCAAGACGAGGTCGCTGAAACTGGCCTCGGGTGACGTGCTGGTGATGGAGAAGCACTCGCGGCTTGCGTTTCACGGCATTGACCGCGTGATGGCCGGCACCTCGACCCTTTTCAACACTGGCGGCCGCATCAACCTCACGCTACGGCGGGTAACAAGGCCTGTCAGCGCCACGAAAACCAGCAACGGAGGTGCGCCCCATGACACTTAAGCTTTCCGCGGCCCAAGCCATTGTCGAACATGCTCTGCAGCATGCCCGCAGTTTAAAATTCCGCCCTCTCAGTATTGCCGTGCTCGACAGCCGTTCCGCCGTGATCGCCGCGGCCAGCGAAGATGGCACAAGCCTCAAGCGCTTTCAGGTGGCCCATGGCAAGGCACGCCGGGCCCTTGCCTTGCATGGGGGCTCAGCGCCCGCTTGGAGTAATGGCGGTGGAACGGCCACATTCATCACCGGCGCCGTGGGCGGTGCTGGCCTTATGCCAGTGGCAGGCGGAGTTCTCATCCGCAGCGCCGCCGGCGAAGTGCTGGTAGCCGTCGGTATTTCGGGTGATAACTCCAACAGCGACGAAGCCTGTGCCATCGCCGGCATCATGGCCGCAAGCCTGCTGGCTGATGGCGGGTGAGGAACCATTTGTTCCCGCCTCTCAGCCCTTTCAGCCATTGATGCTGGCATTGTTCGCCGCGTTTTTCTTCGAGCTAAAGCCTTGCATCGACTTGCCGACCTGTTTGCCATTGGCCAGCGGAGCTTGCAGCGTTTGTCTCCATAGATTTCCAGTTTGTGGTCTGCCATTTTTGACGCCTTTGCTTGCTCGCGAGGCTCACCTGAACAATAAGACTGTTTCGACGTTGCGAAATTGGCCAGTAAAAAGCCAACAGAGCTATTGAAAACCCGCCTACTCTGCCTTGGACACGCCAACCAGCGAAGGTCTCAGGCAGCGTTCGCCCACGGCATAGCCTGACTGCAACTCCTGCATCACGGTGCCCGGTGGCTTCTCACCGGTGGGAACCTCGAACATGGCCTGGTGTAAATTGGGATCGAACTTGGCACCCAGCGCTTCAATCTTGCGGATGCCGTGGCGCTGGAACACGTTCAACAATTCGCGCTCGGTCACTTCAACGCCGGCTATGAGATTCTTTTCGGCCTCACCGGCCCGCTCGCGCTCTTCGGCAGGCAGCGCCTGCAGGGCGCGGCCGAGACTATCAGCAACACTCAACAGGTCGCGTGCAAAATTGGTGGCCGCATAGAGGGTGGCTTCCGACTTCTCGCGCTCAGTGCGCTTGCGCAGGTTTTCCATTTCGGCCGCCAGCCGCAGCAGTCGGTCCTTAAGGGCGGCCGTCTCTTCCTTCAGCGCAATGATTTCCTCATCGCGCGGATCGGCATGGATCTCCTCCATGGAAGATTCCATTTCGACATCATCAAATTCGGGCAAATCAGTTTCATGGGCCATGGCTTCAACTCAATTCATGCAAGGGATAATTCAATCGGCATATCGTCTGTTACACCGCAAAAATCAAGTGAGAAGGCGGCTCACCACCTTTGCGGTGTAGTCCACCATGGGAATGATGCGGGCATAATTCATGCGGGTGGGGCCTATTATGCCCAGAACGCCCACAATTTTCTCCTCCGAATTCTTGTAGGGTGCCACGATGAGCGACGAGCCGGACATGGAAAACAGTTTACTTTCCGAGCCGATGAAAATGCGCACCCCTTCTCCGGCTTCGGCGAGCCCCAGCAATTGCACTAATTCCTTTTTGTTTTCAATATCTTCGAACAATTTACGGATTTTTTCAAGGTCGTCCAGCGCCTTGGTGTTTTCCAGCAGGTTGGCCTGGCCCTTGACGATCAGCATCTTGGAATCGGCGTCACTTTCGCCGGACCAGACCGCAATGCCTGTCTGGACAACCTTGGCGGAGACCTCGTCAAGCTCGCGCCGTAGGGTATCCATTTCCAGCCTCATGAAGAGCTGGACCTCGGCAATGGTCTTGCCTTGGAAGCGCGTCGACAGGTAGTTGGAGGCCTTGGTGAAGGTGGCTGGCGGCAGTCCAGGCGGCACCTCGATTATGCGGTTCTCAACCCCCCCATCTTCGCCCACCAGGATCACCAGCGCACGGCCAGGTGCCAGGTTAACGAATTCTATGTGCTTCAACCGCGCATTCATCTTGGGCGACATCACCACGCCAGCATAATGGGAAAGGCCCGAAAGCACGGTGCTCGCTTCCCCCAGTACATCCTCAATGCGCCGTTGGCGGCTGGAGGCGGCAATCTCTGCATCAATGCGTGCCCTTTCGCCGGAGGTAACGCTGCCCACCTCCATCAGCGCATCCACAAAGAAGCGCAATCCCGCCTCCGTGGGAACCCGTCCAGCACTGGTGTGGGGTGAAAAGATCAGGCCTGAATCTTCGAGGTCCATCATCACGTTGCGCACCGAGGCTGAGGACAGGGAACCTGGCAATATGCGTGAAATGGTACGCGAGCCCACCGGTTCCCCGGTTTCCAGGTAGGTATCCACCAGTCGCCTGAAAATATCACGCGAACGCTGATCGAGTCCTGCAATGCCGGAGAGCTTGTCGTCAAGGGGGGGGCGCGGCGGGATGATGGTCATGTGCTATATGTAGAAATCAAGTTGGCCTAGGTCAACACACGCGCTAGAAGGCCTTAAATTGATAAAGGACAGCCAACATGCGCCCATCTGGCCGTAAGCCCGATCAACTCCGCACCGTCAGTTTCGAGCGGAACTACATAAAGCACGCAGAAGGCTCATGCCTGGTCAAGTTCGGCGACACTCATGTGCTGTGCACGGCAAGCCTTGAGGAGCGCGTCCCCCCCTGGATGAAGGGATTGGGCAAGGGATGGGTCACCGCCGAATACGGTATGCTGCCGCGTTCCACCGGCGACCGCATGCGCCGTGAAGCCTCGGCCGGCAAGCAGTCGGGCCGCACCCAGGAAATCCAACGGCTGGTGGGCCGCAGCCTGCGCGCCGTGGTGGACCTTGTGGCCCTCGGCGAAAAGCAGATCACGCTCGACTGCGATGTGATCCAGGCCGATGGCGGCACGCGGACAGCGGCCATCACTGGGAGCTGGATTGCACTGCACGACTGCTTGAAATGGATGGAGGCCCGTTCCATGTTCAAGACCTGGCCCCTCAAGGACCACGTGGCTGCCATTTCCTGCGGCATTCATGAAGGCGCCACCGTGCTCGACCTAGATTACATCGAAGACTCGAGCGCCGACACGGATTCAAACTTTGTCATGACCGGACAGGGCGGCATCGTCGAAATCCAAGGAACCGCCGAAGGTGAACCCTTCTCGGAAGGCCGTTTCCTAGAGTTGATGAGCCTAGCCCGGAATGGCATTAACGAACTGGTCGCCCTACAGAAGCTGGCCATTGCCTGATGAAGGCGGGGGCGATTCTCGAAACTATTCTGTATACAGAGGATCTTGCAGCTGCCCGGCATTTCCATGGGACAGTCCCCGGCCTTGAAGTGTATTGGCAGATCAGTCCCAGGTTTGTCTTCCTGCGCAACCGCGAACACATGCTGCTCGTCTTCAACCCGATGCATTCCACAGCACAGAATGCATGCGAAAGACCGCCGCCCCATGAAACCAAGGGGGCCGGGCCACGTCAGCTTTCAAAGCAGCTTTGCCGAGACCGCCGAATGGCAAAGCCATCTCACACGGCATCTCATCGCCGTTTAACGCGTCATGGATTGGCCTGATGGCGGCCGTTCGCTATATGTTGCGCGACCCTCGCTGGAAATTCCGTTGAGTTTGCCGAGAGCCGCATCTGGAAACTGCCTGAAATGAAAACCCTGAAGAACCAGAAGATCGTAATCGCCACCCACAACAGGGGCAAGCTGGAGGAGTTTCGCCAGATCTTTGCTCCCTTTGGCGTTGATGCCGTATCCGCCGGCCAGCTGGGCTTGCCTGAACCGGCAGAAACCGAAAGCACCTTCAGGGGCAACGCCCGCATCAAGGCACTGAGTGCCATGGAGATAAGCGGTTTGATCGCCATATCGGATGATTCTGGCCTGTGCGTTGATGCATTGGATGGAGCCCCCGGCGTTTACACCGCCGATTGGGCAGGCCCCAACCGGGACTGGTCCATGGCCATGCGACTGGTTGAGGAAAAGCTGCAGGCAGGGGGTGCTACAACCCCTAAACAGCGGCGGGCGGCCTTCATCTGCACCCTGTGCGTGGTCTGGCCCGATGGCAGCGAGCGCTACTATGAAGGCAAGGTTCCCGGCCAGCTGGTGTGGCCGCCGCGCGGAGTGCTTGGTCATGGCTATGATCCCGTGTTCATGCCCGCTGGCCAAACGCTGACCTTCGGCGAGCTGCAGCACACCGACAAGAACCGGATTTCCCATCGGGCCCGCGCCCTGGAACTGATGTTCCGTGACCTCTTCTGAGCAAGCCTTCGGCATTTACATCCATTGGCCCTTCTGCAAGGCCAAGTGCCCCTATTGCGATTTCAACAGTCATGTGCGGCACCAGGCGGTGGATACCATGTCCTTCGCCCAGGGCCTCGTCTCTGAACTGCAATGGTTTGAAAAGGCCACCCAGGCAAGAACCGTGACCAGCATTTTCTTTGGCGGCGGAACACCTTCCCTCATGCAACCTGCAGACGTTGCCGCCGTACTCGACGAGATTGCAAGGCTCTGGCCCGTGTCGTCCCATGTCGAGATCACCATGGAGGCCAACCCCACCAGTGTTGAGGCGGAAAACTTCCGCGGCTACCGCTCGGCGGGTGTGAACCGTGTGTCGGTGGGCGTGCAGGCCTTGAATCAGAATGATCTCAAGTCGCTGGGCCGTCAGCACACGCCCGAGGAAGCCCTCAAGGCCTTTCGGCTCGCCGCTCAGGTTTTCCCCCGCGTTTCCTTTGACTTGATCTATTCAAGGCCGGGCCAGAGCCTTGCAACCTGGCGAGAGGAACTCACGCGCGCATTGGGTGAACAGCAAGGCCACATGTCGCTCTACCAGCTCACCATCGAACCAGGGACGGCCTATTTCGACCTCTATGCCAGAGGTTCGCTAGTTGTTCCCAGCGAAGACCAGGCCACCGACATGTTTGAATTGACACAGGAACTCACCGAGAAAGCGGGTCTTGCGGCTTACGAGGTTTCCAACCACGCCAAAGCTGGCCAGGAATCGCGCCATAACCTGCTCTATTGGCGCTATGGCGAATATGTGGGGGTTGGTCCCGGTGCCCATGCCCGCATCGGCGGGGCCGAGAACCGGCGTGCCATCGCGATGGAGAAATATCCCGAGACCTGGCGTGCGCTCGTCGCCGAAAGGGGCCAGGGTATTGTCGAGGACGTCAAAGTCGGCCTCAAGGAGCAGGCCTCCGAATATCTCATCATGGGCTTGCGCATTTCAGAGGGTATTGACCTTGCGCGCTATGAGAAGCTCAATGGCCAGACCATGGATCCCAACAAGATTGCAGGACTGAAGTCACTGGGCCTCATCCGGCGGCAGGGCGACAGGCTGATGGCGACACAGCAGGGCCGAGCACTCCTCAACGCGCTTATCTCGGAGCTCAGCCATTGACATGAGCCAGGGCTACACCATCGGCACCGCGGCTTTCGCTGCAGAAAAACTGGCGGGCGGTTTGTATGTGACGGCAACACCCATCGGCCATCTCGGTGACGTAACGTTGCGCGCTCTTGCCACCATGGCCGCCGTCGATGTGCTGCTGTGCGAGGACACGCGCACCACTGGCAAGCTCCTGGAGCGCTATGGTATTCGCACCAGGCTCATGCCCTATCATGAACACAATGCCGAGCGCGTGCGCCCTGCCATCCTCAAAGCGCTGGGCGAAGGTGCATCTTACGGCCTGGTCAGTGACGCAGGGATGCCG